>JABAOH010030852.1_pt2 | contig 28661 bp, 19 predicted proteins | sample 7062181 | NCBI WGS metagenome assembly JABAOH01 (sample SAMN14538630, study PRJNA623070) | marine sediment metagenome | biome: marine biome [ENVO:00000428]; feature: marine pelagic biome [ENVO:01000023]; material: deep marine sediment [ENVO:00002113]; isolation source: pool of 5 deep marine...
GATGAACTCGGGGAGCCTTCGACGTCCGTCCTCTCGCCGGTCCTGAACTTGTCTGGGCATCGTCTTTCCCTCTCGTAACGAAACATAGATCCGCCCGGAACGAAGGCAAGTAGCCCCAAGAAGTCGTCTTTTCTTGAGTTTTTTGATCCTAGAAGAAAGTCCGCCACACCATGAACCCGGCGTACCCCGACAGCAGTAGGGCACCCTCGGTGCGGCGCAACCTCTTTTGGGTGATGCCGAACGGCAAGAGGATCAACGAGAAAGCCGCGAGGACCAGCAGATCGATGCGGCCGCGATCCTCCGGGACGGGGACGGCACGGATCGAGGCCGAGACGCCCAGGATGAACAACAGGTTAAAAACGTTGGAGCCGACGATGTTCCCGATGGCCAGGTCCGCATGACCCTTCAGCGCGGCGAACATCGAGGTGGTCAGCTCGGGCAGGCTGGTGCCGACCGCGACGATCGTCAACCCGATCAGCGCCTCGCTCATCCCGAGTGCCTCGGCCACGCCCGAAGCTCCCGCGACAGTCCAGTCGCTGCCCAGCAGCACCCCCACCAGTCCGGCAACGGTGAGCGGCACGGCGATCATCACACTCGGAAGGGCGGCCTGTTCCTGTTCCTCTTCGGCCTCGTGGATGAACTGATCGTCCCGGCGAGCCCGGATCGCGTTGCGTGCAGTGATGAACAGGAAAACGGCGAACGCGAGCAGCAGGATCGCGCCGTCGATCCGGCCGAGCCGATCCGGCGCGCTCCCCCAGACCCAGTCGCCGGCGAGGACGATGGCCAACCCGGTCGCGCCGAGCATGATCGGGATCTCACGCGTGACGATCGTGCGATGGATCCGCAGGGTCTGGATCAGCGACGTGAGACCGAGGATCAGTCCGACGTTGGCGATGTTCGAGCCCACGACGTTGCCGAACGTGATCGCGCTGTTGCCGGTCAGGGCGGCCTGCACGTTCACCGCCAGCTCCGGAGCGCTCGTGCCGAACGCCAGCACGGTCATGCCGATGACCATCGGGGACACGCCGAGCCGTCGTGCCAGCGCGGTGGCGCCGCGGACGAGCGCCTCGCCGCCGCCGAGCAGCACGGCCAGGCCCACGATCAAGAGCAACCAGTTCATCCGGGGTCAGGTCTCACACATCGAGCCGCGGATTCTACTCCGGAACGAAAAGATAACCATGGTGAATCCAACGGCCGATGCACTCCAGCAAGCGCTCGCTGCTCGCGTACGCAGCGAGCGTCGACGCGTCGAGCGGCTCCGCCCCGGTGATCAGCGGGGCGAACGACACCTCGCTCCCGGAGAGCCGTTGACTCTCCCCACCGACGAACAAGGAGACCGATCCGTCCGCGTGACGGTAGTGCGCGAAGCGGGCCGGTGCGGCGCGCTCGAGAAGAAAGCCCGGGTCGGTCCAAGCCTCGCGCAACCTGGCGGGCGTCCATTCGAGGTCGCCCTCCGGATCCGGGCGCTCGCGCTTCGGCTCGGTGGCGAAGCGGCCGAACCAGCCGGCCAGCGCGTCGTCCCCGCGATCGATCCCGTCGAGCACGGCGCGCACGCGGCGCAGCATGGCGCCGTCGATCTCGCCGGGCTCTTCGCGGGCCGTGAGGTCCGGATCGGCGTAACGCAGACCGGCGTCGGCGCGCTCCGTCAGATCCGCGCCGAACGCCGCGGCGAGCTCTTTCTGCTGCGGAGCCCGAAAACCGATCGAGAAGGTCATGCAGGCGTCGATCGCCACGCCGAGATGCGGGAACCGCGGTGGCAGGTAGAGCATGTCACCCGGTTCGAGCACCCACTCCTCGTCCGGATCGAACTGCAGCAGCATCCTCACGTCCAGATCCGGGACGTTCCTCTCGCCGGCGGGGCGCGGCCGGTCTTCGATCTGCCAACGGCGGCGCCCCAGGCCCTGGAGCAGGAACACGTCGTAGTGATCGAGGTGCGCCCCGACGCTACCGTCGGGCGGCGCGTAGCTGACCATCACGTCGTCGAGCCGCCAGTTCGGCAGGAAGCGGAACCGCTCCAGGAGGCGCCCCACCGCGGGAATCCACTGGTCGACTTCGTGGACGAGCAGCGTCCAGTGGGTCTCCGGAAGCGACTCGAACGTTCCCTCGGCGTGCGGCGCGAGACGCAGCTCCCAGGGGTGCTCGCCACGCTCGAGGATCAACCGTGAGGCGACACCGTCCTCGAGCGCCAGCCCCGCGAGCTCCCCGGGCCGGATCGGGTTCTCGAATCCCGCGAAGGCCCCGCGGACCAGCAACGGCCGTTTCTGCCAGTATTCCGCCAGGAACTCGTCGACCGACAGCTCGCCGAAACGCTGTTCTGACCGATTCATGGGCCCGACGAGGATAGCCCACGGGAGGTACGAACCGATTACAATCCTGTGGATTCGCAACCATGGGGAACTTCGTTCCGCGATCGGTGTCCATCCAGGCAGACCCCGGACGTTTCATCCGGCGTGAGGTTGCACCATGACGCTCCTTCGAAGCTTGACCCTGTTCGCCCTGCTGCTCCTGGTCGCCCTGCCGGCGGCTATCACGTCCGATCCGGGCTCCGTCCCTGACGCCGATCGATCGACTGTCGAGCGTGCCGATGCGCTGTACGAGGAGGGCTCCTTTCGCGCAGCGCTGAAGCTCTATCTCCAGGCGGCGGACACGGTTGGTCTCGACGATTCCGAACGGACTCGCCTTCAGCTGCGCATTGCCGATTGTTCGTGGCGCGACTGGGCGGCGACACAGCAGCGCGACCAGACGCAGCTCGAGGAGGCGAGGAAGGCGTTACGCGAGATGATCGCCGCCGTGCCGCGCGCCGAGGACCGCGACCGCAACTGGGCCGAGGCGCAGGAGTCTCTCGGCGACTCGTTCTGGATCCCGCAACAGACACGCAACTGGTACACGGCCTGGAATCACTACCAACAGGCGCTGGCCTGGTGGGCCGGCTCGACCGATCTCGATCTGGCGCGCGGACGCTACCTCGGGATCATCCGCAAATCGACGACGCCGCCCGATCCGGGGCCGTGGCACTACTACGGCCAGTACGGCAATCAACTCCCGCTCGACATCCTGGAGCAGGCGCTCTCGATCGCCGAAACGGCGACCGAGCGCGCGCACCTGAACTACCAGATGGCGATGACGCTGCGCTATCAGGGTGGCGAGTGGCGCGACGACGCGATCTTCCAGTACGCGCAATGGCTGGCCCAGACCGGTCGTGTCGAACTCGATGAACAGGGAAACGTTACGCACCGACCGGACTATGTCGAGGCGGTGGCGCGCTACCGTCAGCTGCTCGCCGAATTCTCGGAAGGGGAGTCGCGCTGGTATCGCCAGGCGCAGCAGGAGATCCGCCAGATCGTCGACCCCCGGCTCGACGTGGCGGTCTCCAACACGTTCCTCCCCGAATCCGAGGTCCGGTTCGCGCTCGGCTCCCGCAACGTCGGCCGAATCGACTTGAGCCTGACGTCGATCGACCTTTCGGGAAAGCTGTTCCGCGACCGCGAGGGGCGTCATCACGACTGGCTGGCGCAGCTCGATCTGACGGGGCGCGAGCGCATCGCCGACTGGACGGTGACGCATCCCGACCATCGCGATCACCGGCCGTCGTCGGACGAGCACGTGATCGAGCACGCCCTAGCCCCCGGGGCGTACATCCTCGAAGCCCGCGCGGAAGGGCAGCGTTCACGAGCGCTCGTCCTCGTCACCGATCTGTCCGTCGTCATCAAGACCGCGGGTAAGCGGGCGATCGTCTACGTCTGCGACGCGCTCGACGGCTCGCCTGTTCCCGGCGCGAACGTGCATCTGTGGCAACTGGGGTACAACCGCCACGAATGGCACTGGGACGGCGGAACCCAGACCACCGACGAGAACGGCCTGACGGAGTTCGAGCTGGCCCGGGACGGCCACACGATGCTGGCCGGGGTGCGTGCCGGCGAGCGGCAGGCGCTCGGCATGAGTGGAACGTACCGCACGAGTCGCGCCGACGAGAGCTGGCACGTCTACACGTTCTCGGATCGTCCGGCCTACCGTCCCGGGGAAACCGCGAAGTTCAAGGTCATCACCCGGGCGAAGAGGGACGGCTCCTACAGGACGCCGTCCGGTGAGGTGCTGGAGTACACGATCCGTGATGCCCGCCGGAACGAGCTGGCCAAGGGTGAGCTGACGCTCAACGAATTCGGTAGTGCCTGGGGTGAGCTGGAGCTCCAGCCCGATTGGGCCCTGGGAGAAGTGCACATCGAGTTCCGCGTGCCCAGCCGCAAGACCGGCGCGGGACAGTTCCCGCTGTTCCGCATCGAGGAGTACAAGCTGCCGGAGTTCACCGTCAACGTCGAGACGCCGCTCGACGAAACGGGCAGGCGCAAGGTCTTCGTGCTCGGCGACACGATCGAGGCGTCGATCGTTGCCGAGTACACCTTCGGCGGTCCGGTCGCCGGTGCGACGGTCGAGGTGCTCGTGCACCAATCGAGCTACTTCCGCCGCTGGACACCGCAACGGCCCTACCCGTGGTTCTACGAGGAGTCGTCGAACCATTCGATGCGCTGGTACTACGGCGAGCAGACGATTCACCGCGAGACGTTGACGACCGACTCGAACGGGCGCGCGATCGTCAGCTTCACGACCCCGTTCGGCCAGAACCAGGATTTCGAGTACCGCATCGAGGCCCGTGTAACCGACGCCTCGCGTCGCGAGATCGTCGGGCAGGACACGGTACGTGTCGGCCGGCGCAGCTACTTCGCGACGCTTCAACCGGAGCACAACCTGTACCGGCCCGGCGACAAGGTCACGATCGAGATCAACACGCGTGACGCCAACGACGAGCCGGTCGCGGTCCGCGGCAGGGTCACCGTCGTGAAACAGACCTGGACCGAGCGCGAGCATCGACCCGCGTCCTACGAAGAGCGAGAAGTCCTGAGCGTCGAGGCGACGACCGGCAAGGACGGAACCGCCGAGATCGATTTCGAAGCGGCCACCGAGGGCTACTACCGGATTCGCTGGTTCAGTCGCGACCGTGACGGCGCACCGGTGCGTGGAGACACCACGGTCTGGGTGTGCGACGCCTCCTCGCGACACATCGGCTACCACCACGGCGGTGTCGACCTGTTGATCGACCGGGACACCGCGAGGGCGGGTGAGACGTTGCCCGTCATGATCAGCGTCCCCGTCTCGAACCGCTGGGTGTTGCTCACGGTCGAGGCCGAGGGGATCCTCGAGCATCGCCTCGTTCACGTCGAGGACCGGGTTCGATTGGTCGAGCTGGACGTCGACGATCGCTTCGTCCCGAACGTCTACCTGGCCGCCGCGATGGTCCACGACCTCCGTGTGTTCTTCGATCAGGAACAGCTGATCGTTCCCCCGGTCGAGCACTTCCTCGACGTCCGCGTCGAGTACGACCGCGACCGCTACCTACCGCGGCAGGACGGCACGGTCACCGTGTTGACGCGCGACGTCGACGGCGACCCGGTGTCCGCCGAGGTCGCGCTGGCGTTGGTCGACAAGTCCGTCTTCTACATCCAGAGCGACTACGCCGGGGATCCACGCCAGGTCTACTTCGGCAACCGTCGTTCGCCCGGCGTCCAAACGGGGACCAGCCTGCAGATGCAACCCTACCTTCCGATCGACGGGCGCGAGGAGGAGAACGAGACCAAGTCGAAGAACCAGCTGGGCAAGGCCGGGCTGGCCGACCGCGACCAGGCCCTGAGGATGGTGGCGAATTTCGAGGCGGACGCCGTGATGGAGTCCGCGGCCCAGGCACCCGGCGTCGCCGCGAAACGCGCGGATGGCCGCGGCAACCGTGAAGGTGCCGCTCCCGACGTCGAGGTGCGGGTGCGCACCGACTTCCGCTCCACGGTCCTGTGGTTGCCGGATCTCGTCACCGGCGCCGACGGACGGGCGACGGTCGACGTGACGTTCCCCGAATCGCTCACCACCTGGCAGCTCAAGGCGCGGGTGGCGACACGGGACGACGCGTTCGGGATCGCCGAGGCCGACGTGAGGACGAACCAGCCGGTGATCATGCGTCTCCAGAACCCGCGGTTCCTGGTCGTCGGGGATCGCGCGGTGATCTCCGGCATCGTGCGCAACGACAGCGAAGAGGAGATGACTTTTGACGCCTCGCTGGAAGTCGACGGCGTTCGTCGGATCGGACGGCGGCCCCGGCAGTTCAGCCTGAAGCCGGGCGAAGAGACGCGTCTCGACTGGGCCGTGATCGCGGAATCCGCCGGAACCGCGAGGTTGACGGCGAAGGTCACGGCCGGTTCGTTCGGCGACGCGATGCGCCGCGAGATCCCCGTCCTCGAACACGGGATTCACAAGCAGATCGCGCGCGCCGCACGGCTCGCCGATGGGGTCGGGTCCATCGTCCTCGATCTACCGGCAGAGCGACGTCCGGGCTCGACGTCGATGATCGTTCAGGTCACCCCGTCGCTGGCGGTCACGATGCTCGACGCGCTGCCGTACCTGATCGACTACCCCTACGGCTGCACCGAGCAGACGATGAGCCGGTTCCTGCCCGCCGCGATCGTCGCGCGCACGTTCGAGGACCTCGGGATCGATCCCGACGAGGCGATGCACAAGGTCTACGGCGGAATCGAGCGACAATTCGTCGACAAGACCCATCCGCATGGGAAAGGTCGGGACCTCGACCGTGCCACGCGCAAGGGTCTGAAGCGGCTCTACGACATGCAGCACGGCGACGGCGGCTGGGGCTGGTGGAAGGAGGGCGACAGCGACGCCTACATGACGGCGTACGTCGTCTGGGGTCTGTCGCTCGCGAAAGACGCCGGTATCCGTATCGAGGGTGATGCGATCTCGCGCGGCGTCGAGTTCCTGCGCAAGCGCATCGTCGAGTTCGAGTCCAGCCCCGACATGCAATCGTTCATGCTCTTCGCGTTGGCCTCGGCCAACCCCGGTTCTCCACACCGTTTCGAGAACGTCGCGCTGGAGGGCCTGTGGGAGCGGCGCGAGCGGCTCAACGCCTACACGCGCGCGCTGCTGGCGCTCGCGGCGCACGAGTTCGGCCGCCGCGACATGGCCGAGACGCTCGTGCGCAACCTCGAGAACGGCGTCAAGATCGACGACGACCCGGCAAACTCGACCGTGCAGCGCGGTTCGCGAAACACGACCTCCCGACACGACGTCACCACGGCCCACTGGGGCGCCGACGGTTTCTGGTGGCGCTGGTCCGAAGGGCCTGTCGAGACGACGGCGTTCGTGCTGCGCGCGATGCTGGCGATCGATCCCGACAACGCGCTGATTCCGCCGGCCACGAGCTGGCTGATCCAGAATCGGCGCGGGGCGCAGTGGTCCAACACGCGCGACACCGCGATCGCGGTCCTCGCCCTCACCGACTACCTGCGGGCCACCGACGAGATCCGCGGCCGGCACGGGTTTGCCGTGGAGGTCAACGGCCGGGCCGTCGAGACGGTGACGCTCGGGGGCGCCGAGCTGATCACCGCTCCGAGCCGGTTTACGATCGACCCGGCGTGGCTGCGCGCGGGCGAGAATCGCATCGAGGTGCGCCGAACCACCGGGAGCGGACCGCTTTACGTCATGACGCAAGCGACTTTCTTCAGCCTCGAGGAACCGATCGCGGCAGCCGGGCACCAGTTGTTCGTGCGCCGCCAGTACAACCGCATCGTCGCCCGCGAAACGCTGCTCAACGGACCGCGGGACGAGAAGACCCCGCTGCTCGACGGCGGCGAGCTCGCCTCCGGCGATCGCGTCGAGGTGGTGCTGACGATCGAGGCCAAGAACGACTACGAGTACCTCGTGTTCGAGGATCTCAAGCCGGCGGGACTCGAGGCGATCGACGTGCGTAGCGGCGGTCCGCTGTACGCGTCCGAGCTCAAGCCGAGCGCCGTCGAGCTGCGTCTCGAGGGTGGCGTCGACCGGGTCGACCTGACCGGTGCCAGCCGTTGGGTCTACCGCGAGCTGCGCGATCGCAAGGTCGCGCTGTTCATCGACAAGCTCCCGCAGGGGGTGTGGGAGATCCGCTACACGCTGCGCGCCGAGACACCGGGCGAGTTCCACGCCTTGCCGTTTCAGGGGCATGCCATGTACGTCCCGGAGATTCGTGCCAACGGCGTCGAGCAACGGGTGAACGTTTTCAACTGAATCCCGTCCTTCTTGAGCTACTTGCGGATTGCGCGTGCCTGAACCTAACTTCCGCAAAGAAGAGACGCGTGTACCCGCGAGGTGAGCGATGGCGACGACGTGGTGCCCGGTGTGCGGTACGCCGCACGAGAACAGGGCGGACTGCCCGGGCGAGTTGATCTCGGAGACACCCGAGCGGCACGGCTGGCGCGTCAACGTCGAGACGCCCTCCGGTATCGAGGCTTACGGTGTGCTCGTCGCCAAGACGAACGGCGGCCTGTGGCGGTCTCGAGTGTTGACTTATCCCAACGTGTTGTGGGCGATCCCCGGGGGCAGTGGGACGATCAAGTTCGCCGCGGATTCCCCGGTCGACGCAGAACGCCAGGCGATCGAGTTCATCCGTGCTCACTGCCGCGAGCGCGGCTTCGCGTTGCGCAACGAGGTAGCTCTCTCGACCCCCGAAAAGATCAGCGGCGACGCAGCGGAACTCGTGCAACCCGTCGCGGCGACGCGCATCATCCGCTTCCTGCCCATCCGCTTCGGTGTGGTCAACCCGTCGGAGATCGGCGGGACCGGCAACCTCTCCGAGACGGGTCTGTTCGTCATCACCAACCACCCGCTCGACGTCAACACGCGGCTGAGGCTGCTGCTCGACGTGGCGGACAATCCGCTGACCTTGACCGGTGACGTACGCTGGATGAACTCCAACCCGCGCGTCGGCCGGTCTCCCGGAATGGGCGTTCAGTTGTACGCGCCCCCGGATCAGTACGCCGATTACGTTCGCACCCTGTAGCCGGGGCCGGCCAGGGTCTACAATGACGGGCGATGATCCTGATCGCTGCACTGGGAAACGATCGCGTGATCGGTAGCGGGGACGGCATGCCGTGGGACGTGCCCGAGGAGTACGAGCACTTCCTTTCGCTCATCGAAGGCCAGAGCGTTCTGATGGGCCGACGTAGCTGGGAGATCTTCGGCGGTGATCTGACCAGCGCTCACAACATCGTGATCAGCAGGTCGGTTCGTCGTCTCATGGGCGCCAAGGTCGCCCACAGTCTCGGCGAGGCGATGGAGCTCGGCCGGTCTTACGGGAAGACGTTGTTCTGTGCCGGCGGCGCCGGCGTCTACGCTCAGGCCCTGCCCCACGCCGACGCGATGTACCTGTCGTTCATCAAGGGCGAGTTCAGCGGCGATGCCTACTTCCCGCAATACGACGACGCCGACTGGATCATCGACATGCGCGTCGATCACCCGCGATTCGAGTACGTGGTGTTTCGCCGCCAGGCAGCTGCATAAGAGGCAAAACCGCCATTAGTTGGGTGTTGAGCTCAGACCTGGCATAATGCGCCCGGCGTCGTGTGGATTTTCCGCGGCCCGGCACGAGGATTATCAGCGCATGAGAATTCCCGGCATGATCCTGCGCCGTTTGTATACCAACGGCAGCCTGCAGAACGTCGAGGGCGGGATCCGCTTCGAGGTCAAGAACCGGTTGTCCGACGCCACGCTGACGAAGATCTCCGAGATCAAGATCAACGAGGCGGAGATCCCGCTGGACGAGTTGGTGCTCGAGTTGGGGGACGGAAAACAGATACGCGCCAGCGAGGTAGGCAATGGCGAGGCGCTGCAGTTTCCGCTGCGTCAGTCGATCACGATGAGCGCTCCCCGCGAGGAGCTGCGCAAGGGCAAGCACCAGATCAAGATGGCGTTCGAGACCAAGCCGTTCGGCCGGCTCTCGTTCCGCGTCACCGACGCGCTGGCCGACGGCACCGCGCGACCCAAGCCCAAGAGCGACGGCGCTCCGCGGATCCCGTATGACAAGGACTACGACCACAACCCGAAGATGATCTCCAAGCGCCGTCGCTTCATCGAGGAATTCACCGGGGCCGACCTCGACCACACGTCACGCTACTCGTTCGATCCCGAGCTCACCCAGGGCAACATCGAAAGCTTCACCGGAGTGGCCCAGGTGCCGGTCGGGTTCGCCGGGCCGTTCAAGATCCACGGGGAGCACGCGAAGGGCGACTTCATCGTCCCGCTGGCGACCTCCGAGGGCACCCTGGTGGCCTCGTACAACCGCGGGATGAAGGTGCTCAACCTTTCCGGGGGGGTCGAGTGCACGGTGCTCGAGGATCGTATGCAACGCGCACCGGTCTTCATTTTCGACACCGCGCGCGAGGCGCGCGAGTTCAAGCACTGGGTCGACCGGCACTTCGCCGACATCCGCGCCGCCGCGGAGGGCACGTCGAACGTCGCGCGGCTGCTGGAGATCGACTCTTTTCTGGCCAATCACTTCGTGTTCATGCGCTTCAACTTCTCGACCGGAGACGCCGCGGGGCAGAACATGGTCGGGCGCGCGACGCTGGAAGCCTGCGACTGGATCCTCGAAAACTCCAACACGGTGCGCAAGTTCTACCTCGAGTCGAACCTCGCCGGAGACAAGAAGGGCGCCCAGGTCAACATCATGCGCACGCGCGGCAAACGCGTCGTCGCGGAAGCCACGATCAAGCGCGACGTGCTGATGGAGGAGATGCGCGCCGACCCCGAGAGCATCTTCTACCACTACAACGTGGCCAACGTCGGCGCGTTCCTGTCGGGCGCCAACAACAACGGCTGTCACTCGCCCAACGCGATCACCGCGATGTTCATCGCCACCGGCCAGGACGTCGCGACCGTCGCGGAGTCGTCGGCCGGCGTCGTCTATGCCGAGCTGACCCCGGAGAGGGACCTGCACATGTCGCTGACGATCCCGTCGCTGATCGTCGCGACCCACGGCGGCGGCACCGGCCTGCCGACGCAGCGCGAGGCGCTCGAGGTGCTGGGTTGCACCGGTCCGGGCAAGGTCAACAAGTTCGCCGAGATCGTGGCCGGCGTGGCGCTCGCGGGCGAGGTCTCGCTGGCGGCGTCGATCTCCTCGCTGGAGTGGGTCTCCAGCCACGAGCGTTTCGGCCGCAACCGCTAGGCTAGTCCAATCTGTCCAGCTCGGTTCGCGTCCGTGCGTTTCGGACGTTACCCGTGTTCAGCGTCCGGGCTGGCTCGAACATCATGACCCAGGCTTCGTCCTCGGCGATCGGAAGGTGCTCGACCCCACGCGGTACCACGAAGAACTCGCCCTCGTTCAGCGTCACGTTGCGATCGCGCAGCCTGATCGTCAGGCCGCCGCGCACGACGAAAAACATCTCGTCCTCGTTTTCGTGCGCGTGCCAGACGAACTCACCCTTGAGCTTCGCCAGCCGCACGTGCTGGCCGTTGAGCTCGGCGGCCAGCCGCGGGTTCCAGTGATCGGAAAAGCTGTCGAATGCGGCCCGGAGGTTGACCTTGTCCTGCATCGCTAGAAACCCTTTCGCAGACGGATCTCGGGCACCTGCACGAAGCAGGCGCCCTCGTCGCCGACGATCTCGAGATCGTTCAGCCTGTAAACATGCATCTTCATCGCGTGATCGCGGGAAGACACCACGACGGTCAAGTACTTGAGTCGTTTCGCACAGGGGTTCGGCGCGTCCCGGGTGTCGCTGCAGACCAGCCCCGCCTGGTACTTGCCGAACTCGTTGGTTCGGAAGCGACGCCCGCGCACGCCTTCGCGGAGGTATTCGGCCTCGCTGATCTTGTCGAGCAGCAGGAATACCTCGGCGTCGCCGACCGGTCGGCCGCCGGCATCGCGGACCGTGCCATAGAACGCCCAGGCGTCGGATGCGCAGTCGAGTGCGCCGACTCCCGGTGTTGCCAGCAGGGCGGCAAGAAGCAACAAGGTGGCTCGCACGGTTCAAGCATAATGCCCACGACCGCCGGGACCCAACCGCTGGTAGGATCGGCCGCGGGGAGACCGATGAACGGAGCAAGCCGACCGTCGACCTGGAAGGAGCGCCTTCACGAGGTGATCTTCGAGGCCGACACGCCCGCCGGGAAAACCTTCGATGTCGCTCTGCTCGCGGCCATCGGCGTCAGCGTCGCGGTGGTCGTGGTCGAATCCGTTCCCTCGATCCGCGGCGTTCACGGTTCGGCGCTGCGGATAGCCGAATGGGGTTTCACGATCCTCTTCTCGGTGGAGTACATCCTCAGGCTGATATCGATCCGGCGACCCTTGCGCTACGCGATCAGCTTCTGGGGCGTCGTCGATCTGCTGGCCGTCATGCCGACCTATCTCGGCCTGTTCGTCGACAGTGCCCACGCCCTGCTCGTGATTCGCGCCCTCCGACTGCTGCGCATCTTTCGCATCTTTCGCGCCGCAGCCTTCTCCAACGAGCTTGGGTTGCTGGTCCATGCCGTCAAGGCATCGCGTGCAAAGATNNTTCTGATTCTCGGAGCCGCGGTCTACGCGATCGAGGGCCCGGAGCACGGTTTCGAGTCCATTCCGACCGGGATCTACTGGGCGGTCGTGACGATCACGACCGTCGGCTACGGCGACATCGCTCCGGAGACCGTTCCCGGTCGTTTCATCGCAGCCCTCGCGATGGTGCTCGGCTACAGCCTGATCATCATCCCCACGGGGATCTTTTCGATCGAGTTGGCACGTTCCGCGGAAAAGAGGATGACGACGCAGTGTTGCCCGGGCTGCGCCCGCGAGGGCCACGATCGCGACGCCTCGCACTGCAAGTACTGCGGGGGGCGACTGTGAGCTTGCGGATCGCGGTGAGCGGCGCCTCGGGCCTGATCGGAGGCGCGCTGTGCCGCGCTCTCGCCGCGCGCGGCGATCGGGTGCTGCGGTTGGTCCGGCGCACGGCCCGCGGGGACGACGAGATCTCCTGGGACTGGCCGTTGGGTCGGCTGGAGGTCGCCAAGCTGGAGGACCTGGACGGCTTCGTTCATCTCGCCGGCAAGTCCATCGCCGTGCGCTGGAACGCGCAGACCTTGAAGCAGGTGCGGGAGAGCCGCGTGCACGGAACCGCTCACATCGCGGAGAGCCTTGCGGGCCTGGAACGACCGCCGGGCGTTCTCGTCAGCGCGTCCGCGATCGGGTTCTACGGCGATGGCCGTGGGCGCAACCTGGACGATCTGATGCCACGCGGCGAAGGCTGGATGGCGGGGCTCTGCGAAGCGTGGGAGGCGGCGACGTTGCCGGCCGCCAAGGCGGGGATCCGCGTCGCCCTGCCGCGGATCGGCGTCGTCCTCAGCGCCGAGGGTGGTGCGTTACGCAAGATGCTGCCCGCCTTCCGGCTCGGCCTGGGCGGGCGACTCGGAGACGGCAAGCAGGGGATGAGCTGGATCGGGCTGCACGACCTGGTTCGGATCTTGATCTTCGCGATCGACAACGCCGAAGTCTCCGGAGCCATCGTGGCCACCGCGCCGCACCCGGTCTCCAACGACGAGTTCACACGCACGCTCGCGCGCGTGTTGCGGCGCCCCGCGATCCTCCCGGTTCCGGCGTTCGTGATCTCGATGATGTTCGGCGAGATGGGCCGCCGTCTGTTGCTCGACGGCGATTTCATTCGACCCACGCGGCTCCAACAGACCGGCTTCCGATTCGACGATCCGACGCTCGAGCCCGCACTGCGCAGAGAGCTCGACCGGATCTGACGCGCGCTCGTGCGGTGCTAGCATGGCCCCACGGAGGCTTCGACCGATGTCCCAGTCCGACTTCAAGCGCGCCATCGCAGCGGGAGTCCCAGCGGCTCTACCCGACATGCCTCCCGTCGAAGATGGGATCGATCGCGCACCCGCTCGACGACAGCTGCTCTCGACCGCCGAACGAAGACAGGCGCTGCGCAACGCGTTGCGCTACTTCCCGAAGGAGATGCACGCCGAACTGGCCCCCGAGTTCGCCCGAGAGCTGGCCACGGACGGACGGATCTACATGCGCCGTTTTCGGCCGGCGGAGTACGAGATGCGTGCCCGCCCGATCGACGAGTACCCCGCACGGTGTCGCGCGGCGGCGGCGATCATGTTGATGATCCAGAACAACCTCGATCCGGACGTCGCGCAGCACCCGCACGAGCTGATCACCTACGGCGGCAACGGCACGGTGTTCCAGAACTGGGCGCAGTACCGCCTGACGATGCGCTACCTCTCGGAGATGACCGACGAGCAGACGCTGGTGCTCTACTCGGGTCACCCGCTGGGCCTGTTTCCGTCGCATCCCGACGCGCCCCGCGTCGTCGTCACGAACGGGATGGTGATCCCGAATCATTCGACACCGGAAGACTACGAGCGGTTGAACGCGCTCGGAGTGACGTCCTACGGCCAGATGACCGCCGGCAGCTTCATGTACATCGGACCGCAGGGGATCGTGCACGGCACGACGATCACGCTGCTCAACGCCGGGCGCAAGTATCTCAATGCCACGGGCGACGACCCGCTCGCCGGGAAGCTGTTCGTCACCTCGGGACTGGGCGGGATGAGCGGCGCGCAGGCCAAGGCCGCGGTGATCGCCGGCGCCGTCGGCGTGATCGCCGAGATCAACCCCAAGGCGCTGCACAAGCGTCACGAGCAGGGTTGGTTGCAGGAAGTCGCCACCGATCTGGATGCGGTGCTCGATCGAGTGAAGCGCGCGCGCAAGGAGCGGACGCCGCTGTCGCTCGGCTACCTCGGCAACGTCGTCGATCTGTGGGAGCGCCTCGCCGCCGAGGGCGTCCAGGTCGAGCTCGGCTCGGACCAGACCTCGCTGCACAACCCCTACGCCGGCGGCTACTACCCGGCCGGTCTGAGCTACGACGAATCGAACCGGTTGATGCGCGAGGATCCGCCGCGCTTCAAGGACGAGGTTCAGGCGAGCCTGCGCCGCCAGGTCGACGCGATCAACGCGCTGGCGGCGCGCGGGATGCACTTCTGGGACTACGGCAACGCGTTCCTGCTCGAGGCCTCGCGCGCCGGCGCGGCCGTCACGCGGGCGGACGGCGGCTTCGTCTACCCGTCGTACGTCGAGGACATCATGGGGCCGATGTGCTTCGACTACGGCTTCGGCCCGTTCCGCTGGGTCTGCACGAGCGGTAGCGACGACGATCTTCGCAGCAGCGACGCGATCGCTGCCGAGGTCATCGAGACCGCAGCCGCGGATGCGCCCGCCGAGATCAAGGGTCAAATGCTCGACAACCTGCGCTGGATCCGCGAGGCGGAGCGCCACCGGATGGTCGTCGGCTCCCAGGCGCGGATCCTCTACTCGGACGAGGAGGGACGCAAGCGCATCGCGCTGGCGTTCAACGACGCGATCGCGGAGGGTCGCATCTCGGCGCCGATCGTGCTGGGCCGGGATCACCACGACGTTTCGGGCACCGATTCGCCGTATCGCGAGACGGCCAACATCCGGGACGGCAGCGATCTCTGCGCCGACATGGCCGTGCACAACGTGATCGGCGACGCGTTCCGCGGCGCGACCTGGGTCAGCCTGCACAACGGCGGCGGCGTCGGCTGGGGCGAGGTGATCAACGGCGGCTTCGGCATGCTGATCGACGGCACCGAGGACGCCGCGCGGCGCATCCGGCAGATGATCGCGTGGGACGTGACCAACGGGATCGCCCGGAGAGCCTGGGCTCAGAATTCCGGCGGACTCTACGCCATCCGCAAGGCGATGGAACTCGACGAGCGGCTGCGGGTGACCCTGCCCCACGAGGCCGACGACGAGACCGTTCGATCCGCCGTCCCTTGATCGGGGAGTGAAGCATGAAGCGAGAGGTCCTGTTGCCGGCCACCTTGCTTGCGCTGCTCGTCGCCGGTTGCAGCGCACCTCCGCAAGAGAGTCACCCGCCGGGTCTTCCACCGGACACGGGTGACGGTTGGGCCGTCGGCTCGCCGGCTGACGCCGGGATCGACGCATCGGCTCTCGATAGGCTCGGCGACGAGATTGAGAACGGCGAGTTTCCGAACACGCACGCGCTCTTGATCGAGCACAAAGGCACTCTTGTCTACGAGCGTTACTTCTCGGGCACCGACGAGCGCTGGGGTGAAGACCTGGGTGAGATCACGTTCGACCGGGATACGCTGCACGACGTTCGATCGATTTCCAAGAGCGTGACGTCGGTCGTCCTCGGCCTCGCGCTCGAGAACGATCTTGCGGCGGTCGAGGAATCCGTGTTCGACCATTTCCCGGACATGGCGCCGGCCGATGGTCACCGAGCGATCTCTCTGCACCACTTGCTGACGATGACGCCGGGCCTCGAATGGAATGAAATGAAGCTTCCCTACACCGACCCGGACAACGACGAGATCCGGCTCTATCGCGAGCCGGACCCGGCGCGCTATGTCCTGTCTCGCCCACTCGCGGCCGAGCCGGGCAGCGGTTGGTACTACAGCGGCGGAACCACCCAGGTCCTTGCCGACGTGATCCATCGACGGACGGGGAAAACGCTGACCGTCGCGGCAGAGGAGTTGCTCTTCGAGCCGCTGGGAATTGCGGATTTCGAATGGCTGGGGCCGGGAACATGGACTCCGGACAATCCGGCGGCGATGTCCGGTCTCCGGCTCCGCGGCCGAGACCTGGCCAAGATCGGCTCCGTCTTCCTGCACGGTGGGCGGTGGAACGGTGCGCAGGTCGTTCCGCGAAGCTGGGTCGAGCTCTCGATGACGCGTCACGTGCAGGAGATCCGCGATTGGAGTGCGGGAGGCTTCTGGGGCTACGGCTATCAGTGGTGGGTCGGCGGGTTCTCGACAGGCGAGCGTGTTGTCGCCGGATTCGGCAACGGCGATCAACGGTTGTTCGTGCTTCCCGACGACGGCATCGCCGTGACGATCCTCGCCGGCGAATACAACAAGCCGTCGGGGAACAGCTGGAAGATCCTCGAAAGGATCCTGAGCATCGTCCGGGACAATTGAGCCAAGCAGCCTGCACCCGTCAGATCGACCGACGATCATCAGGCCGCACAGAGCCGGAACGGGTTGCATCCGACGACTCTTGTGCCCGTTGAACCTCGGTCGCCGATTGACACCTCAATGCCCCGGGTCTAGCATCTGCGCTGGCCCGACTTTCAGGTATATGCCGATCCAAAGAGAGGACCCCGTGAGAAAAAACGCGCTCGTCTGGTTAGCCTGCCTGGGACTGGTTCTGTTTGTCGGTTGTGCCGCGGACACCGGCGGCGAGGCTGAAGCAGGGGGAGATCACGGTCACGACCATGCGGACGGCGATCAAGACCATTCTCACGGCGAAGCTGGCATGGAGGTCGCGGCCGTCGCCGCAATCGAGTCCAAGAGCGACTCCGGCGTGACCGGAACGGCGTCGTTCAAGGTCGCCGGCGACCAGGTCATGCTGACCCTGGAGATCGCCGGCGCGACCCCGGGCGAACANNGATCACGGCCAGTGGGGCGGCGAGTCGTTCCACCTCGGCGACGTGGCGAACCTGGAAGTCGGAGAGGACGGCACCGCGACGCTGACCGTGGCGACCAACCTGTGGTCGATCGGAACGGGCGCGGACAACGACGTGATCGGACGCTCCGTGGTCGTCCACGCAGGTGCCGACGACTTCACCACCCAGCCCACCGGTGCCGCCGGTGGCCGGATCGGCTGCGGGGTCATCCAGGCCGCTCAGTAACCAATGCGCCAAGGCGCGATCACCATAAGGGTTACCCACGACCCTCAACGCCTCGACGGGGACCCTGCGACAGTGTAAAACGTTCGCGTTGCCGCGGGGCACAGGCGTCCAGGCGGATCCGGAGGTTCGATTGCGATGAGTGAGTACGTCAATTTTCTCATGGCCGACGTGAAGGCCAAGAACCAGGCCCAGCCCGAGTTTCACCAGGCCGTCCAGGAGGTCGCCGAGTCGATCGAGCTGGTCCTCGAAAAGCAACCCGAGTACCGCACGGCCAAGATCCTCGAGCGCATCGTCGAGCCGGAGCGCGTGATCATGTTCCGCGTCCCCTGGGTCGACGACCGCGGCGAGGTGCAGGTCAACCGCGGCTTCCGCGTCGAGATGAACAGCGCGATCGGGCCCTACAAGGGCGGCCTGCGCTTCCATCCCTCGGTCAACCTCGGCATCCTGAAGTTCCTCGCCTTCGAGCAGGTGTTCAAGAACTCGCTGACCACGCTGCCGATGGGCGGCGGCAAGGGCGGCTCCGACTTCGACCCCAAGGGCAAGAGCGACAACGAGGTGATGCGCTTCTGCCAGTCGTTCATGACCGAGCTGTTCCGGCACATCGGCCCGAACACCGACGTTCCCGCCGGGGACATCGGCGTCGGCGGCCGCGAGATCGGCTTCCTGTTCGGCCAGTACAAGCGGCTGGCCAACGAGTTCACCGGCGTGCTGACCGGCAAGGGCCTCAACTGGGGCGGCTCGCTGATCCGGCCCGAGGCGACCGGCTACGGCGCGGTCTACTTCGCGGCCGAGATGCTCGCGACCCGCAACGAGACTCTCGAGGGCAAGACCTGTCTGGTATCCGGTTCCGGTAACGTCGCTCAGTACACGACCGAGAAGCTGCTCGAGCTGGGCGCGAAGGTCGTCACGCTGTCGGACTCCAGCGGCTACATCTACGACGAGGCCGGGATCGACGAGGACAAGCTGGCGTTCGTGATGGACCTCAAGAACGTCCGCCGCGGCCGCATGAGCGAATACGCGCAAAAATACTCGAGCGCCGTCTACACCGAGGCGGATCGCAGCGCGGACCACAACCCGCTGTGGGCGCACAAGGCGGAGTGCGCGTTTCCCAGCGCGACCCAGAACGAGATCAACGACAAGGACGCGGCGAACCTGCTGAAGAACGGCGTCTACGTGGTCTCCGAGGGCGCCAACATGCCCACGGTCCCCGAGGGCGTCACCGCCTTCGTCGACGCCGGCATCCTGTACGGACCGGGCAAGGCCGCCAACGCCGGCGGCGTGGCGGTCTCCGGGCTGGAGATGGCGCAGAACAGCATGCGCTACAGCTGGACCCGCGAAGAGGTGGACCAGCGGCTGCGCATGATCATGAAGTCCATCCACGAGGCCTGTGTCGCCGCCAGCGAGCGTTTCGACCGTAAGGGGAACTACGTCGACGGAGCGAACATCGCGGGTTTCATCAAGGTCGCCGATTCGATGCTCGACCAGGGCATCGTTTGACGAGCCGTCCCACGATTCGGATTCGACGGGCGCCCGGTGGGCGCCCGTTTCTTTTATGATGTTTTCATGAGCAAGCCGACACAGGAAGCCGCCTGGCCCAGGTTGCACCGTTTCCAGGACCTGATGCCCAACCGCGTCCGGCACATCCTGCTCGTGTCGAGCCTCTACGACTCGTTCATCCTCACCGAGGACGGCCAGCTCAACGAGGCGATCCTGCGCCAGTTCATCGACCTCAACCTGAGCCAGAACCCCGACCTGATCCGCGTCTCCACCGGCGCGAAGGCGCTGGAGCTGATCGGCCGCCAGCGCATCGACATGATCGTCGCCAGCATCCAGGTCGGCGACATGAACGCCGCCGAGCTGGCGCGCAAGGTCGCCGCCGTCAAACCTGAAATTCCGGTGCTGGTGCTGGCCTACAACAACCGCCGGCTGACCGATTTCACCGCGAGCAACGACGTCAGCGCGATCGACCGCGTGTTCCTGTGGCAGGGCGACGCGCGGATCCTGCTGGCGATGGTCAAGTACGTCGAGGATCGGCGCAACGTCGCGTCCGACACGGGCGTGCGCGGCGTTCCGGCGATCATCGTGGTCGAGGACAACGTCCGTTTCTATTCTTCGTTCCTTCCGGTCATCTACTCCGAATTGTTCGAGCACACCCGCAATCTGATCGAGGAAGGGGTCAACCTCGCGCACAAGATGTTGCGCACGCGTGCGCGGCCGAAGGTCCTGCTCTGTGTGTCCTACGAAGAAGCCTGGGATTACTTCGAAAAGTACGATGCGAACATCCTCGGGATCATCTCGGACATCGAGTTCTCGCGTGACGGCCAGGTCGACCGCACCGCCGGCGTGCGGTTGATCGAGCGTGTTCGCGAGCGGCGCCACGACATCCCGATCGTGCTGCAGTCGAGTATCGCGGCCAACGAGAGCCTGGCCCAGGACCTCAACGCGATGTTCCTGCTCAAGGGTTCCGAGGTCCTGCTCAACGACCTGCGGCGGATCCTGATCAAGTCGTTCGGCTTCGGCGATTTCATCTTCCGCATGCCCAACGGCGAGATCGTCGGCAAGGCCCACGATCTCAAAGAGCTGATCGAGAAGCTCGACGAGGTTCCCGCCGAGTCCATCGCCTGGCACGGCGGGCAGAATCACTTCTCCAACTGGNNTGACGGTGGCCGACTACGGCGGGCTCGAGCGTGTTCGAGGCGAGCTGGTCCGCGTGCTTCGCGATTATCGCCGTGAACGCGACAAGGTCGTCGTGGCCGATTTCAATCGTGCGACTTACGATCCCGAGCTCAGCCTGTACCGGATCGGCGGCGGCTCGCTCGGCGGCAAGGCGCGGGGGCTGGCGTTCGTCAACCGCTTGCTCAACGAGACGCGTATCGCGGACCGCTATCCCGGCACACGCATCGTCGTACCGCGTGCTGCCGTCGTGGGAACCGACGTTTTCGACGAGTTCCTCGAGACCAACGAGCTGAAGGACTGGGCGATCCAGTGCGAGTCGGATCGCGAGATCAACGCCCGTTTTCTCGCCGCGCCGTTCCCGCGGGAGGCGTTCGAGGATCTGCGCGTGTTTCTCGCCAAGAATCCCGTGCCGCTGGCGGTTCGGTCGTCCGGCCTACTGGAGGATTCGCCGAACCAGCCCTTCGCGGGCGTCTACAAGACTTACATGTTGCCCAATCGCGACAAGAGCCTCGACCAGCGGCTGATCCAACTGGTGTCTGCGGTCAAGCGCGTCTATGCTTCGACGTTCTCGCGCCAAGCCAAGGCGTACCTCGGCATGACCCCGTACCGGCTCGAGGAAGAGAAGATGGCGGTCATCGTCCAGCGCGTCGTCGGTAGCGCGCGGGACAGCCGCTTCTACCCCGACTTCGCCGGCGTGGCCCGATCGCACAACTTCTACCCGACGCCGCCGCTCAAGGCGGAGGAGGGAATCGTCGCCGTGGCGGCTGGTCTCGGCCGCAGCGTGGTCGAGGGCGCGAACTGCTATCGATTCTCGCCGGCGCACCCACGCGTGCAGGTCGGCGCCTCCTCCACGCACGAGATCCTGGCCAACTCGCAGCGCGAGTTCTATGCGATGGACCTGTCTCGCGAGCCGGGTCGGAGTGATGCCGAGGGCGACGAGATGGTGCTCTGCAGCCTCGAAGAGGCCGAGCGTCACGGTGTCCTCGACGCCATCGCATCGACTTATTCGCCCGACAACGACCGCCTGAGCGACGGGATCGGCCGTCCGGGGATGCGCGTGGTCACCTTCGCGCCGATCCTCAAGCACGACGTGTTTCCGCTGGCCCAGTTGCTGGGCCAGTTGCTCGACTACGGCGAGCAGGGGACCAGCGCACCGGTCGAGATCGAATTCGCCGTCAACCTCACGGTGCCCAAGCGCGAGCAGCCGGAGTTCGGTTTCTTGCAGATGCGGCCGCTGGCGCTGGCCAGCGAGGCCGAGGAGCTCGAGATCGGCCACGTGCTGTCGTCCCAACTGGTTTGCCGCAGCGACAGCGTGCTGGGCAATGGGCGCATCTCCGACATCTCCGACGTGGTGGTGGTCGGTCGCGATACATTCGACCGCAACCGCAGCGCGGAGGTCGCCGAGGAGGTTGCAAGGCTCAACGCGAAGCTGCAGGCCCGCGGGCGCCCGTACCTGCTGGTCGGGGTCGGTCGCTGGGGGTCCAACGATCCGCACCTCGGGATTCCGGTGCGCTGGAACGAGATCGCGGGCGTGCGGGCGATCGTCGAGTCCGGCTTCCGGGACATGCAGGTCACCCCGTCCCAGGGCACCCACTTCTTCCAGAACCTCACCTCGTGCAACGTCGGCTACTTCACCGTCAACCCGGAGGCCGGCGAGGGCTTCATCGACTGGGAGTGGCTGGCTCACGCGAAGCCGGTCGAGGAGAGCGAGTTCGTACGCTGGTTGAGTTTCGACCAGCCGCTGCTGATCAAGATGAGCGGACGCACCGGCGAGGGTGTCGTGCTCAAACCCGGTGCGGAGGGCTAGGCCGGATGACGCAGGATGAAAAGAAGCAGGCGGTCGCGCGCGCGGCACTCGAGCTCGTCGAGCCCGGCATCGTGCTGGGTGTCGGAACCGGCTCGACCACCAACTGCTTCATCGATCTCCTCGGGCCGCTGGCCGACAGGCTCCACGGCGCCGTCTCCAGCTCCGAGGCCAGCGCCGAACGGCTCGCGGCCCTCGGCGTGCGTCTGCTCGATCTCACCGACGTCGGCCGCATCCCGCTGTACGTCGACGGCGCCGACGAGGCCAACGCGAAACTGCACCTGATCAAGGGCGGCGGCGGAGCGCTGACGCGCGAGAAGATCGTCGCCGCGGCCAGCGAACGATTCGTCTGCATCATCGACGACACCAAGCGTGTCGAGACACTGGGCCGGTTTCCGTTGCCCGTGGAAGTCATCCCGATGGCGCGCAATCATGTCGCGTCGCGCATCGAGTCGCTCGGCGGTCGTCCCGTCCCACGCGAGGGGTTCGTGACCGACAACGGCAACGTCATCCTCGACGTACACGAGCTCAGGATCGACGACGCCCCGGGTCTCGAGACCGAGCTCGACGGGATCGCCGGCGTGGTCGCGAACGGCCTGTTCAGCCGGCGCCCGGCAGACCTGCTCCTGATCGGCTCGGAGCAAGGCGTGGAACGGTTCTAGCTCACTCCACGTTCAGCCGCAGCTCGCTGACCCCGCCCTCGACGACGTCGACCATGCCCGACCCGCCGCCCGCCACGCTCACGCGGTAGCTACCCTCCGGGAGGTTTCGAGCGACGGCGAGGCCATCCGGTCCGGAGACCGGTGCGGGGTTGAACATGAACAGCGTGTCGCTCGCCAGCCAGCGGGGCTCCGCGTGAATCTCCAGTGCCCGACCTTCCACCGGTGCACCGTCAGGAGCGACGAGGGTCACGGCGATGCTGCCGCCGAAACCGGCGTGCAGGGTGATCTCCGTGTCCGCCGACGGGACGACACCGGTCAGCCGCGCCGGGGCCCAGCCACGCGTCAGCGCGGTGACGTCGAAGCTGCCTTCGGGCGGGACGTCCAGCACGAACGACCCGTCTTCCTGCAGGCCGGACTGCGCCGCCAGGTCCAGGCGATAGGTTCCGGCCGGAGCGGCGACGACGATTCCCTGCGAGAGCGGCGCGCCCCGTGGGCCCACCAACCGGCCGCGGATCTGAGCCGCGCTCTCCTCGAGCACCAGCTCGAGGTCGTCGATCTGAGTGTCGGCCAGCAGCTGGATCGGAGCCGACCGGACGGGGCGGTAGCCGCCCCGAGAAGCGCCGATCCGGTAGGTACCCGGTTGCAGATGCTTCAAAGAGAAGCGCCCGCGAGGGTTGGTCATCGTGAAGGCGCCCCTCGCGCCGATCGGATCGAGGTCGCGGTTGGCGGCGTGGATGGCGACGCCACGCAGCGGATTCCCGTCCGCGTCGACGACGCGGCCACGGATCCCGTTGACCGCGATGTCGAAGTCGCGCGACAGCGAACGCACGTTCCCGACACGCACCCTCACCGTCTGACGCGCGCCACCCGACTCGACGAGAACGTCGTACTCCCCCGGATCGCCGAGCTCGATGCGATAAGTACCGCTCCCCGGTTCGACCTGCGTGGAGGCCGTCCCGGTGCCGGGGAAGCTGCCGCTGGCCTGGAAGGTCAGGAAGCCGCGCTCCGCGAGGCGACCGCCGACCCGCACGACGCCGCTCACCACGATCGATCGCGACAGATCGAAGTCGACGCGGCTCTCACGCTCGCTGACGACCGTCACGCCCTTCGCGGTGCCGAACGGGGCGCCGTTCTCGACGAACGCGTGAACGCGGCACTGCGCGTCCGGAAGCTTCGTCACACGGTAGTACCCCTGCAGGTCGGTCTTCGCCGACCGGTTGGCTTGCATTTCGGGGCACTCGACTCCTATCCCGACGTCCGCCACCGGCCCGCCGTCGCGATCCCGTGTGTAGCCATGGACAACCCCGCCTTCCGAGAACTCGATGTCCAGCGCGGCTACCTCCACGTCCTCGATCAGCTCCAGCTCTCCGAACCACGGCGCAAACTCGGGGTGTTGCGCGGTGGCGACGAAAAAACCGGCGGACAGCCCCGCGATCACGAAGCGTCCCTCGACGTCCGTTCTGGCGTCGAACGACCGGTCATCGTTTCCCGCGGACGCGCTCGATCGCGGGGCCAACCAGATCCGGCTCCCCACCGCGGGTGCCCCGTCGGGTCGCGTCGCGAGGCCCTCGACACGGTGACCCGGCTCGAGGTGGATATCGCCGACGTCCACACTGCGGTGTTCCTCGACGATCACATCGGGGAAACGCGCGACGCGATACCCGTCGGCACGGATCTCGAGCGTGTGCCGCCCCGCCGGCTCGATCGGCCAGAGAGAAAACCGTCCTTCCGCGTCGTCGACCTCGGATGTTGCCGGCACGTTCTGCGGGCCGTCCTGGTAGCTCGCCTCGACCTCGAACCGGCTGACCGCGTTGCCCTCGGGGTCGAGCACGCGCCCCGCGATACTCGCCAGCGGCGTCAGCGCGATGTTCCACTCGGCATCCCGGTCCAGCGTGAGCGTCTCCTCGAACACGTCGAATCCGTCGCCGCCGGCGCTGAGTCGGATCTCGCTGTTGGCCGGTAACCCGTCGAACTCGAACTCGCCGTCGCCGGTCTCGATACGGTGCTCGGCCTTGACGGGGACCGTGTAGCCCACCTCGATCCAACTCGAGGGGACGCTGTTGCCGAAGCCGTCGACGATAGCCCCGGCGAGGCGGATCCCTTCCACCACCCTCAGGTCCCCCAGGTCGACGATTCTTCCGGGGCCCAACTCGATCTCGCCGAGGTCCAGTGTCTGGAAACCGGCGACCTTGAGCTGGAGTTTCAGCGGCTTGGTGGGGAGCCCGGTCAGACGGAAGCGGCCGTCCTCTCCGGCTTCACGCAGACGGACGACGTCCGCACCGGAGTGAACCAGTCGAACCTCGGGCTGCACCAGCTCACCGTCCCGGGGTGCCAATCCGAACTGCAGCGTCGCCGGTCGTTCCAGTCGAAGCTCCAGCTTGCGCCGGGTGCCCGGAACCGCACTCACGCGATCGGAGGGCACGCCGTACCAGCCGTCGGCGAGCCCGCGATAGACCCAGCGCGAGCGGAGCTCCATGCCGGGATGCCGGAACTCGCCCCGTTCGTCCGTCACCAGCGGCGGATCGAAGACGACCTCGGTGCGATTCGAGAACGGGACGGTGTACTCGTCGCGGCCGATCTTCGCCCCGGCCACGGGGCGGCCCCGGTCGTCCAACACGAGGCCGCCGAGCGGCGCCCCCTGCTCGAGCTCGAACAGATGAAAGAAGTCTCTCGGAAGGGGAGCCGGCAAGCCGGCTGCCGCATACGCGTGGAGCGGTGATGCGGCACCGATGCGAGCGCCGGTTTCCGGGACGCCGGTGACGACGAAACCACCGTTGGGGTCGACTTCGAACTCGGCGCAGGCGTCGAATCCGAAACGCGAGGCGCCCCGGTCGCAGAGCCAGACGGTCGCATCGGGCAACGGCTGGCCGGTCGCTCGATCGATGACGTTACCGCGCACCGTCTTCCCCGCGGTCATGCGCAAGACGAGCGGTTCACCTGGCCGGTGCTCTTTCGATACGACAGGGACGAGACCCGGGGACTCGACACGAATCCACGTCTCGTCCGTCGCGAGATCGACGTTGAATCGCCCATCCTCGCCGACCCGGAGCACGCGCTGCGTCGAACGCGGATCGTCCGGGGATTCGAGCACGCGGACCGTTCCGCTGCGCGGCTCGCCCTCGGGGCCGAGAATCCGGCCCTCGACGCCGGCGCCGGCCGGCCGGAAAGCCAGGGCCGAAAAAAACGCCAACGCGAGCCCGATGCGAAACCGTGCGTGCATGCCTGTCCTCGGGGACAATTCTATCCACGCTCCGTCATGCCTGGCGACCGCGTGGGTCCGTGGTTAAGATCCCTACGTCATGTCCCGGCCCACCTCCAGCCTCGTCGCCGGGTCTCTCCTACTTCTCGTCGCATTGCCGGCCCTTGCCTGGCAAGAGACCGAGTCGGAGGAGGGCGACGAGAAGAAGAAGGGACAGTGGTCCGAACGTGTCGTCGTCACCGCCGAGGTCGAGGGCGCCGCGTCCGCACCGCGGGGGGCCAGCACGACGGTCCTCGAGCCGACCCGCACCGCGGATCCTCCGCAGGCCCTGACCGACCTGGTGGCGATCGCGCCCGCGGTCAGCGAGAACGGCCAGGGAGGCCTGTTCCAGAACGTGTCCATCCGTGGCGTATCGCGGCAACGCGTGCGGCACATGATCTCCGGCGTCCGCATCACCGACGAGCGCCGCGCGGGCCCCGCGACGTCGTTCGTCGATCCGTTGCTGATGGGGTCGGTCGAGGTGCTGCGTGGTCCCGCGACGACGTTCCACGGCTCGGGGGCGCTGGGCGGAACGATCCAGGCCCTCCCGCGCAGGTTTGACGGCTGGAGCGTCCAGACGGGATGGATCAGCGAGGGCGACGGGCGGTTCCTGATGGCCGGAGGCGGGGGTGAAGGCTGGTCCATCGGCATCGCGCGGCGCGAACAGGAGGACGCGGAGTCGGCCGACGGGACGCCGCTGAACGATCATTTCGAGCAGACCTCCGCCGTCCTGCGTTTCGACTGGGGCGCCAAGGACAAACGCAGCTATTCGGTGCTGATGATCCCGAGCCGCGGCCGCGACATCGGCAAGGCCAACTCCGACTTCCCGGCCCAGGTGACGGTCTACCCTGAAGAGAGCCACGACCTCCTGGAGTTCACGGTTCGCGGCCGACGCGAGTGGCGACTGACGACCTACGTGCACGATCGTAGACTCGAGACCCTCGTGACGCGACCGCTCGAACTCGGTGAGGTCGTCACGGACAGCACGGACTACGGCGCCGGTTGGGATCGAACCGACCGCTTCGGCGAAGACGCTTCGCTGCACTGGGGCTTCGATCTGTTCGGGCGCACCGGTGTCGACTCCACCGAGACCGTGATCGTGACCGATCCGATGAACCCGTCGACCACCGTCTCGCAGCCGCTCGACGGCGGGCGTGAGGCGGAGTGGGGGGGCTACACGGTCGTGCGCTGGAAGGGCGGTGGCGCGGACTGGGAAGGCGGTTTCCGGTTGTCGCGCGTCCACCAGGGTAACAACGGGGATCCCGGCCTCGACCGTTCGGCGCTCAACGGCTTCGTCGGGGTGACCAAGCCCATCGGCACCCATTGGGAGATTCGCGGTGCGGCGAGCTCCGGGCAGCGCTTCCCCAGCCTGGGCGAGCTGTTCTTCAGCGGCGTCACGCCGCGTGGCGAGGTGTTCGGCAACCCCACGCTAGGCTCGGAGCGCGCGCTGAACACGGAGCTCGGCTTCGCCTACAAAGGACCGCGGTTGATCCTGCGCTCGGCCGTGTTTCACAACGACATCGACGACTACATCGAGCGTATCGAATTCGCTCCCGACATGCTGACGTTCGCCAACCTGACGTCGGGGAAGATCGAGGGCGTCGAGCTCTCCGCCCTGGTGCGGACGGAATCGGCCTGGCTGGTCTCGTTCGGTGGCCACCTGCTCGAGGGTCGCGCGTCCGACGACACCCCGCTGGCCGACGTCCCGCCGCACGAGATCTGGACCGAGGCGCGCTGGATCAAGGACAAGTTCCGGTTCAATGCGCGGTTGGCGCACCGTGCGAGCAAGGACGATCCCGGCAGCGGCGAGAATCCCATCTCCTCCGTCGAGCTGCTGTCGCTGTCCGGGCGCTACCAGGTCACGCCGAGCTGGGGCCTCTACGCCGGCGTGCGCAACGCACTCGACGAAGCGTACTTCCGTTCCGCCGACAACAAGGCGCCGCCGGCCACCGGACGAACCTTCAGCATCGGGTTGGCCTGGAGTTCCCGTTAGGCTATTCTTCGCGGTCCAACGAAACCGATCCAATCGAGCCACGACATGAACGTTCACGAGTATCAAGCGAAGGCGCTGTTCCGCGAGTACGGCGTCACGGTTCCCGACGGTGAGCTGGCGACCAACCGCGAGGAGGCGCGCGCCGTGGCGGGCCGGCTCGGCGGCAAGGTCTGCGTCGTCAAGGCGCAGGTGCACGCGGGCGGCCGCGGCAAGGCCGGCGGGATCAAGCTGGCGAGCTCACCCGACGAGGCGGCCGAACACGCCGAGGCGATCCTCGGCATGACGCTGGTCACGAAACAGACCGGTGCCGAGGGCAAGAAGGTCCGCAAGGTCTATGTCGAGGACGGCTGCAAGATCGCCCGCGAGCTGTACCTGGCGATCACCCTCGATCGCGAGAGCGAGCGCTTCGCCGTCATCGCCTCGACCGAGGGCGGGATGGACATCGAGGAGGTCGCCGCCGCGACGCCGGAGAAGATCCACACCGTGCTCGTCGATCCGGTCGAGGGGCTGGCTTCCTGGCAAAGCCGGGCGCTGGGGTTCAAGCTCGACCTCGACGGCGAGCAGGTCAAACGCTTCGACCAGTTCGTCGGCGGGCTGTACCGGCTGTTCGTGGACAAGGACGCGTCGCTGATCGAGATCAACCCGCTCGTGGTCACCGAAGAGGGCGACCTGCTGGCGCTCGACGGCAAGCTGAACTTCGACGACGGGGCATTGTTCCGGCATCCCGAGATTGCCGCCCTGCGCGACCCCGAGGAAGAGGACT
>JABAOH010005074.1_pt2 | contig 28651 bp, 29 predicted proteins | sample 7062181 | NCBI WGS metagenome assembly JABAOH01 (sample SAMN14538630, study PRJNA623070) | marine sediment metagenome | biome: marine biome [ENVO:00000428]; feature: marine pelagic biome [ENVO:01000023]; material: deep marine sediment [ENVO:00002113]; isolation source: pool of 5 deep marine...
CCTCTCCACGGACTGGCTAACCAGGAAGTTCTCCGCTGGATCATGGAGGTAAAGGAGGACTTAGGAGGCGTTCCGGACAAAGAGCAGCTGGTGAAATATCTCTGGGACACCCTGAATGCAGGAAAAGTCATTCCTGGATACGGACATGCGGTTCTCCGTCAAACAGACCCCAGATACATGGCTCAGCGAGAATTCGCCCTCAAGCACCTTCCCGATGATGAAATTTTTAAAGTTGTAAGCGCCATCTACGAAGTTGCGCCTGATATTCTGAAGGAACACGGCAAAGCAAAAAATCCCTGGCCCAATGTTGATGCTCACTCTGGCTGTCTCCTCCTCCACTATGGAGTCACAGAGTATGATTTCTACACAGTTTTCTTCGGAGCATCCCGTGCTATCGGCGTTCTTGCCTCGCTGATTTGGGACAGAGCCCTTGGCTTGGCCATCGAAAGACCCAAGAGTATCACTACAGATTGGATAGAAGCGCAGGTAAAGAAGTAAACAAAAAATTTTCTTGAAATTAAAAGAAGGGTAGTGAAAGGCGATTTTCACTACCCTTCTACCTTACTCTAGATACGTGTTTTTCCCTATCTTTTCTGCATAGAAGCAAACCGAGATAAAATTCCCTTTATTGTCTTTTCCCTTTGCCCTGAAACTAAAAGAGAATTTCTCACCTGGCCAAGCGGAAAAACTTCAAAACTTCCATAAAATCATTGCTGGTGAAGGAGACAGATCTATCCCCTGATCTTTTTGCTCCCGGAATCCAGGAAGATCTTGCGGCTATTTCCTCGTCTGTAAAAGTTATTTCCATCGTGATAGGCGGATTGAGCTTGTATGGCTTAAAATCTTTCAGCCTTTTCAAAGCTGCTTTGGTTTTCTTTTTGATCAATTCTTGAGCCTTCAGAGGATGGAGCATTTTTGCTGCTTTTCCTATTCCTTCCTTGACAGCTGCGGTTTCTATATTCCCAAAAAGCTCCGTTGCCTGGTTGCAAATGGCTAAATCTCCAGCCACCATAACAACGGGGACGCCGAAATGCCCGGCAATGGCTCCATTGATTCCAGCCTCAGGCATCTTTTTTCCGTTGAGAACAACATCAAAAATTGTTCCAGTCATGGTGTGCTTGAGAACACCATCAGGCGTACCAGCCCGCGCATGGTATCCTATAAAAATAACTGCATCAAAACTCTTATCTATTCCTTCCATCATGACCAAGGGACCTCCTGACCAATCCCTAAGCAGCTCAGCCTCATGACGCAAAAGGTCAGGAAGAATATTGCGGGCACTTCCGTGGGAGTCCCGCACAAGAATCTCAGTTGCCCCTGCTTCGAGGGCTCCTTCTATAGCTGCGTTTGTCTCTTGAGTCATAAGCTTTCTAAAGAGAGAATAATCATCTCCTCGACGGCTGACATCATCCCAGTGGATAACACCTGAGATCCCTTCCATGTCCACAGAAATAAAGACCTTAAGTCCCTTTTGAGCCTCCCCGGCTCTCACAAAAAAACAGAGAAACAAAACGAGGGCACATAAAACAAAAATTCTTTTTCTCATGTTTCCTCCTTTTAATGTGTTATGTCTGAAAGGATTTTGAATGATCCGATACTCCTTTACCCATGCAAACATTCAGCAAAGATTCTTTTAGGGCAGAATAATCATAGAGAATCAAAAAATCGAAGTCAACACAGTTTAAACTTGAAGTGAGTATTTATCCAGCTGAGGTGGATTTGTAGAAACAAACGTCACCCTAAATTCCCGCAAGTACGGGCTTGATAAATCAAGCCCCTACAACGAATCAAATTCCTACAATAAAAAAGACCGTCCCTTTGAGTCGCTTTTTGGTTTGTTTAGTTTGATGAATCAAATCCCTACAAATTCTAAAATGAATGTGATATATTCTTTTATCAAATATCTTTCTTTTACTTGGGTGTTATTATTCCGTGCTAAATTCTTATGCCACTAAACTGGTTTCTAAATCATAAAGGAAGCATTTTATGATGAGGAGGAGAAGATTATGGAACTTAGGATAGGTCTTATTGGCTGTGGGACCGTGGGACAAGGCCTTCTGGAAATCCTCGAAAAAAAAAGAGAATATTTGAAAGAAAAGCTTGATTTCGAAGTTAAACTCGTGGCCATCAATGACAAACTGAAAGGCTCTCTTCTCATTCCAGAGGGAATAGAAGTAGAAAAAACTCTTCAGCTCTTAGGGCAGGGAAAGAAAATTGACGAGTATCTCGAGGGAAGATCCAACGAAGCTCGGCAAATGGATCCTCTGGAAATGCTCGAAAAATGTGATGCTGATATTATTGCCGAACTTACATACACAGATATCAAGACTGCAGAACCGGCAACAACCTATATCAAGAAAGCCTTTCAAACGGGAAAACATGTGGTCACATCTAACAAGGGACCTGCCGCGCTTAATTACAGAGAGTTAAAAAAACTGGCTCAAGAGAACAACCTTTTTTTCAGGATTGAGGGTACTGTCATGAGCGGGACACCGGTGTTCAGTTTATTCGAGAACGGCTTGGCTGGAAACAAGATCAAAGAGATAAGCGGGATACTTAACGGGACAACCAACTTTATCCTCTCCAAAATGGAGATGGAGAGCATGGACTATGAAGATGCCCTTGGGCTGGCCCAAAAATTAGGTTACGCTGAAGCAGATCCTACAGCTGATGTGGAAGGGTATGATGCCCTGGCTAAAATTGTTATCCTCTCAAACGTTTTCCTTGAGGGGAACATCAAGCCATCTGATGCAAAAAGGGAAGGTATCACTTCTCTCTCCAAACAGGAAATCCTGGCTGCTAAAGGAGAAGGATTCAGGTACAAGCTTATCTCCTCAACTAAAAAGGAAAATGGGCAGATTCGAGCTAGCGTCTCCCCTCAAAAACTCCCTCTCGCCAACCCTCTGGCTGGAGTTATGGGCGCCAACAACGCTTTGACCTTTGACCTGGATTTGCTGGGAAAAGTAACCATCCAAGGACCAGGGGCTGGAAAAATTGAGACTGGCTATTCTATCCTCGCAGACATGCTGGCCATTCACCGCCATCTAGCAAAATGAACCTGAGAAATAAAACAAGATAGAATTAAAAATTGGATAAAAAAAGGAGTGAACTAAATAGAAAATAATTGATAAAAGGAGAAACTCGAAATGCACTTTGATCTTTTAAGCGATAAGGATCTCAAAGCCATGGATGCCTTATTAGACTCATACGGAGGAGCAAAAGAGATTTCCGAAAAGATAGAGTCTATGAGGGATTACGAAGCGAGGAAAAGAATCGCCGCAGAAAAAGGATACGGAGAAATGCTGGAAAAAGCTGAAGAATATACAAAAGATTTTGCCAAAGTTGAGGACTTCGTAGAGAAAAACGGAATTACTGTTACCAAGCAAGGAATCTGCACTACCCAGGTTTCCGGATTTCAGGCAGCCCGCCCCACCTTTGATTGTCTAAAGAGAGTAGCAGAGAACAGAGACGTTCTTTTCCCGACAGAGATGATTTCAGTCGTGGCTCTGACCGATCATTATGTCTACAGCGGTGACCTACTCTCGACACTGACCATGGCCGAAAATATACTGGGCGCCAGCAAATTCTGCACCACCAACCTTCTAGGAACTCCCCTTCCAGAAGAGCGGTTTGCAAGGGTAGAAAAAGTGACTGGAGAGAAATTCGAGAGAAAGGATTTGGGTAATGGCTTGAGTCAGATAATCCTGAAGAATATGGGAACAGCTTTCGGTAACCTGGGAGGGGTTGAAGTCGGAAACAATAACCACCTCGTCTATCTTGACGGGATAACGAGGGCCGCTCTTGCAACAGGAGCGAATTTTTTCCTTAATCCAAGCTGGTCAACTATTGTGGCTGCCTGCTATTACGCCAGAGAAATTCCTAATCTTTCCTTCAAGATATCCATGCTCCTCTCTACCCAAAACGCTATCCAGCTTCGGATGCTCCTCAATATTTTCAAAGAATATCTTCGCTCTGACGGGACCACGCCTATCTACGAGATCAACATCGGAAACGCAGCAACTTCTGAAACATTTATCCAATGTTTCGACGAGCTTGAAGCATCAGAACTCCCTAGAATCTTTCTTGCCGCTCATTTAAGGATCAATCCAGACCTAGGCATGGCTGACTTTAACTGGACTGAGAACGCTTTCAAAGTCCTTGATGCGGGAAAAGATTTGACAATTAAATATGAGAGCGACGGTGAATCTCGTCCCTATGATACCATGGAAGCCTATTTCTTCTCGGATGAGGAAAGAGATGAAAAGGCAGAGCTAATCGGCGATGTGATATATCATAAGTGCCTAAGATGTGACAAGGATGCCAAAGAGATCATGAGAAGGGGTCACGAGACAAGGTTTGCCAGGATTTCCTACAGAAAATAAATTCTGGCGATGGAAAAATAGACATCAGGAGATGGAAGATGGATTTGGGTATCAAGAATAAAGTGGCCCTGGTGGCAGCATCGAGCAGAGGCCTTGGAAAAGCGATTGCCTTTCAGCTTTCCAGGGAAGGAGCAAAAGTCATAATCTGCGCCAGAAATAAGGAGAGGCTTTTCAAAACCAGAGATGAAATAGCCGCCGAAACAGGAGGAGTTATTATGGCAATTGTGGCGGATGTAAAAGACAGGAAACAGGTGAGCAAGATGGTCCAGCAGACCGTAGAGGAGTTGGGGACAATCAATATATTGGTCTCGAACGCTGGAGGACCTCCTTCGGGGATGGCGGATGACTTTGTTCTGGATGACTATCAAGATGCTCTGGAGCTTAACCTCCTGAGTACAGTAAACCTCTGTTATGAAGTTATCCCTTTCATGAAAAAACAGAAGTGGGGAAGGATTATTAACATGACTTCGGTTGCAGCCAAGCAGCCTATAGATTCTCTGATCCTTTCCAATACGGCAAGGGCAGGAGTCTTGGGCTTCTCGAAATCCCTCTCAAATCAGGTGGCGTCTTATGGTATTACTGTAAACTCAATCTGTCCTGGATACACGAAAACAGAGAGAGTTGAAGAGCTGGCAAAGTCTTTCGAGGAAAGCGGGAAGGGCACGGTCAAAGATTTCTACGGGAGTATACAGAAAAATATTCCTGCGGGGAGGTTAGGAACACCCGAGGAGATAGCTCAAGCAGTGGCCTTTCTTGCTTCTGAAGGAGCAGACTACATAACCGGAGTTGCCTTGCAGGTTGACGGAGGATATACCAAGGGTATATTTTGATAAAAGGGATTAAAATGGGAAAAACTGCAGCATTCCCTGCAGAAAAATGGGGCTGAAAAATGGGGCCAGGCCCCATTTATTTTATTTATGCAATTTTGTGTGTAAATGGGGCCATGTAAATGGGGCCAGGCCCCAATTTTGAAAGTTGAAAGGAAAGGATAGATGAAAAATTACATGGAAGAATGGGAAGGCACTGCTTACCCAGAAATGGTAAGAGACCTCCCAGAGATCGATGTTCCTCTTGAGGGAGTACGAGGGTGGCTTCTTCAGAGCAAGGACAAACAGGTGGCCTTCTTTGATATTGAACCTGTCGGCAAAGTTCCTCCTCATTCTCATTGCGCCCAATGGGGCTTTGTGGTCGAGGGAGAGATGTCCCTTACAATTGGGGAAAAAACCACGGTGCACAGAAAAGGCGATTGGTATTATATCCCCGAAGGTGTAGTGCATTCAGCCACCTTTCTCACAAGAGTAAACGCCATAGATATCTTTGATGATCCAGCCAGGTACAAAGTCAAAGAAAGATAGAACAATTTTACCTCATGATTGATGAAAACCAGCAATAGCAGAAAGCAAACATGAAATCGTTATTCGCCACAATTATGAAAGAATACGAGGGGTACAAGATCGGAAAAATGCTGTGTTACATCCAAGATCCCGAGATAATCTCTTTTGCCGGCGGATTACCCAGCACCGATGTTTTCCCACTCGATCTTATTCAGAAGACTGCAGAGAAGTCCTTAAAGTCCGATCCGGATCATGTTCTTCAATATTCCTCCGTAACCGGAGAAAAAGAACTGATGGAAGCAATCATAGATTATCTTAAAAAAGATAATATCCACATCGAACTTGAAAACATTATGATAACAACCTCTGGGCAACACGGGATAGACCTTGTCGGAAGATTATTCCTTGATCCCAAAGATATTATAGTCGCAGATTGCCCTACCTTTGGGGGTGCCTTGGCCTCCTTCGAGCTGGAAGATGCAGAATACATGGCCAAAGATATTGAAGAAGACGGATCCGATGTTAAGGGCATGGAAGCTGGAATAGAAAAATTACTTAATCAGGGAAGGAAACCTAAATTTATATACGTAGTCCCGGATTTTCAGAACCCCTCAGGGATAACCATGAGCCTCAAGAAAAGACTGGCTCTTCTCTCTACGAGCAAAAAGTACGGTATTCCTCTTATAGAAGACAGCCCTTACAGGGAGTTGAGATACAGGGGAGAACATATCCCTTCCATATATTCTCTTGATGAAAATCAAGGGAATGTTATCGGCATATATACTTTTTCAAAAATACTCTGCCCGGGCCTGAGAGTCGGATTCAACATAGGTCCATCCGAAGTCATAAGGAAGTTCTCCTTCATAAAAGGAGCCAACATACTCAACACCCCCAAGCTCAATCAGGACATTTGCACAGCATTCCTCCGAGAATACGATCTGGATGCCCACTTCAAAAGGGCTAGAAATTACTACTCTGAAAAACTGAATTTCTTTTTGAAAGCCATGGAAAAGAATTTTCCTGAGGATATGGGCGTAAAGTGGACAAAACCCGAAGGTGGACTGTTCCTCTGGATAACCGTGCCAGAAAAGATTAATACCTTGGAGCTATTTTATGCGGCTGCCAAAGAGAAGGTTGCTTTTGTCCCTGGTGAGGTATGCTATCCAAGGGGATATCTCAAGCATAACACGATGAGGATAAACTTTTCTTACCCAACAAAAGATGAGATTGTTGATGGTGTGAAAACATTAAGCTTTGTGGTAAAAAAATACTTAACTGAGAAAAAAAAGAATATTTAAACAAAATAATGGAGGAGCCATGACTGATAACGACTTATACGGCCCAGGTGTAATGAAATATATCAAAAAAGCTGAAAAATTTTTAGTCCAAAAAGAAAAACATATTGCTCGAATGAAAAAACTCAAATTTGACACCATAGCCGTTCATGGTCTCTACACTGTTGAAGAAGCTTTAGCTCAAAATCAGGGAGCCGTAATAGAACCTCTTTATCTGTCAACCTCCCAAGCTTACAGGGACTCTGATGAGATGGAGGCTGCTCTAGCCTATTTGATTCCTACCTGGTGCTACACGCGGATAGCCAATCCGACAACTTATTATTTAGAATGGGTCCTTGCTTTACTTGAAGGTTACCAGACTGGCCACGATACCTCCTGCCTGGTGACTGCCTCCGGGATGTCAGCTATAATGTCAGCAATAGATCCTTTTCTGGTTAAGCAAAAAGAAGGGGCAGAGAAAATAAATTTTGTCTCTTCTGTCCAGCTCTATGGAGGCGCCTTCCAACTTTTTTCAGTCAGGAAGATGCAGGAAAGGGGAATACAGGTGCGCTGGGTTGAGCATCAGGAAGACATCGAGGAGTGGAAGGCAAAGATTGATGAGAATACCCGCTTCCTCTATTCAGAGGCCCCAAGCAATCCTCAGCAATCGTTTTGTGATGTCAAGGCGCTTGTCGAACTGGCTCATTCCTGGGAAATTCCTTTTATTATTGATTCAACCTGTGCTACTCCAGCTTTGATGCGCCCCATTGCTTATGGGGCAGACATCGTTATCCATTCTCTAACCAAATCCATAACCTCTGGCGGCCTGGCTATAGGAGGAGCTTTAATCAGCCGCAAACCCATTGCAACCAAGATAAGAAATGAAAATCCCCTATTTAAACAAAGCTTTGCCGAGTACGTAAAGTTTCTTCCGTACCGGGATACTGGCCCGGCGGCTTCTCCTCCGAATGCTCTTTTTGCTTTGAATGACCTTAGGACACTTCGTTCCAAGATGGACGTGGTCAGCGCCAACTCCGAGAAAGTCGCAGAATTCCTCAATCAGCATCCCAAAATTTATCAAGTGGATTATTTAGGATTAGATAGCTTCCCTCTCCACACCTTGGCCAAAAAATACATGAAGCTTGTAGACTCTGATGATGGAAAAGGTAACGAAATAAACCGCTACGGCCACCTTCTTAGTTTTCGAGTCAATGGACCGCCGCAAAACGCCCGGAAAGTTTTTGATAATCTAAATCTCATCTTCAGGGCAACGGATTTGGGCCGCATTAAAAGCGTGGCCACCATTCCAGCAATTTCTACCCACCAACAGCAAGGAGAAGAGGCCCGCGAAAAGGCTGATATTCCACCTCAATTGATAAGACTTTGTGTGGGAGCTGAAAATCCGGACGATATCATAGCTGACCTCGACCAAGCTCTCGGCTCTCTCTGATTCCTAGAGGCTAAAACAGACAACTTTAGGCTCTGTCATCTCAAGGAGAGCAAATTTAATCCCTTCCCGACCGAGTCCGCTCCATTTCACACCGCCAAAGGGCATCATATCTATGCGGTAATCTGTGGAATCATTAATCATCACTCCGCCCACATCAAGTTCTTTGATGGCTTTAAAGGCATTTTCCAGGGAACGGGTAAAGATGGCTCCGTGGAGTCCGTATTTGACACTGTTGGCTAGGTCGATCGCCTCATCCAGGGAAGAAATTTTATAAAGATTCACCACCGGACCAAATACTTCTTCACAATTAAGTTTGGCGCCTTCAGGCATATTCCTGAATACGGTAGGCTCAAACTGTGTTCCTTTCCTCTTGCCCCCAGTGAGAAGCTCAGCCCCTGACTCACACGCTTCCCCAACCCACTTTTCCACTCGAGCAGCTTCCTCCTCTGTAATCATGGGACCCATGTCCGTCTCTTCATCCAGTTGATAGCCAACTTTTATTTTCTTCGTCTGCTCTACAAACATCTTTTCAAACTGATTGTAAACAGTTTCATGGACATAAATTCGCTGAACTCCAATGCAGTTCTGCCCGACGGCCCAGAAAGCTCCGGACACAGAAAGCTCCACTGCCTGTTGAAGATCAGCATCGTCCATGACAATAACCGGAGAGTTCGAGCCCAACTCCATTCCTATTTTCTTCAAGCCCGCTTTTTTGACAATGTCCTGGCCAGCTTCAGTTCCTCCGGTGAAGGAGATCATTCTCACCCGAGAATCTGTGACCAGGGCATCAGCGATCTTCGAGGCACGGCCGGTAACAATGTTTAAGATATTCCAGGGAAGGCCTGCTTCGATAAATGCCTCCCCCAACTTTAAAGCAGAAAGCGGAGTGACAGTGGCAGGCTTCAGAACTACCGAATTTCCACCGGCAATTGCCGGTCCAACCTTATGGGCTACGAGGTTCAAGGGATCATTAAAAGGGGTAATGGCTGCGATTATTCCGATTGGAAAGCGAAGGTAGTAGCCTACTCTGTTCTCCGAATCTTCGCGACTGTCGAAGGGAATGGTCTCCCCTACAATCCTCCGTGCTTCTTCAGCAGAGATTGTGATTGTATCTATGCAGCGGCTAGCCTCTTTTCTGGCTTCCTTAATGGTTTTACTCCCTTCGGTGGCAATCGTTCTGGCAAAATCTTCTTGCCTGCTTCTGATTATTTCTGCTGTTTTATAAAGGATAGAGATACGCTGATGAACAGGTAGATTCCGGTTTATTTTAAAACCTTCTTCAGCCGCTGCAAGGGCAGCTTTCACATCATCATTATCGCCTGAAGGAACTGTGTCTATAAAATCATTGTTATAGGGATTGAGGACTTCAATCTTTTCGTCCTTATCAACCCAGTCTTTACCGATTAGCATCTTCATTTGATCCCTCCATTTAAATATTCAATTTTATCAAATTTAATAACGGCCTTGGGGTCAGGCTTTCCTACCGAGAAAAGTAACTTTCCTACCCTATGCCAGGGGATCAGGCCTTGTCACCGGGAAATGTACGTTTCCTGCCTTTTGCCCCTATGACATTCATTTGGATAAGGCCTGACCTTGAAAAGCGAGGATAAGACCTGCCCCTAACACATATGGAAGCATTTTTTACTATCTTTGAAATAATAACTAATTGCAAGCCAAAAATTCTTAGTGTAGAGGCTTGATTTATCTTGTGTAAGGGCTTGATTTATCTGTAGCCGCTTGATTCATCTGTAGGGGCTTGTCATCTTGTGCAGGGGCTGGGATCATCTTATGTAGGGGCTTGATTCATCAAGCCCACACTTTTAATCTATAAAAATGATTTAGTTGGATAAATCAAACTCCTGCGTTATGGAAAAGCAGCCTCTTTTTTGATAATAGTAGCCTGCCCCTTTTTCACTTTTTGAAATAAGTCGCCTTTATCCTTTTCCATAAATAACTCAAATTTTGCAAGTCTGACCCCAAAAGTCAAAAGTTGAATTTTGGATGGTAATATTTTAGAATGAGTGGACATGGAAAGAATCAGAATCGCCGGAAACCCTAACCTAAAGCTAAAGGGAAAAGTCAAAATCAGCGGTGCAAAAAATGCCGTTCTTCCCGCGATTACAGCCTCGCTTTTAACCAAAGAAAAAGTGCGGCTAAAAAATATTCCCCTTGTTAAAGACGTTTTTACGATCTTAACCGTCATGAAGGAGCTGGGAGCCAACTACACCTTGAGAAAGAATACTTTATCCATTCAGGCAAAAAAGATTAAATCCGCTGAGGCTTCCTATGAACTGGTCAGTGCCATGAGAGCGTCCATTTTAGTCTTGGGCCCTCTCTTGGCCCGCTACGGAAAAGCGATAGTCGCCTTGCCAGGGGGCTGCGCCATCGGTTCTCGGCCCATAGACCTCCATATCCATGGATTAGAAAAATTAGGGGCGACGATAAACCTCGAACATGGCTATATTAAAGCAGAAGCAAAAAGGCTCCATGGAGCAGAGCTAGAATTCGAGAAAAAATCCGTAGGAGGAACAGAAAACCTGATTATGGCAGCTTCCCTGGCCCAGGGAGAGACTGTTTTAAAAAACTGCTCCTTGGAACCAGAAGTGTCAGACCTGTGTGAGCTTCTGGTTAAGATGGGGGCTAAGGTTGATGGGATTGGCCAGGAGACCATACGTATTAAAGGAGTAAAAGAGCTGGGCGGAGCTACTCATGACATAATTCCCGATCGAATAGAAGCGGGAACTTTCCTTGTAGCCAGCGCATTAACCCGAGGAAACATCGTGCTGAGCCATGTCCAGCCCCGCCATCTCGATACTATCATTGAAAAACTAAGATACTCTGGAGCAAAAATAGAGCAACTCAATAATCACTCTCTACGTGTTATCGGAAGCGAAGAAATCAAGTCTCAAGATATCACGACTTCTCCCTATCCAGGATTTCCTACCGATATGCAAGCGCAGTTTATTGTATTGATGACTCAAGCCTCCGGAACATCCATTATCACTGAGACTATTTTCGACAGAAGATTTACCCACATTAACGAATTGCTGCGTCTTGGAGCAAATATCGAGGTCTCTGGAGATAAGGCCATAGTCAGAGGAAAAACTCCTCTCTCAGGAGCAGAGACCTTAGCTTCAGATCTTAGGGCTTCCGCTTCTCTTGTTCTGGCTGGGTTGATAGCAAACGGAGAAACCATTGTCAATGAAGTCGAGCATCTGGATCGGGGCTATGAGAAACTGGAAGGAAAGCTTAAGTCTCTCGGAGCCCATATTGAAAGAATAAAGGAATAAGAGAAGAAGGTCTAAGATGGAAAACTGTATTTTCTGTAAGATCATAAACAAAGAAATCCCTGCCAGCATAGTCTTTGAAGATGATAAAATGATCGCGTTCAATGATATAAATCCCCAAGCTCCGATTCATATTCTTCTCATTCCCAGAGAACACTTCGCTTCACTAAATGAAATCTCCGAGGAAAAAAAGAATATCTTAAGCCACTTACTCCTCGCTGCGCGCCAGATTGCGCAAGAAAAAGGAATCGCTGAAAAAGGTTATAGAATCGTGCTCAACACTGAAAGGGACTCGGGCCAGGAAGTCTTTCACATCCACCTTCATCTTTTAGGGGGAAGGCGGATGCACTGGCCTCCAGGATAATAGAGAATAATGGGGTCAGACCTTTCAAACTTTTATATATTGAACTTTTTTTGTTAAATTGAAAGAACCGGGCCTTTAATTAAGATATAAATAAATTCAAAACTATGAAAGTTTGAAAGGTCTGACCCCAATAAAAAAAGGAGGTAAGGACAATGGAAATAACGTGGTTAGGACATTCTGGAATAAAACTGCAGGGTTCAAAAACTGTATACATTGACCCCTTCTTAACAGATAATCCCGCTGCCTCAATCACATGTGACGAGGTTTCAGACGCTGATGTTGTCGTTGTCACCCATTATCACGGGGATCATTTAGGTGACTCCTTTGCTATCTGTAAAAAAACAGGCGCTACCCTCGTTGGCATCCATGAGATAGCAGTAGATGGTGAAGCAGAAGGCTTAACAGCCGAGGGAATGAACATCGGAGGCACAGTGGAGGCAAAAGGGGTGAAAATTCACATGGTTCAAGCTCTCCACTCTGCCGAAAAAGGTGATCCGGCTGGAGTTGTTATCGAGATGGACGGAAAAACAATTTACCATGCAGGCGATACAGGATTAACCTATGATATGAAACTTATCGGCGAATTCTTTAACCCCGACTTGAGCTTTATTCCTATCGGAGACAGATACACCATGGGCGTTCCATCCGCAGCAAAGGCAGTGGAGTTTATCCAGACAAAAAAAGTGATTCCCGTTCATTATAATACTTTTCCCATTGTCAGCGCTGATCCTGAAGAATTCAAGAGAAGAGTAGGAGATAAAGCAGAAGTCATCATCCTCAATCCTGGAGAATCATATACACTGTAGCTTCTTAAACCTTCTGCCTTCTTATTCACACCTTCTCAAGTGGCCTATTTAATCGATGGAAGCAATTTTATCGGATATTCTTCGCCCCGCAATATCAAAGATCCCCAGGCTAAATACCGCCTGGTTTCTCGGCTTTTAATTTTCCAGCGCCTGAAAAAAACAAGAGTGCTCCTGGTCTTCGACGGAACTCCAGACTTAAATTTAATAGGGAAAGCGTTCCAGAAAAAAAAATTTTCTGTGATCTTTCCTCCATTAGGCGGGAATGCCGATGAAACCATAAAAGAAATAATATTAAAACAAACAGATTTAAGAAGATTCTTTGTGGTTAGCTCAGACCGTGAGATAAATAGATTTGCCAAGTCAAAAAGAGCTACACCCTTGAGCTCTAATGAGTTTAACCGTGAGCTTCAAACAGCGCTGAAAGAACACAGAAAATCTTTAGAAATAGAGAAAAAAGTCAGCTCACTCTCCCCTTTGGAGATTAATCAATGGGTCAAGATTTTTAAGGATGAAAAATGACTAATGTTTCCATAATAGGTGCGGGCAGACTCGGAACCTCTCTGGGACACGCTCTCCGAAAGAAGGGGTATAAGATAAAGGCGCTGTCCTGCAGGACAATGTCCTCTGCTGAAGAAAGCAGAAAAATCATAGGAGAAGGGATAGCTTCTATTGATAATATCCAGACAGCAAGAGTGGGAGAAATCGTTTTCATATGTTTACCTGATGAAGAAATCACAAAGGTTACAAGAGTACTTGCCGGCTCGGACATCAATTGGTTAAAAAAATTTGTTTTTCACTGCTCAGGTCTTATCCGCTCCGATGTCTTTAAACCTTTAGGAGACAAGGGCGCCTTAACTGCGTCCCTCCATCCCATCCAATCCTTTGCCCAAAAGAAAACACCCTCAGCACAATTTGAAAACATTTATTTTGGACTCGAAGGATGCGATGAGGCTTTAGCTTTATCTGCGAAAATTGTCCGGCAACTCGGAGGTTACCCTCTTATCCTTCAACCAGAAGATAAAGCTCTTTACCACGCGGCCTGCAGCACAGCTTCTAACTTCTTTGTTGTTCTTTTAGAAATGGCAGTGTCTCTCCTCAGGCAGATAGATCTTCAAGAAGAAAAGGCTCTCCAGATTCTTCTCCCTCTAGTGAAAGGGACTTTACATAATGTAAAGAAATTTAACATCAGAAGCTCTTTGACTGGTCCTGTTATAAGAGGGGATAAGGAATCAATACAAAAGCATCTTGAGGCTCTACGAAAATTCCCTCCTTATTATGAAACATACACGAGGCTGGCTGCCCAGGCACTTGAAATGGCCAAAAAAGAAGGAAGAATTTCTCCACAAAAAATCAAGGTGTTGAAGAACCTGCTGGAAGGAAAATAACCTCTTCCTCAAGCTCAACACCGAATCTCTCTCTCACTCGCCCTTTGAGTTCCTGGGCAAGACGAAGAACATCCTGGGCTGAGGCCTTCTCCTCGTTAATGATAAAATTCGCGTGGCCCCCATAAACAGCTGCTCCACCAATCCTCAAATCCTTAGCCTCCACTTTATCTAAAAAATAGGCAGCAGGGACTCTTCTGCCATCAGGAAGAACAGGGTTTTTGAAATAACTGCCAGCACAAGCTACTTCCTCTGGAGGATGATTACTCTTCCTTTTTTCTAAATTTTCTTCAATGCGTGCTTTTATCTCTTCTTTCTCTCCTTTATGAAGTTCAAAAACAGCTCTTAAAAAGACATCACATTTTTTGCTCAGGACACTATGCCGGTATCTAAATTCAAAATAATCCCTCTTGACCTTAACTCTATTTCCTTCCTTACTGAGGATTTCAGCGTCCTTTAAAAACTTTCCGATGCTATTACCGAAGGCGCCAGCGTTGCTAAAAACAGCCCCGCCCACAGTCCCCGGAATACCTGCTAAAAATTCAAATCCACTCAAACCTTTATTTATCGAGAACTGAATCAAGTCCCTTAAAAGAGTACCAGCTAATGCCTCTACCTCTGCTTTTTCCCCTATCTGCTTTATACCTTTCACGCTGTTTTTTATGATGAGACCGCGAAATCCGTCATCATCAAAAAGGAGGTTATACCCCCCTCCAATAATAAAGTAAGGAATGGAATGTTCTCGGGCTAAAAGAATCGATTTCACAAGTTCAGGAATGGAAGTCGCTTCAAAAAAATAATCCGCCTTTCCGCCAATCCTAAAGTTTGAATGATCCCGAAGAAGCACAGACTTTTTTAAAGCCTTCCCCACATTGTCTAAAAAATGTTCCGGAAAATCCGGCTTTTTTTCGCCCATTTTTATCTTATTCTATACTACGCCTCTTAAAATGTCCAAAGCCATAATTCCAAAGCATGCATCTCATTTTCTGCCATGAGGAAACATTCAAAGAAATGGGGCCTGGCCCCATTTTCTCACTCACATTCTTCAAATTTGGCATGTATTTTGCTATTATATTGTTGTTTCTATTAATCATATTAAATTATTTATAATATTGACATTTTAATCCGTGCGCGCTATTATTCATAAAATTTTGATTCGAGGTCCAAAAATGAAAAAAACAACCTTGACGACACTAATTATGATTCTTTTTATCTCTGCTTCTTTGCCAGCTCAAACCCCTGCTAACGATGATTATATCAAAGCTATGACCACGCCGAATGCTGCCCAAAGAGTCAAACTCCTCAAAGAATACCTAGCAAAATATGCAGGCAAAGGGACTCAATACGAAAATTTTGTCTATGCCACACTCTGTGTGCAAAATTATGCGGGCAAGACGGTCAGAGAAACCATTGATTATGGTGAAAAAGCTCTGGCATTGGGTGGTCTCGATGACCTCACTAAATGCAATGTTTTATTAACAGTATCAGCTGTTTACAGCGAACGTGGTCAAAATCTGGAAAAGGCCAAAAACTACGCTTCCCAAGTCGTCCAAATTGCCAAAGCTAATAAAAATAATAAGTCTTCAGATGCAACTCCAGAGCAATGGGATAAATTTATTGGAGCCGGCTACTTTACCCATGGACAAGCCCTGGAAAAGTCGAAGTATCTCAAAGAGGCTGTTGACTCCTATATAAATTCCTATAATATCTTAAAAAATGCTCAAATCGCCAATAGCCTGAAGAAACTAGGAAAATCCCTTTATGATATCAGGTTTTATAAGGATGCAGAAAAGGCTTTTAAAATCCCCGTTTCGGTTCTAAAAGACTTCGCAAGCTATGCTTTCTACGCTAAAGCTCTTTTCAAAAACAAGAAAAAAGAAGAAGCATTGAAATATTTTAAGCTAGCCTATGACAAACAAAAAAGTGGTGAAATGGCTTTTTATGTGGGAATTATCCTAGCTGATAAGGCCAAGTCAAATCCCTCAGTCTCCCAGGAGGCGATCCGTTACTTACTCGATGCTAGCTTCCTCTCGGCTTCAAACTCAAAAAAAGCTATGGAACTAGCTGAAAGTATTTTTTTCCACTCGGATAAAAACGCCAAATACAACGAGAACGTCAAAGAGATCCAAAAGAAAAGCAAAAAATTGGAAAGCCTTACTGAGACATTCAACAAAAAATTCGGAGAAAAAGACGAAGAAGACTTATCCAATGCAGAGAAAAAAGAGATGGATACTATGCTGGAAGAAATCGAAGCAGAAGAAAAGGCAATTAAGAAGCTTGAAGCTGAGCAGAAAATCGTCTTGGAAAAATTCAATAAACTTATCGAAGAAGCTAAACAAAGATTAGGGCTCAGATAGAATTAATTATTTATTGGCCTAATCTCTTTGGCAACCTGCCTCTGAGCAACAATCAACCTTTAACCTTCCATGTATCGGGTCAGTTCCATATGTAGGGTCAGGTTTTATTACGAGGAACGCCATAAGGGCCAGGATTAGGAAGATATCTTTTCCAACGGCAAGGCCTGACGCCAGGGAGTTACGCAGCCGGCTGATCAGAGCGAATGAAGAATGGCGTTAAAAATCTGCACGGAGCTAGGCTATTTCCCAAATCCTTTTCTAATAATGGAAATGAAGACGCTCGCTCTATTAATTGTGGTTTGAACTTTTCCCCATTCTATTATATTATTCATCTGCTCATACACATGCAGAAAAATCTATCAACCCCTATAATCAAATATGGCGACTAAAAATGGCAACTAAACCTCTCTCCCTCAAACAAGCCGCCCAAAAAATCCAAAAATTAAGAGAAGATATCAAATATCACGAAAAAAAATATTATGTTGATAATGATCCTCAGATTTCTGACTATGAATTTGACATGCTCGTTAAAGAGCTAGAAAAACTTGAAAAGAAGTTCCCTGAACTGATCACTCCTGAATCTCCCACTCAGAGAGTAGGTGAACAACCAGTCACTGGATTCGAATCTNNGGAATTCGAAGAGAGAATTAAAAGAATCATTCCCGGAGAAAAAATAGAATATGTAGCTGAGTTGAAAATAGATGGCCTGGGTATTTCGGTCATGTATCGCGATGGGAAGTATTTTCAGGCTGTATCCCGGGGAGATGGCTTCAGAGGAGATGACGTCTCGCTGAACGTCAAAACAATCAGGAGTTTCCCCCTTATCGTCAATAATCCTCAAGAAATAGAGGTCCGAGGAGAAGTTTTTTTGCCCTTTCAATCTTTCCAAAAAATAAACAAGGAAAGATCAAAAATGGGAGAGCCTCTTTTTGCCAATCCCAGGAATGCTGCGGCCGGCTCTCTCCGTCTTCTCGATCCTAAGCAGGTAGCTTCACGCCACTTAGATGTATTCCTCTACTCCATTTTCATCGACGGAAAAGAGCAAAAAAGCCAGTGGAAAAACTTGAAGGCGTTGAAAGACCTAGGCTTTAAAACCAATCCTTCCTCTCGCCACTGCTCTAATCTGAAGGAAGTCATCTCGTTCTGGGAGGAATGGCGGGAAAAAAGAGAGAGCTTGGATTACGATGTTGACGGAGTCGTGGTTAAGGTTGATTCGACTGAACAGCAAATGCTTCTGGGAACCACAGCTAAATTTCCCCGATGGTCCATTTCATTCAAATTCCCTGCCAGACAGGCCACGACAAAGATAAAAGATATCGCTGTTCAGGTAGGGAGAACAGGAGCCTTGACTCCCGTCGCCATTCTAGAACCAGTTAAACTCTCTGGAATCACTATAAGCCGCTCTACTCTCCATAATGAAGATGAAATAAAAAGAAAGGATATCAGAGTGGGAGATTTTGTTCTCATCGAGCGAAGCGGAGATGTCATTCCCAAAGTTGTCTCCGTTATGAAAGAAAGGAGAACAAGAAAAGAAAAAAAATTCGTCTTCCCCTCCAAGTGTCCTGTTTGTCAATCTTCAACATTCAAGCCAGAAGAAGAAGCGATTTCTCGCTGTACGAATCCCTCCTGTCCCGCTAAATTGAAGGAATCTCTTCTCCATTTTGCCTCAAGGAGGGCTATGAATATAGAAGGATTGGGAGTAGCGTTGGTCGATCAGCTTTTAGAGAAAAAATTAGTCGAAAATATCCCAGGCCTCTATTCTCTTAAACTTGAGGATCTGGCAAATCTCGAAAGGATGGGTCCGAAAAGCTCTCAGAATTTATTGGATGAAATTGAAAAATCAAAACAAAGAGACGTTACCCGTCTGATCTATGCCCTCGGGATAAGATATGTGGGAGAACGAACCGCCAAGGCGCTGGCTGATTATTTCAAAGATATTGAGTCTTTAGCCAAGGTATCTTTGGATGAGCTTATCCAAATAGAAGATGTCGGCCCCAAGGTGGGCGAAAGCATCGTTTTCTTTTTTAAACAGCCTGAAAACATCGAGCTTATAAATAAATTGAAAGAAGCCGGCCTGAACTTTTCCTCCATAGAGGTAGAGAAAAAAGGTGAGCGTCCTCTCGCCGGACAAACTTTTATTCTGACAGGAAAGCTCTCAAGCTTGAGCAGGACAGAAGCCACAGAAATTATCGAAGACTTGGGTGGGATAGTCTCCAACTCAGTCAGTAGAAAAACGACTTATGTTGTGGTCGGCGATTCCCCTGGAGCAAAGCTCGGACGAGCTCAGAAACTGGGTATTCCAACTCTCGAGGAAAAAGAGTTCATAAAGCTTGTCAAAAAAGATTAATCCTAGCTCTTCTTTTTCTTTTTTGCCACAGGTTTAAATATTCCCGGAAGTCCTCTTTTCTTATGTTTCTCTGTTAAACCTAATTCCTCGAGGGCAATTTTATGTTCAGGATCAACCTCCAAAGCCTTTTTGAATTGCTTCTTCGCTTTATCTAGAATTCCCTCTTCTTTATAATATGTCCCTAATCCCACATAACATTCTGGATTCGAAGGTTCTAATATAATGGCTTTCTGGAAGTCCTCTTCAGCCTTATTGTGAAATGGAGGAACTTTCGACTTTGCCTTTCCAAGCATCAGGAAATAGACCGCTTTGTTCTTTTTTAACCTCACAGCTTCTTCTAAAAGTTTTAAAGCTTCTTCATATCTTTCCTGATTATACAGTGTCCTACCCTGACGATACTTAATATCTGCTTGCTTTTCCAACTCTTTTCCACTCAGTTCTGGAGAGTTTTCTCTTTTGGAATCATAGTCATGCTTCTTTTTTTCATCGCCGAGGGTATCGTAGGCCTTTGCAATATGACCGAATACATTCTCAATTTTTTCCTTTATATCTGAAGGAAGATCTTTACTGAAGCAGTCAGGATGATATTTGCGAGCTAGGCGAAAATAAGCTAATTTTATCTGGTATGGAGAAGAATTTTCGGGAACATCTAAAATCTGATAATAATCCATGGTCGAAATCTGCTCACTCATTGCTACTACCTCTGCTAGCTTCTTATCCTTAACCTCGAAAGCAGCTTTTTCAGCTTTTTCCTCTTTCACAGGGGCTTTTTCTGCATCTTTAATGTCTATTATGTTCAAGCAATAAGAGAGATAGAGGCTCCTCCAAAAAAACTCGGGGCTGAAATCTCCAGCGTGAATAAGATCTTCTGCTGGATTACTTCCATCAATTGTTTCCATTATTTTCCACTCTTCTTCTGTTAAGCGGTCAATGAACTCCTCACTCGTAGGAAAAGGCACTTTTTTCCCCATGAATTTTTCCAACTGAGAAAAGTGCGTCATACGTCTTATTCCTTCCTCAATCAAATCAGGAATACTTATTTTAGATTTGAATTCCTCTTCGGCGAATTTACCTCTCTCTTGAAATTTAAATTTTCCACCAAAATAAGGAAAAATATTCAAAGTTATTTCTCTCATTTGATATTCTAGGCCAGCATACAAATCTTCCTCAGAGATAAGACCTTCTTTCATCAGACTTTCCCCTATTTTAAGCATCGGATCGATGTAACTGTCAATTTTAGTATAGGTCTTCTTTGAAATTTTTCCCAGCTTAAACAAAACTTCCCCCAGTAATTCTTGAGGATGGGTTATTTTCGCAAAAACTAAAAAACCATCATGGAAGAAAAGGTATCTTTGTATATCTTCATACTTGAAAATTAGAGGACCACTCTTCTTATGTAAATATATATCCCTTAAGTATAAACCGATGTGTTCCATAAGGATAAAACCTTTATAACTAAAGTCTTTCTACATCTCTTCTTTAGATGCTTCATTTCTATTTTCATATATTAATTATATCCTGAAAAAATTCAAGTGTTAAAAGGGAATAGGCTACTTTTTTCCTCTATATCTAGCTCAATTATTTTTTGTGAAAAATGGGGCCAGGCCCCATTATTATCAGACCCCATTATTATGACTGTCCCTTTTTTTCCCCAATAAATTATTTTTAGGAGATTCAAAATGCGGGCTTGATGAATCAAGTTCCTACACAAGATAAATCAAGCCCCTGCACAATATAGATAAAGCCCCTGCAGGGGTCCGGTCTCGATTGAAAAGGAGGGTAAATTATGATAACTTTTGCATCATGAAGATCGCCTTAGCTCAAATTTCACCCCACCTGGGAAACGTGAAGAAAAATGTTGACATGCATCTCAAGTATATCGAAAAAGCAAAAAAGAAAAATGTTGATCTTCTGATTTTTCCAGAACTAAGCCTCACTGGCTACACGCTTAAAGATTTGGTTGCAGAAGTGGCTCTTTCCCCTGATTCAGATCCTTTCTTTGACGAACTCAAGACCGCAAGCCGTGATGTTTCGCTTGTTTTTGGTTTTGTGGAAGAAAAAGAAAGAGGACTTTTCTATAATTCCGCTGCTTTTTTATCAGAAGGAAAGATTCTGCACATCCATCGTAAGGTTTTTCTTCCTACTTACGGCATGTTCGAAGAAGGAAAGTTTTTCGCCCTAGGCAAGAATTTTCACACTTTCTCTACTCCCTACGGGAAAGCGGGAATGATGATTTGCCGGGACTTTCTTAACTATGGTGCATGTTATCTTCTTTTTGCTGGCGGCTCTGAGGTTATCATAGTCATTAGTGCAGCTCCTGGCCGAGGAATTCAAGACAAGGAAGCCTATGAGACGAGCCGTATGTGGGAGTCGATGGGGGAAACTATTTCGCTCTTTTCCACCGCTTTCCTCATCTACTGTAACAGGGTGGGGTTTGAAGATGGGAAGCACTTTTCTGGCGGTTCATTCATATACGATCCCATGGGTAAAATGGTAGCCAAGGCATCCTATCTCGACAATGAATTTCTGCTTCAAGAAATAAACCTGGATGATATTCGTGAAGTGCGCAAAAAATGGCCTTACAAAAGAGATGACAGGCCTGAGATCATCCTTGAAGCTCTGAAGAGGATCATCGGCAAGTATGAAGATTAACGAACCTTTTGTGGAAAAGATTCTCACTGCATTTATCAGGGAAGAATTATCTAAGTTCAATTATAAAAAGGGGATCTTGGGCATATCAGGCGGGCTGGACTCGGCAGTCTGTGCTTCCCTCGCTGCAAAAGCACTAAAACCAAGCAATGTTATCGGTCTCATCATGCCTTATGGAGAAAGCTTCAGCGAGGATGTGAAGGATGCTCAAGAATTCTCTCGGCTCCTCAAAATAAGATCAAGAACTATAAACATTTCTCCTATGGTTGACGCTTATTTCTCAAGCTATCCCACTAAGAATAAAATCCTAAAAGGAAACAAAATTGCCAGAGAAAGGATGTCCATCCTCTATGACTTTTCTGCCCGGGAGAAAGCCTTAATTTTGGGAACGAGTAACAAAACAGAGCTGCTTTTAGGGTATGGCACAATCCACGGTGATATGGCCTGCGGGATAAATCCTTTAGGTGACCTCTACAAGAATCAAATCAGGCAGCTTGCGGAATATCTGGGAATTCCAGAGGAGATCCGCAAAAAGGTACCCTCAGCTGGTTTATGGGTTGGGCAAACCGATGAGGAAGAAATCGGTCTCTCTTATGATGAAATCGACAAAATCCTCCATCAGCTGGTAGATAAAAGGACACCAAAAAAAGATATCATTGCTTCGGGATTCAAGAAAGAAACCGTCGAAAAAATTATCAGACTTATCAAAAATTCTGAGTTCAAAAGAAAACTTCCGCCTATTCCCAAAATATCCTCCCGATCTGTAGGTCATGATTTTCTCTTCCCTTTTGATTGGGACAAATAGGCTATGCAGGGGGAAAACTCAGCACGTAAATCTTCAGGCGACCTTTATGTGGTCGCAACCCCTATCGGGAACCTGGAAGACTTAACCTTTAGAGCCTTGAGAATTCTTGGAGAAGTGCAGGTCATAGCTTGTGAAGACACTCGCCAGACAATAAAGCTCTTGAATAAATACAGTGTTAAAAAAAAGCTTATAAGCTACTACCACCCCAAGGAAAACCAGAAAATCCCTCAAATTATTAGCCTTCTTAAACAGGGAAAAGATGTGGCTCTCGTCACGGATTCCGGGACTCCTGGTATCTCTGATCCTGGTTATCCTCTGATTAGAGAAGCCATTGCACAGGGAATAAAGATAATCCCCATTCCCGGTCCAGCGGCAATAACCGCAGCCCTCTCAGCATCTGGCCTTCCCACTCATAGATTCCTCTTCTTGGGTTTCCTCCCCCCTAAAAAAGGTGCAACTAAAAAATTGCTTGATTCACTAAAAAATGAAAAAGCCACCCTTGTTTTCTACCTCCCTACCCGGAAACTTCTTTCTTTTCTTGAGCTCACTCTGGAAACAATAGGAAATAGACATATTGTCATTGCCAGAGAAATGACGAAGATCTATGAGGAATTCCTCAGGGGAACAACTGAGGAATTAGTAGAAAAGCTGGAAGGGAAGGAATTAAAGGGCGAAGCCACAGTCCTAATCGAAGGCTCTTTATAAGTAAAAAAGCATCTTTTTTACCCTTTATAAAATAATTTTATAATATACTTGACAAATAAGCACTAAGATATTATATTATATTGAGACTAAGATATTAAGGAGGTAAAAATGGCTATAATCAGATGGGACCCTTTTAGGGACCTGATAACGCTCAGAGAAAGAATGAACCGTCTTTTTGAGGAAACTTTCCCCTCTCGAGGAGAAGAAAAGGAGTTAACCGCCAGGAGTTGGGCTCCTGCCGTTGATATCTATGAAAAGGAAAATGCTATTGTTCTTACTACTGAAGTCCCTGGAATAGACGAAAAAGATATTGAAATCAAAATCGAAGACAATACTCTAACCTTAAAGGGTGAAAGAAAATTCGAAAAAGAAACAAAAGAAGAGGATTATCACCGTATAGAGCGGTCTTACGGTTCTTTTCACAGATCGTTCACTCTTCCTCACTACATTGACGAGGACAAAATTAACGCAGAATTCGAAAACGGAGTTCTAAAGATCACTATGCCCAAGAAGGCGGAATTGAAAGCCAAAAAGGTGAAAGTCCTCAAACCAAAGGGCAAATCCAAAAAATAAGGCATTAAGCCTTAATCATTACTCTAGGGGCGCCCAAGAGCTTCTGATCTGGGCGCTCTTTTTATTTCAACTGAGAATGGATGGACTCAGGCTTGGGCTACAGTCAATGCCTTGACTTCTTTCACCCCGGCGTTCCTTAGCGCAGAGCTGCACTCTCGAATCGTCGACCCTGTCGTGTAGACATCATCCACAAGAAGCACAACTTTCCCTCTTATCTTTTCTCCTTTCACGACACCAAATACTCCTGTAACATTTCGCACTCTTTCTTCGATCCTCAGGGATGTCTGGGGAGGAACATTTCTAGTTTTCACCAACAGTCCATCCTGGAGTTCAATTCCCTTAATCCTGGCTAATTCTTCGGCTATGATTTGAGCCTGGTTAAATCCTCTCTTTTTTTTCCTTTTTGGATGAAGGGGAACGGGTACGACGACATCTACTTTCCACCATATCTCCTCTTCTTTCCCCAAAGCGCGACAAACTAAACGCGCTAAATCTTTTCCTAGGACCTGGAAATGGCGATATTTATACAGAAGGATGATGTCTTTCAATTTACCTTTGTACCTGGCACAAGAACGATGATGCGAAAAAGGAGGGCGTTTCTCTAAACAAACTTGACAGAGGTGAGGCTCTTCTAAGGCCTCAAAAAATCGGCCACAGCATATACAATAAGAATGATGGGAAGTTCTTATGCTTTTCCAACATGAGTGGCAGATGACTCTTTCCTGGGGAAATTCAAGCAAAGAAGAGCATAATTCGCAGAAAGAAGGGAAAAAAATGAGCTCGGCTAATTTTGTAAATGATGAAATTTTCTTAGAGAGAGAGGGTATCAAGAAGATTCTTCCTCTTCTTTTTCCTGGCAATCAATGCAATAAGGAGTCCAGGGAACAGCGTCAAGTCTTTTTTTGTTTATATTTTTTCCGCAACTCTGACAAATACCTAGCTCTTTTTTATCAATTCTTTTAAGAGCCTCATCAATCAGACGCAGCTGTTCTCGCTCTGCATTAGAAAGGCTTAAAAGGAATTCTTTGGTGTAAGAACTTTCTGCTTTATCTACGACATCCTGAGCTATTCCAGACTCCACTTCTTTACTCTCGTTGTATGTTTCACTTATCTTATTAACAATCTCTTCCTTTTTTTTCAAAAGCTTATTTCTGTATCTTTCTCTTTCCTTCTTATTCAAAGTTATCCCCCCTATTTCGCATAGTGTCTTCCTTTTATGGTTGCCAAGGATCGATATATCTGTTCTAAAATCATTATTCGACTTAACTCATGAGAAAAGGTCATTCGAGAAAGAGAGAGAACAAAATCTGCCCTCTTTAAAATTCTCTCTTCCAGACCCAAAAAGCCTCCGACAACAAAGGTAATAACACGAGAGGAATTTAAAGCAATTTTCTCTAAAAAACGAGCAAAATCGATAGAATTCATTTCTTCACCTTTATCGAAGAGGCAGATAATATAATCATCTTTAATGTTTTTTTCAAGCCCAGAAGCCTCAATTTCTTTAATTCTTTTGGCGAATTTTTCTGGAATACCTTTTGCCTCCCTTGTTTGGATGAGCTCGCATGGTGCTAACTGATTGATTTTCCTCAAATAGAATTCCTGTAAACTTATTATTTCTTTGTTGCGGGTTTTTCCAGGCCATAATATTTTTAACTTCATAAAAAATCAATTTCGGATTGTTTTTCTCTAAGATACTCTCTTCTGCGCACCTAAAATTTTCAATAAACAATAATGATTAAAACAGAAAATGTCAATATTTTTTTACAACAGGGGATTTATTCATCAAGCGCATACATATTTTAGCCAGGGAACTTGATTTATTTATACCAGTTTGATCTATCAAACCTCACTTTTTATTATTGTGATTTGATTCATCAAACTTACCTTATCTTCTTTGTGTAGGGGCTTGATTCATCAAACCCACCTTTTTTTATTCGGACGAATATAAATATGTGTTTGATAAATCAAACACTTTCACAATAAATGGAGAAAACAGGGACAGGCCACTTTTTTGATATAAAAAAGGCTAGTCCCTGATTTTCTAATAACAGCCTAGGATTGCCGCGCTCTACGGGCCGCTCATAATAACAATCAATCTAAACGAAAAAGCATCAAACCTAATATCTAAGAAAAGTGGCCTGTCCCCTTTTATGTCCCCTTTTAAAAGAAATCAATACGAAAATTTATGGGCATCGCCCCATAATTTTTCAAGAGAATAATATTCTCGTGCTCTCTCAGAAAAAACATGAATAATGAAACTCCCATAATCCATTAATATCCACTCTGCAAGTTCTTTACCTTCTATGCTCAAGGGCACAGTCTTTTCCTTTTTTAATTCTTTCTCAATATTCTCTTGGAGGGCGAGATTCTGCCTGGTAGAGTTTCCATGCATAATAACAAAATAATCTGTAAAACTAGATATCCCTCTTAAATCAAGAACTACGAGGTTCTCTCCTTTTTTTGCTTGGCTGGCTTTTATTGAAATTTTCACCTCACGCGGAAGACTCCTCTTAAAAATTGTTTTTCCAGTTCTCTCCTCAGCCATTTTTATATCTTATACAGCCTATTCTCTCTTATATAAGCTTCTACTTTCTCTGAAACCATACCCTTTATGGAATCCCCACTCTTGATTCTTCCCCTGATTTCAGTAGAAGCCATATCTAAAGCATCAATCGGGAGGAGGAATATCCTAAAGGAGAGAAGCATCTCATCTTTTACATTTTCTGATTTTGAGAGCTCATACATTTTTTCTCTGTATTTTCCCTCTAAAATTTTCTTTGCTTCGTCTAAGCGATAACCTGGCCGGCTGATAACAGCAAAAAAGCACTGCTCTAGCAATTGTTCATAATCCTTCCAGGTGTCAACTTCTAAGAAAGCATCGATCCCGAGAATGAAGAAAATCCAGGATTTTGGATAGAGCTTTTTTATTCTGTTTATCGTTATGATTGAATAGGATTTTTCTTCAGCATCGATTTCTATAGAGCAAGGAATGAAATGAGAAAAGCCGCGGAGCGCGATTTCGACCATTTTCAAGCGATGGGATGGAGAGGCAATTTCGGCTGTGTCTTTATGAGGGGGGATATAAGAAGGAATAAACAGAATTTTATCCAGTAGAAACCTTTTTTGAACAATCTCTGCAGCTTTTAAATGGCCTGAGTGAACGGGATTGAATGTGCCTCCAAAAAGTCCTATTCTCTCCTTCTTCATGAATCTATTCTTTTTTTTCTCTTAAAAGGTCTAAAGCCTTAGATGTCGAATTCACCAATTCCTTTAGCCCTTCTTCTTTTAACGCAGAAACGGCAAAAAATGGAAGCTTTTCTCTGCGCGCCAATTTCCTCACCTCACTCAATCCACGCTCCTGCTCTTCGAGAAGATCTATCTTGTTCGCTGCTAAAATTTGATGCCTTTTAGCCAATCGAGGGCTGAAAGCCTCGAGTTCTTTCATAACAGCCTTGAAATCTTGAACAGGGTCCCTTTCCGTATAAGGCGAGACATCAATAAGATGGAGCAAGATTTTTGTCCTTTCTACATGCCGCAGGAATTTTATACCCAAGCCGTGGCCAAGGTGAGCGCCCTCTATCAAACCTGGTATATCCGCGATGACAAAACTCCGGAATTCATCAACATCCACCACACCTAAATTCGGAATAAGTGTTGTAAAAGGATAATCGGCGATAACAGGTTTTGCTGCTGAAATTTTAGATATCAGAGTGGACTTGCCAACATTAGGAAAACCAATCAAGCCTACATCGGCAATAAGCTTAAGCTCAAGGATAAAATCTTTTTCTTCCCCTGGTCGGCCTTCCTCCCGCTCTTTGGGCGCTTGGTGAGTTGGAGATGCAAAAGAAGCATTGCCTCTGCCGCCCTTTCCTCCTTTTGCAGCCAAATACCCCTGTCCGGAAGAAGTAAAATCAAAAAGAACCTCTTCCTTATTTTTTTCTCTGACTACAGTCCCCACAGGAACTCTGAGACGGAGGTCTTCTCCTTTTTTTCCCTGCCGATCTCCTCCCTGGCCATGCGCACCCTTTTTTGCTTTATTTATGGGACGAAACCGAAAAGAGGCAAGGGAATTGAGGTTTTCATCAGAAACTAAATAAATGCTTCCTCCGTCTCCTCCCCGGCCGCCATCCGGTCCCCCTCGAGGGACTCCCCATTCCCTCCGGAAACTTACACAACCGTTGCCTCCTTTTCCTGCACGGAGGGTTACTTTGACCTGATCAACAAACATATTTAGCGGAGCCGGGACCTCCTAGGAAGGAACGACAGAGACAAATTTTCCATTTTTACCTTTTGTCTCAAAATGAACAATTCCGGTGATCTTAGCAAAGAGAGTATCGTCTTTTCCTCTTCCGACATTTAATCCAGGTTTAAACGGTGTGCCTCTTTGACGCACGAGGATGGAACCAGCAGGAACAAATTGTCCACCTGACCGCTTCACACCTAGTCTTTTCGAACGGCTTTCTCTTCCATTCTTTGCACTTCCAGCAGATCTTTTATGAGCCATTCTATTTCTCCTTTTTTAAGGCTGTCCTCTTCTTTTTGGCGGCAGTTTTAGCTTTAATCGTCTTTTTTGAAGGTGCCTTGCCTTTAGGCTTCTTCGCCTTGAGCGCTTTGGGCTTTGCTGGAGCTTTTAGCTCTTTTTTTAATTCCCTTTTCTTTTTCTCTTTTTTTGGCTTTTTTTCTTTGGGCTTCTTCGGTTTCGCTTCACTTACTGCAACTGCCTTCTTGGGAGCTGCTTTCACCTTTTCCTTTTTAGCAACTTCCGGAACTTTTTTCTCGATAGCTACCTTCTCTTTTTCCTTTTTTTCGGCTTCAGCCGGTTTTTTCTTGGGAACAGCTTTTATCCCGTGGGTGATCTCTTCAATTTTTATCCGAGTCAGCTCCTGGCGATGACCTCTCGTTCTCCTGTACTGTTTCCTCCTCTTCTTCTTGAAGA
>JABAOH010014176.1_pt1 | contig 28639 bp, 26 predicted proteins | sample 7062181 | NCBI WGS metagenome assembly JABAOH01 (sample SAMN14538630, study PRJNA623070) | marine sediment metagenome | biome: marine biome [ENVO:00000428]; feature: marine pelagic biome [ENVO:01000023]; material: deep marine sediment [ENVO:00002113]; isolation source: pool of 5 deep marine...
GTCGGGTTCGGGCACCTGATGCTTACCAGGAGGATAATACCGTGTCTGGATGTTCACGACGGCCGTGTCGTCAAAGGGGTGAATTTTGTCAATCTCCGGGATGCGGGCGACCCCGTTGAAATAGCCGAGCGCTATGATGATGAAGGTGCTGATGAACTCACTTTCCTCGATATAACGGCTTCCCATGAAAACAGAAACATCATTGTAAACGTCGTGAAGAGAACCGCCGAGAGGGTTTTCATGCCCCTTACGGTGGGAGGCGGAATCCGGACGCTTGATGACATTCGTGACCTTCTTCGCGCCGGGGCGGACAAAGTCTCGATCAACACGGCTGCGGTCCTTGCCCCCGAATTCGTCGAGAGGGCATCGAGGAGGTTCGGAAGCCAGTGCATCGTCGTTGCCATCGATGCGAGGAGGGTCCCCGGAAAGCAAGGGCAGTTTGAGGTCTACACCTACGGCGGACGAAAACCAACGGGAATCGATGCGGTGATGTGGGCCAGGAAAGTCTGCGAGCTTGGCGCTGGCGAGATTCTTCTCACCAGCATGGACAGGGATGGGACGAGAGACGGATACGATATAGAGCTGACGCGGGCCATTGCCGATGCGGTTGGAATTCCCGTGATAGCGTCCGGGGGGGTGGGGAATCTCGAACATCTCTATGATGGTATAGTTTTGGGGAACGCCGATGCAGTTCTGGCTGCGTCCATTTTTCACTACGGTGAATACACCATCGGTGAGGCCAAGATGTATCTCGCGCAAAAGGGTGTGCCGATGAGGACGGTCGAAGTCTGAGGCGGAATGGGGGTACGCCTTGTTATCTGCTCGACCCCGGCTTCAGTTTCATCGCGATAAGCTCGGAGGGAAGAAAAGGTAGTACGTAGGCCTGCTGGATGAGCACCAGATGGTATCAATTCTCTATACGTGGGAGGTTATACGGATGGTTGTCGAAGAGCTCTTGACCCGGATAAAGTTTGACGAGTCAGGCCTGGTTCCCGTCGTGGCCCAGGATGTTTCGGACAATACCGTATTGATGGTTGCTTATGCAGACGCGGATGCGATCAGAAAGACGTGGGCCAAAAAACTGGCGCACTATTTCAGCCGATCGAGAAACCGGTTGTGGTTGAAAGGAGAGACTTCGGGAAACCTCCAGGAAATCGTCGATATTTTCTACGATTGCGATCACGATACCCTGCTCTACCGGGTAAGGCCGCGGGGACCTGCCTGTCACACCGGTGAAAGGACATGTTTTTATAGAAAAGTGGTGTAGTTTCATATAAAATGTTCACATTTTCATCGCAGGAAAGAGAATACTGCTCACAAGGAGGATAGGAGTGGTTGATTGCGTTTTCTGCAAAATAGTTCAGAGAGAGATCCCTTCGACGATAGTGTACGAGGATGATGAACTGATTGCATTCAACGATATTAACCCCGTTTCCCCCGTCCACCTGTTGATTGTTCCCAAAAAACATCTGGTCAATCTGAACGATGTCCGGGAAGAAGATACGGGTCTGCTCGGGCGGATGCTCCTCGTCGCTTCCAAACTTGCAGGGGAGAAGGAGCTCCACGGGAGGGGGTACCGCACCGTCATCAACAATGGTGCCGAAGGTGGCCAGATCGTTATGCACCTGCATCTTCACCTCATCGGAGGAAAGAAGCTCGGCCACAAGATGGGTTAATCTGCTTGACAAATTGTCTATAATAAGTATAGTATTAAAGATTGGCCATATTGTACAAAACGAGGGGTTGAACATATATGCCAGGTGTCAAAGTAAGAGAAAATGAGTCTTTTGAGATGGCCCTGAAACGCTTCAAGAAGCAGTGTGAGAGGGCCGGAATTCTCTCAGAAATCAGAAGAAGGGAACATTACGAGAAACCGAGCGTGAAGAAGAAAAAGAAGATGATTGCTGCGAAAAAGAGGGCGCTGAAGAAGATGAGGAAAATGATCGGTTGAGGTCATATGTCCCTGAAAGAAAAGATAAGACAGGATATGGTAAGCGCTACGAAATCACGTGATTTGGTAGCGCTTTCCACTTTAAGGATGCTTCTTGCTTCCCTAAAAAACAGGGAAATAGAGCTGCTCAAGGAGGCGGATGACGCGGAGGTCATGAAAATTATCGCAACGAGCATCAAACAGAGAAAGGAATCGGTGGAATTCTACGATAAAGGCGGCAGAAAGGACCTCGTGGAGAAGGAGACCCGTGAGATAGAAGTACTGGAAGCGTACCTGCCTCCTCAAATGAACCGGGAAGATCTTGTTTCGCTCATAGAGGAGATCATCTCAGAGGTGGGGGCACTGGGCGTCAGGGATATTGGCAAGGTTATGAAAAATCTCATGCCCAGGGTGACCGGGAGAGCCGATGGGAAAGAAGTCAGCGATCTTGTCAGGGAAATTCTCTCTAAAGAATAACGTGGCGATAGTTCACCTCCTATGTTCCGTTTTCCGTTATCAAAAGAGTGCCAATAGTGATTATCAGTATCAATGAATGGGAGAATATCCAGAAAGACGTTAGAGGAACTCAGGTTAAGAGCGAGTATCGTGGACGTCGTTTCAGAGTACGTTGAGCTGAGAAGGGCTGGTTCGAGCCTGAGGGGCCTCTGTCCATTTCACCGCGAAAAGACACCGTCTTTTTTTGTGAGCAGCGAAAAGGGGGTTTTTCACTGTTTCGGATGCGGTGCCGGAGGGGATTTCATTTCCTTCGTGATGCAGTATAAAAAGGTTGACTACAGGGAGGCAGTAGAGGAGCTGTGCGAGAGGACCGGCGTCGAGGTCATCTACGAAGGTGGCGGAGGAGAAGCTGACGTATTAAAGAGGTTGTTCGATGTGAACCGCTTCGGAGCCGATTATTACCACAAGGTGTTATTTCAAAAAGGTAATCCTGCAAGAACATATTTGAAAAAAAGGGGGATCGAAGAGGATACGGCCCGCTCTCTGACCATCGGATACGGAGGAGGCGGAAGAAGGGGGCTTGCCAGGGAGATAAAGGTCGAAGGGTTAGACGTGGAGGCTGCAATCGAATGCGGCCTTCTCTTCCAGAGGAGAAATGGTGAAGTTGTTGACCGGTTTTCCGGAAGGCTCATATTTCCCATATTCACGACAGCCGGAAAAATTGCCGGATTTGCGGGTAGGTCCCTCGACGATTCTGAGCCGAAATACATAAACAGTTCTGAATCGAGGATTTATAAGAAAAAAAACCTTCTCTACGGTCTGAACTTTTCCGGCAAGTTTGTCAGGGAAGAAGGCAGGGTCTACGTTGTGGAAGGTTACATGGATTGGATCATCATGTGGCAGGCAGGAATAAAGAACGTCGTTGCAACCTGCGGAACGGCAATGACATCGAATCATTTCCGCGCCCTGAAAAAAGTTACCGACAAAGTGATACTTTTGTTCGACGGTGACATGGCCGGGAGAAAGGCGGCAGTGAGGTCCATGGAGCCGGCGTATGAGGCGGGAATTTCTCCTCTTGTTTTTTTCCCCCCCAAAAAACGCGACCCTGATGATTGGATTCGCGAAGTGGGGGTGGAAAGCGTGAAGGATGCTCTCGGTGGAGCAAAACTTCTCATGGAGTACATCATAGACGCGGCGGCGAAAAAATTCGACCTGAACAGCATTTCCCAGAGACTCGACTATCTGAAACTGGTGGGTAAGTACCTGAAAAACGTAAGAGATCCGGTGGAGAAAGAGATGTTCGTGCAGGAAATAGCGGCGAAACTGAACCTGACGGCCGACGATATCAGGAAGTGGACCGCCAAACAGGAGGGGGACGTCATAGCCGCCCCCGGTATTGACAGTGCAGAGAAGGCGCTGAAGATCAAACCAGAGGAGGCGATGGTCGGATTTTTGCTCAAGCACCCACGGTGTGCCGCAAGAGAAGACGTTAAGATGGCGATCAGTGCCATCGAGGACACAGAACTTGCGGAAATAGCTTCGAAACTCACGAATGAGCCGGATGAATCTGGAACGATTCTTGAATCGTCTATTAATAGAGAGGGAGAAAAGCTTGCTTCGAAACTTTCCAAGGCTGTCCTCCTGTACGAGCAATTTTTCCCTGAAGAAAAGGAAGGGGATTTAGAAAAGATACTCGGTTTCATCGCACTGAGAAGGAAAGAAGATGAGCTTGCCCGGATCATTTCAGCCTTCAAGGAGGAAGGGGACAGAGCGAAGAGAGAAGAAATGCTCCGCCTCCAGATGAAACTGAAAAAGGATATTGAAGAAACAAGAAAAAATTTGTAAAGAGGTGAATTTTATGGCAAGAAAGCGAGATGCTGATTCCATCCAGGGATTGATCAAGAAAGGGAAGAAGCAGGGATATATACTCGTTGATGAGTTGAATAATGCTATACCGAGAGATGTGGTTAACCCCGATCACATTGAGGATATCATGGAAATTTTTGGTGAAAACGATATCGAAATTGTCGATTCCGTTCAGAACCTGAAGATACCTTCCCTGAAGCTTGCATTCGATGGAATTGCTGAGGAGCAGGAGGAGGAGCAGCGCGTGGACCTGGGAGGGATCAAGAGCAATGACCCTGTCAGGCTCTATCTGAAGGAGATGGGATCGATTCCCCTGCTGAACAGGGAGGGAGAGATTGAGCTTGCAAAGAGGATAGAAGAGGGGGAAAGAGAGATAATTTCCGCTGTTAAGAGCTGCCCCATCGCCATGGAGGAGATCCTCGAGTTCGGAGACAAGCTCAAAGGGGGAGCGATAAATATCAGGGAAGTTTTGAAGGATCTCGATGAAGACTCTTCCGCAGAGGAGGAAGACGAGTGTTTCAGAAAAACCCTCGACACTATCTCAATTTTAAGGAGAAAATCGAGGCTTGTGGATAAATACCAGAAGGAGATGTCGTCAAGGCGCGTCAGCAAAAAGGAGAAGGATAGGATCGGGAATAAACTGTTCAAGACGAATGAAGAGATAGATGATTATCTGAACTCCATTCATCTCAAAGATAGAAAAATCGAGGATATATGCGGAAAGATAAAGCGCTATGTAGGTTCGATTGAAGAGAACGAATCTATCTTGAGAGATTTCAGCCTGAGCAGGGGTATGAACCCGGAGGAGTTTTTGAAGTTGATGAGGCAGGCCCACGGCCGGGAAAAAGGAGTCGGCAAGGTGGCCATGAGGCTGAGGATAAAGAAAGAAGAGCTCGTCAACATGGAAAGAGAGATCAAAACGGCGATCGACGAGATAAAGAAGATCGAGGATGAGAGCGGTACGAGCGCCGAGGAGTTGAAGAGTATCCTGGAAAAAGTCGAACAGGGCGACAGAAAGATCAGCAGTGCCAAACAGGCCCTCATCGAGGCGAATCTACGCCTCGTGGTGAGCATAGCGAAAAAATATACCAACAGAGGACTTCAGTTTCTCGACCTGATCCAGGAGGGGAACATCGGCCTCATGAAAGCGGTCGATAAATTTGAGTACAAGAGAGGGTACAAGTTCAGCACATACGCAACCTGGTGGATTCGGCAGGCGATAACGAGGGCCATTGCGGACCAGGCGAGGACGATAAGGATCCCCGTGCATATGATTGAGACCATCAACAAGCTGATCAGGACTTCGCGGTACCTCGTGCAGGAACTCGGCAGGGAGCCTTCGCCGGCAGAGATCGCCAGCAGAATGGACATACCGCTGGAAAAGGTGAGAAAAGTCCTGAAGATCGCCAAAGAACCGATTTCCCTCGAAACTCCCATTGGTGAGGAGGAAGACAGCCACCTTGGAGATTTCATAGAGGATAAAAATTCCGTTTCCCCCACCGATTCAGTCATCAACCTTGATCTTGCTGATCAGATCAGGAGAGTGCTGGCAACTCTTACCCCGAGGGAGGAAAAGGTGCTGAGGATGCGGTTTGGAATCGGTGAGAAATCGGACCACACACTCGAAGAGGTGGGGCAGGATTTCGATGTAACCCGGGAGAGAATAAGACAGATTGAGGCGAAGGCGCTCAGAAAATTACGCCATAAGACCAGGGCGAAGATACTCAAGACCTTCACGGAATGAGTAACGGTTGTGCACGTTGTGTGCTGACAGGCGCCAATGCATCTCTCCTTTTTCCGGACAAAGGGTTTCGGGGTCAGGTATCTATGTTGAGGGTGATCTTCAGGCGGCCAGAGGGAGGAAGATCCGCAAAAAGAGAAAAACGTTGACTATGGTAGGCAAAGATTCAATAATAAGAATTTGTAACAAGGATTTGGGCCCATAGCTCAGTTGGCAGAGCCACCGGCTCATAACCGGTAGGTCCCTGGTTCGAGGCCAGGTGGGCCCACCATAGTTATATATGTTCGAAAGAAGACAAATAGAGAAAAGAAAAGATTTTAAAATGCGCCCAAGAGGTGCATTTTTTGTTTCTGGAGGACGTTCAGGGTGCCAGGTTCGAAAAGCCCCAGAGTCAGAGACATATTAAAAGCCCTGGATAGCAAATATCCTTTTAACAGGGCCGCTTCCTGGGACAATGTTGGGCTGATAGCGGGAGAAGAAGAGGGAAAGGCTCAAAAGATCCTCATTTCAGTTGACATTACACCCCGCCTCATCGATCGAGCCGTTTCATCCGGATACGACCTCATCGTCTCGCACCATCCGTTGTTTCTCGACCCTCTGAAAAAGGTTACCGACGAAGGACAAGAGGGTTCATACCTCGTTAAAATTTTGCGGAACGGCATCTCGCTCATATGTGCACACACCAACGCGGACCTGTCACCTTTTGGCGTTTCGCGTGAACTCGCGCGGAGACTCGAGCTCCAAGATCCCTCTCCCCTGGAAGTGGCAGCGAGAAGGAAACAGCACAAAGTGGTAGTCTTCGTGCCTCCCGACGATCTCGGGGGAGTCCTGCAGGCGTCGTTTTCAGCGGGAGCGGGCCGGATCGGAAATTACTCCTCCTGCTCGTTCCGGGCCACAGGTACAGGGACATTCCTTCCATCAGCGGAAGCCAAACCCCACACCGGGGACGTGGGAACCTTAAACAGTGTCAGGGAAGAGAGAATCGAATTTATCGTCGACGATGCATTGCTACACGCTGTCCTTGATGCCATAAAGGGGTCGCATCCTTACGAGGAGCCTGCGATCGATGTGTATCCGTTGCGTGAAATGCTACCGGATGGATGGCTTGGAATACGGGGAGAGCTGGAAGAGGAAATAACCCTGGGGCAATTCCTCGCTCGTGTGCAACGTTCCATCGAGCCTGCTACCATCCGGTACTGCGGAGATCTTGACAGAAAAGTCAAGAAGGTCGGGGTTCTCGGGGGAAGCGGGGGTGGGTTCGTTGATAATGCGATCAGGTCCGACATTGACATCTTTCTCACCGGTGACCTGAAACACCACCAGGTCCACCGGCTTGCCCATTCGTCTATCATCGGTGTCGATATCGGCCACTTCGATTCCGAGAAGTTTATCATGGAAGCGTTCAAAAAAACGATCGAAAGAGATTTTGCTGAACGTGTGACCGTTGACACGTTCGACGAGTCAACGGAATACCTGAAGGTTTACGTATGAAAATTTCGGTGCTTTTCAGGATGGAAAAACCTATCATGAATACGGAGGTGTGAATTGCTAAAAGATGTTAAAACGATGATTTTGCTTCAGGAGGTTATGTTCAAGATAAAAGCCCTCGAAGATGAGAGAAATGCAACCCCTGAAAAAATCGCCGATCAGAAGAATGAGATGCTGCAAGCGGAGGAGGAATTCACGAACCTGTCTTCGGAGTTCGAGGAGCTGAAAAAGCAGAGAAGAGATCTCGAATATGAACTGGAAGACGAAAAGGAGAAGATCGAGCGTTCGAAAGCCAGGTTGATGACGATCAAAACAAACAGAGAATATTTTGCAATGCTCAAGGAAATCGACATGACGAAGCGCATGAACAGGCAGAAGGAGGAGGAGCTCCTCGAGTTGATGATCCGTTACGAGGAAATCGAGTCCAGGTTCAATTCTGCGAAAGAGCGGTATGAGACCCTGAAGGGCAAATATGATGGGAACATGGAAGAGATCAAAAAACACATGAAGTCCTTTGACAGCGATATTGCGAAACTTCAGAAGGAAAAGGATCAGATCGCGAAAAATCTGGACAGTAATAAAACGAAGAGATTCGAAATCGTCTTCAAGAGGAGAAACGGCATAGCCGTGGTTCCCGCGAAGAACTACATCTGCACCGGTTGCAATATGAATATCCCCCCGCAGCTTTTCAACATGATCCAGAAAGAAGATAGACTCTACGAATGCCCGAATTGCTCCAGAATTCTGTACTATGAAAATGACAAGGAAAGAGAAGCTTTGAAGGGCTGAGAGCAAGTGAAGTGCTCACTCTATATCGACGGTGCCTCCCGGGGCAATCCCGGGAATTCGGGCGTTGGATATGTCATCAAGAATGCAAAAGGCCACGAGGTTGGATCGGGGAGCCAATACATCGGAATACAAACGAACAACTTCGCTGAGTACTCGGCGCTCTTAAAAGGCCTGGAGCTATCTTACGATATCGGGGTCAGGGATATCGAGATCCTGTCAGATTCTCAGCTTCTCGTCAGGCAGATTCAGGGAGTTTACAAAGTTCGTTCCCACAATATTCTTCCGCTCTATCAAAAGGCTACGAAATTGCTGGGAAACTTTAATTCTGCTACAATAATACATATAGAGCGTGAAGCGAACAGAGAGGCGGATAAGCTGGCAAATCTGGCTATTGACCGTGAAATGAAATAAAACTGAGAAGGGCAGGCGGCCGCTGAAGGTGATCCTTCAGAGGAAAGTCCGAGCTCCAATGGGCAGGGTGCTGGGTAACACCCAGTGGGGGCGACCTCAGGAAAGTGCCACAGAAAACAGACCGCCGGCGATAGCCGGTAAGGGTGAAAAGGTGAGGTAAGAGCTCACCGCATCCCGGGTGACCGGGATGGCACGGCAAACCCCACCTGGAGCAAGACCGAATAGGGGGGCATTCCCCCACGACGGGGGAAAAGGGTGGTCCGCCCGATGCTCTCGGGTCAGGTCGCTCGAGGCCGGATGGCAACTCCGGTCCCAGATAAATGGTCGCCAACATGATAATTATTCATGTACAGAACTCGGCTTATGCCCTTCTCAGTATTGAATTACAGGGGTTTGCAAACGACATCCTCACCTGCTGATTTAATCCGAAAAGTTTCCCCAAATTATGCTTGACACCCCTTTGAGAGATGACTATAAATAGGGGAAAGTGTATTTTAGTGGTACAAAGTGTACCAAAGGGGAATTTAAATGCATTTTCGGGGGAGATTCGAGTTCGCTGTGGATCCAAAGGGGAGGGTAAACATCCCATCCAAGTTCAGGGAAATTCTCCAGCAATATAAAGAGGAGCTTGTGGTGATAACGAACCTGGACGGGTGTCTCCTCGTATACCCCTATTCGGAATGGTTAAGGATCGAGGAAAGAGTCGCGCGGGCCCCCTCCATGAAGGTGAATATCTCCAATTTTGTTCGGTTTTTCCTCGGAAGCGCTTCAGAAGTGGCGATTGATAAGCAGGGCAGGATACTCATCCCCCAATCCCTGAGAGAGTATGCGAAATTCGAGAAGGATGTGGTCATCATGGGCGTGGGGAAGAGGTTCGAAATCTGGGCGAAGGATGCGTACTTTGACAACTTCAAGGACTCAGTGGAAATGATGAAGGACGAAAAAGCCAGAGAGGAGATTCAAAATATCATTGGCATATGAAAAGAATGGGAAAGCTCTCCACCAGCCGGTTCTTGAAAATGAGGTCATTTGCTATCTCTCGCCTGAGCGAGGGGGATGGTACCTCGACTGCACTTTGGGAGGGGGAGGCCACACCGGGGCGATAGCCGCCCGTCTCGGGGAGCGCGGCAGTGTTTTGGCGCTGGATATAGACCGGAAATTGGTTGATGCCGGAACGGAAGCTTTCAAGAAGGAGAAAAACGTTATCGTTCGCTGGGGGAATTACAGGGACTCGGGGAAGATCATGAATGAGATGGGCATCGACGGATTTGACGGGATCTTACTGGACCTGGGTTTCTCTTCATTCCATGTCGATTGTGCAAAGCGCGGTTTCTCTTTCAGGCAGGATGAAGAGCTCGACATGAGATACGATCCCGATGGAGGGGGGATTCCGGCAGGGGAGGTATTGAGCCGCTTCTCTCAGGAGGATATCAGGGACATACTCGTCAGGTTCGGCGAGGAGCGGCAGGCGAAAAAGATAGCGGCTGCCATCGTTTCGCGCCGGAAAAGGGGGGAGATCGTAACGAGCGGAATGTTGAAATCCGTGGTCGTCGAGGCCAAGGGGACAAGAGGGAAAAAGGGCAGAACAGACGCAGCGACGAAAACCTTTCAGGCGCTGAGAATTTTCGTAAACAGGGAGCTTGAGAACCTTGAGGAATTTCTCTTAGACCTTCCCGGGATGCTGAACGATGGGGGAAGGATCGCCATAATCAGTTACCATTCACTGGAGGACAGGCTGGTAAAAAGATACTACAAAAAATATTCAGGCAGGTGCGTGTGCCCTCCGGGACTTCCGGCGTGTGCCTGCGGGCGAAAAAGGCTTTTTAAGGTTTTGACTCCGAGGCCATTGAGGCCCACCGACGAGGAGATATCCCTGAACCGGAGGGCGAGAAGCGCGAAAATGCGTGTGGCGCAAAAAGAGGAGGGGCCCCGGTGAGCGAATTTCTTATTGGAGAGACGATGATAATCGTCTCCCGAGGAAAGAGTGAAATGGCAGGAGTAAGGGGAGGGAAAGGGTTCTGGCCGATTCTCTGGGTCATGTTGGTCCTTCTCATCCTCATGGGGCTTGACGCTAATATAAGGTCGATGACGACCAATTACAAGTTTCGGGTTACCGATGTAAACATGGCCCTGGAAAAACTCAATGTGAGAAAGACCAAGCTTGCGGCGGAAATTGAATCGCTCAAAAATCCCAGGAGAATCGAGAAAATCGCCCTCAAAGAACTCGGGCTGAAGGAACCCGATTCGGCGAGGGTATACGGGGAACGATGATTGTCAGGCAGCGGATCAAAGTAATCAGTATCTTTTTTATCGCCTTTTACGGTGCTGTCGTAGGGAAGGCATTTTACTATCAGGTAATCGGTGATGCCGAGATTCAAAAGTTCTCAGCATCGCAGTATGAGAAGGAGATCGTAATCCCCCCCGCACGGGGCCCGATCCTGGATAGAAACGGAAACAAGCTGGCCGTTACCGTTACGGCCTATTCCGTTGGCGCCTCTCCCGTCTCAATAAAGGATAAGATCGGTTTCGCAGGCGTCGCCCACAGGGTGCTGAAGGTAGATAAGAACAAGATTCTGAAAACTCTCAAGGCGAAGAAGTCGTTCGTGTACATCAAAAGGCAGGTCGAAAGGGATTTAGCAAATACCTTTGTCAGCGAACTGGGGAAACTGGAGGAGTTCAGGCGGGAATACAGGCTTTTCCGTAAGATCGGGGCGGTCAACATCATCGCCGAACCGAAGAGGGTCTATCCGGGGAAAGAGCTTGCCGCAAACGTCATCGGCTTTTGCGATATCGATTCCGTGGGCCTGGAGGGAGTGGAGAAGACCTTTGATAAATACCTCAGGGGCAAGGGGATGAGTCTTATCTGCGAGAAAGATGCGAGGGGGAGGCTCATCATTCCTGAAGTCATTCCCGATGATGAGGTTTTCGGCCATACCCTTCAATTAACCCTGGATAAGAACATCCAGTTCATATGCGAAAGGGAAATCGCCGAGGGAGTGAAGAAGTATCGGGGTAAAAGCGGAATGGCGATAGCGATGTCCCCGGTAACGGGGGAGATTTATGCCATGGCACTGTATCCCGCATTTGATCCGAACGAACCGGGGAAATACGGCCCATGGCTCAGAAAGAATAGGGCCATTACGGATTTGTACGAGCCGGGCTCTACGTTTAAGGCGTTCCTCATCGCGGGTGCGCTTGATTCGGGGATAGTCAAAATCACGGACCACATTTATTGCGAAAACGGTGTTTACAGGGTACAGAGGCGGTTCATCCACGACACGCACAAGAGCGAGTGGCTCACAGTGCCTGAGGTGATGAAGTATTCAAGCAACATTGGCGCAGTAAAGATAGCGGAAAAGTTAACACCCGAAAATTTTTATGACTATATCCTGAAGTTCTCATTCGGCTCCAAAACGGGCATCGAGATGCAGGGTGAAGCATCGGGGATTCTTCCAAGCAAAGAAGTGTTCAGGAAACCAATTCAGTATGCGACGACTGCTTTCGGCCAGGGGATTGCAGCTACGCCCCTCCAAGTTATATCGGCCTTTTGTTCGATTATAAACGGGGGTATAAGTCTGAACCCCTACATCGTGAAAGAAGTGAGGGACAGGTTCGGGAAAATTGTCTACAGGGGGAAGCCCCTCTACGCAAATAGGGTCCTATCGGGTAAAACGTCGGCGATGATGAGGGATATTTTGAAGAGTGTCATCACGGAGGAGGGAACGGGGACCCTTGCGGGGCTGCATGGGTACAGCGTGGGGGGAAAGACGGGGACGTCACAAAAGGTCGACTTCGTAAAGGGCGGGTATTCGGATAAGAGAATAGCGTCCTTCATAGGGTTTTTTCCTGCCGATGAGCCCTCCATCGTAATTTTCGTGTTGATCGACGAACCACAAGAGGAGGTGTACGGGGGAATCGTTGCGGCTCCGATCTTCAACAAAATTGCCTCCAAGGTGGCCATATACGCGGGCATCGCGCCGGACAAATATGAGGATAGAACCCGGAGCATGGGAAAGGTGGAAAAGGCAAAGGGTATGGGGAGGGACATTTACCCGCCGGATAAATTTTCCGTCATGAAGGTTGCGTACACGAAGGATGAAGAGGAGAACTTCATCATGCCCGACCTTGAAGGTCTGACCGCGGCGCAGGTGATAGAGATGATGGAGGCCCTGCCCGTGGAGATACGCTTGAATGGATCCGGCATCGTGGTGAAGCAAAACCCCCTGCCCGGCAAAGGAATGTTGCCGGGAGAGCAAAGTGTGATTACGCTCGGAGATGAATAGTTGATAACCGTTCAGCGCCTGAAAGACATTGTCGGTGGCAGGTCCCAGGCGGGATCTGCATCCCTTCATGAGATAACAGGAATTTGCGTTGATTCGCGGTCCGTGAAGGCCGGCGACGTCTTCTTTGCTATTCCCGGGACCCGTTACGACGGGAGTGATTTCGTTCGTGACGCTATAACCCGGGGGGCTGTCTGCGCGGTGACAGAAAGGGCAAATGGCAGTGTCGACGCGGCCCGCCTCATCCTCGTGAACGATCCCGTCGGAGCACTGGCGAAGTTCTCGGCAGCATTTTTCGAAAATCCCTCCGCAACTATGAGCGTTGTAGGCATCACGGGGACGAACGGGAAGACGACGATTACCTACCTTCTGGAATCGATTTTCAGATATGCGGGAATCACGGCGGGTGTAGTCGGAACGATAAACTACCGGTTCGGCAACGACGTATTCAGGGAAGGGCTGACGACCCCCTTTCCCCACGAACTCCAGGCAGCTCTGGCTGGGGTGAAAAAGATGGGCGGAAGATATGTCTTCATGGAGGTGTCATCCCACGGGATCTTTCAGCGACGGGTGTCGGACATCATCTTCGAGGGGGGGATATTCACAAATCTCAGCAGGGATCATCTCGATTTTCACGGTGACATGGAGAATTACTTCCAGGTCAAGAAGGCGTTTTTCGCCGAAATAATTCCATCGGGAAAAGGGGGGAAGAGGTCGATCGTGAATATCGACTGCCCTTACGGTAGAAAGCTGGCGGAAGAGCTGGGCGGGGATGTCGTTACGTACGGCAGCGGAAGCGATGCCCAATATTCAGTATTATCCTCACACTTTTCCATCGAGGGTACACGGGCGAAAGTATCAACGCCTTCCGGAGAAGTCGAGATAACCTCTGGCCTCATAGGAGCCCACAACCTATTGAACATCCTTGCTTCGGTTACGTATGCGCATCTGGCCGGACTGGGGCTGAATCAGGTTGCAGGGGGAGTTTCCGCTTTGACGGCTGTTCCCGGGAGGCTCGAACGGATTGATGCAGGGAAACCGGTTCATCTATTCGTCGATTATGCTCACTCTCCCGATGGGCTGAAAAATGTTCTGGAATCCCTCACTTCCCACAAAGAGAGGAAGCTTATGGTTGTTTTCGGGTGCGGTGGGGACAGAGATAGAGGAAAGAGGGCCCTGATGGGACGTGTTGCAGGGAGCCTTGCTGATGTTTCAATCGTAACGAGCGATAATCCGAGGACTGAAGATCCCTTCGCCATCATCGAGGAAATAGTACCGGGATGCGAGGAAGCAGGGGCCCGGAAGGTCCAAAAGAAGGCGCAGGTGAAAGAAGGCGATCGGATCTACCTCATCGAGCCTGACAGAAAAAGCGCAATTTCCCTGGCGATCGATTTGGCCAGGGAAGGGGATATTATCCTCATAGCAGGGAAAGGACACGAACCGTATCAGATAATCGGGGAAAGGAAAATAGACTTTGATGACAGGGAAGTTGTCAGAAGCATCGCCAACAAGCAGAGTTCCTGAGATTTCTTTTTTTGGCGAGTCAGCTCTCCGGTTAATAGAGGACAGGGTAAATTTTCACCTTCTTGAGCGGGATGCTCCGATTCGCATAGTTATCGACTCAAGGGGGAATGTTGCAGGAGCCATCTTCGTTGGCCTTCCCGGAGAGAACCACGATGGTTCCAGGTTTGCCGAAGAAGCTCTTGATAAGGGGGTTCTCGGAGTGGTGGTAAACAGAGAGGTCTGGGAAAGCGTAAAAGTGAAGGCGAAGAGTTCGGGCAGATCAGCCATCTGCGTTGGGGATCCTCTTTTGTTCTTCGGCCAGCTCGCGTGGGAGAAGAGAAGACAGGCAGGAGGAACGAATTTTGTTGGCATCACCGGCAGTGCGGGCAAGACCACTACCAAGGATATGGTCTCGTCCATTCTTTCGATGAAGGGGGGCACCTTCAAAAATCCGGGGAATTTCAACAACCTCATTGGCCTTCCCCTCTCCCTGATGATGATTCGTGATGAAGACGAATACGGTGTGTTCGAGATGGGCACGAATGCACCGGGGGAAATAGGAAGATTGGCAGAAGTTCTCGCTCCAAATGTGGGAGTAATTACCAATATAGGGCCTGCCCACCTGGAAGGCCTCGGGGGTGTTGACGGGGTGCAGAAGGAAAAAGGAGCGCTTTTTAGAGAACTCAGCAGCGGTGATGTTGCAGTGGTGAATGAAGATGACCTTCGCGTTAAAACGGTGTCGGATCTGTGCAGGTGCAGAAAAGTATTCTTCGGTGCAGATAGAGGGGATGTCACGGGTGCGATTGTGGAGCTTCGCGTCGATTCCATGCAAATGCATTTCCGGTACGGCTCTGAAAAGATGGAGGTGTCAATGAGCTCTCCCGGCCTGCAGTTTTTTAGGAATGCCCTCTGCGCGTCAGGCGTGGCATTTGCCCTTGACGTTTCAAAAGAGCAGGTAAGCGAGGGGCTTTCCCGATTCCATCCCGACAGCGGCCGGTTTTCAATCTTCAAATTAGGGAATGAAGTTATGCTCGTCGACGACACCTATAACTCCAATCCGCTCTCTGTAGAAGTTGCCGTCGAGAGTATCAGTAGAATTTTCCCGGGGAGAAAGATCATTCTTCTCCTCGGTGACATGCTCGAGCTCGGCGAGGCCGCCGAGAGCTCGCATTTACGGATCGGAGACCTTGCTTCCTCATTGAACCCTTACCGGATCTACACATACGGTGAGCTCGCAGCGAAAATCAATGAGGGGGCTCTCAATGCGGGGTTTCCCGAGTCCCGGTGCCATCATTCATCAGATGTGGACGAGCTTGCGGAGAGAATGCTGAATGATACGGCTTCCGGATCGGTGATCCTGGTGAAAGGTTCGAGGATGATGAAACTTGAACGGGTCGTGAAGAAAGTTATCGAAAGGCTCACGCCGGGGAGCGAACGGGCATGATGTACCATCTCCTCTATCCCCTGAAGAGCATCGTGCCCTACTTCAACGTCTTTCGATATATTACCTTCAGGACCATTTATGCATTGATTACGGGGCTGCTCATTTGCTTCTTTTTCGGGAAACCGATCATAGAGATGCTCAAGAGGAAGCAGCTGGGACAGCCGATCCGAGACGATGGCCCCTCGGACCATATCGTAAAGGAGGGCACCCCCACGATGGGAGGGGTCCTCATTATCAGTGCAACGGTTGTTCCCTCCCTTCTCTGGGCAAAACTCGACAACCCCTACGTCTGGATCGTGATCTTCGCGACGGTCGTCTTCGGTCTCATCGGGTTCCTCGATGATTACAAAAAGGTGATTCGGATGAATTCGAAGGGACTCCCTGGCCGAATCAAGTTCCTGCTTCAAGTAGGGGCTGCGGTAACGGTCGCACTGATGATCTTCGCCTGGGCCGGGCGGGATTCCAGGATTATGGTTCCCTTTTTCAAAAAATTCACACCCGATATAGGATGGAGCTACATCTTCTTTGCCGTCCTCGTAATCGTCGGGGCCTCAAACGCCGTCAATTTGACAGACGGACTGGACGGCCTTGCAATCGGGCCTTCGATTATCTGCCTTGCCACCTATATGCTGTTCGCTTATATAACCGGGCATGTGAAGATTGCCAACTACCTGAATATAATTTACGTTCCCGGAGTCGGGGAACTGACCGTTTTTTGCGGAGCCATGGCAGGCGCCGGGATGGGCTTTCTCTGGTACAATGCCCATCCCGCCGAGATTTTTATGGGCGATACCGGTGCGCTCGCCATCGGCGCGGCTGTTGCCACCGTGGCGGTTATCATCAAACAGGAAATTCTCCTGGTGATCGTTGGTGGCGTGTTCGTCGTCGAGGCGCTTTCTGTCATCGTACAGGTGGTTTCTTACAAAACCACGAGAAAGAGGGTTTTTCTGATGGCTCCCATACACCATCACTTTGAAAAAGCCAGAGTGCACGAGGCCAAGATAGTCGTCAGGTTCTGGTTGCTGGCTATAATACTGGCCCTTATCGGTATTAGCACATTGAAGCTGAGGTGACGGGATTTGATTGGCGTGGTAGGAGCGGGAAAATCAGGAATCAGCGTCGCGAACCATGCGACGGGAAGGGGAGAGAAGGTTCTGCTCTTTGATGATATGGATCCCGGCAGGCTCCTCGAGGGAATTAGAAGCCTCCTTTCTCCCGGAGTCGAGCTCGTCCAGGGAATGCCAACGGAGGGTATGGCGGGTCAGTTTGACTACCTGGTCGTGTCCCCCGGGATCCCCCTGTGGAAACTCCCTCTTTCCCAACTGGGGAAGCGCGGGGTGGAGGTCCTGGGAGAAGTGGAATATGCGTTCAGAAACATTGAGGGTGAGATCGTGGCAATCACGGGAACCAACGGGAAATCCACCGTCACGGCATTGACCGGGATGATGTTGGAGAAAGGGAATTTCAAGGTGTTCACCGGGGGAAACTTGAATGACCCGCTGACTCTGGCCTGCGGGGGGGATTATGAGATCTATGTCGTAGAGCTTTCCAGCTTTCAGCTCGAAACGGTGAAGCGATTCAGGCCTCACGTGGGAGTCCTGCTCAACGTTGGCGAGGACCATATGGACAGATACAAGAGCTTCGAAGAGTATCGGCAGGTTAAGGGTAATCTATTTATCAATCAGGATGAAGAGGACTTTGCTGTCTACAGCGCGTCGGATCTTTTGACCTATTCACTTGCCGGCAAAAGCAGAGGAAAAAAGTACCGTTTCAGCGCTACGGAAAAGCTCGAAGAAGGCGCATGGATATCGGGGAATGAAATACACATTCAATGTGGCGGCCTTGACGTAAGTATCGATATGTCCGGTTTCAAGCTCGAAGGGCTCCACAACCGCGAAAACGCAGCGGCCGCATCTCTCGCCGCATCTCTCAGCGGAGCGACTGCGGGCTCGATCCGGGAGGCACTCATCGGGTTCAGGGGGTTGCCTCACAGGATGGAGTTTGCCGGAACGGTGCAAGGGGTAGATTTTTACAACGATTCAAAAGGGACGAACGTTCACGCCCTGTGCTCGGCACTCCGGGGGATCGAGAGAAAAGTCGTCCTCATAGCCGGTGGAAAAGACAAGGGATTGAGCTTCGAACCTGCAGAAGAGCTGATGAGAGATAAGGTGCGCCACATGATCCTTATCGGGGAGACAGCGCTGCGGATACGAGAGGAACTTGGCAAGACCATTCCCTGTAAGGTGGCGGGCTCTATGGAGAATGCGGTGCGCGAAGCCCTTGAGAGCGCAAATCCGGGCGATATGGTCCTGCTTTCACCCGGTTGTTCGAGTTTCGATATGTTTGAAAATTTCGAGAAAAGGGGCGATGCGTTCAAGGGGGCAGTTTGGAGGCTGTCGAAGAATGAATAAGAAGACTGAAAACATGGTATTTCTGGGGCTCTTATTCTTTCTGTGCATCTTCGGAGTGGTCATGTTGTACAGCAGCAGCTATGTCCTTGCGGGGTCGAACGGGGAACTTGGGTTCGACAAGACCTTTTACATAAAAAGGCAAGTAGGCGGAATGCTTGTGGGGCTCCTTCTGTTCCTGCTTGTTCAAAAAATTGATTATTACCGGTTAAAAAAGCTCGTTCCCCTGGTCGTGCTTCTGTCACTCTTGGGCCTTGTCCTTGTGTTCGCGCCGAAAGTGGGGGCGACGGTCAAAGGCGCAAACAGGTGGCTCAAGGTGGGGTCGATAACGCTCCAGCCCTCAGAATTTTCACGATTTGCGCTGATCGGCTATTTTGCCTATTATGCCGACAAAAAGGGGAAGATTTTTGGCAGCAAACTCGCCCACTACCTGCCCTCAGCCGTCATCTTTGCCCTCATGAACGTTCTTATATTTATCGAACCAGACTACGGCATGTCGGCCATCATCTGTGTCCTGTTTCTTTCCCTCATCTTCGTTGCCGGATTTCCCATACGGCCCCTCATCGGCATATTCGCCACCGGCGTGGTGGCCTTCGCGATTTTGCTCATATCGAGCCCCTACAGGATGAAAAGGTTTTTTGCATACCTCGATCCCCAGTCCTATGCGAAAACATCGGGTTACCAGGTTATTCAGTCTCTCGTTGGTTTTGCCAATGGCGGCCTTGTCGGCACGGGCATCGGGGCGGGAAAACAGAAGCTTTTTTATCTTCCCGAGATTCACACCGATTACATTTTTGCCGTGATCGGGGAAGAGTTGGGCTTTCTCGGGGTGTTCCTCGTCGCCACCATGTTCCTCGTATTATTGTTTTTCTCATTCAGGATATCGAGACGAGCAGAAGATCAATTCGGAAAATACTTCGCCTTCGGCACGGGGGTTTCTCTCGCCCTCTGTGCTTTCATGAACATGGGAGTGTCCCTGAAACTTCTCCCGCCGAAGGGTATGGTACTTCCCTTCGTGAGTTACGGGAGAAGCTCGATTATTGCCCACATGATTGCCATGGGGGTTGTGTATAAAATTTCCTGTGTTGCCAAGGAGAAACCTGAAGATGAGAGTGCTGATCGCTGGGGGAGGGACAGGAGGTCACGTATTCCCCGCATTATCGATTGCAGAGGCGATTAAAGCGATAGCACCCGAAGCCGAGGTTGCATTTGCGGGGAGAAGAGAGGGACTGGAAATGGATGTCTTTTCGGAAAAAGGACACAGGTTTTACCCCGTCAGCGCCGCCCAGGTTAGGGGAAAAGGGTTGGCAGTTCTCTGGTCAGCAATCGGCATGTTGAGGGGTGTTATCGATTCCGCCCGGATATTAATGAGGTTTAAGCCCGACATCGTCGTCGGGGTCGGGGGGTATGTGTCCTTTCCCGTCGGCATCGCCACGGTATTGCTGGGGAAAAAGATGGTTCTTCACGAACAGAATTCAGTTCCCGGCTCCACAAACAGGTTTCTCGGCAGGTTTGCGGTGAAAGTGTTTACCGGTTTCGCAGAAGCGGGCGCGTTTTTCAAAGGGAAAAAGGTCATCTACTCCGGGAATCCGGTGAGACACGAGCTGGTTGCGAGGGCGCTCAGAAAAAAGGCGGAGAGCGAGGGTACCTATAACATTCTCGTGCTCGGAGGTTCGGCGGGAGCGGTGCGGCTCAATGCCCTTGCCCTTGAACTGGTTGGCACGATCAAGGAGAGAGGATTGCCATTTAAGGTTTACCATCAGACGGGAAAGAAAAATTATGAGCGTATGGCAAAGGAATATGAGCAGTATGGTGATATCGTTCATTTCTTTTCTTTTACCGAAGATATCGGGGAATTTTACGATATTGCCGATTTTGTCGTGGCAAGGGCGGGAGCGGTGACGATCTCCGAGATCGCATGTTTCGGCGTTCCCGCCGTCTTAATCCCCTACCCCTACGCGGCGGACGGCCATCAGGAGAAAAATGCTCTCGTCTATGTTAGGAACGGTTGCGGGCTGATGATGAAAGAGGATGAGGTCAGCAAGGATAAGATACTGGACTTCTTTCTTGACCTGACACGGGACGATGGGAGGCTGAGGGATGTGAGCGCGAGAGCAAAAACCTTTTCCCGGCCGTTCGCCGCGGACGAAATTGCCAGGACCTGTATCGATCTTGTCTAAAGGGGAGGAATATTGTTCAGGAAAGACATAAAAATTCATTTCGTCGGTGTTGGGGGAATCGGAATGAGCGGCATCGCAGAACTTCTCCTGAATTTGCGGTACAAGGTTTCGGGGTCCGACCTTCGCAGGAGTGAAATAACAGAACGGCTGCAGATCCTGGGCGTTGATATCAGTTACGGGCATTCACCCGAAAACGTTGCGGAGGATGTGGACGTGCTCGTCTACTCTTCTGCTGTGAGAAGGGATAACCCTGAAGTGGCAGTTGCCCAGGACAGAAAGATTCCGGTCATTCCGAGAGCAGAGATGCTGGGAGAGCTGATGAGGATGAAGTACAGCATTGCCGTGGCCGGCTCCCACGGAAAGACCACGACAACATCGATGATCTCGATGATTCTCGCGGCGGCTGACTGGGATCCGACGATCGTCGTGGGAGGCAAGTTGAAGGCCCTTGGTGCAACGGCCAAGCTCGGGAAGGGCGAATTTCTCGTAGCGGAGGCGGATGAGTCGGATGGCTCATTTCTCAGGTTGATTCCCACCGTTGCCGTTGTCACCAATATCGACCCTGAACATCTCGATCATTACGGAGATCTTGGCACCTTAAAAAACGCTTTCGCAGATTTTCTGGACCGCCTCCCCTTTTTCGGTTTTGCCGTTTTGTGCCTCGATCATCCAAACGTCCAGGACCTTTTGCCCGGCGTGAAGAGGAAGGTCGTCACATACGGATATTCGCGGCAGGCGGATTACGTGCTGGGAGATCTCGAAAAGGGGTGGCTTTACGTGGACTTCGTCCCTCACATACGGGGAAAGCAGATGGACAGTATAAGGCTGAACGTACCGGGCGGACACAACGCATCAAATGCCCTTGCCGCCGTGGCAGTGTCCTCTGAGCTCGGCATTCCCTATGAGAAGATAAAAAAGGGTCTCGAAAGTTTTTCAGGGGTTGCACGAAGATTCGAGTTAAAAGGGGACAGAGGGGGGGCGATCGTCATCGATGACTACGGCCATCATCCCGAAGAGATCAAGCAAACAATACAGGCAGCGCGGGATGTGGCGAAAAACCGACGCATCGTAGCAGTTTTTCAGCCGCACCGTTACTCGAGGACCAGGGACCTCTTCCGTGAATTTACCATGGCCTTCAATGATGCGGACGTGCTGGTGGTCATGGATATCTACCCGGCAGGGGAGGATCCCATAAAGGGGACAACGGGGGAGGCGCTGTTTGATGGAATCAAAGAGCACGGGCACAGGGAGGCCTACTTTCAGCAAACACTCGATGATGTTGTGGATTTTCTGCAGGAGTTTTCTCGCGATGGGGACATGATTCTCACCCTTGGTGCCGGTGATGTCTACCGGGTGGGAGAAATATTTCTCAAAAAGGAGTGAGCAAATGGCCGAATTGGTTGGGGGAATTTTTAAGGGGATAAGGGGGGTGGAGGTGAGAAAATCCCCTGAGTTCAAAAAACTAACGACCATCGGGACGGGGGGCAGGGCCGATGCCCTCGTTCTTCCCCGATCCCGGGAATCCCTCTCGGAGGTCGTCAAGCGACTCTCGGGCGAGAAGGCGAGGTACTTCATTTTCGGCAGGGGGAGCAATATTCTCGTGCCCGATGAGGGTATAGATATGGTTGCAGTGGGATTATGTAAATATCTGACAGATGTCCGGTTCAACGGCACCGGTGTAATTGCCGAAGGAGGGACTTCCCTCCCGCGGCTCGCTGCCCTCAGCGCCCTGTCGGGACTCAGCGGTCTGGAAGAATTATCGGGAATACCCGGCGCCGTGGGGGGGGCGCTGAAAATGAATGCGGGCTCTTACGGAAGGGAAATGGGGGAGCTCATCCAATGGGTTGAGATCATAGACGAAAACGGAGAGGTAAATCGTGTTCCCTCTTCGATGATCGATTTTCAATACCGGAAGACAGTTTTACCCATACGGGGAGTTGTTTTCAGGGCTTACCTGAAGCTCGGGGAAAGTCAAGCTGAAAGGGTTTTCTCCAGGATGAAGGATCTGAACGTGAAGAGAAAAGAGGTGCAACCGTGGAGGGAGAAAACCTTTGGCTCTGTTTTTAAGAATCCTCCCGGAAAATCTGCGGGAGAGCTCATTGAGGAGACGGGCCTGAAAGGGTTCAATGTGGGTGGTGCCTGGGTTTCCGAGAAACATGCAAATTTTATCGTGAACCGGGGGAAGGCCAGGACGAGCGATGTGATCGATCTGATTGAGAAAATCAAGCGGGGCGTTTTTGAGAGGTGGAAGATCCATCTTGAACCGGAGGTGGAGTGTATTGGCTGATCAGCGGTTAGATGACATGAAGAAAAAGAAAATCGGTGTCCTTCTCGGGGGTGAGTCGGCCGAGAGAGAGGTTTCCCTCAAAACGGGCGGAGCAATACACAAAGCCCTTCTGAGGAAGGGCTATCAAGCCGAAGCACTGGATATGCAGGGGGACTGGGCGAGGATAATCGGTGAAGGAGGGATCGATGTGGCGTTCATCGCCCTCCACGGGAGGCTCGGTGAGGATGGAGCCATCCAGGGGCTCCTGGAGGTGCTCGGCATCCCTTTCACCGGGTCGGGGGTGGCTGCCTCCGCCATTTCAATGAGCAAGGTGATGACCAAGAAAATTCTTTCCGATTCGGGGATCAAGACGCCGAATTATGTTTATTTCGATCTGACCGAAGAATCGGATTTTGCCCCTCCCTCTACCCTCCGTTTCCCCCTGGTGGTCAAGCCGGATCGGGAGGGTTCGACAATAGGGATCTCGATAGTTGAGGACCCCGAACTGCTCAAAGACGCCGTAATGGAAGCTTCACGGTTCGATAAGCGGGTTGTTATCGAGGAGTATGTTCGGGGAAGGGAATTAACGGTTGGGCTGTTGAACGGCAGGGTCCTTCCCGCGATAGAAATAATTCCGCAATCGGGCTTTTATGACTACAAGGCAAAATATACCACCGGGGCTACCGAATATATATGCCCCGCCGAGATAGATGAAGAAATTCTCAAAAAGGGCTACTTCGCTACGACCGTCGCATCAAAGGTCCTCGGACTCCGTGGTGGGGCGAGACTCGATTTCAGGCTCGGCGAGGACGGTGAAGCCTACTTCCTGGAAATCAACACCATTCCGGGAATGACGGAAACGAGCCTCCTGCCGAAAGCGGCTCAGGCGGCGGGAATCGGATTCGACGACCTCGTGGAGCTCATACTCCTCGATGCGGAGTGTGGAAAATGACGATACTCGAGTACAAAAGATACAAGAAAAAGTCACTGAAAGGCAGCGGGAGGAAGCTGTTCTTCAGGAAGCGAAAAACAAACAGGAACATAGACGGAAAAAGCGGGGCCCGGGCCAAATATGTTCTTGGCGGCCTCGTCCTGTTGCTGGTAGTTGCCTTTATTGGAAAGCTCACCTATTCCTTCTTCAACACGTCATCTCTTTTTGCGATAGACGACCTGAAGGTTGTCAAGGAAGAGGGCCTGCAGGATTTTGATTTTGAGAAAGCGGCAAAACTCGATGAGAAGGAAAGCCTCTTCGCCCTCGATCTTGGAGAGGTTGCTGATGCTTTCCAAAAGAATCCCTGGGTTCAGAACGTGGCCGTGAGGAAGGTCTTCCCGGGCAAACTGGTGGTAATTCTCACCAGGCGCAAACCCGTTGCCATGCTCAATCTCGACGGGCTCTATTTCATCGATGACAGAGGGGGGATCTTCAAGAAAGTTTCCCGTTATGACAGTAAAATCTATCCTGTCATAACCGGTTTTACCCGGAAGGTGATCGAAAAAAAGGAGGGGAAGGAAAATCTTATCCGTTCCCTGGAATTGAGAAGTATGCTGATTGGTTCCGTCGTTGAGGGGAACGTGTCTGAGATCAACTACAATACGAAAGAGGGTTCTTCCCTCGTTCTGAAGGATAGCGGCCTGAGAATAAAGCTCGGGTCGAAAGAGGTACCCAGGGCTTTCGCCCGGCTCGAAAAGAACTACGAAAAGATCAAAAACTACCGCAATGATGCGGTTTACGTTGACCTGAAGTACCCCGGGAAGATATTCGTGGGCAGAAAAAAAGACAAATAACCGGAGGGGAGAATTGAATTACAAAGGCGATATTCTCGTTGGAATCGATGTGGGGACAACCAAAGTAGCAACGTTGGTGGGGCTGAAAAAGGGAAGAGATGTCGAGGTCATCGGTATGGGAACGGCTCCCTCTGAAGGTCTCAGGAAAGGGGTTGTGGTAAATATCGCGTCAACGGTGAACTCCATCCGGGAGTCGGTGGCAAGCGCCGAAAAGTCAGCAGGCGTGGAGATAAAGAGCGCCATCGTCGGCGTTTCCGGGGCTCATATTAAAAGTTTCAACAGCCACGCGGCCGCGGTCATAAAGAACCCCCGGGAAGTGAACGGCGGGGATGTGTTCAATGTTCTGGAAAAGGCAAAGGCAGTGGAGCTGCCGAACGACCGGGAAATCCTTCACGTTCTCACGCAGGAGTTTATCGTCGACGACAATGACGGGATCAAGGACCCTAGGGGTATGACGGGGATTCGGCTTGAGGCGAAGGTGCATGTCATTACCGACGATATCCCGAGCGCAAAGAATCTCGTTCGTTGTGCGGAGAGAGCGGGAATCGAAGTAAATGACATCGTGTTTACGGCAATCGCATCGTCGGAATCGGTGCTTTCCCCCGAGGAGAAGGAGGTGGGAGTGATCCTGTTGGACTTTGGAGGCGGAACGGCGGATATGGCCGTTTATTACAATGGTTCGCTGCGACACACGTTCGTGCTCCCGATAGGGGGAAATTACGTCTCCAGCGACATTGCCTTCGGTTTAAAAGTTCCCCAGAGCGATGCCGAGAACATCAAGCGTGTTGATGGTTGCGCATTGGTGCAAAAAGTCAAAAAAGATGAACTCGTGGAGATTCCCGGAGTTGGCGGGAGAAAACCACGTCTTATAAGGAGGCAGAGCCTTGCAGAAATGATAGAGCCGAGAGTGGAGGAGATATTCAGGCTCGTTTTCAGGGAGCTGCTTAGGTCGGGATTCGAGGACCTCATCGGCGCGGGGGTGGTGATCACGGGGGGGAGTTCCCTTTTGAACTCCGTGGATGACCTTTTGGAGAGGGTTTTCCGTCTCCCCGTCAGAAAGGCGAATCCGGCGGGGGTATCAGGGCTGTATGACCTTGTAAACCACCCTTCCTATGCCACATCGGTGGGGCTCATCCTGTACGGGGCCAGATTCGTATCGAAAGATCTGCGGCCTTCCGATAACGGGAGAAACAGCGGCGTTGGAAGAAAAATAATGAGACTACTCAAAGAATTCTTATAAAGGGGAGGTGTGTATGTTTGAACTGGTGAAGGAAAACAAGCCGGGTGCGGCGATCAAGGTTGTTGGCATCGGGGGTGGAGGGGGAAATGCACTCAATACGATGATTGATATGGGTCTCGATATGGTTGATTTCATCGTGGCGAATACCGACCTCCAGGCCCTGGAATATAATAGTGCTTCAATGAAAATGCAGCTCGGCGTCAGCCTCACAAAGGGGCTTGGAGCCGGCGCGGATCCCGAGATTGGCAGGCAGGCGGCCCTGGAAGATATCGATATGATGCGGGAAGTCTTAAACGGGGCGGATATGGTTTTTATCACCGCAGGGCTGGGAGGTGGTACCGGCACCGGCGGCGCTCCCGTCGTGGCCCAGGTTGCAAGAGACATGGGAATCCTTACCGTTGCCGTCGTCACGAAACCCTTCAGGTTCGAGGGGGTAAAGCGGAACAAACTGGCGGAGAACGGTTTAAAAGAGTTACGGGAGGTAGTCGATACCATGATTGTCATTCCGAATGACAAGCTTCTCATAGTGGCAGAGGATAAATTGAGCCTCGTAAACGCTTTCAAGAAGGCCGACGAGGTGCTCTATCAGGGAGTGAAAGGGATTACCGACCTTGTTACGAAACCGGGATATATCAACCTCGATTTTGCCGACGTGAAAACCATAATGACGGGAATGGGGATAGCTCTCATGGGAACGGGCACTGCAACGGGTGAAAACAGGGCGATGGCCGCCGCTGAAAAGGCGATTTCGAGCCCCCTCCTCGAAGATTATTCTATAAGGGGAGCGAAGGGTATCCTCTTGAATCTTACGGGAGGGTCCGATATGGCGCTTTTCGAGGTGAACGAGGCAGCAGAGTTGATACAGAACGAAGCCGACCCTGAAGCGAATATAATTTTCGGAACGGTTATCGACGACGCCTACAAGAACGAGATGAAAGTGACGGTCATAGCGACGGGGTTTGACAGGGGATCGGAATTGCAAGAAATAGGGAAGCAGCGAAAGAAAGTGTATTCACTCGATGTGAAGGGGGGAAACCTGGACAGGCCGGCTTTTGAGAGGAGAAAGGAGATGATGCGCCTCGAGCCCGAAGAGGATATCGGCGTGGTCGATGACGTCATCGATATAGAGGAAATTGAAGAGCTCGATATTCCCGCATTTCTGAGAAAGAGAAGTGAATAATTAAAATATGTCATGGGAGATCAAGAAAAGGCTCAGAGAGATAGCGGGTGAAGAGGAAGGGTCATACAGAAAGGACCCGGGTGGTAGGATAAATATCTGCCTCGTGTATCCCAACACATACTATCTCGGCATGTCGAATCTTGGCTTCACGGGGATGTATGCATTTTTGAATGCGAAGGATGACGTCTTCTGTGAGAGAGCGTTTGCATCCCTCATGTCACAGTCCGCTGGCGATTCTCAGGTTCCGGTTTACAGTGTGGAAACACAGCGAAGAGTGCGTACTTTCGACCTTGTGGGATTTTCCGTTTCCTTCGAGAATGATTACCTCAATGTGGTGAGGATTCTCCAGGCGGAAAAGATCCCGACGCTTCGCACAGAGAGGGGCCAGGAAAGCCCCCTTATCTTTTGCGGAGGCTTCGCTCCCCATTTGAACCCGGAAGTTCTTGCGCAAATATGTGATTTTATCGTCATTGGAGATGGCGAACCCCCGATGGAGCAGGTTATCGCTTTGTTGCGGGAGAGCCCCCCGTCAAAGAGCGATTTTCTCGAGCGTCTCGCCACGATTGCAGGCGTTTACGTCCCGTCCCTCTACGAACCCGGTTATGACGGTGAGGGTGCATTTGTCGGTTTCAGGGGGGATTTCAAAGAGGTGGAGCCGGCCGTTTCCGATTTGAACCGCTATCCGGCTCACACGGCGGTTTTCACCAGAAAGACCGAATTCGGTGATATGTTTCTCGTGGAAATAGCAAGGGGATGCGTGAAAAAATGTTTTTTCTGTGGGGTTTCCCACAGCCCGTATGGTTTCCGTTGTCTTGATAAAGAGATCATCAAAGATCTGATCGCTTGGGGCCTTGAGTACAGGAAGCGGGTGGGCCTTGTCGGCTCGGCAGTGCTCGATCACCCCGATTTCCTCGAAATTGCAGGGTTTGTACTGGAAAGAGGGGGCGCCGTATCACCCGCTTCCATAAGAGCCGACATGGTGAGCGAAGAGGTGGCAGATATCCTCGGCCGGTCAGGTTTGAAAACTGCAGCCCTTGCTCCCGAGACGGGAGATGAACGGAGGCGGTTGAAAGTTGGAAAAGGGATTCGGAACGATCAGTTTTTCGAGGCTTCCCTGCTTCTCTATCAAAAGGGCATAGCGAACATAAAACTCTATTTCGTTGCCGGACTTCCGGGATCGCAGGAGGAGGAGGACGTGCACGACACCGTTCATTTTGTGAAAAAACTCAATCATCACATTCGGTCTTCCCGGAAGAAAAAGTCAGGGCCGAGAATAATCGTGAGCATGGCGGGTTTTGTTCCCAAAGGGATGACTCCCTTCCAATTTGCGTCCTTCCCGGGGGTGGAAAGACTCCGTTCGACATACAGGAATATGAAAAAAGCCCTCGGGAGAGAAAAGTGGGTCAAGTTCGAATCAGACGTGCCGAAGTATTCCTACCTTCAGGCACTGCTCTCAACGGGTGATCGAAGGGTCTCTCGTGCCCTTGCCGCCTGGGACGGAGCCAGCGACGCCCTGAGTCACTTCAGGCGATCGCCGGTAAATCCAGATTACTTCGCCATGAGAGAGAAATCCCTCGAGGAGATGCTGCCCTGGGATGGGATATACGCTTCCTACGGGAAAGAAAATCTCTGGCAGCGATACCGGAAGTTTATTTCCCCGTGACCTTAACGA
>JABAOH010157839.1_pt3 | contig 28630 bp, 24 predicted proteins | sample 7062181 | NCBI WGS metagenome assembly JABAOH01 (sample SAMN14538630, study PRJNA623070) | marine sediment metagenome | biome: marine biome [ENVO:00000428]; feature: marine pelagic biome [ENVO:01000023]; material: deep marine sediment [ENVO:00002113]; isolation source: pool of 5 deep marine...
CATCGCTGGCCTGGCCAGTGAAGCGGGCCTGCCCGATGGCGTTTTACAGGTATTACCCGGTCCGGGAGGCAGCCTCGGCCGACACCTGGCCCTGCACCATGATATCGACGGTCTGACGTTCACCGGCTCGACGGCGGTCGGCAAGCAACTCATGCAGTATTCGGGCGAGTCCAATCTGAAACGCACCTTCCTGGAACTCGGCGGCAAGAGTCCGAACATCGTATTCGCGGATGCGAACCTGGAAAAGGCAGCGACATTCGCGGCAATTGCGGTCTTTTATAACGGCGGGCAGACCTGCACCGCCGGCACGCGACTGATCGTCGAAGAAAAAATCCGCGACAAATTTATCGAGATGGTCGTTGCAAAGAGCGAGGATTGGACGCCCGGTGATCCACTGGACCCGACGACAGCAATGGGCCCGATGATCGATGCGGCGCAGTTTAAGACCGTCGCCGACTACGTCGATATCGGACGCAAAGAGGGTGCCTCGCTGATGGCCGGCGGTCACCAGGTGCACGAGGACACGGGTGGCTACTATTTTGAACCGACCATCTTCGATGGCGTCAACAATGACATGCGGATCGCCCAGGAGGAGATTTTCGGGCCGGTGTTGTCAGTAATCGGATTCAAGGACGCGGAAGACGCCGTGGCGATTGCGAATGACTCGATTTACGGCCTCGCCGGCGCGGTGTGGAGTAATGACATCAATACCGCGCACAAGGTCGCCGCAGCAGTGCGCGTTGGCACCATGGGAATCAACAACTATTTCGGTGGTGACATCACCGTGCCGTTCGGCGGGTTCAAACAAAGCGGCAACGGACGTGACAAGTCCATGCATGCCTTCGACGACTACACGGAACTCAAGACTACGTGGATCGAGTTCGACTGAGTCACGAAATCACGAGATAGTTGCGGCTAATCCCTGCCGCAAGGTGACGGCGGTATAGATCCTATCCCTGGTCTAGCCGGACCAGCTGGTCCCGGCGGTATTGGGCAGGAGTCCGGCCGACGCGTTTCTTGAAAGCAGCATAAAACGCAGAATTGGAATTAAAGCCGACTGCAAACGCGACGTTCAGTATGGCGGCGCATTGTCCGTCATGCCACTTCAGTAACTCCTTCGCCTGCTCGATCCGGTACTGATTCAGGTAATCGAAAAAACTCATACCAAATCCGGCATTGATGACCTGCGACAGGTGATTGACCGAACAGTCAACAGCTTGTGCGAGTTTCGGTAGCGTCAGGTCGGGCTTCAGGAACAGTTTTTGCGTTTGCATGATCAGCTCCAGGCGATTCTTGTATTCGAGCATTTGCTCGCTGTCCAACCCCGACTTCGCGTATTTCCGCGCACGCTCATTGCCGGATCCCATCTGGGCGGTAATAGGAAGAGGATCCTGCCCCGGGATGTCGTAGTAATCTATGATCGTTATCGCCGCATCGCCGTGCAGGGTCATGAATTCGGCACCACGATAGGCGGTTGGCGAAGAGCTTTGTACCGCCTTGCCCTGCGGGTGCACCTTGTATTGAAAAGCAATCGTGTCCGTGCCCGTCAGGATCTCCCCGGTCAACTCATAGCGATACCGGTATTGTGCGAAGAAATCCCTCAGGAAAGTAATCAGCTCATCATGCGAAGCCTGCTTGTTTTCCGGGATATCGCAGTAAATTCCATCCTTGGTCAGATGATCCGCTATGGCCGCCGGATCGCAGTGGTTCCAGGCATCAAAATAACTTTCTACGAATTCTGTCGCGTGCATCAGATACCCCCCGCCATCCGATTTCGAACCAAATATCCTATCCCGGCTTCGCAAGCCATGCCAATCCGAATTGGTACTTACAGCGCCGGGGCGGTAAATTAAGCCTGGTATTACCGTGCTCGCTGCAAAGCACAGCAACGCGTTCAGCGCATAATCCGGGCAAGGACCGACTCATTGGATATCTACACCACAACGATCGTCGTAAGCATCCTCATATACATTGCTATCGGCAACTATGCGGGGCGTGGCGTAAAGCGGCTGGATGACTATTACGTTGCGGGTCGTCGCGCACCGACCCTGATAATCGTCGGGACGCTGGTTGCGAGCCTTATGAGTACCACGATGTTCCTGGGCGAAGCCGGTTTCGCATACAACGGGCAGGCCGGTCCCTATGTGATTTGGCCACAGACCACGGCCGTGGGCTACGTCATTGGTGCGATACTGTTCGGGCGGTACCTGAGGAGGAGCCGCGCGACGACGGTCGCCGAATTTTTCGGCAAGCGCTTCGCCAGCGCGCGGGTCCAGGCAGTCGCGGGATTTACGATTATATTTGCGCTGGGCGGTTATCTGCTTGCCGTCACCCAGGGTGCCGGCATCCTGCTGTCGCAGCTGACAGATCTGAGCTACCTGCAGGCAGTCGTTATTGCGTGGCTGAGCTACACGACGTTCACGATGTACTCCGGCTCCCGCGGTGTCATTCTGACCGACACACTGATGTTCCTGCTTTTCACATTCGCGAGCTTTGCGGCCATCGTGTTCCTGCTCGTCGACTTCGGTGGCTGGCCGAAGATGATCGAAGGCCTGGTCGCGATCGAAGAAAAGCCGGGCCTGATGTCATGGCACGGCGTCATCGGCCCCGGCACTGTCTGGCCGACACCGACGGACTACCTGATCTGGGGATTGGTCATCGATATCAGCTGGCTGATCGTCGTAGCCGTCAGCCCGTGGCAGGCGAGCCGCCACCTGATGGCAAAAAACGAGCATGTCGTCGTGCGCGCGGCGTGCATTGCCTGCGTCGCAGTTGCCCTGATGCAGGCATTCGTCTATGGCATGGGCGGGGCAATCAATCTCGCCAAATCCGATATCGTGCCTTACGAGAGTGCCACGATCTGGGCTTCGCTGAACCTGCTGCCGGCGTTTCTCGGCGCGCTGATGCTCGCGGGCTTCATGGCTGCGGCCTTGTCATCGGCTTCCACATTCCTGTCACTGGTCGGTTTCAGCGCCAGCAACGACATCGGTGTGTTCAAGGAAACGGACGAGAAAAGGATGCTGCGCTTCAGTCGTCGCATGATGTTTGCCATCGGTATAGCCGCGCTCATTACTGCGCTTGTGTTTCCGCCGGATATCTTCTGGCTGACGACGTTCATTGCGACGGTCTTCGCGTCTTCGTGGGGCCCGGTCGGCATCATGAGCATCTGGAGCAAACGCATCACCGAGTCGGCCGCGTTTTGGGGAATGTTAGCCGGGTTGGTATTCAATGTGGGACCGAAGTTTTTCGAGTTTATCGGCATGATCTACCTGCCGTCCTATATGAACCCGGCGCTGCTCGGCGCGGCCGCGAGTCTCATCGTGACAATCGTGGTTTCCCGTTTTACGGGCCGGGGCGAGGATGAAACATCGTATCTGAGCAAGTTGCACGAGATGCCGGCCGATGAGAAAAGTGCGGGGAAGACGCGGCTCACCCTCCTCGCGCCAGCGTTGCTCGTTGCAAACGGGACGATCATGTCGATAGCGCATCTTTACTTTTACGTTCGCCCGTACCAGGCGGCGACCGGGACATTGGCGGCAGACGGTTCGCTCGACTGGTTTGCGGGCGAGGCTCTGTTCGCGATGAGCTGGTTCCTTGTCTATGTAACCCTGGGATTATGGGCGGCGAAGGTATTGAGAAAAGACTATTCGCCCGCAGCCTGACTTGATAAGCCCTCGACTAAAAGTCGGAGGGAGGCGTTGTGCGCGCCCTTGGATGCACCCAGAAGGGCTTCTTCTTCTGCGTACCCAGCGCCATGCGCCGGTATGGGCGATTGTCCTTGTAGTAATAGACTTCGACCCAGATCTCGCCCTTGAGGTATTCCGTCTTGATCATGGCCAGCGCGATATTCGCTTTCACCGCCGGCGACCACATTGCCGAGGTCACGTAGCCGATGTCCTTGTTGCAACCCTCGCTGTCATAGATGATCGCGCCGGGTGCCGGCTTGTTGCCCTCGATGTCGAGTTTGATCAATGAGTATTGCGATCCGCGTTGTCTTTCATTCAGGAGCGCGGTCCTGCCGTTGAAATGCGGTTTTTTGAAATCGACCAGCCAATGCAGGTTCAATTCAAACGGAGTGTGGTCGTGTTCGAAATTTACGGTGTGTAATGCCTCGTTGAAATCCATCGCGGGCATGATAAAGCCGGCTTCGAGCCGCGTCATATTGGTCGCCGCCTCACCGTACGGCTGGATACCGTAGTTCTCGCCCGCCGCGTAGAGTTCGTCCCACACTTGCAATGCGAGTTCTCGCTTTATCCACAATTCATAGCCGAGATCGCCGGTGAAGCCGGTGCGCGACACCGTGAGTGTCTCGCCGTGGAAAGGAAAGTGCATGATGCCGAACGGTTTGACGGTATCGATGCCTTCGAGGCCCATTTTCTTCAGTACGGCGCAGGATGTCGGGCCTTGCAAGGCCAGTGCGNNCGAATGCACTTTTCCTGAACCAGGCGACACAAGAGCTGCCACAGTTCAGCTGGAACCTGTCGTCTGCCAGTTTGAACAGCGTTCCGTCGTCGATCACGCGTCCTTCATCTGTACACCAGACGGTGTAAATGACGCGATTGAGACCGAGCCTCGTCACGTCCCTTGTCACCATGCGGTTCAACATCGTCTCGGCATCGCGGCCACTGATGATGTACTTCTGCATCGGGGAAATATCGTAGGTACCGCAAGTGTTCCGGACGCAAAAATACTCGTATTCCGCGTCGTAGTAACAATCCGCGAACTTGTAGCCGTTCCATATGCCCCAGGCGTCGCGGATGTTCAGCGCTTCCTGTCTCGGATGGAATGGCGAAAGCTTCGGGCGTTCGCCGGAATATCCGTCATTCGTACTCATAATCATTCGTCATAGAAATCGTCTTCGGGCACGCTGCTGGGCCGCCGCAGATCCATGAGTATTTCGCGCGCTGCATTGGCGCCGCAGGCGGAAGAAACGCCGCCGCCCGGGTGCGTGGAAGAGCCACACATGTACAGGTTTTTGACCGGCATCCGGTACTGCCCGTAGCCCGGGAACGGCCGGTTGAAAAACAGCTGGTCGATCGTGAGTTCTCCCTGGAAGATGTTGCCCTCGGTCAGTCCGATCTCTTCCTCCATTTCATGCGGCGTGCGGACTTCCATGTGCACGATCAAGTCCCTGAATCCGGGGCTGTATTGTTCGATCCTGTTCACTACTGTCTCGCCGAACTGGTCGCGTTTTTCCGGCGTCCATGGCCCGTCGGCGAGTTGTGGGGGGCAATACTGGACGAAATTCGACATCCAGTGACACCCCGGGGGTGCAACGGTCGGGTCCCAGGCGGACGGTATGATCGATTCGACGAATGGCACATCCGACCAGCGACCGTGTTTCCAGCAATCGTATGCCCGCTCCATGGTTTCCAGCGATCCGGTGAACGTCTCACCGCCTTTCGCTACGTAGCGATTGTCCGGTAGACCCGTGAATTTCGGCATCCCTGAAAGCGCGATATTGACCTTGCCGGAGGAACCACGAATCTTGAAGTTGACGGCTTTCTCATAGATACCGTCCGGCAGGTCATTCCTGTCCATGATGCGGGTGAACGTCCTTCTTGCATCGAGGTTCGATACGACGATGCGCGACCTTAATTCATCGCCGTTCTCGAGTACGACGCCAACCGCCTTGCGATTCTTCACGAGCACCTGCTGTACCCCGGCATTGGTGCGAACCTCGCCGCCGTGCTCCTTGAAGGCACCGGCAAGGGCATCCGATATCGCACCCATGCCGCCGCGGGGAATACCCCAGGCGCCGATCGTACCGTCGACATCGCCCATGACGTGATGCAGCAAAATGTAAGAGGAACCCGGCGAGAACACGCCCAGCGCCGTGCCGATGACGCCCGGGGCGGCCATCGCAGCCTTGATCAGGTCATTTTCGAAATAGTCATCCAGGAAATCGGCCGCACTCATCGTAAAGAATCGCAAATATTCGTAAATCTCTTTTTCGCCGAGCTTCCAGAGCTGTTTCGCGAGGAACAGGAACTCCCTGATATCGCGGGGGCGCAACGAAAGCGGATCGGGCGGCGTGCGCAACAGGGTCTTGCGTATGAATTGCGCATAGCGCGTAAGATCTGCATGGAAGCGATGCATCGCATCTGCATCGTGCGGCGAATGTCGCTTTACTTCGAGATATGCCGCTTGCTCATCGTGATAAGCGATCAGCCTGTCGTCGCCGTCGCCGAAAACAATGGTCGCGATGTAGGGCACGAGTAGCAGTCCGTGGCGGCTGAGGTCCAGGTCGCGGTGCAGCGCCTGCCGCATCATGCTGCAGACATAGGAACAGTTCGAGTATTTCCACCCGTCGTGCAGCTCCCTGGTAACCGACGCGCCGCCGATGTAGTCGTTCTTTTCCAGCACGACGACATCGAGCCCGGCCTTCGCGAGGTACGCGGCGTTTGTCAGGCCGTTATGACCTGCCCCGATAACGATTGCGTCGTATTGTTTCATCGCAGAATCTCGCGCGCGGCGTTGTGACCCGCGGCACCGGTGATGTCGCCGCCGGGATGACTACCGGCACCACACAGATAGAGGCCAGGTAAGGGCGTCGTGTACTGCGCGGCCTCGTAGGTCGGACGCATCATGAGCATCTGGTCTATCGCCAAATCGCCGTGATGCCAGTGGCCCCCGGTAACACGATATTCCTGTTCAAGGTCAAATGGAGTCAGCAACTCCTGATGAATGATCTGCTCGCGAATGCGCGGCGCATATTGAGCGATCGTGTCGATGGCCCGCTCGCAAATCCTTTCACGAGCCGCGTCGGTCCAGCCGTCTTTGAGCTTGTACGGCACGTACATGACGTTGGCTGACAGTACATGCTGCCCTTCGGGCGCGAGGGATGGATCGTGTGCGCTCGGCACCACGATTTCGATCACTGGATTCTTCGAGCACTCACCATACTTCGCGTCGTCATAGGCGAACTCGATCGCGTCTAATTCGGGCGCGATGATCATTCGACCGTCGGGCCGTTCGAGACCGTCAAATTGCGGCAAACCGTTCAACGCAAGGTGCAGTTTCGCAACATAACCGTCGCATCGTATTCGTCGAATCCGGTTGGTGAAGCCGATTTCGAGAAATTCGACACCGACGAGTTTGAGAAAAGTTGTCTTTGGATCCGCCGCTGAAATGATGCGATCCGCTTCGATCGTCTCTCCGTCAGCAAGCCGCACCCCATTAACAGAGAGCCCGTCTTCGCCGCCGTCAATCAATATGCGATCGACCCTTGCGCCACAGCGGATTTCGGCCCCCGATGCCGTTGCTGATGCCGACAATGCATCGACGAGACGGCTGATTCCCCCTGCCGGGATCATGTGGGCGCCGCCGGACTCTCCCGCCATACGGTAGAGCAGAGAGAATACGGCGCCATTTGGTGATCGAGGTGCAAGCTTCGAGCCGACGAGCCCGTCCCAGCTCAGAGTGGCTTTCAGGATATCGTCGCCGAAATATTCGTCCAAGAGGTCGCGCACCGGTAAGGACGCAACACGCAAGAACTCACGCATGTCCTTCTTGCCCATACGGCGAAGATTCAGCCCGAGCTGCGCCATGGTCATCGCCTCGCCGAAACCGATCTCGCCGACAGCCGGCATCGTTTTTAACCAGAACGGACTGAGCGCGGTGGCGAAGCGCCGCATCAGGCGAAGATAAGCCTGATAGGCATCCGTGTCATCGGCGCTGGCTCCGCTCAGCGTGCCCTGGTCCAGGACGATGTGTTGCCGGTCGGAACCCAGTCCGACCGTCGGCAAGGTTTTCGATGGCTTTTCATAGCCGTGCGAGGCGAGATTCAGGTCACTGACTATCTTCTCGGGAAAGTGACAGAAGGAGTGTGCGACCGACGCGTGAAAGCCAGGATGGAATTCGCGGTTCGCGCCGAGCCCGCCTGCGGCATCGGATGCCTCGAGCACGAGTACGCGTTGGCCGCGCTTGGCCAGATAAGCAGCGCAAACCAGTCCGTTATGTCCTGCCCCAATGATGATCGAGTCGCAGCGATCCAAGCCCGCGCACCTTCTTATTGATTTTATTTACGCTTACTACGCTAGTCCTCGCACGTATTCAAGGCTTCCGGGCCTATACGCAGGACGCTTCGGCAGGATAAATCGCCGTCAATTGATGGAATTCAACAGCTCATTCAAGGTCGCGCTCGGCCGCATGGCTGCGGACGTCAAATCGGCATCGGGACGATAATAGCCGCCGATATCGACGGCGCTTCCCTGGGCCGCATTTAACTCGTCGATAATTTTTTGCTCATTCTCCGCAAGCTGCGCGGCAAGCGGCTCGAATTGCGCCTGCAACGCCTGGTCGTCCGACTGCTCGGCAAGCGCTTCGGCCCAGTACATGGCGAGATAAAAATGACTGCCCCGATTATCGAGCTCGTGTACTTTGCGTGACGGCGACTTGTTGCTATCGAGAAACTTGGCGTTAGCACTGTCAAGGGCCTCGGCCAGCACCCGCGCCTTGTCGTTACCGGTTTTTCTTGCGAGATCCTCGATCGACACCGCCAATGCCAGGAACTCGCCCAGCGAGTCCCAGCGCAGGTGTCCCTCCGTCACGAATTGCTGCACGTGCTTCGGCGCCGAACCGCCCGCACCGGTTTCGTACAAACCACCGCCTGCGAGTAACGGCACGATGGACAGCATCTTCGCACTCGTGCCGAGTTCGAGAATCGGAAACAGGTCGGTCAGGTAATCGCGCAGCACGTTGCCGGTGACCGAGATCGTGTCCTCGCCGGCCTTGACGCGTTCCAGCGTCGCGCGCATGGCGTCGACCGGCGACATGATTCGGATATCGAGCCCGTCCGTATCGTGATCCTGCAAATATCGATCGACCAGCCCGATTAAAATGGCATCGTGCGCACGCTGCGGGTCAAGCCAGAAGTAGGCAGCCGAGCCGGTCGCCCTGGCGCGGTTGACGGCCAGTTGCACCCAGTCGCGGATCGGCAAGTCCTTGGTCTGGCACATGCGCCAGATATCGCCTGCTTCGACCGCATGCTCGAGCAAGACCTTGCCCGAATCATCGATCACACGAACAGTACCGGCATTAGCGATCTCGAAGGTCTTGTCGTGAGAGCCGTATTCTTCCGCCTTCTGTGCCATCAGGCCGACGTTGCAGACATTGCCCATGGTCGGCACATCGAACGCGCCGTTTTTCTTACAAAAGGAAATGACCTCCTGGTAGATCCCGGCATAGCAGCGATCCGGGATCATCGCACGCGTGTCGTGCAGCTTGCCGTCAGGCCCCCACATTTGCCCGGAAGACCTGATCGCCGCAGGCATTGACGCATCGATGATTACATTGCTAGGCACGTGAAGATTTGTAATTCCTTTGTCCGAATCGACCATCGCGAGCGCAGGGCGGTTTTGATATTGAGCCTGGATGTCTGCTTCAACTTCCGCTCGCTGAGCGTCTGGCAGGTTGGCAATTCTCGAATACACATCGCCGATGCCATTGTTTGGCTCTACGCCCAGGTCGGCAAACAGGTCGGCATGCTTTTCAAACACGTCACCGTAGTAAACGGTGACTGCGTGGCCGAACATGATGGGGTCAGAGACCTTCATCATCGTGGCCTTTAAATGCAATGAAAGCAGCACATCATCGCCGCCAGCTGCTTTGACTTGCTGGTCGAAATAATCGCGCAGCGCACTACAATTCATGACGGCGGTGTCGATGACCTCAGCCACCTCAACGGGATTCCTTTCCTTCAATACGGTGACCGACCCATCACCGGCGACCAGTTCGATCCTCACGTCACCGGCTGTCTCAACGATCGTCGACTGCTCGCTCGAGTAGAAATCGCCATCGTTCATGTGTGCGACCACGGTCTTTGAGTCGGCGCTCCATTCACCCATGGGGTGCGGGTTCTTTTTCGCGTAAGCCTTGACCGGTCCCGCCACCCTGCGATCAGAATTACCCTCGCGCAGTACTGGATTGACGGCGCTACCGAGCACTTTCGCATATCGATCCCTGATCGCTTTTTCGGCATCGTCCTTCGGTTCCTCCGGATAATCGGGAATATCGTAGCCCTGCGATTGCAACTCGCTGATGGCGGCCGTCAATTGTGGGATCGAGGCACTGATGTTCGGCAACTTGATGATGTTTGCCTCGGGCGTCTTTGCAAGTTCACCGAGTTCGGCGAGCGCATCGCCCTGCTTTTGCTCGTCTGTCAGGTTCTCGGGAAAGTTGGCGATGATGCGGCCGGCGAGGGAGATGTCCCTGGTCTCGATCCGCACGCCCGCGGCCTGCGCGAATGCGTTGACGATCGGCAAAAGCGAGCAGGTCGCGAGCGCGGGCGCTTCATCGGTCTGCGTATAAATAATCTTTGCGTTACTCATGCAGTCCGGGCGCTCCGGCGCTCCTTGTATAAGATAAATCCGCGCCGGGTAGCCGGCGCATGGCCGGCACCGCGGGCGGATCTGGTGGGCCCGGTAGGGTGAGCCGGCAGAGACGAAGCACAGCTTCGTCCCGGCGAACGCCCTCGCGAATAGCGAGGGCCGGCATAGTCCTACTCTAAGCCTGCCTGAGTGGCTCGGCGGAGCTCATTCGCCAAGCCGCTCCTCGTTGTATGGTGGGCCCGGTAGGACTCGAACCTACGACCAAGGGATTCACTTGGCCCATCCATTTCTGGATGGAGTGGACTATCTCATCACCCTCAACCGAATTGTTAGGGGCGGGACGCTCTAGCCTGTTATTAAGAACACTCAAGTTCCCAGGTAGTCTCTGCACCTTCCGGGGGTGTACCCCCGGCTTGGCTCAGGGTTGCCATCAGCCGAACTGCTAAGGTTTCCCTGAATTCATCCCGTTCATTCCGCGCCTTTCGGCACAGACGCACCTTTATATTGATGAGTCCCCTGCTCTAACCAACTGAGCTACAGGCCCTTGAAAGGGAGCGGCATTCTAACAGATTAGCGAGCTAGCGACCGATTTCAAAAACTGCTAGCTGTTCAGATAATTACGGCAGACCGGCTGCTTCGGTTACGCAGATAATTGGCAAATGTCCGGACGCATTCGCTGTATTAAGAACCAGGCGGGCGCCACGCGTTATGTCACATGACATAGCTGCGGAACCAGTACCGGTTTTTGTCGTGATTGGCATCAACGACACAGCATATTCGATAACTTATGATTTGCCGCAAGTAAGGGATTCCAACCGGGACAGGACAGTCCAGGTTGCTGGGAGCAGACATGATGTGCTTGGGCGCTCCGAAGAATCAGGGATTCGGCTTGGTCGACCTGCTGGTCGCGGTCGTCATTTTGGCACTTTTGGCGGCGGTCGCCGTCCCTTCCTACAAGCAGTTCGTGGTGCGGGCGAAGAATGCCCGGGCTATCGGCGATATCGGCTCGATGAGCATCGAAATCGACAAGTTTCGGCTCAACAACAATGGCCAGCTTCCCAATTCGCTGAACCAGCTGCCAATGGATATCCCGCTGGATCCCTGGGGGCTACCGTATAAATACCTGAATATCGAAGCTGCGGGTCCCGGCACGGGCGGACTCCGGAAGGACAGGTTCATGAATCCGCTCAACAGCGATTATGACCTTTACAGCTCCGGCAATGACAAGGAATCCCGGGATCCGCTGGCCAACGCACTCAGCCGGGACGACATCGTCCGCGCGAACAACGGCACTTATATAGGTCTCGGGGAAGACTACTGATGACCGGCGGATTATCGAGAGTCCTCACAGGGGGCGTGGGGCGGCGGATTTTCGGATTTTTCTTCCTGGCGGCATTGCTGCCGGTCTTTTTCACCGCCTTTCTCGCCTACTACGAGGTAGGCCGCGGTCTCGAGAAGGATCTCAACAGGGAACTGCGTGAACTGTCGAAATCATACGGCTTCGGCGTCTTGATCAGCCTCGAGGCAGCCGCTGAAAAAGCGGCCGAGACGGTGCGGATCATCGAACAGGACAGCGTCGATGCGATCAGCAAACGGCGCTACCTGGTCGAAGCCTTTGAGTCGATATCTGTCCTGTCTCCCGACCAATCGATTGCGGCGATCTATGGCACGCAAGAATTCTCGATAGCTGCATCTGTCATCGATGTGGATCAATTGGCGGCGGGCAAGAGTCAACTGCTCGCGGTCACAGACAGCAGTAACAGCAAACTGGTCTTGCTCCGCGGCAAGAACATCGGTGCAGAAAACCAGTTGATTTACTCATTCCAGCTCCGTCCCGAGAGCATCTGGACGGCTCGCGAGCACCTGCCGTACCGGACCGACTTCTGCGCATTCACCGCAACCGCGCCTGCACTGCATTGCACGACGAAGATGGATGCATCGGTCCTGGCGCAATTTGCCGATGACCGGTACGCAATAAACCGGCGTCCGGTCAGGACCATGGTCGGCGGTGAAGAACACCTTGCCGGAACATGGGAGATGTTCATCGACAACCGTTTCAGCCATCCGCCGATCCACTTTGTTGCCAGCCAGCCGAAAGATTACGCATTGAAATCAGGTGCGGATTTTCGCCGCATATTTCTGCCCGCCCTGTTACTGNNCTGTTACTGGTCATCATTTTGGTTGCGACGCTAAGCTTCAATCTGATCGGCCAGAGCCTCGTACCACTGCAACGCCTGACGATCCTCGCCCGCCAGTTTGCCGCCGGTGATCTGGGATCCCGGGTTCGCATTCGCACAGGCGACGAGTTCGAGCACCTGGCCGATGCCTTCAACCATATGGCGGGGCGCCTCGGGAGGCAGATCGCAACCCTGAAGGCCATGTCGAAGGTCGACAGGCTGATCCTTTCCGGCGCGGAATTCGAGGAAGTTGCGGAAGATGTGATCGATCACCTGATCGATCTAACCGACTACGAGTCTGCCGCGATCATCGCCAAGGATGTCGATGGCCTGAACGAGGCGAAAATGATTTCCTGGTGTGGTGGCCAATTCATTCACGAACGGATCGACTTGCCGCACGAACTGGGGCACGAGTGGTGTCAGCCGGCCGAAGTCGAAGTCAAGATGATCGATCCGGCCATTGCCCCGTACAGGAAACGCTTCCTGAGCTACGGCATGCGCTACGTATTGCTTATTCCGGTCATCCTTGACGACGAATTGAAAGGAATTCTACTGCTGGGATCGAACAGGAGCTTCGAGACGCAAGGCAGCAGGGTCAAACGCTGCATCGACCTTGCAGGCAGGCTCGCCGTTGCTCTCGCGAGCGCCGAGCGTGAGGAAGCACTGTATCGGCAGGCGCATTTCGACGAACTGACCGGGCTGCCGAACAGGCAATTGTTGAAGGATCGGCTGGAAGTACAGCTCGGTCGCGCGCGCAGAAACAATACCGCCGGAGCTATCCTCTACCTCGATCTCGACCGGTTCAAGGAAATCAATGATGTGTTCGGCCACTCGGTCGGGGACATGGTACTGACGCAGGCCGCGGAACGCATCATCAACGAAGTGCGCGACAGTGACACGGTCGCGCGCCTCGGCGGTGACGAATTCGTTGTTGTCATGCCGGAACACGGGACGGGCAACACCTTGCGTATGGCCGCATCACGCATTCTGGCTCGCCTGGCGGAACCGTTCCTGGTGCGCGGCACCAGCCATTTTCTGAGTGCGAGCATCGGCATAGTCGTGTTCCCGGAAGACGGAGGCAGCGTCGAGACACTGCTGCAGAATGCCGATGCCGCAATGTATCGCGCCAAGGATGCCGGCCGGTCACGCTTCGAGTTCTTCAGCAAGAAGCTCAACGCGGAAAGCAGGCGCAAGATCGAACTCGAGCGCGATCTGCGCACCGCGTTCGATGATCACAAACTGGAGGTCTTCTACCAGCCGCAGTTCAATCTCGCGGACGGCGAAGTCTGGGGCGCAGAGGCACTCATGCGCTGGCGCCATGGCGAGCAGGGATTCGTATCACCGATCGAGTTCATTCAGCTGGCAGAGGACTCCGGGCTGATCGTGGATATGGGTCGCTGGGTCATGGAACAGACCTGCAGCGATCTCCGTTCGATCATGGACATGGGGCTGCATCCGGGCTCGATGTCGATCAATGTCTCCGCCCGGCAGCTAAAGGAAGCCAACTTCGCCAGCGACGTGCTCGACGCATTGCAGCGCCATGATATCCACCCCGGCTACCTGCAACTGGAAATCACGGAGACGGCCGTAACGCAAAACCGCGATTCCGCAATCAATACGCTCAATGTGCTGCGCGATGCCGGCGTCCAGGTGGCGATCGATGACTTCGGGACCGGATATTCCTCCTTGAGCTACCTGCAGCAAATGCCGTTCGATCTACTCAAGATCGACAAGTCATTCATCGACAAGATCGGTGAAGACCACAGTTCCGAGAACATCTGCCGCACGATTATCAAGATGGCGCACGAACTCGGCAAGAAAGCGATCGCAGAAGGCGTGGAAACGCGTGAGCAGGCCGATTTCCTGATCAAGAACGGCTGCGATTTCGTGCAGGGATACTTCTACAGTCAGCCGCTGCCGCAGCCCGAGTTCCAGGAGTTCGTCGAGAAGCAGGATTTCCATACCCAGCGAAGAAAGGCGCTGGAAGTCGTTTAACATCAATAGAGGAGTAAGAAAAAGCCGGGCATCGAGCCCGGCTTTTTCCTTACCCGCTGCAAGCTGCGTTAGTCCTCTATGAGGAAGCTTCGCAACTGATCCGAACGGGTTGGATGCCTGAGCTTGCGCAGCGCCTTGGCCTCGATCTGCCGGATTCGCTCGCGGGTCACGTCGAATTGCTTGCCGACTTCCTCGAGCGTGTGGTCGGTATTCATGTCGATGCCGAAACGCATCCGCAGCACCTTGGCTTCGCGCGGCGTCAGGCCGGCGAGCACTGAGTGGGTCGTTTCCTTGAGACCCTCCGATGTTGCCGAATCGACCGGCGAATGCACGGTCTGGTCTTCGATGAAGTCTCCGAGATGCGAGTCCTCGTCATCACCTATCGGCGTTTCCATGGAAATCGGCTCCTTGGCAATCTTGAGCACCTTGCGCACCTTGTCTTCGGGCATCTCCATGCGCTCCGCCAGCTCGTCAGGCAGCGGCTCGCGCCCCATTTCCTGCAACATCTGGCGGGAAATGCGGTTCAGCTTGTTGATCGTCTCGATCATGTGTACCGGGATGCGGATCGTGCGCGCCTGGTCGGCGATCGAACGGGTGATCGCCTGGCGAATCCACCAGGTCGCGTAGGTCGAGAACTTGTAACCGCGGCGGTATTCGAACTTGTCGACCGCCTTCATCAAGCCGATGTTGCCTTCCTGGATCAGATCCAGGAACTGCAGGCCGCGATTGGTGTATTTCTTCGCGATGGAAATAACCAGGCGCAGATTGGCTTCGACCATTTCCTTCTTCGCGCGCCGGGCCTTGGCCTCGCCGATTGACATCTGCCGGTTGATCTCCTTGATTTCGGCGATCTTGAGATTCGTCAGCGTTTCGACGGCGAGCAATTTACGCTGCGCCCGCAGCACGTCATCCTTTAGCTTCGCTAGCGTCGAGGAATGTTTGCGTTTCGCGCGAATGTGCTTTTCGATCCACTTGAGGTCCGTTTCGCTCTTCGGGAAGCTGGCAAGGAAATCCTTCCTCGGCATGCCGGCGTCGCGGACGCAGATTTGCATGACCTGCCGCTCCTGTGCGCGGATCACCGACACGGAGCCGCGCAGACCCTTGACCAGCATATCCGTCAGTTTTGGCGCGAGTTTCAGTTCCATCAGCCGATCGGCCAGGTCAGCCTGAACCTTGATCGTCTTCTTGTCCTTGGTGCCGTATTTTTCGAGCGCCGTCAGCGACCGCTTGTAGAGCCGCTTGATGACCTTGATGCGCGCGACCACTTCGTCGAGATCGGGTCCGGTATCGATTTCTTCTTCTTCATCCTCATCGCTATCCTTGCTGTCCGATTTGGTGACCGGTGACTTGATTTCGTCCGGCGCATCGAGATCAATGAAGCCGACAATGAAGTCCTGTATGCGGGTTTCGCCCGCGACGACCGACTCGTAGACCTCGAGCAACTTTTCGATCGTCGGCGGGAAGTGCGCCATGTGGTACTTGACCTGGTTGAGGCCGTCTTCGATGCGCTTGGCAATTTCGATTTCGCCCTGCCGGGTCAATAATTCGACGGTGCCCATTTCCCGCATATACATTCGCACGGGGTCTGTAGTGCGGCCGAACTCGGCGTCGACGCTCGCAAGCGCGGCTTCGGCCTCTTCAGCGGCATCCTCATCGTCGTTGGAGATTGCCGTCTCCGACATCAGCAACGACTCGGCATCCGGTGCTTTTTCATGCACGGCGATACCCATGTCGTTGATCATGTTGACGATATCCTCGATCTGCTCGGGATCGACAATATCGTTAGGCAGATGATCATTAACCTCGGTGTAAGTCAGGTAGCCCTGCTCCTTGCCACGGGCGATAAGCTCCTTCAGCTGCTGAGCCGGTTTGCTGCCTCTTAACACTGTGCGTTTCTCCGTCAAGGCGAACTTTCCTCCAGTTGCAAAATGCAAACGATCAATTATACGTATTCAGACCGCAATCTTTCAGCAATTATCCGCCGATTGCAGATCCCTGTGCGAGCTCCCGAAGCTCCCTGCGCTCCGCTTCCGAAAGCGAGCTAAGTCTTTCTTTTTCAATGAGAAAGTCCACCCGCTCGCGCTTGCCGGCGAGCGCCAGCTGGGCGATGCACTGCGCCAGTTCGGCAGCCGCGTCGAAATCCTCGGAAACCGGTAGTTCCGCCGCGGCGAGCTTGCCGAGGTGGCGGCCCTCCTCGCGGTTTCGCCAGCGCTCGAGGAGCCTGGCCGTAGTCATAGTGGGATCGGCTTGCACAGTTTCAATAAGCTCACGCAATAAATCGGTGCCAGGCTTCTTTACCCCGGCCAGTTTCTCGATATCGAGCCTTGCGGCCGCCCCGGGGTCATTCAGCAGCAGCGATATAGCGCGCCGTACTATAGACGGTTTACCCGGCTTTGGCTTCGATTGATGTCTCAATCCGCTCAGGCCCCCGCCCGCGGCTGGCGCCTGTTTGGGCCGGTTCTTTGCCAGGATTGCTGCCAGTTTCGGCGCTGCCATGCCGACCGATCCTGCCAGTCGCTCGATCAGCAGCTCTTTGTACACCCCCTCCGGGATTTTGCCGACCAGCGGCTTGGCCAATTCGGCCAGGCGCGCCCTGCCATCGACCGACTGCATGTCGACCTGGCCGGCGAGTTCCTCGACCAGATAGTCGGACAACGCCAGCCCTTCATCCATGGCACTTTCAAACGCGCTCGCGTCGTTTTGCTGGACGTAGGAATCGGGATCCTGCCCCTCCGGAAGGAATACGAAGCGAAGCTGCCGCCCCTCGCGGATCTGTGGCAATGCCGTCTCCATTGCACGCCAGGCTGCCGTGCGGCCCGCCGCATCGCCATCGAAGCAGAAATAGACCTCATCGCAGACGCGGAATAGTCGTTTGAAGTGCTCGTCCGTGGTCGCCGTGCCCAGGGTCGCGACGGCGAAATCGATACCGTGACGGGCGAGACCAATGACATCCATGTATCCCTCGACGACTACCAGGCGATCGATATGCCGCAATGCCTGGCGCGCCTCATACAGTCCGTAAAGTTCACGGCCCTTGTGAAACAGCACTGTCTCGGGAGAGTTGAGGTACTTGGGTTCCTCCTTGCCGAGGACCCGGCCGCCAAATCCGATACACCGACCGCGGGCATCGCGGATCGGAAACATGATCCGCTCGCGAAAGCGATCGTAGTGACTGCCGTTGTCCTTGCGGACGATCAGGCCGAGAGCCAGCAGGCGATCGATTGCTTCTTTCGATGTGCCGAACTTGTCCAGCAGATTGCTCCAGCCGGCAGGCGCAAAACCGACCCCGAAGCGTTTCGCTGTCGCACCATCGATGCCACGTGATTTGAGATAGTCGGTCGCTACCTGGTGATTCCTGAGTTCCTGCTGGTAGTGCTTTTCCACTTTCTGCATGAGCAGAAACAGGTCATCGTAACGCCGCGCCGGCCGCTGGCTCTCTTCGCGCGGCACATCGATTCCCATCATTCCGGCCAGGCTCTCTACCGCCTCGACGAAATCCATGTGGTCGTATTTCATCAGGAAGCTCAACGCGGTCCCGTGCTCGCCGCAGCCGAAGCAATGGTAGAAGCCCTTCGCCGGGCTCACCGTAAATGACGGGGTCTTCTCGTCGTGAAACGGGCAGCAGGCCTTGAATTCGCGGCCGGCTTTCTTGAGCTGCACCCGGCGGCCAACGACTTCGACGATATCTGCCCGCGTGATCAGATCGTCGATGAAGTGTTGTGGTATCAAGCCGCTCATGTCAGGTATAACGCTCGCCGGGCCCTCCGGGGGTCAGTTCGAATGATTTCTGATTGTTATTTTGAGGCTGCCGCGGTACCTCTCCCTAGCATAGCCAAACCAGTCGACGTTGCCAGTGTCGCAATCCGCAGACTCAAACTTGTGCGAGGATTGTCTTGACCTTGGCTCCGACCGCGGCCATATCCGCGCGGCCTGCGGCTTTCGCCTTGATCGCCCCCATCACCTTGCCCATGTCACGGATGTTCTCGGCGCCCGTTTCGGCAACGACAGCGGCGATCATTGCATCGAGCTCTTCATCCGACATCTGCTCCGGCAGATAAGTCTCGATTACGGCTATCTCGGCGAGTTCCTTGTCCGCAAGATCGTCACGGCCGCCTTCCCGAAACTGGGTGATGGAATCGCGGCGCTGCTTGACCATCTTGTTCAGCACGCCGAGTACCGCGGGGTCGTCCAGTTCTATGCGTTCGTCGACCTCGACCTGCTTGATCGCCGCGAGAATCAGGCGCACCGCCTGGAGCCGGTCCTTGTCACCGGCTTTCATGGCGGTTTTCATGTCGTCCTGGATCTGGCCCTTGAGCGTCATGGACGGGCAGGTCGGCGAACAGTCTCAGTAGAGACGTCTGCGCCGGGAATTTTCGCGGGACACGCGTTTCAGATGTCGCTTGATCGCTGCTGCTTTCTTGCGCTTGCGTTCCTGGGTCGGTTTCTCGTAAAACTCGCGCCGACGCAGTTCTGTCAGGACGCCCGCCTTTTCACACGCGCGCTTGAAGCGCCGCAAGGCGGCGTCGAAATACTCGTTTTCTTTTATACGGACACCGGGCATACAAAACAGTCTGTCGTTCAAATACAAATAAACCCGGACTCGGCCGGGGATGGACTGCGCATATTATCGGCAGAATGCGCATTTTGCAAAGCAAAAAGCCCCATTTTTAGCCGTATTTTCAGATCCTACGGTATGATCCGCCGCCTATGCTGGTGCTGGGATTGGAAACGAGTTGCGACGAGACCGGGGTGGCGCTTTTCGACAGCGACCGTGGCCTCCTCGGGCATGCGCTGCACAGCCAGGTAGACCTGCATGCCGTGTATGGCGGCGTGGTGCCGGAAATTGCTTCCCGCGACCACATCCGACGCTTACTCCCGTTGATTCAGGAGGTCCTCGACGCGGCCGGCGTCGGCCGACCGGATGCCGTGGCCTATACGGCCGGCCCGGGCCTGGTCGGCGCGCTCATGGTCGGTGGTGGCCTCGCGAACGGACTCGGACTGGCCTGGAATTGTCCGGTCATTCCGATACATCACATGGAAGGACATCTGCTCGCGCCCATGCTCGAGGACGATCCACCGGCGTTTCCGTTTTTGGCGCTCTTGGTTTCGGGCGGGCATACGATGCTGGTTTCAGTATTGGCGCTCGGCAAGTACACGCTCCTCGGCAGCACGCTTGATGACGCTGTCGGCGAAGCTTTCGACAAAACCGCGAAACTGCTCGGCCTGCCGTACCCCGGTGGGCCCGCACTGGCTGCGCTGGCAAGGAACGGCAACGATCAGGCGTTCGACTTTCCCCGGCCGATGCTGAACCGGGAAGGATTCGATTTCAGTTTCAGCGGCCTCAAGACCGCGGTTATGCTGCAGGTGCGTAAGACCGAAGCGGAAGGCAATCTCGACGCTGCGCGGGCAGATATTGCCGCGTCTTTCGAACGCGCCGCAGTCGAGACGCTGGTCGGACGGACGCTCAAAGCCGCGCGCAGCAAGGACGCCGAACGGATCGTGGTAGCCGGCGGCGTCGGCGCCAACGCGCGCTTGCGGGAAAGCCTGTCAGCAAAGTTCAGCGGCAGGGTCTACTACCCGAGAAGCGAGTATTGCACCGACAACGGCGCGATGATTGCACTGGCGGGCGCGATGCGACTTAGGGATGCAAAAACGCCGGCCGAGATTCAGGCCACGGCCCGCTGGTCGCTTGACTCGCTCTCGCCTCCAATGGAGCAAGAAAATTGACAATGGACAGGCAACAGGCAAGGGACACCATTTTCCTTCACGAACTCCAGGTCGAGACGACGATCGGCATCTGGGACTGGGAGAGGAAGATTCGCCAGCTCGTAAGCATCGATCTCGAAATGGGAGCAGACATCAAGCGCGCGGCAGAAAAAGATTCAGTAGATTTCACCCTGAATTACAAGGCCGTTGCGAAACGCGTGCAGCAATTTGTGAGCGAATCGGAGTTTCACCTCGTCGAAACCCTGGCCGAAAGAATCGCGGAGCTCGTTCTGCAGGAATTCGCAGTTCCCTGGATACAGGTGCGCGTCAGTAAACCGAGAGCGATCAGTGGCGCAAGGGATGTCGGTGTTCTGATTTACCGGACCAGAACCTGATGCCCGTCGCCTTTCTCGGGCTGGGCAGTAATCTCGACGCCGAAATTAACATGCGCCTGGCGCTGCGGGAGATTCGCGCGCGATTTTCGCTGCGAGAGATATCTCCCGTGTATCGCAGTGCAGCCCTGGGTTTTGAAGGCGACGATTTCCTGAATGCCGTGGTCTGCATCGAAACGGAATTGACGCCGCAGGAGCTCTGCGCGGAACTCGAGAATATCCATGCGCTGGCGGGCCGGCGCCGGGGCCCGGAAAAATACGTGTCGCGCACGCTCGATATCGACTTGCTGCTGTACGATCACCTCGTTGCCGACGATGTCAGGCTGCCGAGGAAGGATATCTTGCAATACAGTTTCGTGCTGAAGCCGCTCGCAGACATCGCGCCCGACTATCGTCACCCCGTGTCAGGAAAACTGATCAGCGATCACTGGCGCGAGTTCGATGCCGCCAGCCATCCATTGACTGAGGTCGATATCGACTTGTAAGAAAGGGTTGCCGCTACCAGCCAACAGAGCGGCCGCCGTCCACGGCGATGATCTGTCCTGTTATATAGGGCGCGTCGCGCACCAGGAACAGGACCGTCTTGGCAATATCGGAAGGGTCACCGGCGCGCCCCAGCGGAATCTCCTTGATTATTTTTTCCTTGACGGCATCAGTCATGCCTCTTTCGGGCCAGATGATAGCGCCCGGCGCCACACCATTTACCCGGATCTCGGGTGCCAGGTCGCGGGCCAGGGAGCGCGTAAGCACCTCGAGACCCGCCTTCGCCGCGCCGTAGACACCGTGGTCCCGGAGCGGCTTCCTGGCATGGATGTCGACGATGTTGACGATGGCGCCGCGGCTTGACCGTAAATGAGGGATCGAAGCCTGTGAGACAAAAAGAGGCGCTTTGAGGTTGCTGTCAATGAGATCCGACCATTGCTCGTCTGTTATTGTGCCGAGCGGCGTCGGATAAAAAGAGGACGCATTGTTGACAAGGATGTCGAGTCTGCCGGCCCAGTCGACGACAGCGTCGACCAGGGCTGCCACGCCGGCTGTATCGGTGAGGTCACACTTGAAGATTTGCGCAGAATCGGCCCGGCGTTCGTTGAGCCTTGCGGCGAGTTCCGCGGCCTGCGCCTCGGAGCCGCGATAGTGAATCGCCACGTTGGCGCCGTGGTCGTGGAGTAATTCGGCAATTGCCGCGCCGATGCGTTTCGCGGCGCCGGTGACGAGCGCATATCTGTCTTGCAGGGAATCGGGGCGCGTTTGCGGCATAGTATGGACGATAGCGGTCAGGCGACAATCATTGTCGCCATTGTTGGAGACAAGTGAACTCAATGCAACCGGAACACAATACTGGTTTCGCGCTACCCGAACCCGATCCGGAAAGCGCCGCTCACAGCCACCGCGTTGCCAATTACCTCCGTGAGCGTATTGCGGAGGAGGGCGGCAGCATCAGTTTCGCCGAATTCATGCAGCACGCGCTGTATGCGCCCGGGCTCGGCTATTACGTGTCCGGCACGCGGAAGTTCGGAGCGGGCGGGGATTTCGTTACGGCACCGGAAATCTCGCCCTTGTTCGGCAAGGTGCTCGCAAGGCAGACCACTGTCGCGCTGCAGCAGCTCGAGACTCGGCAAATTTTCGAACTGGGCGCGGGGAGCGGGGTGCTCGCGACGACAATGCTCGGAAAACTGGCGGACATGGATGCAGTGCCGGATCGATACTACATACTGGAAGTCTCCGCAGAGCTGAGGGAACGACAGCGGCAATGTCTGGAACAGAACATTCCCGATCACGCGCCGCGGGTCGAATGGCTTGCCGAGCTTCCCGAAGTTTTCTCGGGCGTAATCATCGTTAATGAAGTCGCCGACGCACTTCCGGTCGAGCGCTTCGCGAGAACCGGTGGCGTGCTGAAGCAATACAGGGTGTCGGACGATAACGGGAAATTTGGCTGGCTGCAGGCCGACGCGCCGGAAACTCTCCTCAAAGCGGTTCACTCTGTCGAAGAGGCGCTCGGACGGCAGTTTCCCGATAACTATCGATCGGAAATCTGCCTTGCGCTGACGCCATGGATTCGTGAGCTGGTCGAAAGTTTACGCGAGGGCCTGATCTTTCTTTTCGATTACGGCGTGACCCGCAGGGAGTACTATGCGCCGGATCGTAACGATGGCTGGCTGCGGTGTTACTTCCGGCATCACGCACATAACGATCCTTTGATTCTTCCCGGCATTCAGGACCTGACAACTTCGGTGGATTTCTCCGCTCTGGCGAGCGCTGCTGCTGACGCCGGCGCCGACGTCGCCGGGTTCGTGTCACAGGCACATTTCTTGTTGAATGGTGGCTTGCAAGAGGAGCTCGCCGATTTCACGTCCCTGCCGCTTGAAGAACAGCTTGAATTGTCGCGCCAGGCCAAATTACTTACCCTGCCGGCCGAAATGGGCGAGAACATCAAGTGCATAGGATTGAGCCGGGGCAATTTCATGCCGCCACCCGCATTTCATGAATTTGACCGGGCGCACGCGCTGTAATGACCAAAACAAGGAAATATGCATGAGCTGGTTGCAGATCATCGTGCTTGCCATCGTGCAGGGATTGACGGAGTTCCTGCCGATCTCCAGCTCGGGTCACCTGATCCTCGTGCCGGCGTTCCTCGACTGGTCCGACCAGGGCCTGGCTTTCGATGTCGCGGTGCACTTCGGTTCGCTGGTGGCAGTGCTCGTATTCTTTCGCAACGACATTGAGGGATTGTTCCATGGTGCTCGCGACATATTTGCGGGTCGTGGCGGCACGCTACAGGGACGGATGGCATGCTGCATCGCAATCGGCACCATTCCGGCGGCCGTCGCCGGACTGCTGCTCGCGGGCTGGATTGCCACCAATGTGCGCAGTCCGCTGGTCGTGGTGGCGACACTGAGCATCTACGGAGTGCTGATGGCGCTCGCCGATCGATATGCGCCGCGCGATCGTGATATCTCGCAGATTCGCATCAGGGATGCCGTCGTCATCGGCGTCGCGCAGGCGCTGGCGCTGGTGCCGGGTACCTCGCGTTCCGGGGTCACGATTACGGCTGCTCGCCTGCTCGGAATTCGCCGGCAGGATGCGGCCCGGTTCTCCTTTGTCCTTGCGGCGCCGGTGATCCTGATTGCAACAATTTTCCAAGTAGTGAAGCTCGTCACGGGCGACATGCAGGTTCAATGGGAGAATTTCGGGGTGGCGGCCTTGATTTCGGCTGTTGTCGCTTACCTGAGTATCGACTTCTTCATGCGTTTCGTCGGTGCCCTGGGACTGCTGCCATTTGCGATTTACCGGTTGATACTTGCGGGCGTGATCCTGTATGTCATTTATTAGGCAAATCCCGAGTTTGCTCCTGCTCTGCCTCGTGTGCCACGGCACAGCGGCCGCCGCCGATTACATACTCGGCATCGGTGCTGCGGCAGATACCGAAGATGCGCTCGCCCTCAACGCGTTCGGCGATTTCGAGTTGCGCGAAAACACCTGGTTGTCTGCGTCGGCCGGCATGACCGAAACCAGTGGCCTGATCGATGATTTCCGGACCATCCTCTACGATGCCGGCATAGATCATTTTTTTGATCCGGTCGGCATCCGCGTGAGCGCCGGATACTGGGGCGATTCCNNTGCGCGCATCTTTTTATTTCCGTGATGACATCGCGTCGCTCTCGGTAGACTATGAACGCCGCGATTTCGACTTCGTGTTCGAGATCCCGCTGCTGGATTTGCGGCGCAAGGTCGAATTTCACGCCGATGGCTGGGGAATGACAAACCGCTTTCGTTTCGGCGACAGCATCACATTCAGACTCAGCGGCATGCATTACGACTATTCCCGCAGAATTCGTATCGACCCGAATATTGATGCGCTGAGATTCCTGTCGGCTTCGCGCTTGAGCCTCATCAACAGCCTGATCGAATACCGGGTCAATGCCGGCATTGAATATCAATTTGGCCTGCGCAGCGTCGATGTGTCAGCAGGCACCTGGAAGACGGCGGTCGATCAGAGCAAGGTCGACTCCTACGCGATCGGTTTTCTGTCACCGTTGACCGATCGCACCGATATCGAATTGCGCGTGTCCTTCGACAATTCGGAAAATTTCGGCAGGACCACGGCAATAACTGTTTACCTGTACTACTTCGGCGGCTCCTGATCCTTGCTGAGCGCCGCGATGGCGCGCCGCCGCCGCTCATCGATCTTGCTGCCGATCTCTTCCCCGCTTAACTCGCCTTCCGTCAGATCACTTGTGTCCACTTCGCTGGCCGCCTTCGCCGCCGCGCGAAAGTAGTCTGCTTGCGGATACGGGCGGTCTTCGTAACCCGTCCGGCCCCGCGAATCGGCCTTGCAGACCAGCAGGAACTTCTCGAAGCGTTCCGGCCGCCGGAACACATCGACGCGGTTCAATACCTTCAGCACTGTCGATGGCCGAAGTTCGAACGCGCGATGCGTATGCGCGTGAAATTCTGCGGCGAGGCATGCCAGTTCGCGGTAAGAAGTCGGTACCTGCAGGCGCTTCGAAATGGCATTGACGAGTTCCACGCTTCTCTCTTCGTGCCCGGTGTGTTTCGGCAGGATGTCCTTTGGCGTCGTCGCCTTGCCGAGATCGTGAACCAGCCCGGCGAAGCGAACTTCGGCATCGTCGGACAGCCTCGCGGCCTGCTCGAGGACCATGAGCGCGTGAATCCCGCAGTCGATTTCCGGATGCCATTTCTCCGGCTGCGGAATGCCGAACAGCGCATCGATTTCCGGGAAGACCGCTGCGAGCGCGCCGCAGTCGCGCAGTACGTCGAAATAAATTTGCGGATCGGACCCGGCGAGGGCCGCTTGGGTTTCCTTCCAAACCCGCTCGGGGACCAGCGCATCAGCCTCGCCGTCATCGACCATTCCCCTCATCAACTCCATGGTTTCATCGGCGATACGGAAACCCATGGCATTGAAACGGGCGGCAAACTTTGCGACGCGCAGGATCCGAACCGGGTCTTCTGCAAATGCCTCCGAGACATGTCGCAAGATTCTTGACTCGATGTCGGCCAGGCCATTCCAAGGATCGACCAGCTTGCCGTCCGCGTCCATAGCCATTGCATTAATGGTCAGGTCCCGGCGCTTCAGGTCCTCCTCGATCGTGACGTCGGGCGAGGTGTGAAAAGTAAAGCCGTGATACCCGGGGCCGGTCTTTCGTTCCGTACGCGCCAGCGCATATTCTTCGCTGGTCTCCGGATGCAGGAACACCGGAAACTCACTGCCCACGGGTTTGTACCCGAGATTCACGAGTTCGTCGGGTGTCGCGCCCACGACGCACCAGTCCCGCTCACTCGCGGGCAAACCCAGCTGTTCGTCCCGAACCGCGCCACCGACAAGGTAAACTTCCATGCGGGCAAACTCTTTTACGAAATATCCACTACGTAACTCGTTGAGTTACATAAAAATATTAAAAATATCAAAGGCTTGCCCTCGTTTTGCTTATTACCATGGGTAGCAAACCGCGAGAAAACGGCGAATAAGAGGCCTTTAATCTACCCGCTGCGGACCTGTTTATCTACAGATCGAACAAAGCCAACCTGGAATGACCGCTTTTTCCAAAAGCGGACATTCAGGACGGGAGATTTTGGCGAAAAAATATGTCCGCTTTCGGTCACAAGCAAACGTCGCGAGTTGCCTGTTGAATTGATACCTACGGATCCGGAGCGCCGGGATCTTCCGCAATCGATGCTTCGTGATCCTCTAAAACCTGGTACAGGGGAAAATCTACCCAGGTGTCATTGAGATAGTTGAGTTCAGGCACTTCTTCTTTCGGGTCTACGAGCAGATTGTAGACTGTTGGATAAGCCATGTTTCTGATCGCATAACTATCTTCATCCATTTCCTTGAGAAGCAACTTCCAATTGCGCCATTTCACGCCAAAGAGTTCGTTGCCGATGTAGATGACGACGGACTCTCGAGCGGATTTTTCCGACTTCCCCATCAGGAAATCAGATTGGTCAACACCATCCATAATTCGATCTGTCGGCAGATTGGCTCCTACGATGCTAGCCAAGGTAGGAAACAGATCGATCTGATGGACAATTTCATTTGATACTTGCTTTGCGGGAATCTTGCCAGGCCAGCGGATCAGAAATGGGACGCGTAAGGAACCTTCATAGGGAGAAAACATGCCACCTCGCCAGGGGCCGGTGAATCCAAACGATCGGGGCACACCTTCGCGGCCGTTGTCCGATGTGAATATGAATATGGTCTCTTCTCTGAGTCCCAGATCGTCGATCGTATCCAGGAGTTCACCGACGTAGTCATCTGTCTGCGCCAAGACGTCGGCAAAGCTTCCGTTTCCGGTCTTGCCGTAGTAGTCGGGATGAGGGTCGACCGGCTCGTGGGTTTGCGTATAGGTAAGAAAGACGAAAAATGGCTGCTCGCCACGAGCTTTGCGTTTGATGAAATCAATCCCCTGGTCGGTGATATCGCGATCGATCGTCGTGCGCTTGGCACGGTTGTAGACCTCCAGTTCCTTGGGCTTCTCGCCTCGCTTTGACGACATGACGTGCGTGAATACGGCATCCGGATGGCTGCCAGGCGTGAAGCTGTTGCTGTCCGGCCAGAATGCCCGGTCTGATGACCTGGGGATTCCAATCCACTCATCGAAACCCTGATCCGTGGGGAAACGACCCTCAGTGTCTCCCAAATGCCATTTTCCGAAGATGGCGGTAGCGTAACCGGAGTCCGACAGCATCTCGGCCAATGTAATCTCCCACTTGGTAATCCCGTACCACACACCCCGGGGAGGGCCATCCTCTCGTTGTCGGGTACGAATCCCGTAACGACCGGTCATCAACGCTGCGCGTGACGGTGTGCACTCTGCTTCGACGTTGAAATTTGTGAGCTGGAATCCTTCTTCGGCAATGCTGTCGATATTGGGCGTTGCGGCTCCGCGCAAGACACCCCCGCCATAAACGCCAATCTCGCCGTAACCAAAATTATCCATCAGGATGAGGACAATATTGGGTTTGTCATCACTGCCTGGCGCAGCTACTGCGACTGGAATTGATGCAAAAAAAACTGACAGACAACCTAGGATTGTCAAGGATCGAATACATTCCGACATTGTGGTCTCCGGTGGTCTAAATATCGGTTGTAGCGTGAGCAAAAAGAATTGCACGAATGGTCATTCAGGCATTCCAGAGGATGTGCGCAAACATCCGCTTCAGGTCGTTAGCGGCCCTTTAGAGCAAGTCTAGCTGAATGACCGCTTTTGCGGGCATTGCGGACAGTGGAATGTTTTAGGACCCTTCAAAATCAGGCTCCGCTTTTAGCCAGAAGCGGTCACCCTGTTTGCGAATGGCGACTTTTCGCTAGTGCGCGCATCTCAGCTCAGTCGAGCATTCGAATTTCGTGGCAACAGTCATGTCTACAAGTTCCGGGATTAGGACCCCGCCAAGCATCTGGTTGTTTTCTGCCGGCAAGCGCTGCCGCGCCCCTGGTGTCAGCTTAGAGCACGCACGGTATCAACCACCAGGTTCGTTGTTTGTACGCGGCCCATTCAGGGTAGCGCGACATGCTTGCTTCTTTCATCATCATATTGACGGCGAACAGTCCGAGCCAGATCCACGCGAGAACCACGACGGGTAGCCAGTGCCAGACCATCATGGCGAAGCTGCCGTAGATCATGATCTCACCCAGGTAGTTGGGGTGGCGCACATAGCGGAACATGCCATCGGTGATCAACCCTCGCCGCACGCGCAGGGTGAAGTACTTCTGTGCGTCTGCCGCGATCATAATGCCGCAGCCCGTGATGCACAGACTGATGCACAGGCAAAACCAGGCGAAATCGGGCAACGGATAACTGGCAGGCGACACGCCGGACACCAACAGCCAGCCGAACACCCAATACCAGCCCAGCACTCCCAGAAACGCGTTGATCCCGCCACCGATCGTAATGCGTCGCTGCCAGTTCGGGTCCGGAAACGCAATGTCCTTGAGAATCCAGACCAGCCCGTAGCTGCCGTGCATGGCCGTGTAGACCCAGGCGGCGGTCGACGTATTGCCGTAGTA
>JABAOH010007926.1_pt2 | contig 28626 bp, 12 predicted proteins | sample 7062181 | NCBI WGS metagenome assembly JABAOH01 (sample SAMN14538630, study PRJNA623070) | marine sediment metagenome | biome: marine biome [ENVO:00000428]; feature: marine pelagic biome [ENVO:01000023]; material: deep marine sediment [ENVO:00002113]; isolation source: pool of 5 deep marine...
CTATCGACTTCTGGCTAAGAGGCCCAATCGTCAATGCCCCAAAGACCCGTTCTAATGCGTCATAGCGACAGCATCGGGCGTACTGATTCTGGTTAGATACAAAGCCTTCAATGGTGGAGTATATCTCCTGTGTTGTGGCCACCAGTCTATGGACTGATACTTGAAGGGCAACGTCATCTGGCAACTGCTCAACTTCGGGGGTGGGATAGCGCACTCCAAATGCGATAGCGATTAGCCCCCCCTTCCTGGACCCAACCAGGAACTTGGTCAGGTCTGCAATCCCAACCGCAACTGCACCTCTGGCCAGTACAGTATCTTTTAGCACTTCCGTTTGTCGCTCAATTCGGGTAATCATCGTGTCCATCAAGCCAACATATTAATAAACCACATCTCTATCTATCGGTCTGATACATGGCTGGTTGTATATGCCTGATATGCATCGATAAAAAGCGGGCAAAATCTAAAACCTCTTGAGCCGATTCTTCAGGCAAATTAGTAGTTAATGCAGCAATCCGTTCAGCGAATGGAACTCATTGTTCCGTTTCAGATTTCCAAACAACAATATATTGTTTGGGATTGAGTGATAAAAGATCCAGGGTTTCTCCCTTTTCATTTGTAAACTCAACTTCATAAGCCTTGTGATCGTGACAGTGAACAAACTGTCCCCCCTGATCTCCAGCACGAAGGTTTCGCTCTGGGATATCTACTATTAATTATATTACATCCCCTATATTGATCATTCAAATATTTTCCTGTAAAATAATACCCTCTTCAACAAGCTGCTTAAACTTCCTCTGCTTGGTTGACGGAAACAGAATTTGCAATTGAACATAGCCATCCTCGTATTCACGGTTCAACACCCGAGCCCATTGATAAATTGATGCTAACAGTTTCTGGTCTGACAGACCAACCTTTATGTTCGCCGTAAGATTTTGTTCCGTTGCAAATCGAATAATCTCTTTTCTCAATTCCTCAACAAATAAGCCCCGCTGAGCCGAAATTAAAAAGCTGCTCTCGAAATCCTCTTTTATTTCTCTCAACCGAGATTTATCTTCAACCAGATCGATTTTATTGAAAACGGTAATCACAGGTCGATCATCGATGTGCAATTCTTTCATCACGCCGTTGATCACATGCATCTGATCTCNNACAAATAAGCCCCGCTGAGCTGAAATTAAAAAACTCCCTTCAAATTCCTCCTTCAACTCGCTCAGTCTCGATTTATCTTCCACCAGATCAATTTTATTAAATACAATCATCACAGGACGGTCATCGATGCTTAATTCTTTTATCACACCATTGATAACCTTCATCTGATCTCGAAAATGGGGATGGCTGCAATCCACCACGTGGATCAACAGATCGGCTTCTGTCGTTTCTTCCAGCGTGCTTTTAAACGAAGCGACCAGATGATGAGGCAATTTTCGAACAAATCCAACCGTATCGATTAATAAAATTTTCTGACTATCCGAATGGTTTAGAAGCCTGACTGTGGAATCTAATGTAGCAAAAAGTCGATCTTCAACAAATACTTCGGAAGTCGTCAACGCATTCATCAGCGTACTTTTGCCAACATTGGTGTATCCGAGCAGAGCTACATTGTATAGGTCACTTCTGCGGCGACGGCGCAAGTCTCGTTGCATTTCGATTTTTTCCAGCTCCAGAGTAAGGTGGGCGATGCGGGTTCTGATCATTCGGCGATCGACTTCTAATTGGGTTTCGCCAGGGCCTCGTAATCCGATTCCAACACCGCCTGCCTGACGGGATAAATGCGTCCACCGTCTGGTTAGTCTTGGCAGAAGATATTGCAATTGCGCCAATTCGACCTGAGTTTTGGCTTCTCGTGTCTTCGCTCGTCGGGCAAAAATATCCAGAATTAACCAACTGCGATCAATGATCTTGGTTTTACATTCCTCTTCCAGATTTCTTGCCTGCGCGGGTGACAGGTCTTCATCAAAAATAATCAAATCTGCCTTCAGTTCAGCTACTTGTTGGGCTAAATAATCGACCTTTCCTTTGCCGATGAAATAGGCTGGATCAATCGTATGCTTTTCCTGGACAACCCACTCCAAAACTTCGGCACCTGCCGTATCTGCCAGCAGCGCCAATTCGTCCAGGTACTCTTCCACCAAATCACGATCCTGTCGGTTATGAACAACGCCTACCAGGATCGCTCGTTCTTTATTTTGTTCCACTAAGTCTCTCAGTTGTCGTCTCCCTCAATGGTTCACCAGGTTCTCGGGCTAATATCATTTCGATAATTAAAAACAGCAGCATCAATCCGATAAAATATTTCCACAATTCTCTGCCATAACGGCTCGTTGTAACAACACTTGCCAGGTCTTCTTCTTTTTGAATCGAAATAATATTGTCATTGCCAATTATTTTTTTGAGTTCACCCGAATCAATCGGAGTGATGTCTGATTCTGCAGGATCGGGATTCACTGCCCATCGGGTAAACAGCCGATCCTCCCCATAAAGCGAATAAATTCCAGCAATATCCGTTTCTTTAAAATTTATTTTATATGTTCCCTCTCCAACCTGTGGGATCACTTTGGTTATTTTTCCATCAGGCTTCTCGATCTGGAAATTGGCAAAATTGTCAACCCCTGCCACATCTGTTGTCAGTTCCTGATTCACGAAATAGCTCTGATTTGATTTATAAGCATTTCCCGCTAAATACATCACACAGCGATTCATCAGCGGGACGAACAACCCTTTTAGATATAGATCAGACCAGTTCGGATCAATGGCAGAAGCAAACAGCATTACTTTACCCTGACCAAAATTGGATTCAACCAGAAATGGATCGCCATTGCTAAATTCGATCACTTTTTCCTGCTGCGGTTTCAATTTCATCTTTGTTAAAAAATAAAATTGTGGCGATTCGACATCCTTCTTCTGATCTTCAAACACACCAGCAAAGATAGGATGGCTGAAATCTATTTTTCCTAATGTTAAATGAGAATCTCTTGCCCCGATTTCTCCAATGGTTTCCGTAAACAACGGCAGGGATAGCTTCTGGTTCAAATTTTCATTATAACTTCTTAAATCCACCTCGTTACCCAGAAAAACGATCAATCCACCGCCAGCATTGACATGATCAGCGACAGAAGTCAGCACTGATCCATCGATGCGAGGAATATTGGAGAGGATCACTACCTGATAATTTTTTAATGTGCCGAACGCAATTTTCTTCGGTTGCAGATAATCGATTTTGATCGAGGAAGACGGATTCAAATCGGGATTGAGCGCCAATTGTAAAAACCGAGTATCCTTTTCGCTTTGACCAATCATAAGTACATTGGTTTGCTCAGGAACCGAGAACGTGAAATATCGCCTGTTATCCGAAAACAGATCATCATCTTCAAGCAATACCGATCCCGTAATTAGCCCTGTTCGTTGCGGTACCACTCTAAATTTCGTTGTTTGATTTTTTTCGGATTCAATATTTAATGTCGCCTGACCAGCTCTTTTGTTATCTAAAAATATCTGAACAAGTTTGTTTCGTTCTGGCTTTGTGCCCGAATTTTTAACAGCAGCTTCAAGCTCAAACACTTTGCCTTTTTCAATAATCTGATTAGCTAGTTTGACATCGGTAATGACCAGATTGCTTATCTGCTTTGCTTGAATCGGGATGACGAAAATTCTTATTCCATGATCTTGAAAAAGCGGGAAGACCAGATTCTCTAAATTACGAAACCCAGCTTGTTGAAGGTCAGAGATTAAATAAATTTCTTTGTTAACATTACTACTATGTTGTAAAATTTCTTTTGCTTTTAATACCGCTCCTACCAGATCGGTGCTGCTCTGAGTAACATTTGCCTTCTGAATAATTTTGCTTACAGCTTTGAAATCGTACCTGGCGCCATCAAAAATCTGAGACGTCCCTACCGTCGCAAATAAACCATGAATTTCATCCCCAATAGTAAATAACTCCTCTAACTCCTGTGCTCGTTTTTTTGCCAGATCAAATAACTGTTGTCCATCCGATTCAATGCTCATGCTGAGGCTATTGTCCAGGATCAAAACAGCAGTCGTCTTGGCAGTGGAGTGAACGCCAGTAGCTAAATGTCCTTTCAGAGTCGGACGGGCAAATGCAAAGACAAGGAGCAAAATAATAAGCGTTCTCAAAATTAACAGTAAAATCTGCCTGATTTTCAACCGTCGGATCTGCTGATTTTTAATTTCTTTCAGAAAACGAAGTGTGCTGAAAGGAAATGTCTTTGCCTTTTGACGGGTTATCAGGTGGATAATTATCGGGATAGCACCTGCGATTAAACCGATGAGGATTGTTGTGTTCAGAAATGTCATATTCAGTATATTTCGATGTGAATGAATCTTTTTGAAATTATACCCTGATTAATTTTGTTTGGTTTCCGAATATATCTTTTAAAATGAAAAAAGACTCAGTTGTGATTTGCTGAGTCTTTATTTAATGATTTTTTTATTGAATTTCAAGAAAAATTTTGTTTTAGTATTTATAATATTTAATCTGGCTTCTCTTTTGTCAAAAATTAGACAGGATTTATAAGATATTACAGGATTAAACAAGATTAAATCTTATTATTAAATTGATTGGGTGATTAGGTAAAAGGTTAGGGAGGTGGAATTTTTATTTTTCAGATTATTCTGCTCCCCAATTACCGATTTACATAATTAAACAACAAACCAATCACTTAATTACCGCCGCCTTCGTCATCGCACTTTCACCAGTTCCTGTTTTAATATAAATGATATAAACACCATTTAACACTTTATAACCTTTGTCATTTCGCGCATCCCAGATCACGTCGCCGTCATGCGGTCCTTTTCTGCCTTGAGGCTCATTGTCTCGATATGAATGAGACCAGACTAACTCGCCAATCAGTGTGTAGATTTTTATGTCAACATCAGTGTCCTCTTTTAAATAGTAAGTAATTGTTGTTATCGGTCGTTGCGGATTTCCAAATGGATTTGGATAATTGCCAAAATATTCTTTTAAATTATCTCCTTTTATTAAGCAGAAATCTGATTCCAATTGTAAGTTAACGCCTGATTCTTGATTGATACCTTCAATCCTGGGCTTATTCTGGGTGAAGGTTAAATCTTCTTGAATAAAGATATTAGTATCGCTATAAATCGATATCATCACGTTGTCCAGAACTGGTTCCTGAGCAATGTCAATAACCAGATCTATTGAATCTGCTGCTCCGGGGAAAATGGTGTCGGCTTTGGATAGATAAAGCGAAACCATTGCACCTGAATTAAAATTGCTTACCTCTCCGAGAACGATATCGGAATGGTGATAATCTGTAACTGCGATCCTTGCAATAATTTGGTCTGGATTTTCGACATTATTTCCCTGCCGATCTTTTACCAAAATTCTGAAACCATTCAGGATCACATTGTTCGAGAATTTATCTTCTTTTCTATTATAGATTTTTACGCCTAAAATTGAAACGCTTTTCTGCCCCTTCACCACGGTATTCGGTGTACGATTGTCCAAGGCAGAAATAATCACTGTCTTCTGAATCGTTCTAATTGGGATGATCGCTCTTCGAACACCCTGATAGAAGCTGACCTCCTTATCTGTATTTTCATCCCGAGGTTCTTCATTTTCTGGTACTCTAACAATAATATTCCCAGGTGAAGTGGCATGAGCTGGCGATGTGATCTGCCATTCAACCGACTCATGCCCGGCCAATATCTTTTTCGGAGTATCAGTCATCTTATAACCCTGGCCGGCAGGCAATGATATTTCTAAGCTGTAATTCCCTGGTTTAAAACTTGCTTGTCCATAATTAATCAGGTGGGCTCTTACAATAAATGGTTGATTGATAGAAACAGTACTATCAGTAGCTTCAATTGGCGATACAATTTCTGCAATCACCTGGACTTGAGCTTTTCTAATTACGTCGACAAATAATCTCATTGTATCACTGAGGATAGTAACTGTTTCATCATTGCTATCTTTACCCAGGCAAACGATTTTCAACTCATTATTCGATGTGGAATCTGAAGCTGCTTGAATCGACCATTGCACTGACGATTCTCCTGAGTCAACCGATTTCCTTGATTTTTCATTTTGCCCGGCTAATTTGAATGAACCAGGTATAATTATCTCGGCAAAGAGATCTCTTACACCCATCGAACTTACATTTGCAGTGACAGTAAATTCTTGGTCACTTGACAGGATGCTGTCTGTTGCTCCATCCGGAGATTGAATATAGGGTGTTAGTGAAATATTACCGCTCTCAACTGTTTTCACGATGATATCCGTTGCCTGTTTATCCTCCTCAACATACGCTGGATTATCAGAATTTTCGTCAACAGGTCTTTTGATAAATTGTACGCTAATAGGCGACTCTGAAGTTGGGTGTTGGGACGCAATCAAATTCCACACAACTGACGAACCAACTTCAAAGGATTTGACGGGTCTTTCTGAGGTGTCCGCAAAAGCGCATCCAGTAGAACCGAGGTTAATTTTAAGCTCACCTTCTCCCAATACTTCAGCGACACCACGGTTGTTTAGTTGGGCTCTAATACCAAATGGTCGCCCAACCGAAAGCGTTCCAGTTATGGCAGCTTCAGGATAGGAAATTGTTGCAAGGATTTCCAGATTAGCCCGGGTAACCGTTTTCACCTGCAGCGAATCCTTGAACAACAATGGATTATTTTTCTCACTGGCTGTGATTTTTATTCGCATCATCCGAGAGTCATTATCTGGCTTTTCAGGCGCAATAAGCTCCCATCCCACTGGCACACCTTTGGGCACTTGCTGGGTCGAATCTGCGGCTGATTTAAAACTGTAGAACGGTTCGCCTTCAGGAAGAATTAAGGTCGCCTCCACATCTTTTAGATTATCTGAATAATTAATATTTGATTCAATTTTAAAATTCTGATATGTCGATACAACTCGATCGACAGCACCCTGTGGCTCAACAACGCTCGTGGAATAAAGGATATTTGTCGCTAGCGTCCGAACGAATACAGTATCATAACGCTGAGTCACCAATGCCATTTGGTTTATATTTTTATCCTTTGGTATGATTTCCAAGTATGTTACCAGTGTATCAGGTCCTGAAGCGTACTCCGGGGTGAACATTGCCCATTCAACATTCTGGTTTGGTTTAAATGAAACGCCGTGGCTACCGGAAATGGAATCGGTTCCTACAATAATTCGATAGCCATCTGGGACATATAATCGTAATAATCCAGAATCATCCACAGGTGCGGGAAAATTCCCTAAATTTTTCACCTGGGCTTTTAAAATAAAATTCTGACTTATCGTAAAGACAGTGTCTGATGTCCAGGTTTTTAGCTCTAATTTCGCCGAATCATAAATAGCGATTCTCGCCTTACTGTCACCACTACTATTATCTATCGCAGCAGGGAATCCTGTATCAAAGTCAACAGCAGCAATAATTTCAGAAGTAAATACTTCATTAATATTTGTCTGATTCGCATCAGCCGTGATTTGAAAATCGATAAATTGTGTTTCGTTGTATTCTATCGATGGAATTGTTCGTTGATTCTGGGAAATACCTGAGGCCCCACTCGCTGTTAATTTAACAACAACATCTTTGACTTTCTTTCTTCCTAAATTTTGCACCGAAACTCTTATCGAGAACACCTGTCCTCTATTAACCAGACCTTTTTCACCATCATAATTATTACAAATCGGTTCTGTTCCGAACAATTGAACAGCCGCTGATGAACCAATAACAAAATCATAACGTCCCGGAGCAATAAGTAACTTCTGGCTATTTAGATCATTTGCCTGTAGGGTGACTTCAATACTCGCTGGACCTGCGTTATTTGGAGTCGTTGTTACCGTATAGATTAAAGTATCCGTTCTTCCACCAGACAGGACTAAGCCACCGCTTTGCAATACTGATGGTGGTAAAATGATATAATCATAGTAATTGGTGTCATTTACTTTTATTTTAATATCTTCAGCCGAGGGATTTTGAATCACCGCAGAAGCCTGTCCCAGGTTTCTCACCACGATGTTAATGTTCCAGGGCTCCACCTGTGAAGCACGAATCGAATCTGGCGTGATAATTTGGGTGATCTGAAAAATTGCTGGATTTTGAATGACGATAGTTTCTGTAGAATCTGCCGCTCGTTCAAAAATCACACCAGCTAATTCTTTCGTGTTTTGCGCTACCGCCTTGGTAATCTTTGCTCTGAAAACTTCTGTTGCCGTTACCAGACTCTCTGCCTTTACACTAAAAATATGTTCCTTTTTACCTCCATTACCAGTGATATTTGTTAGTTTAGCAGATAAGCTATCAGTAATCGAACCCGCTGTAGAAGTCATCTTCACCATCACTTCTTTGATTTCATCCTGACCGTTATTTTCAAGGGTAACATAAAGTGGAAAGACCTGACCTCTGTTCACAAATGGTGGATTTGGAGCTCGATTGCCAACTGATAATATTTTAATTTTTGCTGGTTGTTCAATAATGACTGGAGTCGTCCGCTGAAAGGTTGCAACAGTTGTATCTCCGCTGGTTGTTTGAATACCTGTAACACGAGCAGAAATAATACAATTTCCTGTGGACATACTGGTTCTATCAACAATAAATTTGAGCGTATCAACTGTCCCCGCGCTTAAAAGTAATCCACCACCGCTCAATGAATCTGGCTGTTTGATCGTGAAATCACTACCTGTACTGAAAGTTAAAAACGTTTTTGCCGGCAAGGTAATGATCTGAATGTCTGTGCCGCCATCGTTGAGCAACACGACCCTGGCAGTCCAGTCCTGCCCCTGATTTTTGGTCACGCTATTTTGTGATGGAATGAGGTTAACAATCCTCAACTCTGCTGGTTCTTGAACCGTAATACCTGTAAAAGTTTCATCGATGTTAATGGGATTCCCTGAACCCAAATCTTTTAAATAAGGTCTTGCGACAATGGTAACCTGTCCAGTTCTCGATCCAGTTTTCGTAACGATATACTTGAGCGTATCAACGCTTCCCCCGGAGAGAATATTGGTTTTTGACTTGACAAATTGAGTTGGTTTAACAACGGTATATTCCGAGGTAACATTATTTCCCATCAGGAAAAATGAGACGCCAGCACTGTCTAATTTAACAGCAGTTCCACCTCTGTTTTCAATGACCATGGTTAATTGCCAGGGCACAGTCTGATTCTTTGTCACCTGCAGTTGCGATGGAGTAAACCCTTTGATTCCCACAATGGGTGCCGTTTTAACCAGCCAAACATGGGACGTATCCGCAGCGTTATCAGATACAGGTATTCCTGAATTAAAGTCTGTGCCACTGATTTTACCATTAATGAGCACCTGTCCCAGGGTGGCCGCTGTGCTGATAGTCACCGAAAAATCAAATTGATGAACTGTTCCCCCGCCGACAATAATCTTCGGATTTGTCTGCGCAGCGATACTCTGATATTCACCAGTTACATCCTTCGCTGCATTGACAGACCAAAAACTTAATGTATCCAGCGTAACGTTGGCGCTGGCTTGTCCCAGGTTGAAGACTTTCATGGCGACATTAATGCCCGTTCTCCCTTGAGAGACTTCATTTAGCAACGAATAAACTCGAGTAATTCTCAGTTGTGGTGGGGTTTGAACCGCCCATTTCCATTTAGCTACTGCAAAAGTGTCATTTACAGCGACAGTATTAATTTTTCCAGAAATCCAACCGTCAATCGTTACGGTGTCTGCTTTCGCCGCAGCGCTGACTGATGTAGTAAAAGTCAATGTTCGTGATCCGCCGCCGGGTATTGAGGTTACTCCATCGATCCGAATAACATTGGGAAAATCGGCATTCCGATTTTCATACACTGGAGCGGGTCCTCGAAAAATTAATCCGGCGGAAAGTTCTGTAATCGTACTTGAGCCCAAATTCTGCACAACCATACTTGCTGGCACATTTAATTGTCCCTGCGAAACTGTTACTTTCTGACTCGAGACGGAAAGAATATTGAGATTACTTATCATCACTGAAGTGTTCCCACTGGCACTCCCATTTACACTGCTAACACTGATATATGCTGTCCCCCCTGCTGGGGATGATTTTAATGTAAACTGAATCTTCCCAGCATCATTTGCAGCAACCTGAATTCCCTGCAATAAGGTGTTAACATCAGTGGTTGTAATTGAACCTAAGGTAGTGCTTACTGTAAATTGTGTATTCTTAGCAATCACATTGGAATCAGAATCTTTAATGACATTCGATGTGATAATCGAAGTACTTGTTCCATTCGCAGGTATCACAGATGGATTCGGTGTCAATATAATATTTCCGACCGGGGATCCCGGAATAATCGTCACCACTCCGGTGGAATCATCGATAGCAGCAGGATGGTCTGCAATAATTCTCCCTGAGGCAGGAGCTTTGGTTGGGAGGAAATTAATGACCCTTCCTGTGTCATTAACAGCAGGCGTTAAAGTACCGATAGAACGCCATTGGACACTAACATCGCCGACATAATTTTTACCGGCATCGTATCCAGCGCAGTATAATGCAAGATTCTGGTCGGCAGTAATTGTAATATCACCGAGTTCCACACCATTGCCATTGGGGGCAGTTCGAATTTTCACATAAGCAATACTCCCCACTGTAATCGTGCCAGTAGAGTCAGGCTGAACTCCCGTTGTATCCGCATGAATCTTTCCAGTTGTTCCAGGAGTTTTTGGGTCAAATATAGTATATTTCCCCTTGGTCGGCGACGGTTGATCTAATGTCCCTGACGATCCCCAGTTCGCCGTAACATCTCGAACATAGTTATCGTAACTGTCATATCCAGCAGCGTACATCATGATTTTATCATCCAGTGCCATGTTAACATTGCCTATTTCCTGACCCATTCCACCAGCCGTATCTCTAATTTTTAAGTAGGATAAACTCCCGGACTTCACATTAAAGAAATTTGATTGACCGATTTTTCCTGAGCCACTAGCAATAATATATACATCGTTCTGCTTTTTATTAATCCTGACGTTACCTGTCCATTCGCCGCTGGTAAAGCTACCAGTATTTGTCGGAGTAATTGTCATTGTATTATCAGTCAGGCTTACAGTCGAAGTATAGCTGGTGACGGTATTTGCATAAATATCTTTTGCTTTTATTGTTATCTGAAAAGAAATACCTGCAATTTGTGGACTGCTAATGGTATTGAATTCAAAATGATCTAAAGAATTGTGCGTGACATTAAATGTATTCGACTGTCCTGCTTTCCCACTACTCGTTGCGGTAATTCTATTATTGGTCCAGCTCTTGGTAATGGTCACGTTTCCAGTCCATGAACCATTGACAAAATTACCAGTTGTCGTTGGGCTAATTGTTCCTGATAAATCTGCCAACGAAGCGGTGCCTGTGAAGCCCGTAACTACATTGTTCCCAGCATCTTTGGCGGTTATGGTTATTAAAAACTGCACACCCGCTGTTTGAAGGCTGGGGATCGTGTTGATGTCAAAATGATCAACCGAACTGGAAATCACATTGAACGTGTTTGACTGCCCGGTTTGGGAACCAGCAGTGTTCCGCACGGTGATTCGATTGTTTTGTCGCACTTGAGCGATCGTTACATTTCCAGTCCATTTGCCACCAACAAAATTATTGCTAATTATCGGTGCAATCGTACCTGTCAGATCGGAAATATTTACCGTGCCTGTAAATTGCGTGGCAATATTGGAATTGGCATCATAAGCAGTTACTGTAATGGGGAACGGTTCGCCCGCTGCTTGGGTGCTGATATTGCTGATCTCAAAGCTGCTCAATGCACCCGGATTGACATTAAAAATATTGGACTGACCGGTCTTTCCATTTTGCGAGGCAGTAATTTTGACATCCGCCAGGCTTTTGGTGATCGTAACAAAACCTGTCCAGCTTCCACTGGTAAAATTACCTGTTTGGGTCGGTGTAATAGTATTCGTCGCATCAGAAAGATTGGCAACGGTATTGAACGACGTCACTCTATTGTCATAAAAATCTTTTGCATAAATCGTGATTTGGAAAGAAGTTCCTGCCACCTGGGGGCTGGGAATCGTCTCAAAGACGAAATGATCCAGTGCGGCTGGCGCCACATCGAATGCATTGGAAGTCCCTGCCTTGCCGCTGCTGGTCACGGTAATCGTATTGCTCGAACGACTTTTGGTTATCATTACATTACCCGACCATTGTCCATTGGTAAAATTGCCAGTCGTAGTCGGCGTTAACGAACTTGTTAAATCATTTAACGAAGCGGTTCCCGTGAAATTCGTCACCAGATTATTGGCAGCATCCTCGGCTCGAATGGTAATAGTGAATGCCTGTCCCGCCACCTGATTTCCAATTGTCGAGATGACGAAATGATCCACATTACTGGAAATCACATCAAAACTATTGGAATTCCCGCTCTCGGTGCCAGCTTGATTGACAACTGTAATCACATCGCCAGTGTAAGCCTGAGAGATCACGACATTCCCAGTCCATTTTCCACTACTGAAATTACCACTTGTCGTTGGATTGATCGTGCCAGTCTTGTCCGAAATGGTTACTTTGCCAGTAAATTGGGTCGCTGTATTGCTATAATTATCCTGCGCTGTTACCGTAATCGAGAACGGCTCCTTCGCCGCCTGCGTGGAAATCGTGCTGATGACGAAGCGATTTAAGCCTGCTGCAATCACATTAAATTTATTGGATTGACCGTTTTTACCTGATCCACTGACACTAATAATATCGTCCGTACTGGTTTTCGTAATAGTGACCGTGCCAGTCCATTCCCCATTTGAAAAATTACTGCTTACGGCTGGAGAAATACTTGCTGTATTATTGCTTAAATTGACCGTGCCAGTATATCCAGTAACTTTATTGTCATAAAAATCCTCTGCAGTTACCGCGATGCTAAATGCCTGTCCTGCCACCTGTGGGCTTCCAATAGAAGAGATTCGAAAATGATCTAATGAAGAGGGGTTGACGTTGAACGAGTTGGACGTCCCAGCTTTTCCTCCACTGGTCACCGTGATCGTATCTCCACTGCGACTCTTCGTGATCGTCACGCTGCCCGACCATTGTCCGCCTGAAAAGTTACCCGTCGTCTTAGGACTTATGGTATTCGTCAAATCTGATAAAGAAGCATTCCCTGTGAAGTTCGTTACCAGGTTATTATTGCTGTCTTCAGCCCGGAGGGTGATATTGAACGGTTGTCCCGCCACCTGACTGCTAATGGCTGAAATCACAAAATGATCCACATTGCTGGAGATCACATCAAAACTATTTGAACTGCCGCTTTCTGTCCCACTTTGATTGATAACGGTAATCACATCATTGCTATATGCCTGAGAAATGACCACATTCCCGGTCCATTTTCCGTTGCTGAAATTACCGCTTGCCGTTGGACTAATCGTATTTGTTTTATCCGAAATATTTACTTTACCAATAAATTGTGTTGCTACATTGCTATAATTATCCTGTGCGGTTATTGTTATTGAGAACGGCGCTCCCGCTGATTGAGTTGTGATCGTCTCCAGCACAAAATGATGCAGACTCGCAGCAATAACATTAAAACCGTTCGACTGACCACTTTTCCCGGACCCGCTCACATAAATAATATTATCAGTACTTGATTTGGTAATAGATACATTGCCATTCCATTGACCACTTGTGAAATTCCCGCTCACCGTGGGCGTCAGACTTGATGTATTATCGCTCAAGTTCACGAGACTAGTGTAGCCTGTCACCTTGTTATCATAAACATCTTCGGCAGTGACTGTAATGTTGAAAGCTTGTCCTGCCACCCGTGGGCTATTGATTGTTGAGATACGAAAATGATCTAAACTCGTCGGATCAACATTAAAGGTATTCGATGTGCTAGCCTTTCCACTGCTGGTTACCGTAATGGTGTTGCCAGTTCGGCTTTTGGTGATGGTGACATTACCTATCCATTGACCACTGGTAAAACTACCCGTCGTCTTCGGCGTAATAGAGCTTGTTAAATCGGATAGTGATGCTGTACCTGTGAAACTCGTTACTAAATTATCGGCAGCATCTTCCGCCCGAATCGTGATGCTAAATTGCTGTCCCGCCACCTGATTTCCAATCGGCAAAATCACAAAATGATCCACGCCGCTGGCAGTCACATCAAAATTATTAGAACTGCCCGTCTCCGTTCCACCCTGTTGGGTCACGGTAATTGAATTGCTGGTGTAGGATTGAGAAATGGTTACATTTCCTGACCACTGACCCGTGTTAAAATTATCGCTTGCTGTTGGTGTGATTGTACCTGATTTGTCTGAGATATTGACCTTTCCAGTAAATTGGGTGGAATTATTGTTATATTGATCTTTGGCAGTCACGTTGATCGTGAATGGCACATTTGATTGCTGGGTGCTAATATTGTTTATGGTGAAAAGATCGAGAGATGATGCCTGGATATTAAATTTATTTGATGTGCCTGTTGGGCTTCCCTGCGTCGCGGTAATCTCCACATCGTTTTGCGCTTTGGTAATCGTGACATTTCCTGTCCATTGACCGCTTGAAAAATTGGTGGTTATCGTCGGATTAATCGAATTGGTATTGTCCGATAAATTCGCTGTTCCATTAAACGAGGTCACTATATTTTCATAATTATCTCGAGCATAGATTGTTATCGAGAATCCCTGCCCTGCGGTCTTCGGACTGGTAATAGTATTGAAAGAAAAATAATTCAATGAATTGGCTTGTACATTAAATAAATTGGAGTTGCCAGACTTACCCGCTCCTGATACAGTAATTTTATTGTTCGTATAACTCTTCGTAATTGTCAGATTACCTTGCCAGACGCCATTGGCAAAGTTGGTTGTTACCACCGGACTTAGCGATCCAGTCAGATCGTTCAGATTAGCTGTCCCTGTATAATCCGTCACAGTTGCATTATTGGCATCTTTCGCCGTGATAGTCACTGAAAAAGGAACGCCGGCGGTTTTTGGGCTGGCAATCGTCGACACATCGAAATGATCAATATTGCCGGCAACCACATCAAAGTTATTGGAAGTACCTGTCTGAACTCCACTTGTATTGGTCACCGTAATTCGGTCATCCATTCTCACCTGAGTGATCGTCACATCTCCTGTCCACTGTCCTAAATCAAAAATACCGCTGTTAGTTGGCGATATCGTACCGGTCAAATCCTGGATTCTTACAGCGCCATTGAAACTTGTGATCCGATTATTATGAAAATCTTGCGCAGTGACTGAAATGGCAAAAGGTACACCAGCGGCTTTAGTACCGATTGTGGCAATTGCAAAGTGGTCCAACGCACCAGGCTCTACATTAAACTTATTGGATTGTCCAGTTACAGTTTGGCGGATTGCTGTTAAGGTGACATCATTTTGACTTTTGGTGATTTGAACATTTCCCGACCATTGACCAGAACTGAAATTACCTGTAGACTGTGGAAAAATGGTGTTTGTATCGTCACTTAAATTAACTGCATTGGTAAAGCTGGTTACCCGATTGTTATAAATGTCCTCGGCGGTTATCGTGATGACGAAGGATTGTCCTGCAACTTGAGGACTGCTAATGGTTTGAAATCGAAAATGATCAAGAACATACGGGTTAACATTGAAACTATTCGACGTTCCCGTCTTACTCTCACTGGTGGCTGAGATCCGATTGGCAGTCTGACTCTCGGTGATCGTCACATTACCAGACCACTGTCCTGATATAAAATTACCGGTTATACCAGGACTGATTGTCGCAGTCAAATCGCTTAAACTGGCAGTTCCTGTAAAATTGTTTACTGTATTGTCATAGGTATCCTTAGCGGTAATAGTAATCCCAAAAGCATTGCCAGCAGTTTGAGAACTGGGAATTGAGGCAAAAACAAAATGATCTAGACTATTGTGAATTACATTGAAACCATTCGAGCTGCCCGATTGGGTACCATTAGCAGTTCGTTGAACCGTAATGATGTTATTGGTTTGAACCTGAGTGACAGTCACATTCCCAGCCCAATACCCCAGCGTAAAACTATCGCTCACATTGGGCGTAATCGTCCCGGTGAGATCAGAGATATTAACGGTTTCCTCAAATTGATCGACCTGATTATTGTATTGATCCTTTGCCACAATTTCAGTGACAAATGGGATTCCAGCGGTTTGAGAGGGGATATTTGTAATGACAAAATGATCCACATTGCCAGCCTGAACATTAAATTGGTTAGATTGGCTGGAAATGCTGTTCGCCGAAACGGTTATTCTCACATCTTTCTGTTTTTTAGTTATCGTGACATTGCCTGTCCACTGCCCTGAAGAAAAGGCGCCTGTTGTCGTTGGTGAAATGCTACCCGTATCATCGGAAAGTGTAGCCGTATTCGTGTATGAGGTAATCCGATTATTATAAGCATCCTCGGCAGTTATGGTTATACTGAATGCTGTTCCAGCCGTTTGGGGACTGGAAATTGTTTGAAATGAGAAATGATGCAAACTATTTGGATTGACAACAAATGAATTAGAAGCGCCTGCTTTATCCTGTGCATTTACAGTAATTTTGTTGTTGGAATGTGTCCTGGTGATTTGAACGTTTCCATTCAATACACCAGCAATAAAATTAGTCGTTGCCGTTGGAGAGATCGTCCCCGTTAAATCGGTTAAAGACGCCGTACTTGTAAAGGAAGTTACAGTATTGTTGTATTGATCTTTCGCAGTAATCGTAATACCAAAAGACGTTCCCGCTGTTTGATTTAAAATTGAATCAAAAACAAATGATGCTAATATATTATGAATAATAGAAAATGTCGACGAGGTTCCAGAATCAATGAGCGTGCCATTTTTTTGTTGCGTTTGAATCGTTGCTGAATAATTGGTTGCAGCAGTAGTATGATTTCGGATAATGCCAACTTTAATACCGACCGTTGTGTTTCCTGCCACTGCCGCTCCCGTTGAATCTCGTACAACGGTGATGATTCCTCCACTTCCAGAAACCATCAATCCTCCGTTTAAAACATTGGTATTCGTCGAACTGGCAATTTCTACCTCAGTAACATCGAATCCAGCAGGAAAAGTAATCACCATTCTTCCATCGACAGGAATACCAATGGTCGTACCATTGCCTGTACTCGATGTCGTAAAACTGAATGTGTATATTGTATATGTTCCCGCCTGATTACCTACCGGGAACGCTGAAATCGACGTTAATTGCCCCCCATGTGAAATATTAAATAATAATACAATAAAAATGGATAGTAGACAGAGCGTTTTGAATTTCATATTGAATTACCTCTTTTAAAAACGCAATTTGAACAAAATTGATAATAGGAAATTTAAGAATTAACATTGATGACAGGCTAAGATGCGGATCCCTGAGTTATGTACATTGAAGTTTTTTAGATTGTTTAAAAATAAGTTCGATTCTATAACAATTTTGTGTTACAAAAATTATGCCGATTTCATATTTCAAAAATAGGCAATTTTTATGTGAATTAAGATTGATTTTCAAAGAAAATGAACTAATTTATCAAGAAAATTTTATCAGTTTTGTAACACTGTCTCTCCATAAAACAAGTTCCATTACTCTTATTTTACAAAAACATACCTTATGATTGGTTCTCAACCAGGTGGTTGAGAATAGTCCAAAGAGCAGTTTTGAAATCGAATATCGTTTTTGCAAGCCTCTCTAAATATATAAAAAAAAATCAAAACATAAAAGTAAATATTTTTAAAATTAAACCCTAATTTGATATTTTTTACTTGACATAATATTTCGATTTATATATATTAATATAAATTCATTTTTACTTACCTCGTTCATAATTAAAATATGTATCAACTACATCGAGTAGAACTATACATTTCAAGAACTCATCCTTTTCCTTTGTTGATTAAAAAAAGTTCTAATATTTATTATCCAATGCTATTAAAATTTCTTCAAATTGTACTTATTTTTTTATTTCATCTTCGAAATTAATAATCAAATTAACCTATTCTATCATTAAAATCGAGGGAGGAAAATAATGTCGAACACGACAGCAAACCTATCTGACCTTCAGCCAAAATACACAACGTTTCAACTGACCGCTCTGGTTATTTTAAGAATGCTGATTGGCTGGCATCTTATTTATGAAGGAATTACAAAGGTAATCAACCCATATTGGTCTTCGGCTGGATACTTATTGGAATCAAAATGGATTTTTTCGGAATGGTTCAAGTCGATTGTTGCCAATCCAACCGCACTCAAAGTTGTTGACTTTTTAAATGAATGGGGATTGATTGCGATTGGCTTAGGATTGCTTGCTGGATTTTTAACACGGATTGCTACCATTGCCGGAATTGTGCTTTTAATTCTGTACTATTTTGCCAATCCTCCGTTTGTTGGACTAATCTATTCCATGCCCACTGAAGGCAGCTACTTGGTTGTCAATAAAACTTTGATCGAAGCGGCTGCTCTGTTTGTACTGGCAGCATTTCCGACCGGTTCAAAAATTGGATTGGACATTTTTCTATTCCGAAAAAATAAAAGTTAAAAGTGATTAAAGTTTGAAGTTCATAAAAAAAATCTAAAATTAATGTCTTTAGCTCACTTTAGGCACTTTAGCCACTTTGAAATTTCATTAGATTTGGAGGTGTTAACAATGACTCAAGAAAATGAATCAAAAGAACAGAAAAGCCAGGATGCATCGAAGATTGGTGGGATCAAGCGTCGGGACATCCTCAAAGGCTTAGCTGCTTTGCCTGTATTCGGAGTATTTATTTATAAATTTATACAGAAAAGATCATTGGATCGGCATAAAAAGCAAGAGATCCTTTCAGAGCTTGGAATTAGCGGAGAAGCCCCCGCAGTCATCCCTAAAACAACAGCGCAAAAATCAAATGAACTGATTCGATTGGGGATCATCGGGTACGGAGGCAGAGGGGAGAGTTTAGTCCGATCCGCAGGGATCGCCCATCCCGATTGGATCGAAGAACAAAAGAAAGAAGCAGAAAAAAATAAATTAAATACTGAACTGCAAGATTGGCTCAATCAGGAAGATCTTAACATTATTCTAACGGGAGTTTGTGATGTATTTGATGTCAGAGCCGAACGAGGGCTTGCTGCATCGAAAAATGAAATCCGACCTGGAGGCGCTTCCGGTCCACTGCCTGATGCGAAACGATATCGCCACTATCAAGACCTGCTTGCCAGTCCAGATATTGATGCAGTGATCATCGGAACGCCCGATCACTGGCATGCCCAGATGGTCATCGATGCCGTTAGTTCTGGCAAACATGTATATTGTGAAAAATGTATGACACGAACAGAAGAGGAGACGCTTAAAGTTTATGAAGCAGTAAAAAATTCCAAAATTGTTTTTCAACTGGGGCATCAAAATCGCCAGCAGGAAAGCCATATCAAAGCCAGGGAACTAATCCAGAAAGAAATTCTGGGCAAAATTACACTCGTTGAAGTCACGACCAATCGCAACTCGCCGAATGGCGCCTGGTACTATGATATTCATGAAAAAGGCAACCCTGAAACGATTGATTGGGATTTGTTCCAGGGTCCCGCTCCCAATAAAGTTCCATTCAGTTTAGAGCGATTTTTCCGATGGCGCTGCTGGTTCGATTATGGGACCGGTTTAGCTGGCGATCTGCTCTCCCATGAATTTGACGCAATTAATCAAATTCTGGATTTGGGTATTCCCAAATCAGCAGTGGCTTCTGGCGGTATTTATTTCTTTAATAAAGATTGGGTTGGAAATAAAGAATATAAGGTAACGGAAGTTCGTGACGTGCCAGATGTATTCAATGTGGTTTTTGAATACCCTGATCGAGACCTGACATTAGTGTATAGCGCAACCCTCGCCAGTAATCGAGACCGAGGAAAGATATTCATGGGACACGATGGTTCGATGCGGGTCGGCGGCGATCTGGAAGTTTATGCTGATTGGGAGTCAACTCGATTCAAAGAAAAAATTGAAAAAGGCATCATCGATACTTCCTTGCCGCTTTTCACCTTTCAACCCGGCTCCAAAGGAATTGATGCCATCACCTCAGCATCGGAAAAATATTTTTCCAGCCGAGGATTGATGTACACCTATCGTGAAGGTAAGCGTGTCGATGTGACGTTTCTCCATATTAAGGATTGGCTGGATTGCATCCGAAATGGCGGTAAGCCGAGATGTAACATCGAGGAAGGCTTCGAAGAAGCCATTACCTGCCACATGGCGACTCGATCTTATTTGGAGGGACGAAAAGTGGAATGGGATCCAGTTAAGAAAAGAATAGTTTAGAAATTTTATTTAACCGGAATCACAAAAATAATAATCAAATTTCAAACTCCAAATTATAAGTAATATCCAATTTTTAATCCTCAAATCGTCACATTTTCAAGGAACGATGTTTGAAGTTTGGAAAATTGAAATTCGCCAGTTGTCAATTGGCGTCAACCTAAGCGATACATTGGGAAATACTGTCATTCTGAGGAGCCCTTCGCAAGCTCAGGATAAACTCCGCGACGAAGAATCCCTTCAATAACCACACTTACTTTCGTTAAAACAGGAGATTCTTCGCTCCCTTTGGTCGCTCAGAATGACATTCCAGTCTTAAGTTGACGCACATGGCCAGTTGTCGGACAGGTTTGTGATTTGAGTTTTGCAATTTGGAACGTTTGATTTAATTGTAACCGCTAAAATGCAGAGAGACTAAAATTCTTGCATCCTAGCGATTTAATGGTAAATATTATAAAACTTAACTAAAGAAAGGTATACCCATGGCTGATGAATTTCGTTCTTCAGTTTCTACTACTGGTGCCAAAATCCAACTCAGTATCATGATGTTTCTCCAATACGCGATCTGGGGCGCCTGGGCGCCAGTGTTGTCTGCTTATTTGATGAATGAATTAGGATTCAGCGGAACCCAGGTTGGATTTATTTATAGCTTATTACCCCTTGCAACGATTATCTCTCCCTTCATCGGCGGACAAATTGCCGACCGATATTTTCCCACGCAATATGTTTTAGTCTTCCTGCAGTTGATCGGTGGGGCATTACTAATTTACATGTCTTATGTTACAGACTATAAAATTATGGCATGGTTAATGTTTATTTATTGTGTTTTTTATGCCCCAACGCTAGCTCTGACCAATTCCATCGCATTTATCAACCTGAAAAGCTCGGAAAAAGAATTTGGCGCTATCCGAGTTTGGGGCACGATCGGCTGGATTGCTGCAGGATTGGTATTAGCAGGGTGGCGAACTCTAGCAAAGTCTACCTCTGCAATCGCCATTCAGGGCGATACGCTGTTCTTAGCGGGGATTTTTTCGATCATCATGGGACTCACCTCATTCATGCTTCCGCATACACCGCCTAAGAAAGAGGGCGCCAATCCATTTGCTTTCCTTGAAGCTATTAAAATGTTAAAGGATAAAAACTTTCTGGTCTTTGCCATTATCTCCTTTGTCGTGGCGACCGAGCTTCAGTTCTACTATGTTTTAACATCACCTTTTTTAACCTCGGACAAAATTGGTGTTGCCAGTTCGGCAATTTCAGGAGTGATGGTCATCGCTCAGATTGCAGAGATTTTTGTGATGGCGATCCTATTACCAATCGTCATTGACAAATACGGTATTCGTAAAACGATGGTCTTTGGAATTTTAGCCTGGCCACTTCGTTACATTATTTTCTCGATTGGCTATCCGTCTTGGTTAGTGATCGCTTCATTAGCTTTACATGGATTTTGCTATGTTTTCTTCTTTGTTGCTGCCTATATATATGTCGATAAAGTTGCTCCCGCAGATATTCGGGCATCCGCCCAAAGCCTGATTGCCATCGTTATTTTGGGATTTGGAAATTTTGTCGGCAGTAATTTCTCTGGCTGGATTCAAAAATTATTCACCAATGAAAGTGGCACCAATTGGACGAATGTTTTCATCGTGCCGACTATTTTGACCGTTTTATGCGCGATTTTCTTTATGTTATTCTTTAGAGATGAGAAAGCTACATCTTAAAATTCAGTAGAAATTAAACTATTATTCTTTTAAAAATCACTAATGTTAATGGAGGATAACATATGTCAAAAAAGAGATTAGGCGTTGGCTTGGTGGGTGGTGGTTTTGTCGGAAAGTTCCACATTCGATCCTGGGTTGGCGTTCGTGATGCAGATATTCTCGGGATTGTCGGCGCACCAAACGACAAAACCGCCGAAGAAGCTGCAGCACTTGTCAGAAAATTGAATGTTGGAGACGCCAAGCCGTACAAATCAATCACTGAAATGATTGCTGACCCCAATATCGATGCCATCTGGATTTGTTCGCCAAACTACACCCGTATTGAAGTGATGGAAGAAATTGTTCATGCCTTAGAAACTGGTAAAGGAGAACTGATTGGAGTTGCCTGTGAAAAACCGCTCGGCAGAAACGTAAAAGAAGCCCTTAAAATGCTGGAACTGGCACAGAAAACAAAGTTATTAGATGGCTATTTGGAAAATCAGATATTTTCGCCAACAGTTGTGAGAGGCAAAGAAATCCTCTGGGCACGTGGCGCTGCGACAACGGGACGTCCATATCTGGCTCGTGCTGCAGAAGAACATAGCGGTCCCCACATGCCCTGGTTTTGGGAAGGCGAACTGCAAGGCGGCGGCGTGCTCAATGACATGATGTGCCATTCGGTGGAAACCGCTCGTTTTATGTTGACTCCCCCAGGTGCTGAACGCAATGTACTTAAACCATTAAAAGTCACTGCCTATACCAATTGCTTAAAATGGCAGCAACCTCGTTATGCTAAAATCCTTTCGAAAAATACCAAAGGCAAAACCGATTATATGAATAGACCAGCCGAAGATTTTGGACGCTCTTTAATTGAATATAAAGATGAAAAGGGCGATAAACTGGTGGTTGAGACTACAACATCATGGTGCTTTATCGGAGCAGGACTCCGTTTGAGCATGGAACTTCTTGGACCAGAATATTCACTTTCTGTGAACACTTTGGAAGCAGGATTAAAAGTATTTTTTAGTCGAAATGTGAAAGGAAGTCAGGGCGAAGATCTGGTTGAAAAACAAAATGCCGAGGTGGGACTCATGCCTGTGGTGAGTAACGAGGAAAGCGAATATGGCTACGAGGCTGAAAACCGCCACATGGTTCAGTCATTTCTGGCTGGTAAGCGTCCATCTGAGAATTTTAATGACGGTGTGAATGTCACTGAATTGTTAATGACAGCTTATTTGAGTGCCGAACAGGAAAAAACCATTCCTTTCCCACCACCCAATCTCGAATCGTTCATCCCAGCCGTGGCGAAAGGGGAATGGAATCCGAGGAAATTGTAATCACACTTATTGGATTGTTGGAGTGATAGAGAATTGGATTGAGGTAATTAAAAAATAGCAGGCGGAGCTTGATTAGGTGGATCAACACGGATTTTTATTACTTTTTAATTTAATAAATCAATGAAAATCCGAGTCATCCATGTTATCCATGTTCTATTATGCTCGTTACGATTAAGAATTTCAGTGTTGATTGTCATTGCGAACGAAGTGAAGCAATCTCTTTAATCATTATAAAACAAAAGATTACTTCGCTCCACTTCGCCTCGCTCGTAATGACTGGATTATGAAAAATTAATCCGTATCAAGTATAAAATTAAAAAGTAAAGTTATAATTTAGCCGCACCAATTCCCTATTCCATTACTCCAAAGAGAAATAAGAAACATCACATTGGAATAAATCTTGGAGAGCCCATGAATAAAAATTTCTATGCGATTTTTTTCACGTTAATCTTGCTCATTCCTTTTGCTAATGCTCAAAACCAAGCAAATCTGCAGAGCAGTAATCTCAAAGCTGAAATGAAAGAACAAATAATGAATCCAAATTATCAAGATGTTCGCATAAAATATTTCCCTTTTGCGGTGCAATGCTGGACTTTTAGAAAATTTTCTTTTTTTGAAACCCTCAAAAAAGTTCAAGACCTCGGAATTGAATATTTACAAGCCTATCCTGGTCAAAAATTATCCGATGACACACCTGATATTAAATTTGATCATACTCTCAGTGAAGAAAACATCAAGTTGGTTAAAGATAAACTAAAACAACATGACATGACATTGGTCGCCTACGGTGTAGTAGGTTTCGATAATGATGAAAAGAGTATGGGCCAGGTATTTGACTTTGCGAAGAATCTGGGCATCAGGACTATTGTCACCGAGCCACAATATGACGATTATTCCCTGATTGAAAAAATGGTCAAAGAATATGATATTCAAATCGCCATTCACAATCATCCGACCCCTTCGAAGTATGCTCGTCCGGAGACAGTCCTTGAGCACATCAAATCATTGGATCGGCGTATTGGTTCCTGTGCGGATACAGGACATTGGTTGCGTACTGGGGTCATTCCCATTGAAGCGCTTCGCATGTTAAAGGGAAGAGTTCTAGATTTACATTTAAAAGACTTGAATGAATTTGGTGTGAAAGAAGCTTACGACGTTCCCTTTGGACAGGGAAAAGCCGGTATTCATGATATTCTCGCCGAATTGACATTACAAAATTATCATGGCTTTCTTACCATCGAACACGAAAACGAGAAGGAAATTGACAATCCATCTCCTTCAATCAGAAAAGGGATCGAATATATAAAAAGCATCACTTACTATGATAAAGACTATAAGGAACTTTTGAAATACTATGAGGGAAGATATTCTAAACATGGATGGAATCATTATGGACCTGGTTATTTTATCCTTGATGGGGAGAAAGGTGTTTTGAAGTCTCAAGGTGGTATGGGATTATTCTGGTTTAGTGAGAAAAAATTTAGAGATTTCACACTAGATCTCGATTTTAAATGCTCCGAAAAAACGACCAATTCAGGTGTGTTTTTAAGAGTTCCAGAAATGCCCACCAATGATGACTACATTTTCCACTCTTTTGAAATCCAGATCGCTGATGCTGGCGAAGGCATTCACAAAACAGGAGCAGTCTATGATGCCGAAGCACCGGAAAAGGATGCCTCCAAGCCAACAGGTGAATGGAATCATTTTCGGATTACTTTTAAAGGAAATCATATTAAAGTCAAATTAAATGATCAGATCATTATTGACTGGGAAGCTGAACCAAGGGGAAAAGTAACAGACTTTGCCAGTGAAGGCTACATCGGTTTGCAGAATCATGATCATAATACTAACGCACCTGTTTATTTCAGAAATATTTACATCAAAGAATTGTAAATCGGAGGAAAAAATGGGAGAAAAAAATCATATATCTCGTCGCAGTTTTTTAACAAGATCAATCGCAGGTGCTGCCGCAATATCTTTGGGAATGCCATTTAAAGGAACGAAAGCTACTTCAAAATCAGACAAGAAACATCAATTCAAATTGAAATACGCCCCTCACTTTGGTATGTTCAAGAACCATGCAGGCGATGATCTGATTGATCAAATCAAATTTATGGCAGATGTTGGATTTAGTGCATTTGAAGATAATGGCATGAAAGATCGCCCCGTTGCAACGCAGGAGAAAATTGCCAGAGAAATGGCTCGGCTTGGCATGACCATGGGTGTATTCGTCGCTCATAAAATTTATTGGAATGAACCGAGCCTCACCAGTGGCGACAAAAATCTTCGGAATGAGTTCCTCACGCACATCAAAGAATCCGTTGAAGTGGCAAAGCGGGTGAACGCTAAGTGGATGACCGTGGTACCCGGGCACGTCGACCTCCGAAAAGACATGGGCTATCAAACCGCAAATGTCATCGAAGCCCTCAAATACGCCAGCGAAATCCTTGGGCCGCATGATTTTGTGATGGTGCTTGAACCACTGAATTACCGAGACCATCCAGGATTATTTTTGAAAAAGGTCCCTCAGGCTTACGAAATTTGTAAAGCTGTAAACAGTCCTGCCTGTAAAATTCTCGATGACCTTTATCACCAGCAAGTCACCGAAGGCAATCTGATTCCCAATATCGACCTCGCCTGGGAGGAAATCGGTTACTTTCAACTTGGCGACAATCCAGGCAGAAAAGAACCAACCACAGGTGAGATTAATTTCAAAAATATTTTCAAACACATTTATGAAAGAGATTACACCGGTGTATTGGGAATGGAACACGGCAACAGCAAGCCAGGAAAAGAGGGCGAACAGGCTGTGATTTCGGCTTATGTTTCTTGTGATGATTTTCAAATATAATTTTTTGATATCATTCTGAGCAATCGCAGGGAGCGAAGAATACTTTTAGATAATGGAAGTTATGGTTTTTATCGAATGGATTTTTCGTTGCTTCACTTCTTTTGATGAAAGCTCAACAATTTGACGGGCATAAAATTCAGTTGTGTTCGAAAATCTTGAGAAACTCCTCGCTTTCATCAGAGTGACATTTTCGGCGATAATGTGAAATTAAAATCTTTAAAAACTTTAAAGAAACTTCTGAAACGATACTTACATTTATTAGCTTTTATTGCTGGAATTTTTATTGTTTTTTTTATCCGGGCAGGACTAGAATACACATCTTCTGATGAATTCTGTGATGCGTGCCATGTTCATCCACATGCGACGACAACATGGAAACAGAGTACGCACAAAGATACGAAAAGCGGAACGGTCGTGCATTGTGTCGATTGTCATCTTCCGCCAGACGGAGTGGGCTATCTCACAGAAAAATTAAAAAGTGGCACACGCGACCTGTTCAGTACGGTTTTCAAAGATGTCTCGAAAATCAATTGGGAGATGAAATCGAGACGTGAATATGCGGTTCGGTTCACCTATAAAAAGTCATGTATTCATTGCCATCAAAATCTATTCTCCCGAGGATTGTCAAAAAAAGGCGAAGATGCTCATCTCTATTATGAACAACATGTCGACCAACTGCGCTGCATCAACTGCCATCTGGAAGTGGGTCATTATCACGAAAAACCTGTGGAAGTGGTTTCTTTTGATGCAGGTAGAGAAAAAAAGGTAATCTTTACCGAACCGACTAAAGTAGACTCCTTTGTTAATTTTGTCGAAAGAATACCTGGAACATCCGTAAGCTTTGAAATGGTCGCCATTCCAGGTGGCAGTTTTACTATCGGCAGTGCTGAATCAGAATCTTATCATGAGACTGATGAAGATCCCAGAGTACATGTACAGATCAGTCCATTCTGGATGGGAAAGACCGAAGTGACCTGGGATGAATACGATGCATTTACCAGACAAACGGGCACCGAGGGTCGGACAGAAGACCAATATGCATCGAGAAAGTTAAATGCGTACGATGTCATTACAGGTCCGACTCCTGCATACGGCAATCCAGATCAGGGTTGGGGTAAAAGGAAACGCCCTGCCATTACGATGACCCATTATGCAGCGAGAAAATATTGTGAATGGTTGTCTTCCGTTACGGGTAAACATTATCGCCTTCCGACTGAGGCAGAGTGGGAATACGCCGCTCGAGCCGATACAGATGAACCATATTTCTTTCATGGCGNNCCGATTATTTGGTGCCGATACCAGTGTGATAAATTCATTTGTTATTTATGCTGAAAATAGTGAAGGGATGACCTACCCTCCTTCCATAGTCAAACCAAATCCTTTCGGGTTATTACACATATTGGGTAATGTGAAAGAATTCTGCACTGATTGGTATTCGCCAGATGCATACGTGTTATTAATAAATCAAGAAATGATTATCGACCCAACTGGACCAGAAACTGGTACAGAACACGTGATTCGAGGTGGATCTTACAAAAGCGATGCTATAAACGTTCGAGTGGCGGATCGGGATCACACCCGATATGATGCCTGGATGGTTACTGATCCGCAGATGCCAAAGAGTTTATGGTGGTATTCGGATAATAACGATGTTGGATTTCGTGTGGTTTGTGAATACAAATAACTTAAATTACCAAGTAACAAAAAACAAATATCATAATAGGATTAGAAAATAAGCTAACCAAAAAAGGGAGAAAAAAATGGGAGAACATTTAAACCGACGTCAATTTATTGGACTCAGTGCTGCTGCGACTGCTACATTATTTTTAAATTGCTCGTCTGATAAAACTAAAGATCTCAATTTACCCCCACTTCTGGATGAGGCACCTGATGGACCTTTACTCAAAGCAGGACTCATTGGCTGTGGCGGACGAGGAACAGGCGCTGCCATCGATTTCTTAAATGCAGGACCGAATCTCACCGTTACTGCCGTCGGAGATGTCTTTAATGATCGTATCGATGGATGTATCAAAAAGTTAAAAGAAGAAAAAAATGTCGGAATCCTTGAAACGAACCGTTTTGTTGGATTTGATGCTTACGAGAAGGTTATTGATTCGGGTGTCGATATCGTTATATTAGCTACGCCTCCACATTTTCGTCCCGTACATTTTGCCGCTGCCATTGAAGCCAAAAAGCATGTCTTCATGGAAAAACCAATCGCTGTTGATCCAGTCGGCGTTCGTTCTGTAATGAGTACCGCCAAAAGAGCAAAAGCACTTGGGCTCAGCGTAGTGACTGGCACGCAACGAAGGCATAGTCGCAGCTATGTAGAAACTTATAAACAAATTGCTACCGGTGCGATTGGCGATATCGTGTCTGCGAATTGTTATTGGAATCAAGGGCAACTCTGGTATCGAACTCCGAAAAGCGGCTGGTCAGAGATGGAGTATATGATCCGTGACTGGGTCAATTGGCAATGGCTTTCTGGCGATCACATTGTGGAGCAACACGTCCACAATATCGACGTGATCAATTGGTTCACTGACAACCATCCAGTTAAAGC
>JABAOH010000605.1_pt1 | contig 28623 bp, 33 predicted proteins | sample 7062181 | NCBI WGS metagenome assembly JABAOH01 (sample SAMN14538630, study PRJNA623070) | marine sediment metagenome | biome: marine biome [ENVO:00000428]; feature: marine pelagic biome [ENVO:01000023]; material: deep marine sediment [ENVO:00002113]; isolation source: pool of 5 deep marine...
TTTTTATTTTCCTTAAGAATTCTGTCAATTAAGATAAGAAGGTGTTGTGATTTCTTCGGACCAGTTACTTTCTCCAACCGAGTTTTCCCCAAACCAACCACTGTTTTTTCATTATCCGAAGTGTCAATGTAGAGTTTCATCAATCTTTAATAACAATCTTTCTTTTCTTTTTATCAAGAAATTCAAAATAAATATCAACTCTCTCCTCTGGTAAAAGATTCTTAACCTTCTCGGCCCACTCAATAGCAACAATATTACCCGAATCACCCCAAATCTCTTCTAATCCCAATCTCTTAACCTCTCCCTCATCTTCAATTCGATAAAGATCAACATGATAGAAATCCCCATATTCTCTAATCATCACAAAAGTAGGTGAGAGGATTCTCTCCTTAATCCCCAAACCCTTAGCCAAACCCTGGACAAAAGTTGTTTTCCCACTCCCCAACTCACCGTAAAGAGCCAAAACCTCTCCACCTTTTAACTGAGCGCCAATCTTTTCGCCCAGTTTTTGAGTCTCTTGGGCGCTTTTGGTAACCACTTCCATATTAACCACCAAGCAATTCCAGCTCCAAGACCATCAATTATCACGTCTCTCAATAAACCCTGCCTACCAGGAACAAAAGTCTGATGGTATTCATCACTCAGACCGTATAAGACCGTAGAAGACACTTAGAAGAAAAGAAACAAAAGCGACTCTAAAAACCTGAAGCCGAGTCGTCTCCTTCAAAGCCCGATACAACAAAGTAAACAAAATCCCAAAAACAATTAAATGACCAGTCTTCTTGACAACAAAGTCAGGCCAATAAATCTCAGAAACAACCACTGCCGGCCGAGAAGAAACAAGAAAAATCATCAACCCCCAAAAAATAACCAATCCCCAAAACTCAAATAATTTCTTTAATCTTCTCATTCTTTTTTCTATTATACTTCTTTTTTAACCGAGGAGACAAAACAAAGCCTCCAGAAACAAGCATAAGAAAAATCCCCAAACCAATAAAAACAAGAGGAAAAATATTCTGAAAACCAAATGAACTCGGTGTTGAAGAAGAATCTTCAAAAGAGATTTCCTCTCCTTCAGGTGTTGCCTCTTCACCCAGAATCTCACCAGGAGTAGGTGTTGGACTCAACTTCTTAGTTGGTGTTGGGGTTAATGTTAATTTTGGCGTTGGTGTAGGAGTCAAAGTTGGAGTAGGAGTTGAAGCCGGCTCTGCTCCACTCTCTGCTTCAGGAGTCGGAGTCGGCGTTGGAGTAGGGGTAGGAATAATCACTTCGACTGTCTGCTCGTTTTGGGAATCGAATGTACCGTAACCATTTTGAGTAAATCGCTGTATCTTAAAGTTATATATTCCAGAATCTTTACAGCCTGTATCCTCAGTATCGAGTTTCGCTTTAAGCTGGCCAGACCATGAAGCAGATTGGACGGTAACTTTTAAAAAATTTTTCCATCCTTCATTAGAAGAATAAGGGCCTTTAAACCAGGCATTTCCATTCCAGGTGTACCCACAATAATTAGAGGTACCCGGTTCATAGAAAACTCCACGTAAGTAGTAAACAGTCCCATCAGAAACGCTTACAGTTAAAAGTATGTTTGCCGAACACTCCTCTTCAGGGCTAGACAGTTGAACTGGGGCATTAGAAATTTGGATTGAAGCAGCTAAAACATTTCCCGGTAAAAATAAAAAAATCGCCGAGAAAGCGATGATGAAACAGAGTAAAAATCTTTTTGAGGCAGGCATTTAATTTACGTGGACATAGAAGGTTTGAAGACCATCGCTTTGGTCAACCCGAGCATATTTCAAGTCTCCGCCGCCACAGGGAACAGAACCCCGAAACAAAGTTCCGTCTTGAACAGCTTTAACCGTTCTTGGCCCAGGATTATCATATTCACCACTAACAATATCAATTCCCGTGTGAAAGTCATACCAAAGCCCACCCAACCTCGTCCAAAAAGTCTCGCCATATTCCTGAGTCACTCTAATTGGCTCAATAATCGGCCAATCCCAAGAACCACTGGGAGTAAACTGAGCTACATTATCTTCAAAAATTAAAGAAACGCCTCTCAGATAATTAACCGGGTTTTGATGTTGACTATCCTTCTGGACTTCAAAGTGAAGATGAGTCCCAGTCGAACAAGCTGAAGCCCCATTAATATAGGTCGCAATTGTCTCGCCAGCACTGACTGGCCCCACCTCAGCCACTTCACCCTCACCAGCAAGAATACTTAAAAGAGCCTTTTGCTCAGCTCGCTTAGTCGCTAAGATTTCCTGATATCGCTCTTCATCACTCTTAGTCACCTCTAACAAATATTCTTTATCCCTCTTCTGCCGAGCCAACAAAACCTGTTGTTTCTCTAATTTCTCCTTAAGAGCCTCCTCTTCTTTTCTTTGGTCATCATAATCAGTCCGAGTCGTCTCCATGGCGTATAAAAGCTTGCGATCATTAGCCTGAATCATCTTTAAGTACTTATAACGAGAGACAAAGTCAGAAAAATCATCAGAAGAAAGAAAAAGAGCCAAACTATCAATCTCAACTATTTTGTAAGTCTCAACAATCCTTTCATTAAGAAGACTAGCCAACCGATCAAGAGAAACCTCTAATCGGCCAATTTTCTCGGTCAGCATTTTAATCTGTTCCTCTGTCTGGCTAATTTTCAAAGAAGTGACCCTAATCTGACCCTCCATGTAGCTAATTTGAGAAGCAAGAGTGGTTTTCTGCTCAGCCAATTGAGCCAGTTTTTCCTCTAGTTCTTGAATCTCGTTGACTAGATTGAGGTATTCATTATTAGCATCCTGTGAAATAACTGGCCTCACCACCCCAAAGACAAACAAAAAAACAAAGAAGATGACTAGAAAAAACCTTTTCATCTTAGCCATTAACGCAAATATCTTCTCAAAGCAACCAGGCTTCCTAAAAAGCCAATTGTTAAACCTCCTCCTGTCAAAATGGCTAAGACAAGAGCAAGAAAAAATAGAGGCACTGGTAAAAGAGGAATTCCCGCTAAAAAGGAAACAAGAAAAGGAGTCGAATAAAGAAGAAGAATAACACTAATCACCCAAGCAATCAAAGCCCCTAAGACTCCATAGAACATTCCCTCTAACAAGAAAGGCATCCGAATATACCAAGAAGAAGCCCCAATCAATCTTAAAATCTCAACCTCTTCTCTTCGTAAAGCAATCTTCATCCCAATAATCACCAGAACAATAATCAAAGAAAAAATAGACAGAGAAATTATCAATCCTGCCCCAATCTTCCTAATGGCTGAAGTCCAGTCCGAAAGTGAAGAAACAACATCTTCAAGAAAAATAACCTCATCTATCTCTGGTGCCTCTCTTAAAATCTGAGCCACTTCCTTTAAAGAAGACAAATCAGTCGCCGAAACCTCAAGTGAAGCCGGTAGAATATTAGCCGTCACTCCCTCTAACAACAAAGGATCATCTTTAGCCATCCCCCGGTAAATCGCCAAAGCCTCTTCCTTAGAAACATATTTAATATTCGCCACCTTCCCAGTCTGATTTAACTCTTCCTTTAAAGACTCAACCTCACTCATCGTCACTTCTTCTTTAAAAAACCCAGTCACCTGAGGCCGAGTTTCAAACCAATTAAGAATCGCCTCAGACCCAGAAGCCAGAAAGATAAAAAGCGCGGCCACGAAAAAAGTCAAGGTCATAACCGCAATCGCCGCCAAAGCCTGATAGGGAGAACGCCGAATGTGTTGCCAAGCTGTTCTAACGTGTTTCATATTTCCCTTCTTTCTGGTCCTTAAGAACCTTGCCCTTTTCTAACTTAATCACTCTTGTCTTCAAAGAATTAACGATGTCAACATTATGAGTCGCCATTAAAACCGTTGTCCCTAATTTATTAATCTTTTTCATTAACTTGATAATCTGCCAAGAAGTAGCCGGATCAAGATTACCAGTTGGCTCATCAGCAATTAGAATCTTAGGGTCCGCCATCACCGCCCGAGCCAAACAAGTCCGCTGTAATTCTCCACCCGCCAATTGAGCTGGAAATAAATCAGCCCGATCACTTAAACCAACCAATTTTAAAACCTCCTGAGCCTTTTCCTCAATCTTCTTTTTCTCAGTCTCAAGAACCTCAAGAGGCAAAATCGCATTCTCAAAAACCGTCCGGTCAGATAGAAGCTTGAAATCTTGAAAAACGACCCCAATCTTTCTTCTCAATAGATGAACTTTCTTAGAAGGAATCCCAGTTAAATCCTGACCATCAACCTCAATTCTACCTGAACTAGGTAAAAGCTCTTTGAGGATAAGCCGAACAATGGTCGTCTTACCAGCTCCAGAAGGTCCGGTGATAAAAAGAAACTCACCTGACTCAATCTTAAAAGAAACACTCTCTAAAGCTGTAATTTTCCCGAATTTTTTAGAGACTTGGCTGAATTTTATCATCTTGGGCAGTCTCGACCACTAACCTGGCCGAGGAAAAAGGAGAAATTAATCAAGAACCTTGACTCGGCCAACATCCATTAGCCAAGCTGCTTTTTGTCCTTGAAAAGTTTCTCCCCAGACTTGAACTTTTTTTCCGACCAATGGATCTAAATTAATGACCGAAGAAGTAAGATAGGCGGTCTGCGACTCTCCTCCCTCCCGAACTAGATGATGAGTTCCTTCGCCATTAATACCTCCCTTTTGGATAACCCCAACCGCAGTGTCTGGAAAAGCACTGACATCAGTTGAACCAAACTCCTTGCCCTTCATCTCTGTTCCTGGCGCCATCTCCAGACCAGAAGTCAGACCAAGCCCGCCACCACCTCGACCGGCCAACCAATAACCAGTCAAAACACCACCAAAAACAACTACCAAAACAACAATTAAAGGCAAAACAAACTTAGGCATTCGCCTCTCTTTTTTTGGCTCAAGCGGTTGAACCATTTTTTTCTCTGGTGGTGTTTCCCTTGGTGGTGTCTGAGCAATTTCTTCCATCTTAAAATTTCTTCAACCAATATAGCACATCTTGATTAATCAAGGCAAGAACTAAACCCCAGCTCTTAATTCAGCTAAAACAAATTTTTCCAAGTCACCATCAAGAACTTTGTCAACTTCACTGGTTTCAACATTGGTCCGCAAATCCTTAACCATTTTATAAGGGTGAAGAACATAGGAACGAATCTGAGTTCCCCAAGCGGCCTTAGTCCGACCCTTTTTAAGCTTCTCTTCTTTTTCTTTTCTCTCTTTTTCCTTAAGATCCCAGAGTTTAGACTTTAACAACTCCAAAGCAATCTTCCGGTTCTGTTCTTGATAGCGCTCGGCCTGACAGGTAACGACAACGTCCGTTGGTTGGTGACGTAAACGAACTGCGGTCGCCACTTTCTGAACATTCTGACCGCCTTGAGTTGAAGCCCGAAAAAACTGCCAATCCAAATCCTCATCTTTAACCTCTATCTCAGGAATCTCTCCCAATCGAGGTAGAACCTCAACCAAAGCAAAAGAAGTCTGACGCAACCGGTCAGCATTAAAAGGAGACTGACGGACTAAACGATGAGTCCCTGCCTCACCCTTAAGATAGCCATAGGCCATAGGAGCATTAACCAAGACAGTCGCCCTTTTAATCCCCGCTTCTTCACCAGCCACCTGATCAACAATCTCTGTTGGCCAGCCCTTGTTCTGACAATAATGAAGGTACATTCTTAAAAGCATCTGGGCCCAGTCCATGGCCTCAGTTCCTCCCTGACCAGCATGAATTGAAAAAATGGCCTCATTTCTATCATAAGGCCCAGAAAGAAAAGTCTCTAACTCCAATTGGTCAAGCTCTTTTCTAATCTCCTTAATTCCCTTTTCTAAATCAGCCTCCATGCCCAAATCAGCCATGGCTTTAAGATCCTCTGACTTTTTTTTCAAAGACTCAACCAACTTAACTTCATTTTCCAACTGAGAAAGCGCCTGAGTCTTTTTCTGGGCTTTTTCTCGATCATCCCAAAAACCAGGCTTTTCCATCTCTGACTGAATCTGAGCAACCTTCTTTTTTTTGCTTGCCAACTCAGTCTTTTTCAAGAAAGGAGATAATCTCTTTCTTATTTCTTCTAACTGATCATTCTTAGTCATATAGTAATTATACCTGATTGGAGCTTAAAATTCAGTCTTCAGGAGGACAAAGAAGGTCTCTGACTTTCTCAGCCTCATCCTCAGGCATGGAGAGAAAATCATTAATCAATTCCTTGGCCGTTAATGACCGCCGTGGAGAAAAAATCGCCTTGGCCCCAAGAGTTCTACTTAAATTACTCATGCCTGAAAAAACAATCTCCTTAACAACCTCAGGCCCAGCCTCACCAGAAGCAAGTTTCTCGAGCTTTGATTTATCAGAGAGACCAATAATAATAATTAAATCAACTAGAATCATCAGAATAATCCCAGCCGCCAAACCAAACCAAGCCCCTTGAAACGAAGACTTAACAAAAAGTTTTCGAGTCCGAGCCAAAACCAGAATAATGAAAAAAGAAAAGAGAACAACAAGAATTATTTTGAGATAAGGACCCAAACCAGACTCTTGAAACTGATTAAAAAGCTTGAAAAACTCAAAGCCAATCGCCTCTGAATCAAGATTAATCTTCACTAGCCTGATTTTAACATAGAAGGAAAGGAAGGAAAAATAATAAAAAGGAAAGATTATTTCTCTAACTCTCCAGTCGCCTGAAGTTGCCAAAGATGTTGGTAAAGACCTTTTTCTTTTTCCATTAAATCCTGATGAGTGCCTGTCTCAACAATTCTGGCATTATCAATAACAACAATCTTCTCCGCCCGCCTGATAGTCGAAAAACGATGGGCAATAATCAAGACCGTTCTCTCCTTGGCCAACTTCCACAATGACCTTTGAATCAACCGTTCTGACTCAGAATCTAAATTACTAGTCGCTTCATCAAAGATAATGATTTTCGGATTGGTAATCATCATCCGGGCAATGGCCAAACGCTGCTTCTGGCCGCCAGAAAGCTTAATTCCTCTTTCACCAACCTCTGTTTTGTATTTAAGAGGCAAACTATCAATAAATTTATGGAGATTGGCGGCTTTAGCCGCCTTAATCACTTCCTTTGAACTCACTCCCTTCTTACCATAGGCAATATTATAGCCAATGGTATTGTTGAAAAGAATCGGCTCCTGGGGAACAATCCCCACCAAAGAACGAAGTTGACTCTTAGAAAGCTCTCGGATATTAACCCCATCCAGACTAATCTTACCCTGACTAGCATCATAGAAGCGGAGAAGAAGTCTCACCAGAGTTGTCTTACCCGCGCCTGAACGACCAACAAAGGCAACTGAAGTGCCTGGCTTAATTAAAAGACTAAAATTCTCCAAGGCTGGCTCCTGAGAATGGGGATAGAAGAAACTGACTTTCTCAAATCTAATCTCACCCTTAACCTCTTTAATCTTAACTGGCTTAGCCGGATCTTTAACCTGAATTTCCTCATCAAGAATAGAAAGATAACTTTCAATATCCACATAACGCTTGGCAATATTTCTTGACTGATAGAGGATACTAAAGAACTGATAATAGAAGCCGCCCATAAAAGTGGCCACCAAAACAAAATCACCGGCCGTTATCTGACCCTGAACCACATCCCTAATCACCAACCAAAAGATGACAAAAATCCCTAAATTGGAAAAAGTACCAATGGCAATGTCAAGCAAACGAAAAGTATTAGCATAATCCCAAAGCTTTTTCATCCAATCCTTAAACTCAGTCTTTAAGTATCTTTCTTCTCTTTCTTCCTGAGCAAAGAATTTAACTGTTTCGTAATTAATCAAATTATCAGTAATCATTCCCGAAATCTCGTCCTCAACCTTGTTAAAAATCTTCCTCCTCTTCATATTAAATTTAATCAACCGCCAGCCTAAAAGAGCATTACCAATTAAAACAAGGAGAAGAACACCAACAATCGAAGGAAGAATTCTTCCAAAAAAGAAAAGAATGACCATCAAACTAATCAGAATCCGACCAATGTTGTGGTGAATCTGGTAGAAAAGATCGAAAAAAGCCGTGTCTCCTCTCTTAAAAGCACTAATCAAAGAACCAGTATTTTTCTCAACATGATAGGCGAAATCCAAGTCCTGGATATGACGAAAAACAGCAATCCGGGCATCCCTGGCCGCAGGAATCAAAGCCCGGTCACTCAAATAATAACTTAAGGTATCTAGAAGATTAGCGGTCAATTTCACCCCAACAAAAAGGATAAGAATCATTAGCAGCTCCTGATACTGACGATCAGGAATCCTGTCAACCAAGAGCTTGTAGAAATAAGGGTTAAGGTTCTCGAGAACAGTATTCAGCACCAAGACAATGAGAAAAGCGATAAAGCTCTTTTTGTAATAGAGTAAAAACTGGTAAAAACGACCAAAAATTTTGAACATAAAAACCTCCCCACAAAACAAATAGGAGGGCAATTTCCATTATACCCAAAAATCTAAAGAAGAACAAACTTAAAAGAAGATAAGTTAAACTCGCCTTAATCTTTGATACTCATCAAGGATCTTTTCTGCCCAAAAAAGTCTACTTTGCGAGCTTTTTAAATAAACTTTTGGTCTGGCAATTAAAGAGATTAGCTCTTGATCAAGTTTCTTCCCTAATTTATTTTTAGCCTTCTTCAAGAATTCCAAACCAACTTCTTCTGAACCCCTGGCCAAATACAAAGAAGCGCGGTAAAGATTAACAATGGCATCAGACTGGTAATCGGCTTTATTTAAGGCCATAATTTTTAAATAATTTTTTTGTGATTTTAATGAATTTTTTCCTTCTTTTTTGATCTAAAATCTCCAGGTTGTCATTATTCATTCTCGGCCGTAAATTTAAAACAGCCGTAGTATCAATTTGTCTATTTTTAAGATTGACTCCTCCACCCCAAATATTATCCTGATTACTGCCTTTGTCTAATAATAACTTCTCCGCGTCAGCGTGTAAACCGCTACCGACCACTATCCACTCGTTTTCAATATCAATTGTCAACTTTAAATAATCTCCATATTGATGCCAAAGATCCCTGACTTTCTCAGAAGTTAAAGGTCGATCAAAAAACTCCATTTCGCTACCTAGATTATACTATAAGAGGCTATTATTATTCAGCAGTATCATACTTTCCTGCCCGATAGCCATCAGGGTCCAAATAGAGAAGGTCTCTCTCTAATCTTACAAGCTCCTGGTCAACATCCCAAAAAACAGCTTCATTTGGGTGGTCTTTTCCCAGTTCTTCGAATCGATTTTGTAATTGGGCCAACTCTTTCTCTTCATCTGGAGTAAGAGGAAGTTTTGACTGAAGCATCTTAAATCTTCCATGTAAAATAGGAGCAAAAATCTCATTAGTCTTTCGGGGTAGGGCTGGGTCTTCCTCCAACATTTCCTGTCGCCGCTGAGCCAACTCGTTTCGTCTCTCTAAAATTTGTTCTTTAGTTAGTTGGGGTCTTGCTTCTGTCATTTATGATCGATTACCCATACTCTGGATAGTGGCACTTTTTATATTTCTTCCCACTTCCGCATGGACAAGGGTCATTACGGCCAACCTTTTTCTTCTTGACCGAACCACCTGGCGACGAAACTGGTTGAATAGGAGCAGCAGGAGCGGGAGTTAAACCAGTCATGTCAGAGGTATCAACATTAGTCTGGATTTTCTCTGGTGCTGGTTGAACTGGTCGCCGGGCCACCTGAATTCTAAAAATCCGCCGAATAATCTCATAATCAATCTGTTTGACCAAACGGTCAAACATCTGAAAGGCTTCGTTTTTGTACTCCACCAAAGGATCTTTCTGACCATAACCCCTCAAACCCACTCCTTCCCGAAGATGAGCTAAAGCATCTAAATGGCCCATCCAGAGATGGTCAATTGAGGAAAGGTAGGCGAATTTCTCAATCTCCCGAGACATCTTCTCATCCAACTCTTTTTCTCGTTTCTCATAAAGGTCTTTGGCCATCTTCATTAAAAACTGAGAAATCTTTTCTGAAGATTTCTCTTTCTGAATTTGAGCAATCAGTCTTTTCTGAGAAGCATCATCAAAGGGAACAATCTCGCAAAAACTTCGAATAATATTCTCATACTCTTGTTCACTATAGCCTTCAGGTGAAGAGATTAAAGCCAAATTCTTAATCTCCTCATTAATCTTCTCTAAAATCTCCTCTTTCATCTTCTCGCCTTCCAAGACTTTTTCTCTAATTCCATAAATAATCTCTCTTTGTTTGTTAAGAACATCATCATACTCAACCAAGTGTTTTCGGGCATCAAAGTTAAAGCCCTCAACCTTGACCTGAGCCTGTTCAATCGCCTTGGAAACCATTTTATGCTCTAGAGGTTGATCTTCAGGCAGTTTAAACATGGTCATCAGTTTACTTACTTGTTCTCCGCCAAAAATCCGCATAATATCATCTTCTAAGGAAACAAAGAACCGAGAAGAACCTGGATCTCCCTGACGACCAGAACGACCCCTGAGCTGATTATCAATTCTTCTTGATTCATGTCTTTCCGTCCCAATCACATGAAGACCACCCAACTTAATAATCTCCTCATGCTTCTTCTTCCACTCCTTTTCCTGTTTCTGCCATTCTTTTTTACTCTCTACTTCCCAAGGCTCTAACCGACTACCGCCTAAAACAATATCCACTCCCCGTCCCGCCATGTTCGTCGCCACGGTTACCGCTCCTTTTTCCCCGGCCTCAGCAATGACCAAGGCCTCTTTCTCATGTTGTTTAGCATTCAAAAGATTATGAGGAATGCCCTTTTTAGTCAAAAATTTATCCAGAATTTCATTTTTTTCAATCGAAGTTGTTCCTACTAAAACTGGCTGACCTTTTTGATGACATTTTTCAATCTCCCGAACCACAGCCGCATACTTAGCCCGAGCGGTTTTGTAGACAACATCAGAATGATCCTCTCTAATCATTGGCTCATTAGTGGGAATGACGACCACTTCTAAACCATAAATCTTGTCAAACTCTTCTGCCTCGGTCGCGGCTGTTCCCGTCATTCCTCCTAAAACCTGATACATCCTAAAATAATTCTGAAAAGAAATCGTCGCCAAAGTCCGTGATTCTCTTTGAATAGTTACCCCTTCTTTAGCCTCAACTGCTTGGTGCATGCCTTCTGACCAACGACGGCCAAACATCAACCGACCAGTAAACTCATCAACAATAATCACCTGACCATCTTTAACCACATAATCTTTGTCCCGATGAAAAAGAGTCCTCGCCCTTAAAGCATTCTCAATATGATGAATGGTTTCAAAATCTTTCTCATAAAGATTGTCAATCTTAAGAATTTTTTCCACCTTTTTAATCCCATGCTCAGTTAGATTAGCGGTCTTGGTTTTCTCATCAATGACATAATCAGTATCTCCAGACAGACCATCAATCAACTTAGCAAATTGATAATATTTCTCAGTCGGCTCAATATCAGGTGCAGAAATAATCAAAGGCGTTCGAGCTTCATCAATCAGAATTGAATCAACCTCATCAACAATCGCATAATAATGACCTCTCTGGACTCTATCCTCTAAATTAGAAACCAAATTGTCCCGCAGATAATCAAAACCAAACTCATTATTAGTCCCATAAGTAATATCAGCTTGATAGGCCTCTTTTCTTTCAATTGGTTTTAAATGAGCCAACCGCCAGTCAGTAGCTGATTTATCCTCATGCTTGGAATCATAAAGAAAAGCCTGTTCATGAACAATACAAGCATTAGAAACACCCAATAAATCAAAAATCGGTCCCATCCAACCCGTGTCCCGGCGAGCCAAATAATCATTGACCGTTACCAAATGAGCGCCTTGACCCATTAATGACCGAAGATAAAGAGCCGGCACGGCGGAAAGAGTCTTTCCCTCACCCGTTTTCTGCTCCACTGCCTTACCATGATAAAGCGAGATACCAGCCATTAACTGAACATCATAAAGTCGAAGACCAATCGCTCTTCGACCGGCTTCTCGAGCCAAAGCAAAAGCCTCAGCAATAATCTCCTCACCAGTCTCACCCTCTTTTAATCTTTCCCGAAGATTAGCCGTCTTGGCTAAAAAGTCTTTTTTCTTAAACTTCTTAACCTCTTCTTCTAAAGAATTAATCTTCTCCACCAGAGGTTTTAACTGATTAATCTGTTTTTCGTTAGAATCAATGAATTTATCCAAGAATTTAATCATATTCCAATAATATCATTTTCAGGCTCAAATTAGTAGTCAACTTAAGAGCAAACAAAGAAAATATTAGCAGAAACACGAAGAGGCTCAACCCGAGAAAATATTTTTCTTAATCGAGACTCAAACTGATGAACCTCTTTTTTCTTTTCTCCATAATAAAGCCGGTTAAAAATAATTCTGCCTGAAGGAGAAAGAAATTTCTTAACCCTTTTAACAAACTCAATCGTCTTAGCTTTAGCCAAGACTTTCTCACCCAAGTATAAATCAACCAGGATAAGATCGAATTGTTTTTTAGTTAATGATTTCTGATCAATAATCAGAATCGCATCGCCAATCCTAATCTCCAGATTTTTCACTGTGGATAAGCCTAGGTGTTTTTTACCCATTTTTATCATCAAAGGATCAATCTCTATACCAATAATTTTAGCCTCAGGAAAATAACTGTGGATAACCTTGGCAACGCTCCCTGCCCCTAAACCTAAGATTAAACAATTTCTTACTTGATCCCCTTTTTCTCTCACCCTCTTAATAGGCTTCTGCCACAATCTCTCAACCGAATAACCTGACTGACTAATCCCTCCAGCTAATAATCTTCTTTTCCAAAAAAGATCCTCCCTAATCTCAATCAGGCCATTAATCTCAGATTCGACTCTTTCAACAACCGAATAACCCCGAAAGAATTTCTGAAGAATGTTTTTTACCAGCATGATGAAGCTATAATTCAAATTTATCCCTTAACAATTTTAAGAATTTTTTGGGCACACTCTTCCGGGGATGATTTACTAGTATCAATTTTGATTGCTTCAGGATAAGGATTATTAGTTAAAAGATCTATTATCATCTTAACTGGTTTCTCTGGATTTGGGAATTTGCGTATTTTCTCCCTTTTCTCAATGGTCTTTATCGGAGCTGTTAATTCAAAAACAAATGGCTTGGCACCCCAAGAGTTGGCTAACTTAACCAATTTTTTTATTCCAGCGACATCTGGAAGCATTTCTTCAATAACAATATTTTTTCTTTCTTTAAGTAAGTATGAAATTAAAACATGGCCTAATTTGTGCCCGAGAGGACGCATCTTTCCCCATATCTTAATTCTTTCTTCTCCTTTAACTTCTTGAGGAACGTTCATGGCAATAAGATTGTCAAAACTGAGGATAAAACTGTTAGGTAATTTTTTTCGAATCTCATGAGCCGTAGTGGTTTTTCCAGTAGAGGGTGCACCCCTAAGAATAATCACCGCAGGCTTCTTTTTAGAAATTAATCTTTTAAAAGATTGAGACATTACTTTAAGGGAGAAATTTTCTTAAAACCCGTGTATTTTTGAAGAACTTTAGGAATCAAAACCGAACCATCCTTTTGCTGATAATTCTCAAGGATAGCTAAAATGGTTCTGCCAATCGCAAAAGCAGTCCCATTAAGAGTATGAACAAAATCAGTCTTGCTTTTCTCTCGGTACTTAATATTCAATCTCCTTGCTTGATAATCAGTACAGGTAGAAGTCGAGTGAGTTTCCCGATATTTCTTCTCAGCCGGAAACCAACAATTTAAGTCATACTTTCTGGCCGCTGGATGACCCAAATCACCAGTACACATCTGGGTAACCTGATAGGGGATTTCTAAAGCCTGAACAAGCTTTTCTTCTAAAGAAAGTAGATATTGATGTTCCTTTTTATCAGCCTTTTCTTGAGGTTGGATATAAGAGAACATTTCTAGTTTATCAAACTGATGAACTCTAAAAATTCCCTTGGTATCCTTCCCATAAGTCCCTGCTTCTCTTCTAAAACAAGTCGAAAAACCAAGATACCTTCGAGGCAAGTCTTTGGCCTCAAAGATCTCCCCCCCATGCATTGGCCCAATCGATTGTTCAGCCGTGCCCACCAAAACCAAGCCATCTTTTTCTAAAAGATACATCTCTTCCTGACCACCATCTTCTAAATAGCCCATTCCCCTCATCATCACTTCTTTAATCAAAACTGGAGGAACAACCGGAATGAAACCCTCTTTTAGAAGGCTTTCTAGTCCAAATTGAATCAAGGCAAACTCTAACTGAACCGCTTCATTTTTTAAATAACCAAAGCGGCTTCCCGAAACCTTAGCGGCTGTTTTAACATCAATGACGCCTAATAACTCACCCAGCTGTTGATAATCTTTAGGTTTAAAATTAAACTTCTTAGGCTTCTCCCATTTCTTAATTTCAAGATTATCGCTTTCATCCTTTCCTTCAGGAACATCATCAGCTGGCAAATTAGGAATTTGATAAAGCAGATTCTCAAACTCTTCTTCAACCGCTCTAAGATCAGGCTCTATTCTCTGAAGAACTTCCTTGATTTTCTTACCTTCCTCAACCTCTTTCTTTCCTAATTTATTCCTCCTCTCCCGGAATCTATCAACTTCAGCAATTAACTGCCTTCGAGTTTCATCAACCTTTAAAACCCGATCAACAATTTCCGGGTCATAACCCTTCTTCTTAATCTCCTCTTTAACCTTTTCCGGATTCTCTTTAATAAAATTAATATCAAGCATTTTAAAGTCCTAATTCTCCACTAATCCCTTGCATTGCTTCTAAAGCAATTTTAACAAATTCCTTTAAAGGAATCTCAAGCTTTTCTTGACACATAGCAATTTGTTCTCTCTTAACCGCCGCCGCAAAAGATTTGTCTTTCATCTTCTTTAAAACCGAATCAACCTTAACTGAAGACAATTTTCTATCAGGCATCACCAAAGCACAAGCAACAATAAAACCAGTTAACTCATCACAACAATATAAAGACCACTCGAGCTTATTTTTAGGCTGATTCTTACCAGTATGTTCATAGTTATGAGAAAGAATGGCCTCAAGAATTTCTTGGTCAGTTTCACCAATCTCTTTGAGCCACTGATGCATGAGAAGAGTATGTTTCTCTGGATTATCCTTAGTCTTCTCATAATCACCATCATGAAGCAAACCAACAATTCCCCATTTTTCTTGATCTCCACCCAATCTCTTAGCCAAAGCTCTCATCACTGCTTCAACCGCATAACAATGCCTGCGCAAATTCTGATTCTCCATATTCTGATGGAGGATTTCTAAAGCTTTTTCTCTGGAAATCATGTCCTTTAATTACTTAAAGTGGATTGGGGATATAAATAAACCTGACTTTGATCTTAGGGAACTTCTTTTCAATTTCCTTCCCTAAAGCCTTTACTCCGAAAACTTCGCTATTATAGTGCCCCATGTAAACATAATTAATCCCGGCTTCTTCGCAAATCGACTGAGTTGGTTCTTTCGCTACTCCGGTTAGATGAAGATCAATTCCTTTTTCCTTCCAATCCCAAACTTCATCAGAATAAGGATAAGGCACACCGCTGCCAGAAACGACTGCCATTCTTTTTATCTTTTTCTTGCCAGCAAAAAAGCCTTTCGGCTCAACTTTAAAAACCTCTTTACATTTCTTTAATATTTCTCTTAAGTCCTTCTCTTGATCAAACTCACCTACCCATCCCCATTCCTCAAAAAAGTTCTCTCCTGTCTTCCGGGCACCAAGCAACTTGATTATTTGAGCACTGTTACCCAAAACAGGATGATTGTCTATGGCAAAATGAAAGGCACAAAGAGTGGCATCTAAATCAAATAGAACTTTTAATCTCTTTTGCATGGTGATTGGAATTTTTGTTTTTACTTCACCAAAACGGAGACCATGATGACAAATTAAAAATTGAGCCCCAAAATCTTTTGCTTTTTGAAAAAAAATAGAGTCAGCTGTTACTCCTAAAGCTATCTTACTGACATTCTCCTGACCGAGGAATTGGACTCCATTAGCATTCTCGGGATCAAGTTTGATAGCCTTTGCCAAAAGCTCCTCACCAAGAGTATCTCGAATAAATTTTATAACTTCATCTCTTTTCGTCATGTTTTTATTCTTTTCTTTTTTGGTGTCTTTGACGAATTATATCAAAGATTTCCCGACTAGTCCTACTTGCTCTTTTGAAAACCAGAGCGTAAGTTTCTAAAAATTCATCTTGAAGATCACTCCTGCCTGTTTCTTCCTCATAAGCATCACCCTGAAGAAGAGTGGTTAATTTATCTGCTTCTTTAGCCAGTTTTGCCTCTGAGGTTTTCTGTTCTTCAAATTCTTGAAGCAAAGAAGCATATTCTTCTCTAATCTCTTCAGGTAAATTAGCAATAAGTTTTTTAGCTGCTTCTTTTTCTAGCCTGTCCTTATCCCCATATCCACCAGTCTTAGGAGTAACATCTTCCAGATAAGCCATCACCAAATCATGGACTTCTAATAAAGACTTTACTTTAACTGTGTCAAGACCTTCCTTTTTAGCCAAATACCAACCAAGATGAAGAGAATCAAAATTGTGAGCCGCAATGGTGTCCGCCTCCAGGCCTCGCTGAACCCAGCCTTGACGTTTTGTAAATTTAATTTTCTTTAAAGGCTTAAACAAGCCAAAAATATCGTGATCCATGGTATTATCTCCACAATTTAAGGTCGCCGGTTAATTTATTCAGGTCTTTTACTTTTCCAAAAAGAGCAGCACCGTAGTAAATCATCTTCTCTTCTCTTTCGCTCTCGATTGCCTGACAATACTCCTCGTCGGTATAGGTATCCAAACCTACTTTCGGGTAGTCAGCGATAGTAATTTGAGAATTCTCTCGCGCTTTTCTTATAATTTCCTTAATCCGTCTTGAGCTGGAATGAACAATGCCAGACTTGTCTTTCGGTGACTTCCCCATCATTTCTGGAACAAGACTACCAAGCTTGGCCAACATATGGGCGGTGGTATTGAGAGCAATACCACAAGATAGATTTTCTTCAAGAACAACAACAATTTTAAAGGGAAGTTTCTTCAAGGGATTACTCGACTATAAACTTTTTAATTAATTTCCCACCGCAATACTTGATAATGATATTAATCGTCTCCTTCAAGGTTCTTTCTACTTGATCTCTGGAAATCTCGTACACCCCCTCAGTATTTATCAACAAATTCTTGGTCTTTTTAGAAATAAGAGTCCTTTGCGCATCTCGATAATTGAAATCAATATTATAACCTCCAATTTGATCAAAATAGGCCAGCTCTCCCTCTTTATACTCTGTGGGTTTTTTATCGCCAAGCAGCAAAATCTTTTCTCCCTTTTTGGAAAAGCGTAAAACAGTAGGGAATTTTACCTCATCACAATCAAAAGCTCCAATTGAAATTCGATTTTTCATGACGATAAGATTATAAGCATCAACACAAGTATTAATCGAATAGAGTCCTTTACCTGTAGCAATACGACGAAGTAGCGCTTCTGGAGAAGGCCTTCTCGAATGCCAATCAATTCCTGTCTCCTTGTAAATTTTTCGGTAACTTTTAACCTCAGGGAATTCGCCTATTTCTTTGGTCGTTAGACCCTTCATTGAATTTAAAAGTGTGCCAATCTCTTGTTGAAGTTTTTTATCTTTTTTCCTAATTTGGATTCCCTCTATAATTGCAACCCCAACAGTGATCGACGGAAATCTTTTTCTGACTTCATCATCAATCTTGAAAATATCAGTTACTTCTTTTATTTGAGAAATCCCTGGGGCAACTTTTTTCCTCTTGCCTCTCCGGGCGCCGACATCCATCGGGACTTTTTCAGGCCGCATAGTAGGAAATAAAATTATTTCCTTAAGTGTGTGAACATCAGTTAGAAAAGTGCAAAATCGATCAATCCCCATTCCCCACCCAGCAGTTGGTGGCATACCATATTCCAAGGCCCGCACATAATCAGCATCAAAGGGTTCATATTCCTCTAAACCTTTTTGGGCTAGCTTTTCAAATTCACGCCATCTTTCTGCCTGATCAATCGGATCATTCAGCTCATTGTAAGCAGTAATCATCTCAAAACTTTTAATTAAAAGCTGAAGTGAGGCAATTTTGCTTTTATCCTCCTCTTTTCTTTTGGCCAGAGCAATCATTTCCACCGGATAGTCAAGAAGAAAGGTGGGCTGAATTAATGTGGGCCGGAGCGTTTTTTTATAAAACTCATCAAGAAGAGCGCCATAACCAACTACTCCTTCTAGATCGAGCTCAATCTTTTTTTTCTTAATCTCTGCCCAAAGCTTTTTTTCAGTATTAGCCTTATCAATGTCTATTCCCGTATTTTCAAGCATGGCCTCACGGAAAGTGATTCTTTTCCATGGTGGAGTAAAATCCAAAACATCATCTTCATGTTTAACCTTTAATTTCCCCAAAACTTTTTTAATTACATGACTTAGCATTTCCTCAGTAAATTTCATTAAATCTTCATAAGTGGCATAGGCCCAGTAGAACTCAATCTGAGTAAATTCTGGGTTGTGCTGGCGATCAATCCCCTCATTTCTAAAGTCTTTAGAAACCTCATAAACTTTTTCAAAACCACCAACAATTAAGCGCTTGAGATAAAGTTCATCTGAGATACGGAGATAGAGATCGCAGTCGAGGGCATTATGATGGGTGATGAAAGGCTTCGCACTCGCCCCACCATACATAGGCTGAAGAATGGGAGTTTCCACCTCAACAAAACCATGAGAGTCTAGAAATTTCCTTAACTCAGTCAGAACCTTCGTTCGGACCAGAAATCTTTTTCTGACTTTCGGATTCATTATCAGATCTACATACCGCTGACGGTATCTTTCCTCGACATCTTTTAATCCATGCCATTTTGAAGGTAAGGGGCGGAGTGATTTGGCCAGAAGATTATAATCTTCAACCTCAACAGTAATCTCACCGGCTTTAGTTTTAAAGACTTTTCCCCTGGCTTCAATGAAATCACCAAAATCAAGAAGCTCTAAAAACCCAAATTTTTTCTTTCCTAAAACATCTTTTTTGAAAAAAAGTTGGATTTTACCAGACTCATCTTCTAGATCAGTAAAAATCGAACCCCCATGCTCACGCCAAGCCATTAAGCGACCGGCAATGGCCACGTTTTTACCAAGTTTTTTTAAAGCTTCCTTAGCCGAAATTCGGTCAGAGAACCGAAGTCTGGCTGGATAAGGGTCAACTCCTAACTTTCTGATCTTTTCCAGCTTGCTTAATCTAGACTTTATTAATTTATCTAACCGGCTCATTTGACTTTAGTATAAATATCTTAACTTTAAAAAACAAATCTTAAAACTAAAAACCCCTCGAGCAAGGGGTTGACTAAATCCTCAAACAAAATCATCAACCCCTCTTAAGGGATTTCTGAATTCTTCTTGCTTTTCTTAGAAAGAGATTTTTCCATTTTGATTAAGTATATAGCAAAGCTACTCTATTTTCAAGATCGTATAAACAACCTTACCAGCCGGCGCCTCAACTTCAACTTCATCACCTTTTCTTTTACCCATCAAGGCTCTGCCCAAAGGAGACTCATGAGAGATCTTCTTCTCAGCCGGATCAGCCTCCCACTCACCGACTAAATGAAAAGCTTGCTCTTTTTTACCTCCCTTGACGGTTACCTTACAACCCAAACCAACCTGGTCACAACCTCCATGAGACTTACTGACCACTTTTGCTCTACCCAGAACCTCTTCTAACTCAGCAATTCGACCTTCGATAAAAGCCAAATCCTGCTTAGCCTGAGAATATTCACTATTCTCTTCCATATCACCAATTACCCGAGTCTCAGCCAAACGCTCAACCACATGAGGCCGTCTCTGTTCAGTCAAAACCTCAAGTTCTTTCTTAAGTTCTTGATGACCATCTCGAGTCAAATAGATTGTCTCGGGCTTTCCACTATTATTCTGATTATCAGTCGCCATCATTCTCAAATAAAAAAGCCACTTCTGAGTGGTTATAAAGGGCAAAGAAGCATTTCTTTACGGAAGGAATAATATAACTATTTTAAAAATTTGTCAAGTCCTAGCCTCTTTAAGGCAGACAGTTTGGCCAAACTCCTCCCCGACCAATTGATAGAACAAAAGCAGCGGTCTGAATTGCCTCTTCAGCATTAAAACGTAAATCAGGGTTGATATCTTCATTCATTAATTGACGATTATTTTGCCAAGTAATCGGACCAAACTGATAAAGACCAGCATAAGGCCCATTAATCGCCAAAGGATTAAAATTAGATTCACAGATGGCAATGTATCTTAAGACATTAGGGTCAACTCCATATTGACTGCCAAATCTTTCAATCAGAGCATTAATCTGTTCTAAATTAAAAGTTGGCTGAGGAACCAAAGTCGGTGTTGGTGTTAAAGTTGGAGTCGGTGTTGGTGTTGGTTTAGGAGTCGGTGTTGGTGAAGGCGTGGGCGTACTCGTTGGCGTGGGAGTTGGCGTTAAAGTTGGAGTCGGTGTCGGCGTTGGCTTAAAAACAAGACCAAGAACTCTTTCTTTTTCCTGACCAGCAACCAAGTTAACCAAAAAAACAGTCAGAAGAGCAACAACAACTACCAAGAACCCTAAAAAAAGATATTTCCTAACCGGCCTCATCTCTGAAGATTATACCAGTCTTGACTAGTAACCCACTCTTACGAGGATTGAAAGAATTGGGCCTCTGTTCTTCATAGTATAATACAGACAGGTGAAACTGTTAGCTACTAGATTAAAACTTACGAGACCGACTCTTTTAAACCTTTTCTGTATAAGTGTTTTAGTAATTATTTCCTCTCTCCAGTTAAATTATGCCCTTAGAACCCATCTTTATTTTTCTCAGGATGATTTTATGTCAATTGCTTCTTTCCATAACAAGAGTTATCTCAATGTCCTTTCACAATTTATCGGGTCAGGAGATCTCATCGTGCCGAAGAGAATGATTGGTAACCTCTTGGGTTACTTGAACTTTAAAATTTTACTTGACTTGTTTTCTGTCAATCCGCTGCCCTTTATCATCAATGATCACCTTTTTCACTTGGCCAATATCTTAATGATATTCTATCTCTCATTTAAATCAACGAAAAACAGGTGGGCCTCACTACTGATAGCAGTAATTTTTAATAAGTATTATTTGTTTTACTTTTCTAACATGCATGAATATTTGGTTACTTTCTTTTCTTTACTTACTTTTATTCTATTTATAAATTTTCCCCGTCGTTTATATTTCTCTTTAATAACCTTTATTTTAGCCCTCCTTTCAAAACAATATGCTCTGGTTGTCCCTTTGTTTCTCTTGTATTATTCATTTTATTTCCGTAAAAAACTCTTAAAAAACAGTTTTCCTTTTCTTGTCATTGCCCTAATCTATTTATTACTTCAGCTTGTTTTTTATCTAAAAACCGCCCATGTCTGGGTCAACCCCACCTACGAAACAAGCTTAAATTTGGCTTTAATTTTGAAGAATTTAAATTTTTATATTAACTTCAAACTTTTATTAATATTATTCTTATTTCCTATCTTCTCTCGAAAATATCACAGTTGGTTTTTGGGGCTAATTTTTATATTAAGCTTATTTCCTGTCTTAGTCTTAGTGAACCGGCGTGAGTCATATTATTTTTATTATCCAGCCATGTATCTTTTGTTGTATGTTGTTATTAATCTACCCAAGTCTATTATCAAGCAATTACCCGCCTTCATTTTAATCATTTTTCTCTTTGGTGGCCGGCAAGCTTTTCCCATTATTGCCCGGCAGGATTATCCGAACTGGCAACTAGTTTCTATTAATAATTTACTTTCTACTGTAAGAGAGGAGCTTCAGTCTAAACCTCAAGTGGCAACAATTGATACGAAGAAGTTAGATCTTTACCGGGATGCTCGTTCTGTCTTGGAATATAATACCTTGCCAATTTTTATAGGACCTCCCCTAAACCAAGAATATACTTTTAACTACAATTCGCAAACCTCAACCCTTTCCTGTGTGAAAAAATAGCCTTGGATGACCCCACAGGTTTGGAAATGGAACCAAGTGTGGCCTGAGTTTAAAATGCTCTATGCCCAATTCTATCAAACCCAAACTGAATAAAGTTTTAACTATTTTGGAGGCTCAAATGTAGAAAGTATTTGATTGAAAGTATTCTCAGCAGAACTTTTTATGGATGAATTATAATGGAAAGATAACCCGTAATCTTCATCGGGTGACATTAGCCAGATAGAATAATTATCAGTGTTCTCAGGATCATCACACATTTCACCAGAAAAAACTCCTTGGAAATCACGACGTTTGAACTGTAAATCTTGAATCGTAATTATGGAATTATCAATTTCTTGCATACACTCGTTCATAAAACCGCCCGCCTGAATAAAATAAAGCTTCACGCCATTGGCTCCGTTTCTTTGTAAAGGATTGAATTGAGGAGTTGTCCATTCAGAAGGATACTTTACAGAGTAATGATATAATTCGTCGGTATAAGTTAACCAGTTTGCAGTCGAATCAATAGTCGGCGTAGGGGTTGTTACCGGAGCTTGAGTTGGTATAGGAGTTAACTCAGGTGTTGGAGTTGGTGAAGGCGTCTGGAAAGTAAGAGTTTTTTTCTGACCAAGAATATAACCTGCATAAAACAAACCAGCCCCTAAAATTATGACCAAAAGAATAATTAAAAGAATTTTTAGCCAATTTTTTTTATTCGGTGATTCTGAGGGTATATTCCTTGGTTTTAAAGAGGAAACGGGTGGCATTTTAGGAGTAGCTAAAGGTGGTGTTGGCTGGGCTGTGGAGGGCCCTGGTTGATTTATCTCCATAAAATTATTGAAACAGATTGGACAATTAAAAGCAAGGCTTCTCCGGTGACCCCACCCGGATTCGAACCGGGGTTTCTAGGATGAGAACCTAGTGTCCTGAACCACTAGACGATAGGGCCAAACAAACCTAATTTTAGCTGAAAAGATAAGGAAAAACAAGAAAAAGTAAGAAGGTTTTAAAAGAGGGTAAGGGAACGCGGTGGGGTGTGGGAGAGGTGGGTCAGAGAGGGTGAAGGGCAGAAGTGCTTCCGGCACAGTTCTCAAATCGGTCCTTACTTCTTCACGAAGTCTTCTCTTAGTCCACTGGAAACTAAAAGCTGGATGGAAACCGATCTTTCGAGAAATCCTGTGCTTATTCGCGTGGAGACTCCTGGTCTCCCGCCACCCTCTCTCCTGCGTGCCACCTGAACGCTTTAAAACACGCGCCCAAGTGGCTTATTCAGTCCAGCCGAAGCGGTTCCCTGACCTGCTGCCGCAGGCCAAAGCTTTTGAGGTCCGCCTTCGGCCCATCGGTAGTGGTATTGGCCTCGCCAGTAAGTGCGCCGGGAGACGCAGATTCTAGTTGAAAAACCACTCCACTCCTCCTGATGAGCCATTGGACCGACCGGGGAGTCGGTCTGCTTTTTTCTTCCTCTTCTCCTTTCCCCGAAGAAAATCTAGGAAGCAGCCACCACTGAAGCAACCGTCATTCTCTTTCTCTCAGCCTCACCATCTTTTTTAACTGTTTTTCTATTTTTTTTCTGAGTTACAAAAGCCTCTTTAAGGACTTTATCCAAACTGGAAACAAAAACAAACTTCAAATCCTTTTTTACCCTCGAACTAACATCTTCCAAGTTCTTTTTATTATCCTTAGGCAAAACAACTGCTTTTAACCCAGCCCGATGAGCGGCAATAATCTTTTCCTTGATACCACCAACCTCTAAAACCCGACCCCGAAGAGTAATCTCACCCGTCATTCCCACTTCTTTCCGGGTTGGTTTCTTAGTCAAAGCAGAGATAAGAGAGATGGCCATGGCAATCCCCGCACTAGGGCCATCTTTAGGGACTGAGCCTTCAGGAACATGAATATGAGCATCAATCTTCTTAGCAAAACTCTTGTCCAAACCCAAAGTCTGCCAATGACTCTTAGCATATGAAAAGGCTGCCTGAGCTGACTCCTTCATCACATCACCTAGTTGACCAGTCAGTAATAGCTTCCCTTTTCCAGGCATTAAAACAGTTTCAATTAAAAGAATCTCTCCGCCTGATTGAGTCCAAGCCAAGCCAGTCGAGACGCCAACTTCATCCTTTTTCTCAGCCACAGTCGAAGTAAACTTGGCTGGCCCTAAGTATTTCCTGATGTCTGTTAAAGAAACTTTGCCATCAGCCTTTTTCTTGTCCGCCTTCTTTTTAGCAATCTTTCGACAAATATTAGCCAACATTCTCTCTAATTCCCTAACCCCTGCTTCCCGAGTATAACGTCGAATCACTTGATGAAGAGCTCTTTCTTGAAGATTAATCTTTTCTTGACCCAAACCATTGAATCTTAATTGCTTGAGCCAAAGGAATTTCTTAGCAATATTATATTTTTCCTCTTCTGTGTAACCAGAAAAACGAATAATCTCCATCCGGTCTTTCAAAGCCGGGGGAATGGTATCTAAAACATTACCCGTGCAGATGAACATCACCTCAGAAAGATCAAAAGGAACTTCCAAATAATGGTCAGAAAAGGAATGATTCTGTTCTGGGTCTAAAGCCTCAAGTAAGGCAGCCGAAGGATCACCTCGAAAATCCTTACCAACTTTATCAATCTCATCAAGCATGAAGACCGGATTCTTGGTTCCAGCGGTCTTAACTCCCTGAATAATCCTGCCGGGCAGAGCACCAACATAAGTCCGACGATGACCCCGAATCTCGGCCTCATCCCGAACTCCACCAAGTGACATCCGAACAAACTTCCTTCCTAAGGCCCGGGCAATTGATTTACCAATCGAAGTCTTACCCACTCCTGGAGGACCGATAAAACAGAGAATCGTTGGTCCACCTTCTTCTTCAATCTCAACCTTTTTTGATTTCTTCTTTTTCTTTAAACGAACCTTTCTTTTTTTCTCTGCTTCTTTTAATTTCATTACCGCCAGATATTCAACCACTCTTTCTTTGACTTTTTTCAAGCCATAATGGTCTTCCTCTAAAATCTTGGCTGCTTGCTTAACACTGACGTCATTGGCTGTCCTTTCATTCCAAGGCATACCCGTAATCCAATCCAAGTAATTCTCTAAATAGGGCCTTTCTGGGCTGTGGTGGGGTAGCTTGGCGAACCGTTTTAATTCTTTATTAACCTTATCCTTGACTTCCTGAGACATCTGGGCAGTTCTGATTTTTTTTCTAAATTCTCTAACCAAATCATCTTCATCACCTCCTTCACCTAATTCTTTCTCAATCGTCCTTTTTTTCTCCCGAAGAACAGCCTTTTTCATCTCCTGATCGAACCGGGCTTGGGTTCTACTAGAGATGGCTTTATCCAATTCTAAGACTTTAATCTCCTGAGCTAGATAATCAGCAATCTGGCCTAATCTCTCTCTGACTTCTGTTTTTTCCAAAAGAGTAATTTTTTCTTCTGTTTTTAGATTAAGAGTCGAAGCAATCTGGTCAGCTAATTCTGGCAAAGAAACACCGGCCGAAATCCGCATCAAGACCATGATGTCAATTGGTTTACCCAAGTTAAAAGACTTTCGAAATTCATTAACTAAGTGACTAGCCAAGGTCTTTGTTTTTTCAGAATCTTCAACAATTTCTGGCAGAGTACTCACTCTGGCTAAAAGATAGGGCTCGGTTCCTAATTGATCTTCAAGTCTAACCCTTGATAAACCCCGACCAATGACCGTTAAACTGCCTTCAGTCTCAAGAATATTATCAACTGAAACCAGAGTGCCAATGGAATAAAGGTCTTTTTTTTCAGGATCTTCAACTCGGGGATCTTTTTGAGTAAAAACGGCCAGAAGATGTTTCGAAGAACCACTAAAAGCCGCCTTAACCGCAGCCTTAGACTTTGGCCGGCCAAAACTAAGAGGAAATTCAGTGTGAGGAAAAACAACGCTTTCTCTTAAAGCCACGGTAGGAAGTGTTTTTTCCTCTTTACCTTTTTCTGAAATAATGACGCCACCCATTTCAATTAATACCCTTAATCCTTAGCACTCTATCACAATGTCTGCTAATTGTCAAGCCCCGTTTATTAGTCTCCAAGAAGATTATTCGTGGATGACAATTCTTGTCCCCGGATTACTCCTGGTTGCCCGAACATAATTCCAACCCAAAGGCAGAGTTGGTGAAGTCCAGTAAAAAAGCTTTTCGGCCACTGGTGTCGGCAGATTAGTACAACCATGACTCATCACTTGACCAAAGTTATTGTGCCAATAAGTTCCGTGTAAGCCATAACCATTTTGGTAATACATGATATAGGGGACATTAGGCAGATAATAATAGGTATGGAGAGCCCGACTACCCCCCGACATCTTGGCATATTTAAACTTACCCCAGATTCGATAAGTTCCGATTGGTGTTCTTGACCACTTACCAGTTGAAACTAAACTCTCTAAAAAGAGGCGATTACCTTCCCAGGCTCTTACTTTCTGTTCAGAAAGATCAACTTCAACCCATCTCTCTTCTCCAGCGGTTTCGCCCAAAACCCGGATATCATCACCCGTCAACCAGCTACTGGCTAAAGGCGCTTCAATTTCTCTGCCGCCAAAAAAGGCTTTCTCTTCTCCCCTAACAAAATCGCCAGTTATCTCTTCTAAATTCTCACAAAGACAACCCGGTTTGCCTCCAAAAGAAGGTAAAAGAAAAATTATCAAAGCCAAGAACAAAGTCCCCAAAAGAAGAACAAAGAAAAATTTTTTCTCAGCCATTAGCTTCACTATAGCATCTGGCTTTGAAAGCTGTCAACAATCCTGGTCTTTAGAAGTAATTAATCTCCGCCCCATCTCGAAGTGATTCAAGCCAAGACTGAATTTTCTCATTCAATTTCTCTTGACTTATCTGATCCCTAATCTCCTCTTTATTTTCTTCAAGATCAAAATCTTCAGGAAAATAATCTTGATTGGTTTCAAAATATTCAGCTATCTCCTCATCACTGACCTCAATATCCTGACCAACAGTCTTCTCAACCATTGTCTGAATCTCAATCTGTTTTCTCAGCTCTTCTTCAGAAATTCCCTGAGCACCTAAGACCTGATCAAAATCTTGACCTTGGGCCTCAATATTCGCTCTTAACTCAGCCAGTGTTTGATCAATCTCACTCTCACTAACAACAACATTTTCCTTTCTTGCTTCTTGAAGAATCAGGGTCTCGGTAATTAAAGAATCCAGAACTCCCTCTCCGGCTTGTTTCTCCAACTCTCTAAGCAAAGTCAACCGCCAAATAGGCTGACCATTAACCCTGGCCACAATTAATTGACCCTTAAAATAATAAAGACCACCAAGAAGAACAATGACTAATAAAAGACCAATAATAATCGAAGGCAAAACAGGAATCTTCCTTTTTCTTAGAAAGTTTTTAATTGAAACAAAAAAATTCTCTCTCATCATCCGCCTATTCTAACAGATATTTTAAAAAAATAACAGGAGAAGATTTATCTCTTGCCTTTAACTCTCTTAAAATACTCGACTTGCTGAAGTCGCTTTTTAGCTTCTTCTCTTGTCTTGTAAGGTCCACCCAGATTCTTCCGAGTTTTCTCAGAGAGAACATAATAACCAGCTTTTCGTTTAACAATCATTTCTTTAAAACCCACTTACCTTTTTTATTCTTAGAATACTTTTTCTTGACGGCTGACCAAGCAACCCGGTGAGAAGCACTCTCCCGATCACCCCCATATTTCAACTTACTCGGGTCAGCAAATTGTTCCCAAGCATTATTGAAAGCTTCTTTATAAATATCCTGGGCATCAGCCGGAAGATGTTCTTTGACTGATTCTGGCAGTTCCTCCCTTGTTCGATAGGGCATGTCTCTATTCTATAACTAAAGTGAACGGAAGGCAAATTTAGCCAAGTAAGTCGGTAGAACCTTATATTGCTTGATTAACTCTTAAGCTCCTTTTTTAAAAGCTCAACACATTCTTTTATAGATAATTTTTCGGTATTAAGTTTTTCGGCTCCTTTCCAAGGGTTTTCTATCACGCTTTTATGGAGGTGAGCAATCACCTTGTCTCCAAGCGGCTTTCGCCATCCCTTTTTCACCAACGGCCTCTCTTTATCTCTTTCTTGCAAGGTGTCAGGTGAACATTCTAGCTCATAAACCTTAAAAGGGATACCTTTCTGTTTAGCGATTTCCACTGACTGGGTAATATATTTAGGATTCTGGAAAATTCCCTCCATTACCACCGAAAAGCCCTGTGAAAGGAGATACTCAAGCGTGCTAATGGCTGAACCGTGAACGTACTCGAGGGCCCTTGAAGCATCTTCTGAAAAAATGCCCTTAAAACCATCAACTTTGATCCAAGCAATCTTCTTTCTATAATTTCTGAGGCCTTTAGCAATAGTTGATTTACCACTCGCTGCCGCTCCACGAATAATAATTAATTTTTGCATAGTTTTATTTTACAGAAACTAAACGTTTTTATAAATAACTGATTGAGGCCAAAGATTCAAATTGTCCTAATTCAGTGGTGATTTTAAAGGCAAGATTCTTGACTGAGCAGGTCGGCCTAAGCCTCTACGATCTTATAAACACCCCATTCCCGTTTTGATGCTTCCGGATCATACATAAAAGACATCTCATGAAGATCAGAAAATAGATTCCTTTCCTGGCTATAATCAATAGAGGCAACGCCTGTTTTTATTTGAACACCTTCTCCGATATCAAGATAAAGATCATGGCATAAATGAGTATCACTAAAGTTAACTAAATAACTCAAAACCTGATCATATCCCCCTGACTTTAGTA
>JABAOH010002736.1_pt1 | contig 28595 bp, 36 predicted proteins | sample 7062181 | NCBI WGS metagenome assembly JABAOH01 (sample SAMN14538630, study PRJNA623070) | marine sediment metagenome | biome: marine biome [ENVO:00000428]; feature: marine pelagic biome [ENVO:01000023]; material: deep marine sediment [ENVO:00002113]; isolation source: pool of 5 deep marine...
ATTATCCAAATTACTGATAGGTATATTGCAATGAGGTTAAATACCACGAATATACCATCCATTATCTGCATATAAATCATTTAGGTTTATATTTATTAAAACATTTTTATAACAGGCTAATAGTTAAAAAATCTCTTATGCCTAGTGCTAGTCCTAATATTAGAATTATAATCTTTAAAAACCTTTTGAAGAAGACATCTTCCTTAGATCTATCAATTAAGGCTAAAACAACCCAAACTACAATTATTTTCAATGGGAACATTATCCAAGCTCCAAATATATCTATTAAAAAACTTGGTAGAACATGCTGCTCATAATATCCAAAAAATGTTAGTGCAGTAAAAGTTGCGCTTGCGTCAAATAAATGTGAGGTTAAAATTCCTGTATTTACTATTGATAATAATTTTGGTTTTATTTTATGTATACCAAAAAATACTAAGAACCAAATACCAATTAAAAACAAGACAAAAGAAAATGCAAAAATGTTTGTTATGCTAGTTAAAGTTGCGTTGTACAACAAAAAACAAATACCTATAACACCCATTGTTTTGTGATAAGAAAACTTCTTCTTTTTAGACGATTTTTCTATTAATATCCCTAGTAACAAAGAGACCAAAGTTATTAAAAATACAAAAAAGTAAATAGGTGGTGAACAAAAAAGATTGCTTTGATAAATACCTAGTTTATGATCCCTTAAAGCTCTTGTCCAGCCACCGTATATTATGAAAGGTAAAACACCAATAAAGAATTTTTTATCTATTTTTATTTTTAGACGTTTTAGAAGTTTGTAAGTTCCTACAACTGCTAAGACTAGAATTAATCCATAGGTTAATGTTCCAATAGTAGTATAATATCTACATAAAGGAAATAAAAAATTTTCATTTATGAATTCTTGTAATGTCATGATATAACCTAGATAAATAAAAATAATAATAAGGCAATGATAATGAATATAATTATAATTAGCATTAATCCTTTTAAACCATAATCTTTCCAAAAACAGTAAGCAACTGCTATAGGAATTGTTATTATGATAGGTCCATAAAAAATAACATTTCTAGTAACTATTAAGATTAAAAGAAAAATTATCCCAATAAGTAAAATTATAAAAAATATTTTATACGATAAAATTTGTTCTAACCCACTTTTTAAGTATTCATTAAATGTTACATGTTTTTCCTCTTTTTTATTTAAAAAATTCAAAATCAATATGATGATTCCATATATGATTATGAATAAAAATCCAAAAAAGTATGCATATTTTTCAAAATCTACAGATTTTCCAAAAAATAAAAAAGCAGTTAATACTGATATAATGGGAATTACTACAAATATCATTAACCAATTGAAAAAACCTGATTTTAGAATATTTGATTTCATTATATCATTTATTTTTCTTTATAATTTTTACCCAAATTACATATAATAAAAATACTATGGCTGAATAGAAAATAACATTATACAAGAATCCATACCAGTTTATATTTACAACATTATTAGAAATTTTATTTACAGTTATAACAGAAAAAGGAAAACCATAATATTCAAATTCAGGTAGTCCACTTGGTAATGGAATTAAAAAACTTATTGCAAGTATAATTTCAACCAAAATTATTTGTTTCCAAAATATTCTTATTTTGTATTTTTTCTTCATCAAATCACAACAACTTTAATTTTCCAGTTAATTTATCTATTTTTTTATCATTTGCAGGTCCTATTCCTAAGGCAGTTATAGTTCCAGGTTTAATTTGAGTTAATCCTCTATCTATTATTAATTCACAAGGTAATTTTTCTTTTTTTGCAAGTTTATAGAAATCTTTTATTTCTTTTTCACTAGAAACCTTTAAAACAACTTTTTTCATCCCTTCCCTTATCCACTTATTTTTACTATATTTTTTTGCTTTTAGATAAGCTCCAATACTAGCATGTGAACATTGTGCAGCTAGTTTACCTTTACCCATTTTCAAGTCAGTTCTTATTAGAATAGCTTGCTTCATAAAACCAAATCTGTTTTATTTTATATATATCTTTTTGTTGCAATGAAAAATCTTTGAAGAAATGATATTATAGTTAAAATTGAGGTCAATACAATTAGATATGTTGCATAATCTAATGAGAAATACGATATTAAAATTATAATTAGAAACAAAATTAATCTCTCTGTATGTTCTAAAATTCCACCACCCTTTAGCTCTTTTTTAATTAAGCCTTTTTCAAGAGCAGCAGGTTTTGAGTATGTTGACATCATAGAACCAAAAAATAAAATTATTAGCCAAGTCTTTGAGCTAAAAATAAAGACAGGGTACTCTATAAAGAATAAACCAAATATTATAAAGAACTCTATGAACCTATCAATTATAGTATCTAAATAAGCTCCAAATTTTGTTACTTTATTAGTTGCTCTTGCAACAGCTCCATCTACCATATCAATAGAAACAGTAAAAATACAAAGAATGAATGAGATTAAAAAATTTTGGTTAATTAAAAAATAAGAAACTATTACAGCTAAAAATAAACTTGAAACAGTCCATTGATTTGGAGAAAGAGGAAGTTTACTAAAAATGTAACCAATATTTTTACTTAATTTTTTGAAGTATTTTCTTTTTTTATAAAGCATAATATTATGTTATAATGCTTAAAATATATTATTGGTGTTTTTAATGGTTGTAGAATTTTTCCTTTATTTGGCACAAACTTATGGTTATTTAGGAGTTTTTTTAGTTAGCATGATAGGTTCTTCTACCATAATATTTATCCTTCCTACTGATATTATTGTTTTTGCTGCTGGTGCTATATTGAATCCTTTTTTAGTTGGAATTGTAGCTGGGTTGGGCGAAGCCATAGGAGAAGTTGTTGGATATGTTTTAGGTTTAGGAGGAAGAAAAATAATAGATAAGAAATATAAGAAAGATATTAAGAAATGGGAAAAAAGATTTAAGAAATATGGCGGTTTTTTAATAATAGTATTGTTTGCTGCAACACCCCTTCCAGATGACATAGTTGGTATAATTGGTGGAGCTTTGAAATATCCTTTTAAGAAATTTCTTTTGGCAAGCTTCATAGGAAAGACTATAATGGCCCTCGCACTTGCTTATGCAGGATTTTATGGAATCAATTGGGTCTTAAGTGTATTTTCTCCTTTTTCCTGATATTCTCCATTCGATAGACCTGGTAAATTTTTTAGAAGTTAGACGAGCTATATCTATAATGCTTGTACGCTTTCCAAATATCTTTACTTTATTTTTTAAAATTGCATTTATAGGATTACCATTAAATATTATTCCAGCGTTTCCAACTTCTCTTGCAGAATGAGCATCACTTCCAGCTGTTATAGATTTTTTAAACTTTTTTGCTAAGATGAAAGCTTCGTTGTTTTGTTTTTTTGTTAAAGTTGAATTATAAACTTCTATGGCATCTGTTTTTAAGCTATTTTTACCAGCGCATCTTCTAAAAATATAGCTTCCAAATGGATGCGGGGCTACTGCTATACCTCCTAAATCATGAATTTTTTCTATTGTTTCTTCAATACTAAGATTCAAAGGAACGTTTTCTTTTATGTTTAAACCTATTATTTCTCCTTCTTTTGTCTTTATTTCAGAACCAGTTACTATAATAAAATTCTTAAATCTTTTAGCAGCTTTTTTTGCAACTAAACTTCCTTTAACTGTATTATGGTCTGTTATTGCTAATCCATCTAATCCTTTTTTTATAGCAGCCTTTATCATTTCTAATGGTGTGTTTAATGAATCAAAACCCCAAAACCAATGCTTGCTATAAATTGTATGTACATGTGTATCTATTTTCATATTACCACGGTTCTTTTTTTATTTTAATTTTATGAGCAATCACATTAGCAATTCTATGAAATATTGGTGTTATTAGAAGCATTATTAAAAACATCCAAATTGTTATTTCAGTAAACCAATAGGAAAATACAACAGCTCCTATAATGAAATTCCACTGATCTAATAAAGGAACGTCTGCACCTCTTTTTAGTCCAAATCTTCTTTTTAGAAAGCTTCCAGCTAAATCACCACATAATGCTCCTAGGGCTATCATAAAACCAACAAATAAATTAATAAGAGGTAATTGAACTTCAAACTGCGTTGCATAAGCATTTAAACCTGGATAAAGATAGGCCTCTAAAGCACCAATTACAAATCCTGTAAGCAAGCCAAAACCAAAGCCTTCAAATGTTTTTCCGTTGCCAAGTATTCTATTATTATCAAACCATTTTCTCTTAAAATCTATAGGTTTTCTACCACTAGCTAGAGGAGGAAACCCATTAGCAGCATAGGCTGGAAAAATGATTAATAAAGATTTTACAAATTCTACAAACAAGTCAACCATTTAATTCACTTTTTCTTTTTCACCTTATCATAAATCCAGATTATGAGACACGAGAGAATATAAAACCATAAAATATCTATTAAAAGTACGGTAGAATTTATTAAACTGGAAACTACGAGATTATCCATGCCTAATACATTGAAATGACCAATAACGCTCGTAATTGTACCAGGAATTAAAATAAAAATAAAAATAAAGGTATAGGGATTATTTTCCATATGTGGTAATATAGATGTAATTGTAGTTACAAAGAATATTATACAAAAAAATACTACAATCTTTCTCCAGTTTGGTTTCAGGAATTGTTTAAAATTCATTAAAAACACTACGAAACTCTTGAACCAATTTCTATATCCTTTTCAGGCTCTAAAAGAACAACTTTTTCATCATCACCCAAAACAGCTGCTAAAACCATACATTCTGACAAACTATTGCCCATCATCTTTGGTTCTAAGTTAACAACAGCTGCAACTTTTTTATTCAGAAGCTCTTCTTTTTCATAAAACCCTTTTATTCCAGCTACTGTTTGTTTTACTCCTAAATCTCCGAAATCAATTTTCATTTTAAACATCGGTTTTCTTGTTTCAGCGTCTTCAACCTCAATTATCTTACCTATCCTCATATCTATTTTTTGAAAATCTCCTATTGTTGCCATGAGAATAAACATTACATTTATAAAATAAAAATCTATCTATATATATGAACAAACTAAAGTTTTTGATGATTACGTTTTTTGTAATACTTATACTGTCTTTTCCAGTTTCTTTAATATCAAGTAAGATATTTTCAATACTTCTATTACTCGAGGCTTTAATTATTGCAATAGGACTTTACATGTTTCTTTCTGGAGTTAAAATTAAGAAAATTGGAAAAATTAAAGTGGAATTAGTTCAGTATCCTCTTACTTATGTTTTAAGGGCATACACAAAACCACATAATTTATGGATAGTTTACGATGAAGAAAAGAAAAAATTTAGGGCCGCAGATTGGAGAAACTTACCTATAAGGGTCATTTTAGTAACTTTACTCGGGATGGCTTTATTATACATCTCATATTTGATTTGGTTTACATTATTCCAAGATTTACATTTAATATTCTTTAGAGCAATTGTTTTATTTTTGTTTTTGATTGTAGGTCTCTACAGCTTGTGCGTAGGTTTATATAGATTATTTTCTCTAAAAAATGAAAAAGCAGATAAAATTTGTAAATTCTTGAATAAGAACAAATTCTTGAAGAATTTAATAAAAAAAGGCATGTTATACGTACAAATTACTCCCAATTTTCTTATTAAAGAAGGTTTTGTAACTTCTGTTGAGTTTATATTATTTGAAAAACTCGAACTTAAAAAATTAGAAAAAAATTTAAAAGATACTGCCAGATTAATTCAAAAATTATAGTTCTAAGCAGCAGGTGTACTTGGTCCTGTAGATAGTATAGAAATTGCAATTATTATTACAAGTATAAAATAAAACAAGAATATTACTAATAAAGTTTTTGATGAACCAAAAACAAACTTTAATATAAAAAATAAAACTAAGGAACCAAAGACTACAGCAATAATAAAACCAATGGGATTAATCCCGGATATAATTACTAATGAAATAAAAAGTTCAGTTAATTTTATATAAACAATTCGAAAACTACCAATAAAGTTTTCAATCAATCCTCCTAACATCTCAATTAAAATTATAATCGGAGATTCTACCATAAGAATATTCTGTTTTTAATAAAAATAAATGCCCCTACCGCGATTTGAACGCGGATCAACTCCTCCGCAGGGAGTTATTCTATCCAAATTGAACTATAGGGGCAATAATAGTTAAATTTTAAAACTATTAATAAAAGTTATATAAAATATTTTTATGCTTAAACCTTTAGAAAAATACTTAAAAGGCATTAGAAAAACAAACTTAAAAAAACTTGAAAAAACAGTTAGAGTCTTTGTTGTAGAGCCTTCAGGTCAATCTAAATCATCTGAAATTAAAATAAGAAGTAATCCTGCCTTCTTTTCTAAATCTAGAATAGCTCCTGAAAGAGAAGCTAGAAAAATAGAAATCACCCCCCTTGGTTTTAAAGCACCTTCAGAATGTTTTTTTTGTGATCCTAAAAAATGTGCTAAATTCTCAAAAGAGACTAGATTAAAAAAACAATATATCTTAAATGATTCTCTTGCTTTCTCAAATCTTTTTCCTTTTGGAAAAATACATGGTGTAGTAGTTCATAATTATAAGCAACACATAATAGATCCAAGAGGTTTAATATTGAATAATTGGATAGATAGTATTAAACTTGTACAAAAAATAGGGAAACTTTCAAAGAAAAAATATGTTTCTATGCATGTTAACTGTGGTTCTAAAGCAGCATCTTCTTTAGAACATTTTCATGCTCAATTTCATTGTGAAAATAAACCTTTAGCTAAGACTACTTTAGCTATGAAATTAGGAAATAAAAAGTATTGGAAATCTTGGGTTAGAAGTTTACTTAAAGAAGAATTGGTTATAGATTTTGATGAAGATAACAAAGTTGCATTTTTTGTTGAATGGTCTCCTGCCTTTGGAAAAACAGAATTTGTTGTAATGACATTAGAAAATTCTAGTTTTCAAAAAATGAGTAATAAAGAGATAAGTTCTGTTGCAAGATTTTTAGATAAAGCAATAAGAATTACAATTGATAGAATTTCTGACCAGTTCAATATTATAAATCTTAGTGCAGCCCCTAAAAATGATTTTTGTAATCAATTTAGAATATTTTCGAGAGCTCCTTTGAATCAAGGAACTAAATCTTGGGAAGGATATTTAGAGTTTTCTGGAGAAACAGTACCCCATATAATTCCAGAAAGACTTGCTGATATTGCAAGAGAATATTAAATTTGTTTAACTAATTTAGTGTATTCTCTAATAATATCTTTCATCCTATTTTCATTCCTTGCTTCTACACATAAATTTATTTCTGGATTTGTCTGACTTGCTCTTATTAGAACCCATTCTACATCATTTAATTTCATTTTGATGCCGTCCATTATATCTAGAGCATTAGGATATCTTTTCTTTAGACTTTCTATAATTCTTATTTTATTTTCATCGTTTTCAACATTAATATATAATTTTTCTATTGGATGTATTTTTATTTCGTCAACTAACTCTGATAATGTTTTTTTACTTTCTGAAAGTATTTTAGCTAAATAAATAGTTGCAAGTATACCATCAGAAAATGGATAAAACTCATTAAAATAAAGATGAGAACTTTGTTCTCCAGCAAATAAAACCTTTTCTTTTGCACTTTTTTCTTCTATAAAACCATGTCCAACTCTCCACCAAATAGTTTTACCTCCGAATTCTTTTGCAATGTCTTCAATTTCACTTGCACAGTCTGCTGTTAAAAGAATAGAACCTCTCCTTTTCTTTAAAATATGTTCAACGAAAACTGATATTATTGAGCTTACATTAGGTTCTCTGCCTCTATCATCAACAAAAACAGATCTGTCACTATCTCCATCAAATGCAACTCCAAGATCAGCTCCCTCTCTTTTAACAGCTTTTTTAAGCATATTCAGATTTTCTCCTTTTGGTTCAGGTCTTGTAAATCCAAAGAAATTTCCATCAGGTTTATCATGAAGACCTATTACATCAAGTCCTAGACTTCTTAGAATTGGCAGAGCAGTAACACTTGCTGCTCCAAAGCATTCAACAACAACTTTTTTTCTAACAACCCCAAATTTACTCTCTAGAAATTTTTTATAACTTTTAATTACATCTGCTTTAGTTACCTTTCCTTTACCTTTTATAAAATTTTTAGAATCGTATATCTCTTTTATTTTTTTAATTTCTTTTATGAAACTAACGCCATTTGGTCTTACCATTTTCAAACCATTCCAATTTTTAGGATTATGACTTGCTGTTATTAACGCTCCAAAAACTTTATTTTTCCATACATAAAAATAGAGCATAGGATTTGCCACTAATCCCAAAGAAATAACATTACAACCTGTATAAGTTAATCCTGAAGAAAACGCTTCAAATAATTTTTTAGAGGATTTTCTAGTATCATATCCAACACAAACATTTTTATTACCTCCAAGAAAAGTTCCTAGAGCTTTTCCGATATTGAGCATGATTTTTTCTGTTAAATCCTTTCCATAAATTCCACGAATATCATAAGCTCTAAAAATGCTCATAATATTAATTACCCTGTTTTAAATTATAAAATAATCAATCTTTGTGAGAATGCAAAACTATGACATGAATTTTTGACATATCTTCTATGCTGTATTTGATTCCTTCTCTTCCTACTCCTGAACTCTCATCTCCACCAAATGGGAATACTCCTAAACCATGAGTTGGATGAGCATTAATATGAACAGAGCCAGCCTCAATTCTTTGTGCAGCATCAAATGCTTTATCAATATCTTTTGTAAATATACAAGCATCTAATCCATATTCAGATTCGTTTGCAAGTTTAATTGCTTCTTCATAATCTTTAACTCTAATAATAGTAACAACTGGTCCAAATGTTTCTTCCCAAGCAATTCTCATATCTCTGTTAACAAAATCTAAAACAGTTGGCTCAAAATATCCATGATCATATCTTTTTCCACCATATAAAATCTTTGCTCCTTTTTTAACAGAATCATTAACTAATTCCTCAACCTTTTTAGCAGCAGCTTCGTTTATCAAAGGCCCAACAACAGTTTCAGGGTCTTTTGGATCTCCAAGTTTCCATTTTTTAACTTCTTCTAACATAGCATTAACAAATTTATCAGCTATTGATTCTACAATTAACACCCTGCTTATCGAATCACATCTTTGTCCTGAAAACTTTAAAGAACCTATTGCAACTTCTTTAACAGCCAAATTAAAATTACAGTCTTCTAAAACAATTGCTGGAGCTTTTCCTCCTAATTCTAAATGCAATTTTTTCATTCCAGCAATACTTGCAATGTGTTTTCCAACTTCACTGCTTCCTGTAAATGATATTACATCAATTTTAGGATGAGAACATAAATAATCTCCTATTTCAGAGCTTGAGCCTGTAATTACATTTACAACACCAGCTGGTATTTCTGCTTCCTGCATAATTTTTGCAAACATTAATAAACATATAGGATCAGCACTTGCAGGTTTAACTACAACTGAATTTCCAGCTGCTATTCCAGGAGCTATTTTTGCTATTCCTGTAAACAAAGGATAATTAAATGGTGTTATTGCTAATAAAATTCCTAAAGGCTGTCTAATAATCATTCCCATTGATTCTCTTTGGCCTGCAATATCACCTTTTATTAGTTCCCCTCTTATCTCTTTTGCTTCATCAGATGCATAATGCAATCTTGCTATAGAAGCTTTAACTTCTCCTTGAGCAAGACTTTTTGTTTTTCCAGATTCCTTACAAATAATGTCTATGAATTCTTCTTTGTGTTGTTCTAATAAATTCCCTATTTTATCTAAAATATCTCCTCTTTCTGATGCATTCATATTTGCTATTTTTGATTTTGCATTAAAAGCTGCTTTAACAGCTTTTTCAGCATCTTTTTTAGTGGCTTTTTGAACTTCTGCTATTAATGAACCATCTGCTGGACTTTTCACTTCAAAAATCTTTTTGTTAGAAGATTCTATCCATTTTCCATTAATTAGAATCTTGTAAACAGTTTTATTGTCTTTAATAAACCTTATTGAATCAAAAATAGACATTTCTATCTACTAAGAATAGTTTATACTTTAATATATTTGTATTCTTCTAGTAATGGGTTCGCTAGTTCAAATCCTGCCCTCCGCACCTTTTTGTGAAAATCTTTATATAAAACCTCTACAATTTGTAATGTATGAAAATCACACTAAGTGTTATTAAAGCTGACATAGGAGGATATGTTGGTCATTCTTCAAGCCATCCAGAAATTCTTGAATTAGCAAGAAGCATTTTACAAGAAGAGAAAAACAAAGGTTTTTTAATAGATTTTTATGTAACAGCTTGTGGAGATGATTTACAACTAATAATGACTCATAAACATGGTGTTGATAATAAAAACGTTCATGCTATGGCTTGGAATGTTTTTAAAACATGTACAGAAAAGGCCAAAGAACTAAAACTTTATGGAGCTGGACAAGATTTGTTAAAAGACACTTTCTCAGGAAATCTAAAAGGAATGGGACCAGGTGTTGCAGAACTAGAATTCGAAGAGAGAGCATCAGAACCGATTATTATTTTTATGGCAGATAAAACAGAACCAGGAGCATGGAACATTCCATTATACAAAATGTTTGCAGATCCATTCTCAACAGCAGGTCTAGTTATTGATCCTCACATGCATGGAGGATTTACTTTTGAAGTTCATGATGTTATGAAAAATAAGAAAGTTGAATTAAAATGTCCTGATGAAATTTATGATTTATTAGCATTAATTGGACAACCTGGAAGATATGTTATAAAACATGTTTATAGAACTTCAGACAAATTATATGCAGTTTCCACATCTACAAGTAGATTGAGTTTAATTGCAGGAAGGTATGTTGGAAAAGATGATCCAGTCATGTTTGTAAGAGCACAACATGGTTTACCAGCAGTAGGAGAAGTTTTAGAAGCATTTGCACACCCATGGATTGTTGCAGGATGGATGAGAGGAAGCCATCATGGTCCACTCATGCCTGTGGCTGTTGAAGATGCAACACCTTCAAGATTTGATGGACCACCAAGAGTTATGGGATTAGGTTTTCAATTAGCTAATGGAATGTTAATTGGACCAAGAGACATGCTTAAGGATAAATCATTTGATAAAGCTAGGTGGGAAGCATTAGAAATTGCAGATATTCTAAGAAGACAAGGACCATTTGAACCACATAGATTAGGGGCAGATGAGATGGAGTATACAACATTACCTTCTGTAAAAGAAAAACTAAAAAATAGATTCAAGGATATATGATGTTGAAACCTCCTATTTTAATAATAAATTTAAAAGAATATGAACAAGTTCTTGGAGAAAAACCTATAAAGTTTGCAGAAACTGCTAAAAAATTATCTGATAAGCATAATATAACTATTTTAATTGCTCCACCAGCTCCTTTATTAAATGAGGTTGCTAAAATCACTTCAACTATTTCTCAACATATAGATCCTTATGAACCAGGAGCACATACAGGATCTTTAGTTGCTAAAGAGGTAAAAGAGTTAGGAGCAATCGGTTCTTTAATTAATCATTCTGAAAAGAGAATTCCTCATGAAGACATTAAGAAGTGCGTTGATTTATGCAGAGAACATGACTTAGTATCAATTGTTTGTGCAAAAGATAATGAAGAAGCAAAAAAATTAGCAAAATTTAAACCAGATTTTATTGCTGTTGAACCTCCAGAATTGATAGGAGGAGACATTTCTGTTTCAACTGCTAAGCCAGAGATAATTAAAAATTCTGTTCACGATGTTAAAAAAGTTTCACCAAGAACTTTTGTTTTATGTGGAGCTGGAGTTAAAACAAGAGATGATGTTAAAAAATCGATTGAACTTGGAGCATCAGGAGTTATTTTAGCATCAGGAGTTGTTAAAGCAGGAAATGTTGAAAAAGCTATGGAAGAATTAATAATGGGAATGCTATGAAATTTAACATCAATAAATTCAAAGGTAGGACTTTAAAATTAAAAGTTAAAGATGCAGTTAAAAAAGGAAAAAATATCTACAAGAATATTAAGGGTTATGAAAACGATATTAATGAAATTATAATTGATTTGCCTATTAAAAAAACTGGTTTTAAAAAACTAATGGTTTCTATGAATTACATATATCCTGGAAAAGTCAATTTTGAGTTTAAAATGACTAGAGGACATAAACATAATGCTGAAGAGGTTTATATTTTCTTAAAAGGTAGAGGTCGTATAATTATTGATAAAAAGAAGATTAATGTTAAAAAAGGAGATTTGGTTACCATTCCTATTAATAAATATCATAGAGTTGTTAATACTGGAAGAGGTAAGTTAGTATTTCTTACAATATTTGAGAAGAGTAGACATAAACATTTGAAGAAATAAGATTTTATTTCTTAAACCTTTCCAAGGCCATGTTATGTGCTTGGGCATAATTTTTAATTAAATTTTTCCAGTCGGCCAATGAAGCTAAATCTTTTGCTTGAGCTTTTTTTGGAACTCTTTCTTTTCTAGTCATTGTTGCAACGTTCCATAGCATTTCATACAATCTCTCAACAACTTCTTCATTGGTTTTATTATCTCTTTCTAAAACCATTATTCCAGGCTTCTTACTTTGATCAGAATTCTGCTTAATAAATATTCCAAATCCAGCAAAATCAGAAGTTATAGCTAAAACACCATTTGCAGCACATTCTAGAGGAGTATAACCCCAAGGTTCATAATATGAAGGAAATACACCTAAATGAGAACCTTGAACAGCTTGTTCATAATTCAAGCTTAATAACCTGTCTGTTGTAGATAAATAAGAAGGATAAAATATTACTTTAACTTTATCATTAATTTTATTCAAAAGCTTATTTTTCTTAAAAGCATTTACAATTAAATCATCTTCGTCAACAATATAGGCAGAAAAGGGAGGACTGCCGTTTTTCTTAAAAGCAGCTATTTTTCTTTTACATTCTTCTAAAAACTCTTTTCTAAATATAACTTTCATTTTTGGCATTTTTCCTTTAGCAAGTGAATCTAAAGTCATTTCTTCTATCCAAGGCAATTCATCATCTACAGTCTCTCTCATATCATCATATAATTGAGTGCTCTCCATGAGATCTATATTTTCTCTGATATCTCCTCTAGGAACAAAAAAGAAAACAAAAACATTTTTCTTAATTTTTTCTTTTTTCATTCTTTCATTTAATTTTCCTAAAGCCTCTATAAAAATATCATATCCTTTATTTCTAAACTCATATCTTCCAGCTGTGAAAAAAATCATTGCATCCCATAAATTTGTTTTATAATAAGGATTGAAATAAGCACTTAGAAAATGTTTGATTTTTTCTCTATACTTTCTGTGTAACAAGGCAAACTCTTCCATTGTAGGAAATCTTTCTATATCTAAACCGTTTGGTACAATTATATCATGTCCTTTTCCAAGAATATAAGTTGCTTCTTTAGATGTTATTTCAGAAGTTGTTGTAAAAACGGTGCAGTTTTCAGCACAAGCTTTTTCCATTTGATGTTTTGCTTGAACTCCATATTTGTAAGCTCTTTTTGGATCTAAAGGAATGTTATTATATATTGCATCATCAACTTCTTTGTATAAATCTTCTCCCCAACCAGCTATTGTTCTTCCTAACATTGTTGCATGTGTGGTAAAAACAGTAGGAATTTTATCTTTTAGGTATAATAAGGCTGCTCCTGATAACCACTCATGAAAATGAGCAACAATTTTTTTATTTTCAAAACAAGGAATTAGTTTTTCTATAAGCATTCCAACTGCAGTTGACCATACAATAGGTTCATTAAAATCAAATCCAGTTTCCCAAGAGTCAATCTTGTATTTTTTCCATAATTCTGTTTTTATATCATTAACATTTTCTAATAAATTATCAAACTCAACTAGTATAACATTTGGTTTTCCTTCAACAAGCCATTTTACGTAATGGCATTTAATTCCATTTTTATTTAAATCAGAAAATATTTTTTCACAATACGTTGGAGGTTTTTGTTTTATTGTTTCTAAGATAGCTCTTTCAGGATAATAAGGCCCTACAGCAAAATAATTTCTTTTATATAATTCGACCATTCTAGCAGCTTTTGATTCAAGAACAGCATATATTCCTCCAACTTTGTTGCATACCTCAAAAGCCACTTCAAACAAAACATCAGCTCGGATTTCCATAAACATAACCTATATCATTAATTAGTTAGCTCCTTAAATAATCATCACAAAAATGTGACCATAATTGGATAGGATTCTTAACAGGAACGATAACATTACTATTTTTAGTTGGATAAGGATTTTTCCCTTCAGGTAAAGAAAACAACTCATTACAATAAAATATTGCACCTTCTTCCATCTGATGTTCTAAATTACTTTCTAAGATTTCTTCCACTAAATTATCTTTACCAATTAATTTTAGATATTTAATAAGATAAGGAGTATCTCTAGGCCAAACAACTGCTCCATGATATTGATGGTCATTGTAATATATTCTGTTTTTTAGATTTCTACACAAAACACCAAACAATTTTCCATTTCTTTTAACTAATAATTTTTGAATAGAGGGCCACATTTTTTCTAAATCTTTTTTATTGAAAACATGATCATATAATAAAACAGCAGAAATCAATGCCATTGAAGTTTCAGTAGGATCTTTTTTATCATTAATTACTATAGAGTATAAGAAGTCATTATTTTGAAAGATTTTTTTGTATTTCTCAATAGATTTTTTATAAAAATCTCCAAGATATTTTCCTAAAATTTCACCTACTTTTAAAGTTCTAATAAACATTGCATTTATTTCAGGTAATAAAGCTTGTTTGCATATTTCTTCTAAGTTCTCTTCATTAACCCATTCATTTGGAATCCTTGTAGATATCATCTTTCTCATAAAGAAAGTTCTTGAGTCTGTCCAAGAATGCCATGGCATAGAATATAAAATATAATTTTGAATTACAGGAGGTCCATTAGTTTCTATCCTATTTTCAGAAAATCTCTTAAAAATTAAATTAAAGCTTTCTAACATCCTTTTTTCTATTGTTTTATCATTAAAATGTTTTAAATATTTTTCAGCTAAAATAAAGAATAAAAGGCTTGTATCAACTGAGTTATAATTATTCTTGAAATTTGGAAATCTTCCAGTTTTTCTATCCTGTTGTTTTATTATCCATTTCATTATTTCATTTATTTTTTTATTATTCAATTTAACAAAAGTTTGAAAATTATTGATTAAAGCTTCTAACAAATCTCTTAACCATATTTGTCTAAACCAGAAATCTCCTGCTTCAGGTATTACAATATCATTTTCAAAAATACCAAAACTATCTAATGATATTACCCTTGCTATCAATTCTTTTTTATAATTAAACTTTTTACTTATTTGCTTTACATACAATTTTTCCTCGTTTTCATCAAAATCTACATTTTTTCTATTACAGTTTATTACTAAAGAAATCTTTTCATTTCCAGAAACTCTTTTATGGATTTCTCCAACAAATGCAGGTCTGGCATATTCTGAAATAAATTTTATACAATTGTTTATGTTTTCTCTAAACCCGCTCCCTAGTTTATATTTCCAATTTAAAATCTCTTTTTCAGCTAAAATGCTACCATCATTAACAAGAAAAGAAATCTTGTTTTTTCCAAAACATGCAATCAAGGAATTATTGTTAACTTTAGTTTCTATTTGTTCAGGTTTTGAATCTGAAAGGACATTTCTAATATCAACTAAAGGTTTAATTACTAGTTCTTTTAAAAAAGAATTCTTAATATCAAATATAACTTTTGCCGTTATACCTTCTTTCATGTCTCTAGATAAATAATAAGAAACATCAACATCAATTCCATTTCCAGAATATTGATATATAGATTTCCAAGGAAAAACTATTACTTTTTTAGGTTCTAGATGAACTCCTTTTATTCCAAAAAATATAGCATCTAAAAATTTCCAATATTCTTTATTAATAAAAACACATAATCCTTGAAATCTATAATCTCTATTAGGAGCAATCAAATATTTTTGTCTTACAGAAAAAATAGACTGAGACCAAGTTGCTTGAGGTCTTTTTAGAACAGTAAAACGATTTCTAGCATAATCCCAATCAGGATTTTCTATAGGTTGATATTCCCATCTTAAATCATCTATTTTCATTTAACCCCTGTTTTCTTTTTTAAGTCTTGTAAAATATTCATAAAGTTGATAAACGCATCATAAGGAGAATTGTAAGGGTTAAAATATTTGTGAACATCACCATCAGCAAACCACTTGGTGCACATATAATAAAAATGATCAGAAGTTTGAAGCAATCTCCACATATGCAATAATTCTGGGTTTTTCTTAACATATTTTTCAAGTTTGGCCATTTGTTCAAAAGCAAGTTTTTGCATTTCGTTTTCAAGCCAGGCTGAAAGATCCCTTTGGATATCTGCCCAAGAAATAATATGTGGAACATCTATTATTCCAACAGGTTTGTATGATTTAATAATTTCAGATGGGGTTTTAAAATCAAGATTTGGGTATTTGAAGATTTCAGATGGTAAAAATTTTAAGAAATTAAATATTCCTGTATCTTCCCATTGGTGTTCTCCAAATGTTTCATAATCAATAAATACGTTAACACAGTGGCCTTCACATTTTGATAACCATATTGAATATTTGTCAGCAGTTAATGGATACTCTTCCCACCACCTAGCAGAAAATCTAAAACCAATATCATCACTTAATTTATAATTTCTTAATAAGGCTGCAATTTTTTTGCATCCATTAGGATTGTATAAGTAATTGGGAGACCTCCATCCAAGAATGCTTTCATGACCCTCTGTTATTATTCCTTTATATCCTAATTTTTCAATTAGTTTAGCAATATTGTTAGAATACATTGCTTCGGTGTTTCTAAAAACTTTTGGTGTTTGATTAAATAATTCTAATATCATTTTTTTATGAAGTTTTATCTGTTCTTTAAATTCCTTTACAGAAAATAAAGCTGCTAAAGAATGATAATAAGTTTCACTTAAAAACTCAACATTTCCTGTTTTAGCTAATTCTTTAAAGGATTCTAGAACTTCAGGTGCAAATTTTTTGCATTGTTCTACAAATACTCCAGTTAAGCTAAAGGCAATTTTAAATTTTTTCTTATGTTTGTTTATCAAATCTAAAAGGAGTTTGTTAGTTGGAAGATAGCATTTTCTTGCAACTCTTTCAAAATATCCTTTATTTTTTCCTTCATCAAAATAAGGAGCATCTTTTGTAAATACAGAAAATTTATTTAATCTCATTGGTTGATGAACTTGAAAATAAAAACAAAGGGATGTCATGCAGCTCTCCTGTAAACTGATATTGTTTCCTCTGCCACCCTGTCCCAACCAAAGTTTCTAATTTCTTTATAGGAATTTTCTCTCATACATTCTCCTAAAACAGGATATTGCAATAAACATATTATTTTATTTGCTATCTCATGAGTATCCCAGAAATCTGCTTTAAAACAATGCATAATTTTTTCTGCAACACCAGCATTTTTAGAAACAATAAGAGGAGTTCCTGAGGCAATTGCTTCTAAAGCTGTGATTCCAAATGGTTCTGCTACTGATGGCATTACATAAACATCAGCCATTGCATATGCCTGCAAAAGCTCTTCTTCAGACAAATAACCAGTAAAGACAACATTATCCATAATGCCTAATCCAATCGCAATTCTGATTAGTTCTGGCATTTGCTCTCCCTGGCCAGCAATTATAAACATGACATCTTCCCTTTTTTCCAAAACTTTTTTGGCTGTATGCAAAAAGAAATAAGGCCCTTTTTGATTGGTTAATCTTCCTAAGAAGAGGACAATTCCTTTATTATCTTTTTTAATTAATCCAAAAAATCTTGATATATCTATTCCATTATATATCACTATAATTTTTTCCTCTTTAGCATCATATCTTTCTATTAATTGTTTTTTCATCATTTTGCTGACTGTTATAACTAAATCAGCTTTTTGAATTCCTCTTTTTTCAACCTCAACAATAAAATTCATTGGATAAATATTAGCTGTTCTATCATACTCTGTTGAATGAACAGTGAAAACTAAAGGTTTTCCTGTTATTTTTTTAAGTTCAATTCCAGCCTCAACTGTCATCCAATCATGGCAATGTATTAAATCAAATTTTTTATTTTTAGCTATCTCAACACATCTTTTGTTAAAGGCCCTAACTTCTTCAAAGAAGTTCCAACCATAACCTTTTTCAAATCTGTCATCAGGTCTTCTTGTATTATAAGGATTTAAGGCAATTGAACCCACTTCTATTATTTCTACATTTGGTATGTTATATTTTACATTACCTGTTCTTTTTGGAATTAAAAGAAGAACCTTAACACCACTTTTACTTAAATTTTTAATAAGCTCATAACAGTGGGTACCTAGACCCCCAGTCTTGGCAGGTGGAAATTCCCACCCAAGCATTAGTATTCTCATTACACATCATCTTTAAATATTAGAATATTACATAGTTTATACGTAATGTATATAGTATACTATCTATTTAAAATTTGACTAAAAATCACGTTTGAATCCATAACAATAAAAATTAAAAAAATGCATTAAAATGGTGTTTAGATGACAAAAAATGTATCAGAAGATAAGGCTTTTTGGTTTTGTACTGGCTCGGGTTTTACTGGAAAGATTGCCCATAATCTTTCTGAATTTTCAGAATGCTTAAAGACAGTTCCTACAGAGAGTTTAGAGTTTCATTTAAGAGACAATAAGAATGATTTTGAGGCTTGGTTAAAGGGGGCAATGAATGAGCCAAAGTTTGCTGCTAGCATGAAAAGAATAAAAAAGAAAGGTATAAGAGGAGATGTTTTAAGAGCTTCCATAAATAAGCTAGCTAAGAAAATTGCTAAATCAGCTTAAAACTTTAACAGCTTGAATAGCAGCAAAACCGTCACCAATTCCTGTTAAAACTCTAGGAAATTTATTTATTAAGCACGGTACTAAACAAAAGTTGTATTTTTCTATCTTTCCTTTAACAGGTTCATAAGTTGTTGGTAATGTTTTAGCAATTTTTAATTTTAGATTACCAAAAGTTCTTGCTGCAGCAAAAAGACAGGAAATTATTAAACCTCTATACTCTTTTATTAAATCATATTTAGAAACAGAAAAAACAAACTCAGGAGTATGAACGCAAATTCTATCTGTGTTATATTCTTTAATAGCATTTAGGGCAGACTCTATTAAATCATCTTTATTTTCAGATGCTGCATTTAAGTAAGTTTTACACTCTATTTCATTTAATCCCCAAGATTCGCAATACTTGTTTTCTGAGAATTTTTCCATAGCATATTTCATAGAATCTTCACAACCTAAACCAAACTCCAAATGAACTCTTGGTCTTTTTTTGCTTAAAAAATCTATAATTTTATCTGTTTTCTTTTTATACTCGGGTAATAGTAAATGGGCATAGGCAAGAATCAATATGTCCATGTTTTCTGAGCTAGAAGCAAATTTTAGAAAGTCATAATCAAAAATTCCTTGAGATGTCATTGGGTCCCATGATAAAATATGTCTAGAATTTTCAAGTTCAATAATTATATGGTCATAATCATGATCTATTAACCTTACTGCTTCTATTGGTTTTTTCAATTTGTCCCTTAAAACAACTTTAAATTCAGGAGAATCTTCCATTAGTTTTTTAGGTCTTATAGGATAAGATACAACAGGAACCAATCCTGATAAAAGTAACATATTTCCCATGTTATATCCATTACCACCGATTCTAAATTCCCTTTCTGACAACAAAAGATCTAATTTATTATAAAGGTCTTCAGATATTAAGAACTCTTTACCACCTTTCTTAAGGGCTTCATTTATAGTATGTGCTACCTCTTCTAAAGAACTAAGTACAACACTCTCTGGTTTTTCTTTAAAAGTTTTTTTAACCCAATTTAAAATATCTTCGTTAATCTTAACTATGGAATCCCAATGAGAATAAAGGCCAGTAGCAACTCTAACTTTAGGAATTTTAATAAGGTTTATATTAAGGTTTTTATAAGGCATTAAATCAATAAATAATATCGAAAGTTTTAAATATATATAATTTGAAGTGAATTAAATGAAACTAATATGTTCAAGTTGCGGGATAAATATTGTAGGACAGGATGAGTTTGTTGTATTCAAATGTCCGAATTGTGGTGAAGGAACTATTATCCGTTGTAGAAAATGTAAAAAACTTTCAAGACTTTATAAGTGTGATGTTTGTAATTTTGAGGGTCCATAATGGGAAATGTTGCTGTTTCATTAAAAATAATGCCAGAATCACCTGATACTGATTTAGAAAAAATAAAAGAAGAAATATCTAAAAAAATAGAGATTAAAGATTCAAAAATAGAGCCTCTAGCTTTTGGTTTAAATGCTCTTAAAATATTAATTACAGTTCCTGACAAAGAAATAGAAGATATAAAAAACGAAATAAGATCTGTAAATGGAGTTTCTGAAGTAGAAGTTGAGTCTTCAACATTAATTTAATTACAATTCTTCTTTAAATTCTATGATGTTGCTAAAAATAGGAACTTCTAATCCATCTTTAAATACCCCTTGAAGCAGTTTTTTATTTTTGTTTATGAATTTATAACACCATCCAGTCTCAGTTTTTATTATTTCTCCAAACTTTTTTCTCCTTGTTTTAGAAGTTCTAATTAATTTTATATCACTTTCATCACTAAGAACACTTCCTACTATTAAATGTTTTTTTCTGAATGGCCATATTCCAAACTCTTCTAAATCATGAATTGCATATGGTTCTTCTTTATTTTGTTTTAGCTTCAATAATATAAATGCCATATTTATTACTTTGTGGTAACTATTTAAATAGTTTATCATACCTATTTAAATATAGCTAACAGCTATTAAGTTTAGAAAATAGGGAGGTATAGAAATGGTAGAATTCGAGACCAAAGAAACACGGGAAGTCAAGTTTGGAAATAACAAATTCTTGGAAGTAGCTAGAAAAATAGCTAAGACACCTGAAGGTGAGAATGAATTTATATCAATTTCAAAAGGATTCATTACTCCAACAGGTCAAAAGAGATTCAAGAATGCGTTAGGATTTCCTGCTGAAGATGAAATAAAAAATAATTTGATAGAAGCTTTGCAATCTATATAAAATGGTAAGAAATTTTTAAGTCAATCGGAAACGAGATGAGACTAAATTTTCTTTCTTCCTTCACAGACCTTACAACCATTTGGTGTAGTGCATTTTATACAAACTAAAGCACCACAAAATTTACAAGTTTGTGTAGCTACGCCACCACAGCACTGACATATACCAATCTTCATTTTAATCACGGTAACTTTAATTTTGATAGCAGATTTATATAATTATCTAATTTTATAATTTCTTCTTCCAATGTGTTTAATACATTCATAACTTTTTTCTTATTATTATCTCTTGATTTATTTAAGATTTCTTTATATTTCTCAAAACTATTTAAGCTATCAGTTATGTTTTTTTGAACTTTTAATATAAAAGCCCTTTTCAAACCTTCTAATAGATCACCTTGAAGTTCAACATAAAGTTTCCTATCTCCAGCTTTCTTTATTTTTTTAATCATCCCAAGAAATTCTAGTAAATCCAAACTTAATGATATTGTTGAAATTGAATATCCAGTTTCTATTGCCAATTCTTGTAGAGAAAGCTTTTTATTAGATACTAGTAAAGCAGCAATTATTCTTCCATGAATTTCTGAATAACCTATTGAGGACGCTATATCTGCAAAAGTTGAATAAATATCCTTTTTAACTTCGTTTAATTCTTTCATATAGATAACTTTATATAATTTGAAATATATAAACTTTTATAACTTTTAAAAAGTTCCAAAAGTTCGGTAACATGAATAAAATAAAGGATACAAAATCTCTTTGTCCCGAATGTCTAAAAATTCTTCCAGCAGAAATCTTCGAAAAAGATGATAAAGTTTGGATAAGAAAAAAATGTCCTAAACATGGAGAATTTGAAGACCTGTACTGGGGAGATTACCAGATGTATTTAAAAGCCATGAGATTTGTTCATGATGGAAAAGGCATCTCAAATCCTAATGTTAAAATTGAGAATCCCCTTTGTCCAATTGCTTGTGGTTTATGTAAAATGCATAAATCTCACACAGCCTTAGGAAATATTGCTATTACTAATCGTTGTAATTTACAATGTTTTTACTGTTTCTTTTACGCAAAAGCAATGGGTTATGTTTATGAGCCTTCTTTAGAACAAATAAGAATGATGTTAAGAGTAATGAGAGAAGAAGAACCTGTTAAAACAAATGCTGTTCAATTAACCGGTGGCGAGCCTTTAATGAGAAATGATATAGTTGATATAATTAGAATAGCAAAAGAAGAAGGATATGATCATGTTCAGTTAAACACAAATGGCATACGTTTATCTCAAGATTTTGAGCTTGTAAAAAGAGTTAAACAAGCAGGAGTTAATACAATTTATCTTAGCTATGATGGGACTACAGCCCAAACTAATCCTAAGAACCACTGGGAAGTACCAAAAATATTAGAAAATTGTAGAGAAGCAAATATAGGAATTGTTCTTGTTCCAACTGTTATTAAAAACGTCAATGATCATGATGTTGGTAATATTTTGAGATTTGGAATAAAAAATGTTGGTGTTATTCGTGGAGTTAATTATCAACCAGTTTCTCTTGTAGGAAGAATAACAAAAGCAGACAGAGAAAAATTCAGAATAACAATTCCAGATGTTATTAAAAAAATAGAAGAACAGACAAATGGAATGATTAGAAAAGAAGATTGGTATCCTGTTCCTACAGTTGCTCCAATAACACACTTCTTTGAAGCATTAACAGAAAGACCAAGATATGAATTGACAGCACATCCTGCATGTGGTATGGCTACTTATTTATTTTTAAATGGAGACAAAGTTATTCCTTTGCCTAGATTTTTTGATGTTGAAGGATTTTTAAAATTCTTAGATGAATTAGTATCACAAATTAGAGGATTCAGAGGTAAGATATATACAGCATTTAAGATAATGGCAAAGTTAAACAGCTTTATAGACAAGGAAAAACAACCAAAAGATTTGAATTTCGCTAATATACTTTTTAATATTCTAAGAACAGGGGACTATAAGTCATTAGGAAAACTACATCACAAGTCCTTATTCGTTGGGATGATGCATTTCCAAGATTTATACAATTATGACATTGAAAGAGTTGAAAGATGTTGTATTCATTATGCACAGCCTGATGGAAGAATAATTCCATTTTGTGCTTTTAATGTTATTCCACAATGGTATAGGGATAAAATACAAGAAAACTTCTCTTTATCAATTCCTGAATGGGAGCAAAAAACTGGTAAAAAATTAGAAGATGATTTTTATAAAAGAAATAATAACTAAAAAGAAAGATTTTTAAATTTCTAAAAAATACTAAAAAATAGGTGTTTCTATGGTTAATTTAAAACTTAATCATAAGTACCAAACTACAGCAAAAGACCTAACAGAAAACATGGCTCAATTTGTAGAAGTTGTTTTAGGAAATCCAATTATCAGAAGAGTTTTAAGCTTTTGTACATCTCAATGTGAAAAATGTGGAAGAAGGTTTGATCTTTGTCTGAAAAAATATGTTGGTCTTAGAGTCAGATTGTGTTCTAGATGTAAAATTGCTTATTTCATAATAAAAAATATTTTAGATTATGTAATAAATCAAGTAAATGTTCCTAAAGAAGATGTTGAAAATAGTTTAAAAGATCCAATGTGGAGAAAGGGCTTATCATCGGTTTTAGAAGGTGTAGCAAAATACGGTCCAACAAAACCATTTACTTCTTATTCTCCTTTCTTAGTGGTTTGGAACGTTACAAAGGTTTGTAATTTACGTTGTAAACATTGTTATGAAACTGCTGGTGTACCCCCTGCTGATGAACTAAATAAAAGAGAAGCCCTAAAGGCAGTTGATAAAATGGCTAAAGCAGGAGTGGCTTACATTGCTTTATCTGGTGGAGAACCTTTAATGAGAAGAGATTTTTGGAATATTGTTAATAGAATTAGAAAAAATGATATGGCATTTTCAATAGCAACTAATGGAATTTTATTAACCAAGCAGATTGCAAAAAAATTAAAAGATTTAGATTGTTTATATATTCAAATTTCTTTGGATGGTGCTAAATCTTCTACACATAATAAATTTAGAGGAGCAAATGTTTTTAAGAAAACAATTCAAGGCATTAAAAATGCTGTAGATTCAGGACTTTGTGTTGGAATAGCAACCACTGTAACTAAACTCAACTATAAAGAAGTACCTAAAATTATTGATTTAGCAGAAAAACTGGGAGCAAAAATCTTTATGCATTATAACTTTATTCCTGTAGGAAGAGGAAAGGAAATAGCTAATTTAGACTTATCTCCTGATGAAAGAGAAAAACTTCTTAACATGTTGGCTAGTCAGATTGGAAAAAGAAAAATATCTATTTTAAGTACTGCTCCTCAATATGGAAGAGTTTGTACTCAATTTTCTGCCGTTTCTTTAACTCATTTTGATAACATAAGCCAGATAGAAGAATATAAAGATTCAATTAAATTTTTAGGAGAATTTGTTGGAGGGTGTGGTACTGGGAGACTTTATTGTGCCTTAGACTACAACGGTAATATAACTCCTTGTGTTTTTATTCCAATAAAACTTGGAAACATAAGAAAGGATGACTTTTTAGATGTTTGGCACAACTCACTAGTATTCAATCAAATAAGAGATAGAAGTCATTTCAAAGGAACATGTAGTACTTGCAAACATAAAAACATTTGTGGTGGTTGTAGGGCAAGAGCTTATGGATATTACAATGATATTACTCAAAACGACCCTGGTTGCATATTTAATAAAAATGAATGGGTAAAGATTATTGCTAAATGATTTATTTTATAACTGATATTAGATATTTATGGGAGTTCAGATTTCTACCATCCTTCCGAAAAAAGAAATAGAAATAAAAGAATTATCAGGAAAAACAATAGCTGTAGATGCATTTCTATGGTTACACCAGTTCTTATCTATTATTCGTCAACCAGATGGAACACCATTAAAAGATTCTAAAGGAAGAACTACAAGTCATTTGAGTGGAATTTTTTATAGATCAGCAAAACTACTTGAAAAAAATATAAAATTAGTTTGGGTTTTTGATGGTGAACCACCAGATTTTAAGTTTACAACAGTGAATGAAAGAAAAACTTTTAGGGAAGAAGCACATAAAAAATGGAGAGAAGCTCTAGAAAAAGGAGATTTGAAAGAAGCTAGAAGAGCAGCTCAGGCAACATCTTTTTTAACAGAAGAAATGATAGAGCAATCTAAAAATTTATTAAAATACATGGGCATACCAGTGGTTCAAGCTCCTTCAGAAGGAGAGGCTCAATGTGCTTATTTGTGTAAAAAAAATTTAGTTTATTCTGTTGCAAGTCAAGATGGTGATAGTTTACTTTTTAATTCTCCTAGACTTTTAAGAAACTTGTCAATAACTGGTAGAAGAAAGCTTCCTAGACAAGATGTTTACATTGAGGTAAAACCTGAACTAATAGAATTAAAAAATGTTTTAAAAGAATTAGGAATAAATAGAAAACAATTAATTATGATCGGTATTTTGGTTGGTACTGATTATAATCCAGGAATTAAAGGATATGGGCCTAAAAAAGCTTTAAGTTTAGTTGTAAAAGAAAAAACATTAAAAAATGTTTTGAAAAAAATTGAATGGAATAATGATATTCCTGCTGAAAATATTTATGAATTTTTCTTAAATCCTCCTATTAACAAAAATATTGATGTTAAGTTCAAACCTTTACAACCTGATAAGATTTTAAAATTATTAGTTGAAGAGCATGAATTTTCTCAAGATAGAATTGAAAAAGTTGTAAAAACTTTAACAGATGCTAGACAAACTTCTCTTGGAAGTTGGTTAGAGTGAAATTTTCCAAAGCTTTGAAATTTAAAAAATTAGTAACATTTATTCCAAACAAGAAGGAACCTATTCATAACTGGTATTATTTTAAAGAAGGATTTTCTAAACAATTGGTTGATATTTTTATTAATCAATTTAAATTAGATAAAGATTCTCTACTATTAGATCCTTTCTGTGGTGTAGGAACCACTTTACTATCTTGCAAACAAAGAGGAATTAAGTCAATTGGATTTGATGTTTCACCATTTTTTGTTTTTGTTTCAAAAGTTAAGACAAGAAATTATGACTTAGATAAATTAAAAGAAACAATCTCTAAAGCATTAAAATGGAAGTTTGAAAGACCTAAAAAATTGCCAAAAGAAAAATTCATAAGAAAAGTTTTTTCTAGGTATACTTTAGAAGATGTTATTTTTTATAAAAACAAAATATTAGAAATAGAAGACGAGAAAATAAGAGATTTTCTTTTATTAGCTTTAATAGATTCTGCCATAAAAGCTAGTTGGACAATAAAAGATGGAGCAATGATAAGAATAGATAAAAGAGGAAAACCACCTTTAAAAAAGTTCTTTAAGTATAAAGTTAAAAAAATGTTCAAAGATTTAAGAAATTCTAATATGAAACCTATACCTGTTTTCATTGAAGTTGCAGATGCAAGAAAATTAGATTTAAAAGACAATTCAATAGATTCTGTTATAACATCTCCGCCTTATTTGAACAAAATAGAATATACCAAGATATATAATATAGAGACCTCTTTGTTTTTTGATTTCCCAGAAAGTGAATTAAGATCTTACATTGGTTCTAGAGTTGAAGATATTGATATGAGTAATTTAGGTTTAGATGAAAATCTTCCTTTATCTGCAAAAGCGTATTTCAAGGATATGAACTCAGCTCTAAATGAGGTGTATAGAGTTTGTAAAGATAATGCTAAAGTAGCAATAGTTATTGGTGGAGGTTGTTATCCTGATAGAATTGTTGAAAATGATAAAATAATTGCTGAACTTGCTGAAAGAATAGGATTTAAAGTAAAGAACATTTTGATTGCAAGAAATTCTTGGTGTACAAGAGCAAGAACAATAAAAGTTGGTAAAATTAGAGAGGGCATAATTTTAATAGAAAAGTGATGCGGAGGGCAGGATTTGAAGACATTTTAATCCCATCCTTCAGTTTTTATCCATGATTTTAATTCTTTATTGTGTTCATGATTAAGGAATATAGCACCAGAAGATTTTGTATTTTCTGGAAATCCTAATACCTCATAACCTAAAATTGGTTGTTCTTCATCATAACCTAAAAGACCTACTCTGTAAGATTCTGGTATTTTACTCGATTTCATTAAATAAGTTACACCTTCAGTTTTTCTTTTTCTTAGATATTTAGAAGATTCAGAATCAAGAATTACTAATCGATTCTCAGATAAAGCTTCAACCCAACCCATTAATTGTGCATATAATATTTTATTATCCCAACTATTAACTGGAAAAGTCAATTTACTATTTTTTATTTTTTCAAAGTTTTTTTGCCAGCCTTCATTTAATTTACTTATTTCATCCTTAAATTCCTCTAAAATTATGTCTTTGCTTGATAAGTTTTCTTCGATTGCCAAATCAACTGCTATATCAGGGTGTAATGGAACCAAACATTTTCTTCCAGGGGCAAAACCTTTAGATATAAATCCATTTTCAGTTAATCTTGTTTTTATTCTAGATATAGATGCTTTACTTAATTCAGATACTTTATAAGCACTTCTTGGAAGGCATCCAGATTTTGTTAAATCATAATAAAACTTAGAAGAAGATTCAATTTTAAAAGCTGTTTCATAGGGTTCTACTATCTTAAAAATTCGTGATAACCATTTGACAAATTTTTCTTCTTTGGTTAATTCTCTATGTCTATGTATGTAGGAAGTAATACTTTCTCTCATAACTTCTAATAAGAGTAATAATCTTTAAATCCTTATAGCTACTCTCATATGAAAGATGTGCGGAGGGCAGGATTTGAACCTGCTAAGGAGAAACTACGTTTCTCCCTTAACCCTCTTCCTTTCATGTTAATCTTGTAAAGTTAGTATTCTTCTTTTAGCTTCTTTTGTAAATTTCGCATCATTGATTAATGTTAAGTATTCTTTGGCATTTTCTGTTATTACATTTTCTAATTCTTTGGCTATTTGTAATGCTTCATTTTTTCTTCTCTCAGAAGATTGTATAGAAACCCCAACTCTTGGATGTTCTAATGGGGGGATCATGATTCCATATCTTATATGTAAGCCACGACTGCGTAATTGCACCCATGTACTATATTGTTCATGACCTTTCTCTGCAATAAATCTGTTATTACTTTTAGCTTGTCCTTCTGTTGATAATGTATAACCTAATCTTGTTAGTATATCGCCAATTTTATTGCATGTTTCCAATGTATAAGCTGGTAATTCAACAGACCCTAAAATTATTGGTGTTGGTGCACAATCTTTCTCTAATCTTTCACTAAAAAGTTTTAATTGACCTTTCATCTTACCACAATAATTAATAGAATATTAATCTTTAAATCACTTTTGCTGCCCTCTCAATGAAATAAATGCGGAGGGCAGGATTTGAACTAGCGAATCATTTAAACCCATACTTTCCAACTAAAGGAACAAACATGAAGTTTCCAATACATTCTTTTTCAATACCTTTTTTCAATTTTTT
>JABAOH010004742.1_pt2 | contig 28588 bp, 24 predicted proteins | sample 7062181 | NCBI WGS metagenome assembly JABAOH01 (sample SAMN14538630, study PRJNA623070) | marine sediment metagenome | biome: marine biome [ENVO:00000428]; feature: marine pelagic biome [ENVO:01000023]; material: deep marine sediment [ENVO:00002113]; isolation source: pool of 5 deep marine...
ATCAATTTCCGTGAGATGCACAGTGCAAATCACGAAACTCGTTTGCAATGTAAGGCGTAACCGTTGATGAAGATAGCAAAGTTCGCAGGGTCAATCTGTGCGTCGGATGCGATTCTTTGTATCTGTTCATCAGTTAAATTGCCGGCGTTTTGTTTTTCGTCCGGCGTCATTATCGCTACCGCTTTTCTCAAATGCTCTAACTCCTCTTCGCTCGGTGCCGCAAGCATACCCAGCTCGCTGCCGCCCTCGATATCCTTGAACTGGTTTCTTATCATCATACCATAGTCGCTGTTGGAAAAACGGGCAACTTTTTTTAGATATTGCTCAATTGAAATTTTATTTAAGACTGCCATTTTATCGTCGCTTCTGCTTTAATCCCTGCTTTTTCAAGGACTTACATTGAATAAGCCCTACATTCTATTTCCTCCGCCGACATATAAAACTTGGCCGGTAATCCAATCAGCCTGTTCAGAGGCAAGAAAAATGATTGCATTTGCAATATCTTCCGGCTTACCCATTCTTTTTAGGGGGTAGCTTTCTGTAATTTGTTTTTCCAGTTCGGATGTTATCCAGCCGGTTTGAACGGCACCCGGCGATATGACATTAACGGTGATTCCGTACGGTCCTAATTCAACTGCAGCGGCTCTGGTGTAGCTTTCAGTGGCGTATTTACTGGCTCCGTATGAGACCGCTGAAGGGTGTGCGAAGGCACCATCCGAGCTGATGTTGATGATTCGTCCCCGACGAGCCTTTCTGGAAATGTAACGTTTCGCATACTCTTCCATCATAAGAGCAACAGCACGACTATTGACTGCGAAGTGCGCATCGTGAGAATCTGCACTTACCGTGGCCATCGGGAATACGCCGACAAATAATTCGTTTTCATCGAATTCCTCGGAAGGGATAAACGTATCGCACTTACCATAAGCCGCATTGTTCACTAATATATCTACTTGTCCTAATTCCTTCCGGGCTTTATCAAAAAGCTTTGGAATGTTGTCGGGTTCTGATAAGTCCGCTTCCCAGGCATAACAAATGCCACCGAAATCGTTGATAGCCTTTACAACTTCGTCCGCGGATTGTGTTTGCATTTTGTAATAATAGGCCCTGCCCGGTTCGGCTGCGTTGCTTGCCTCTTCCTCGGTGAGACAGCCGTGGGCTTCCGCCGAGGGGCGGAAGTAGTTGATAAAGACCTTGGCTTCTTGTTGTGCAAAAGCTATCGCAGTTGCTGCTCCAATACCGTGATTTGCACCGGTAACAATTACGACTTTATCTTTGAGTTTAGGGTCTATCAAAAATACTTTTCCTTACTTTTGTTTCAAAGCTGCTGAGCAGAAATCTGCTCGATTTCGGTTTGCTTCGCAGAAAAGATTGTATCATTTCGAGTGAACCGAAAGCCGAGATAAAATACATCAAGAAATCCGTTTTTTCACAGATTTCTCCACTTCGCCCCCGTGCTTACTTGCGAAAGCAGGAACGGGGGCTTCGGTCGAAATGACATACGGTCTTTTCTAAAGAGCAATTTCGTTTTTATCGTCGCTTAGATTTGCCCCTTCGCTTTATGATTCTTTTTCTTTTCGAGCGCTGCTTTATTTTTCTTCCCCCCCCCATCATCTGGCTCATGGCGTCCATGTTAAGTCCGCCTGAGAACAAGTTTTTAAGCCCGCCGAGGCTTCCGCCGCTGATTGCCTTCATCATATCTCTGCTGCGCTTGAACGTCTTCACCAGGCCGGAAACATCCTGAGCTTCAACACCTGCGCCCGCGGCAATTCGTCTTCGTCTGGAGGCATCTATAATGTCCGGGTCGCGACGTTCTGTGGGCGTCATCGAATAGACAATCGCTTCAGTTTGATTAAGCTCGGCGCCGTCGAAGTCCAGGTCCTTTAGCTGCCCGCCCATTCCGGGAATCATTTTGAGCATATCCTTGATGCCGCCCATTTTTTTGACGGCCTGCATCTGCTTGAGAAAATCATCAAATCCGAAACTTCCCTTGGCCATTTTCTTTTGCAGCTTCTCGGCTTCTTCAGCTTCGAAATGTTCTTGAGCCTTCTCGACGAGCGTTACGACATCGCCCATCCCAAGGATTCTGCCAGCCATACGGTCGGGGTGAAATTCTTCAAGCTTGTCCAGCTTTTCGCCGACACCGATGAACTTGATGGGCTTTCCGGTCACGGCTTTTACGCTGAGGGCGGCCCCGCCGCGGGCATCGCCGTCGAGTTTTGTTAGTATGACGCCGTCGAGCTCGAGGGTTTCATTAAACTCTTTGGCCGAATTAACAGCATCCTGGCCGGTCATCGCATCGCAGACCAAATAGATCTGGTGCGGATTGACCGCCTTTGCGACGTCGGCAATCTCGGTCATCATTTCCTGGTCTATGTGGAGCCGGCCCGCGGTGTCGAGCACGATTACATCGTGATTATTTGTACGGGCGTACTTTAAGGCATTTTTCGCAACCTTTACGGCGTTTTTGCTGTCCTCACTGTAAACATCAATATTTATCTGCCGACCGAGGACAATCAACTGCTCAATGGCAGCGGGTCTCTGGAGGTCGTCGGCTACCAAGAGCGGTCTTTTACCTTTTGCGACGAGGTATTTCGCAAGCTTTGCAGCGGTGGTGGTCTTGCCGCAGCCCTGAAGGCCGGCTAACATAATTACGGTAGGACCGGGTGAGACAAAATAGATACGGGTATCGACCGGCCCCATCAACTTTGTAAGCTCGTCGCTGACGACCTTTACCATAACCTGGCCGGGATGAAGACTCTTTATGACCTCAGCGCCGATGGCCGCCTGCGTAACGTCCTTGCAAAACTGCTTTACGACGTTGTAGTTAACGTCCGCCTCCAGAAGGGCCTTGCGTACATCCCGCATAGCATCCGAGATGTTTGCCTGGGTAATGCGTCCCCGGCCGGCCAGCGACCTGAAAACAGAGTTAAATTTCTCAGTCAACGATTCAAACATACCTTGATTCTCTAAAGAATTCCCCCCAATAATTTGGGGGGGCAGCCGCAATGTCGAACTTTGAACATTCCGTCAAAGGGGAAATTGTAAGGTCGCCGAGGCGATTCTGCAAGAACAAAATCTGTCAATTAGCTTCTCAAAGGGTTTAAGTCCAGAGCCTTTGAGTATCTTCACAGCGACGTAGAGTTATTATTCTATTTGAAATATCGAGGATTTTAGCCGGTATCTAATTGCGATAAGTCCAGCTATTACAGGACATAACAAAGATGCAGGAAGCTGCAAAGGTCCAAGAGGCTGCTTTTTATTAAAAGTTTATTGAAAAATATGCTTGCAGATACGAGAAGGTTGAAGTATACTCTTGCACTTAATTTCGGGTTCATAATGTCGGGCTTCTGCATGACGGCCGATCGGAGGAGAAGTCAAACGAAAATGAACCTATAAAGCATAGTATTAGAAGTTTCAGTATATTGCAGTCTTATAAATTTTTTCGGAGGAGTATTATGTCTAAAGATTTTTTTTGTTTTCTGTTTCGCTGATGGTCGGTTTTTCCGTCGGCAAAGCCGGGCACCTTAGCCGGCCTGTTTTTTTAAGAAATTTCTTTTAGAAACAGTAAATTTCACTCGGAGGAAAATTATGTTAGAGACAAAGTTTTTGAAACACGTACTCTGTCTGGTGGTGCTGCTTAGTATTTCGGTCATTATCGCTGATGCGACTGAAGGTGAAGGCGTAATGACGGAAGAGGATACACCGGTGTCTATCACATTACTTGGTAGCGACCCGGATGGTGACACGCTGACTTACAATGTTGTAACCGGCCCGTCTCATGGGCGCCTGAGCGGGACAGCACCAAAGCTGACCTATACGCCCGAAGCCAATTTCAACGGGACAGACAGCTTTACCTTTAACGTCAACGACGGGACGGTGGACGGCGTTCCTGTAACCGTGCTAATCATGGTAAAGGCGGTCAATGACCCGCCGACGGCTAATGATGACAGTGTAACAACGCAGGAAGACACGCTGGCGTCGATTACCTTAACTGGCTGTGACCCTGACGGGGATGCGCTGAACTACAGCGTAGTCCAAGACCCATCGCACGGGACTCTGAGCGGGACCGGGCCAAATTTGATTTATACGCCAAATGAGAATTTCAACGGGTCAGACAGTTTTCTCTTCAAGGTCAACGACGGGACGGTGGACAGCGCAGCCGCAACCGTGTCGATACATTTGAAGTCAGTCAATGACCCGCCGACAGCCAGCTATGTCGGTGCCCAAGTACAGGCGAACCCGCCGGAAGCCGAAGACGACAGTGTGACAACGGAGGAAGACAAGCCGGTATCAATTACCTTAAAGGGCAGTGACCCCGAAGAAGATGCGCTGAGCTACACTATAGTAGAATGTCCGTCCCATGGAAGTCTGAGCGGGACAGCGCCAAACGTGAACTATACGCCAAACCCGAATTTCAACGGTACAGACAGTTTTACTTTCAAGGTCAGCGATGAGACGGCGGACAGCGATGATGCAACCGTGTCAATAACAGTAACGGCGGTCAACGACAAGCCGAGCGCCAAGGATGACAGTGCGAGAACGCAGGAGGACACGCCGATAGAAGCGATTGAGGTGCTGGCGAACGATATCGACGCCGATGACGACCAGCTCACGACGTCCGCTGTTACTCAGGGAACGAACGGTTCGGTTACCATCAACGCTGATAACACGCTGAGCTATAGTCCGAAGTCAAACTTTTGCGGCACCGACTCTTTCACCTATACCGTCAGTGACGGCAAAGGCGGAACTGATACAGCTACGGTGAATGTTATGGTCAAGGCGGTCAATGATGCGCCGACGGCCAACGATGAGAGGGTGACGACGCAGGAAGATAAATCGGTGTCGATTATTCTGGTGGGCAATGACCCCGACAGAGATTCGTTGAGCTACAGGATTGTCAAAGGGCCATCTCACGGGAGCTTAAAAGGGACGGCGCCAAGGCTAAGATATTCGCCAAAGGTGAATTTCAACGGCTCAGACAGCTTTACTTTCAAGGTCAGCGACAAGACGGCAGAAAGCGCCGCTGCAATCGTGTCAATAACTGTCAAGGCGGTCAATGATACGCCGATGGCCTATGATGACAGCGTGACGACGCAGGAGGATAGATCAGTGTCGATTACCTTATCGGGTGGCGATGCCGATGGAGATTCGCTGAGCTATAATGTTGTAAAAGGGCCGTCCAACGGAAGATTAAGAGGAACAGCGCCAAACCTGAGATATTCACCAAAGGCGAACTTCAATGGCTCAGACAGCTTTACCTTCAAGGCCAGCGACAAGAAAACAGACAGCGCCATCGCGACCGTGTCAATTACTGTCAAGGCGGTCAATGATGTGCCTACAGCCAATGACGACAATGTGACGACGCAGGAGGACAGGCAGGTGTCGATTCGCTTATCGGGAAATGACCCGGACGGAGATTCGCTGAGCTACAGTGTGGTAAAAGGGCCATCTCACGGGAGGTTGAGTGGGACAGCGCCAAGGCTGAGATATTCACCAATGGCGAATTTCAATGGGTCGGACAGCTTTACTTTCAAGGTCAGTGACAAGACAGCAGACAGCTCGGCTGCAACGGTGTCAATAACAGTAAAAGCGGTCAATGATGCGCCGACGGCCAATGACGACAGTGCGATAACGCAGGAGGACAGGTCGATACTAAGTATTGATGTGTTGGCAAACGACACCGACGTTGACGATGACTCGCTTAAAATAAGCGCTGTTACCCAGGGCACGAACGGCTCGGTTACTATCAACGCTGATAACACGCTGAGCTATGCTCCCATGGCGGACTTCAACGGCAGTGATGCGTTCACCTATACGGTCTGTGACAGCAAAGGTGAAATCGATACCGCAAAGGTGAATGTTAAGGTCAAGGCGGTCAACGATGCGCCGAGTTTTACTTCAACACCTGTAACCACAGCTACAGTGGGTGCGTTATATACTTATGATGTTGATGCCACGGACCCGGATGCAGGAGATACCTTAACTTACTCCTTAACCATCAAACCGGCAGGTATGACCATAGATGCAGCTACCGGCTTGATTGAGTGGACACCGACGAGTGACCAGGCGGGGGTTAATGATGTCGCGGTCAAGGTCATAGATAACGGTAGCGCTCCAGCTTCCCAGACCCAACCATTTACCATTACAGTAAAACTGCCAAGCATGCCGGCGACAACCGTCTTGAGCACAGCGGATGGCTGTAAAACCAAAAAGTGCAGAACAATATTACCAGCAGCCTGCAAAAGCGGTATTCTCCAGGTTAGTAACAACAACTGGCGGGAAACCGACTCTGGTTTATACACATCCTATGATTTTTCAGATGTATCCATTCCCGCAGGTTTTGAAATAGCATCGGTCGTTGTTTATGTGGAACACTTCGAGCAAGAAGGATTTACCGCGGGAAAATTAGAATGGGCCGCCGGCACAGGTTGGCCGAGTGAACCAGTGGTTTGGGCCTCAATAAATGCCCCTGTGTACGAAGGAGAACCAAATGAGGCGACAGACTTATGGGACGTAACAAGTCTCGTGGACACGCCCGAAAAGGTAAATTCCCTTCAACTGCTGGTTAAAAACAATGACGACGTTGCCAATAGAAAAACATTGGTAGATTACATCTACGCCGTAGTTGAATGGAACTGAGTTCTGCGAAATTCTTGATTCTCGATGAGCATCGGGTATCGAGTATCAAGATTTAATGCGGAATTGTAAAAAAACGAAAATTGAATTTGGCATTTAGTCAAATATCAAGTATAATATATATAGCGAGCGTAAGTGAGGGAAAACCAAGCAGGGGGCCATCCTTAAATAGTCCGATATGTTTTTTCACTTATGCTTGTGCTTGTTGTTTGTGAGATATAGTGAATGTAGTCTGAACGGGTTTGAGCGATTGCCCGTTTATTGGTGTTGCTAACATAATACTACTCCTTTCTTCTATTTGGGGGGCTGGTCACCACACGGTCAGCTCCCATTTTTTTGTCGGCCAAATCCATTCTGCAAACAAAGCGAACATCTCTATAGATTCCTTCTATACTCCACTCCTTCTGTCGTGTCACTTTGGTATTATCCCTGCCATCCCAAAAAACCAATTTTATCGTTGAGCTAAAAAACGCGATTCCTTCGCCCCATTCGACTACCCCTTCGGCTTCGCTCAGGGCTTCGGCTAATTCAGGGCAGGCGTGGCTCAGTAACAGGCTTAGCGTAAAAAAACCGAGCTAATTTTCGGTCTAACGACTGTTAAGTCCTAAAACTATTTTGTTTTTGGTCAGGCAGGGGACACTCCAAGAAAAATCCATCCCTCCGGTAGTATCGCTGCTAAAAACTCTTGACTTTTGCGAGCAAATAGGATAAAATTATAATTGTAATAAGTAGTTCCGGGGGGTGATCAAAATCGGAATGGGGGGTTCTCAAATTTCCCCAATTGAGCACCCAAGTTAATCGTCGTGCGTATTGTGTGGTGCGTATCGTGTATAAGAATCGTCGTGCGTATTGCGTGATGCGTATCGCGCAAAACAAAAACGCAATACGTAATACGATATACGCAATACGAAATAATGAGGGAGGATAATGATGAAGCTGAAGTTGATAATATTAGTAGTTTTCTGTGCGGCGGTTGTTCCGGTTTTTCCGAGCGCAACAAAAGCCACCCCTGTTGGTACTGTGGATATAACATTTACCGGTCATGGAGCCAATGACCTAATTGAGGCCTGGGTTGCGGGCCAGGAAAATGCTTTAGGCTACGCCGGAGTTTATATGCTCGAGAAGAGCTACGGAACGAATGAAGGAAAAACCTGGTCCGACGGGCCGATTGGCGTTTTCTGCATTGAATGGGCGGAAATAGTCTCAAGCAACACATTGACGTACGATGTGATTATGCCGCAAGACGGACCTGTTCCAACGACACTTTTAGAAGGTACAATGGGTCTGACCAAGGCCAAATATCTTCAGGAGCTTTGGGGCAGGTACTTCGATCCATCCTGGGTGGGCAGCGGCCCATTTACATACCAGCAAAATACCAAGGCCGAGGCTTTTGGTGCAGCCGTATGGGAGATAGTCCACGAGGACCTTCCCTTGAATGCGTTAGGCTGGGATGTTACGGTCGATGGCTCACCGGGCGACCGTGGTTTCCGTGCCGCGTATCTTGATACAGATTTGGCCAACTATATGCTGCACTCTCTGGATGGCACCGGTCCGAGGGCGGACCTGCGAGTCTTCAGCTACAACGGACAACAGGATTACCTTGTGGAAGTACCGGAACCAGCAACAATAGCTTTGCTTGGCTTCGGAGGTGTGCTAAGCCTGGTGCGTAAGAAAAGGACCTCTACTTAAACGAATATGCAGCGGGGCTGAGCCGGGCTTCTCGACGACCAGGCCCCTGGCTTTTACGACCCGGTAAGAAATTTTTGGAGGGTAAAAAAAGTTTTTTGTCAAACTATTAACAAGACTAACCAATAACAAAAAGCCGACGGCAATGATCGGCAGAAAGGAGGAATACTCATAAAACAAAATCGCTACTAAATAAAGGGAGTAACTCGAAGCCGACGGATTGAGAAAACAATCAAAGCTGCTGCAAGCAGTCCGCAGCACAAAGATAAAACGGACAGAAATTTATGAATATAAAATTTCGGAGGGGACAAGAAATGAAAAAGTTAGTAATAATGATTCTCGCATTGTTGATATGTACCGGCACGCCGGTATTGGCGACACCGACGGTCGAATTCAGTCCTAATCCAGACACCGGAGGAAGCTGGGAATACGACGGGGCCAGCATACTTAGCTTTAACCAGAATATCGCTGTTGATGCAGGAATGGGCAGTAATTACGATGCCTTGGTCGGCTCACTGGTACATATTCCCACTCTCATAGTAGGTGCAGGTGCAGGTGGTACCTACGAAGTTAAACCAATCGGCAGCCCAACCATCTCGATTACGAGTGCAGATAATAGCGCCGTTTATTTAATGGGCACCCTTGCCGGTGGTGACCTGGTTCCGATCGGAACAATAGCAGGAGGCTACACGAGTTTTAAGACGGACATTAGTAATCTCGTTGTAACGGATGCCGGCAAGGCGCTTGGTTCTGCCGCGTTAAATATGATCCTCTACACTCAAACGCCCGGACTTGATTTTGAACTATCATTACAGGGGGGAAGTGGAACTAACTATCGCAGCTTTGCCCAGATGTTGGCCGGCGGTTATGCCGGCGGCAACGGTTTCAGTGGCGCCATGTCTATTCCTGAGCCGACTACGATAGCTCTGCTGGGTCTTGGTTCTTTGACTTTATTAAGAAAAAGAAAACGCAAAGCGTAAGACAGTCCCGCCTTCTACAACTGCTGGGGCTGTGAGTACTACGCTTGCAGCCCTTCTTTACCATAGGTTGAGGGCTGTGCGCTGAAAAATATTTTCGCCGTGGGTCGATAAAAAGACCCACTGCTTCACGCAGAACTCTTCGACACGTTTTTTAAACAGCATCATCTCAATTTTTTACTTGTTCTGAAACACCTTTTGTGGTATAATAAATTTAACATTTGGAAGGAAGCTTGTATGTTTATATTTAAATTTATATGGAGATGTTTACGTCAATTGTGGTGTTCAAGCGGAACTCCACAGACCGGGATTGATTACCATAAATGGGAAAGCAAGACCGAGTCTTTTAGAAGTTTGTCGAGAGAGCATTATTTAATTCCTGAGGTAAAAGACAAGTGCCGTGAGTAGTCCGGGCTACCGGCGCTTGTTCTGCTTAGCTTTGGGGACGATAAGGTCATACAAAAAAACTGATTCTTCAGCTAACAAATCTTTTCACCCCGCTTCTTCGTTTTGCGCCTGCACTCGCGTTATCGCAGGTGCGAGCGAAGCAAAACAGCGGCGGTTACACGTCCCAGTCTTTAGAGTCTTTTACGAATTTGTTCTGCAGGACTATGCCTATTAATGTCGGGGCCATCAGAATAGTTGGCAGAAACCATTTTTTGGTAAATATTATTTCTTCTAATCGCTCAGAGGTTTGTGGATAAATGTATAAAATCGCCAGAGATCCCACCACGATTAAACAGCTTCCGCCGAGGCTGGAAAAGAGAATGATAGCGATTTTGAAAACGATAAATGAAATCATACCGCCGGCGACCATCCCAATAAGTGCCCCGGCCAAGATGTATCTTTCAGTCAAGCCGGAAGCGTACCATATCCCCGACGATAGTATTCCGCCGGCTGCGGCACCTAAGATACAAACAGCCCATTTCATCAAGGGCACGGAAAGAACCGCGAGCAAGACCATGCCTACTATTCCGCCCCAGAGATGACTGTTCAAGCCGACAATTTTATCGGTTATTGAAATACCCAGAAACAAGCCCAACAGGGCAAAGCTGATTACGACCAATATTTTGAAGACGCGCCAGCCGTAGAAAAGACAGACTGCACCGAACGAGATGAAAGTTACCGCTTCGACCAGATTTAGAGAAGTAATATATGACCAAAAGGTTTGCATTGGGACAACTGCTTCTTCTGCGGCCTCTGGAGAAGCAGTTTCAGCCGCCTGGGCAAGGATGGTAACACAATCCATTATTTTTCTCCTTAAATTTTCTTTGTAGTTTTTTTACAAAACGCCAGAGCTGTTATGACGTCCGCCAACCTTCCTTTGTTCGGTCGGATTCTTTCTTATTCTTACTAATTCGTCTTTTTCGCCCCGAGTGTGCTTTTGGATGTTTACAAAGTAATAGCTGCTCAATCGTGCCGAAAGCTATCATCGCTAAAAAGGCAGTGGCGTAATATGATGACTTACTGCAAATTATGCTAACAGGGACAGACCCTTTATGCAACAACAGCAAAATCATTCCGGCGAAAATAAGTATCGCTCCCAGAACCGAACAGCATAAAGCCATAGCCAAGCGCCACAGGCAAAATCCCGCCACTATAAAAATCAGTGCCAAGACCATTATTATCGCCCAGTGATCCACGGACATTTGTAAACCAGCGTGTTTTATCCTTTGGCCGGTATCGATTATATAATCTTTCATTATTTCCGCACTTTTACGAACACTGATAGCCTGGCGCTGAGCTGACGTTTCGACCGGCCTTACGTTAGCTGCTTCTTGCTCATATTCAATGTGGGGCCCGGCTAAAACGACAAAGGCAATAGCCGTAGCTAATGCGGCTGTAAGTATTGCGATAAATAACCTTTCAAGTATTGTTGCGATACCTGCGACAAGAGCCGCCGAGAACAATACCGAGATGAAGTTCGAGCCGATTATAAAAAATCCACAAACAGCTCCGGTAATCGCGCCGGCGGTCGGGAGTAAAAGATTTCTAAAGCCCAGGCCGCCGAGCCAGATAAATAAACCGGCTATAACGCAAACCAATCCCGGCCCGAACAAAACTACAGGGCTGAGACCTGCCGTTCCGCCAATGGCGGATTCTAAATCTTGTAAAATTTGAAGCATAGCATTCTTATAAGCTGCGCGAACCTATTACCCGTCCCCGTGAAAATGGGGATTAGTTTATTCTTTATTTATCGGCCTATTTGTACAATTTTCGTTAAATCGCGGCCTGCGTGTGTGATTTGAGGCTAAAAAAGCCGGTTTTATTCGATCAGGGTGGGTTTAATGCGGATGAGAGGAGTCGAACCTCCACGGGCCGAAGCCCACAGGCACCTGAAGCCTGCGCGTCTGCCAATTCCGCCACATCCGCAAGGTTTTCTATTCGCGCACTTCCCAGACAACAATGTCTTAGGTGATAACAATATTAACGATTCCTGCCGTTTCGTCAAGGATTTTAATGTAAACCCCGTTAGAAATTACTTCCCACATTGGACTGTCAGTCTTTCAGCGCCGATTTCTCCCGAAGGGATGACCTTCGGTCATAACTGGGCTCACGCCTAATTGGTGCTGGACCAAACCGTCCTATAAACCATAAAAGGCTTTATAAAAGCAGCCTCGTTACTCGATACTTGATTCTCGACAAGCACTAAGCATGCGGCATCGAGCATTGAGCAGCCTAACGCTTTTATGAACAAGGATTTACATCGCATTTTAAAATTGCAGGCATCCTGTCTGAATGCAAGGAATTTCAACATCCTGCAGCATTGAATTACAAGAAAGGGCTTAATCACTTCAGCAGGTTTTCCGAAAAAGTATTAAGTTCGATTATTTACTATCGCCAAGAAACTAAAAAGGCAGTTTTTTGTCTTTGCTGGTTTTTATTTTATATTTAAAGAGGGAGTCTGGTGAGTTGTTGTGAGTATTTTTATTCACCAATTAACCACTCACCAATTAGAGTGGATAAACAGCAGTGTACCTGTTAAAGGCGTATGTGTCCATATTTGAAGCGGAGGTAACATTAATCGGATGGGCTCGGCACGAAGTATCTCCAAGATTTTTGGATCGACGCAAACCATCTCCGATACTCCTAAAGCGGAATTGGAAGCCAATCTTCCTTTCGGCGAACTGCTTGTTTCAAAAGGTCTGATAAGCCGCAAAGAATTGGAGAAAGTTCTAAAGGAGCAAAGCAAGCAAGGCGGTCGGCTGGGTGAGATACTGCTTCGACTTGAGAAGCTAAATCATGAGGATGTTACTCGCGCCCTGGCTGAGCATCTCTCGATGGAATACATCTCTTTAGGTGATACCAACAAGATGGACAAGATAGATATGGATATCGCTCGTATATTGCCCGAGAGTATCGCCAAACGATTCTGTCTTGTGGCTACAAGTGAAGATGATGACAAAGTTGTCGTTGCGATGGCTGACCCGCTTAATGTCATCGCTATAGATACAGTTACCCTGAAAATGAAGCGTCAAATCAAGCCGGCGATTAGTTCTCCTCGTGAAATTCGCCGGGCGATAGAATTCATTTATCACGGCTCGGATGTTGAAGAACAACAGCTTCGCAGCCTGGTCGAGGGTGAAGGCGACGAAGAAGGTATACTTGCGGAAGAAATCGAGGAACCGGATATCAGCGGCGAGGCAGATGCAAACAAGGCACCAGTGATTCGGTTCGTTGACTTGCTCCTGAGCCAGGCGGTTAAAAGCAGAGCCAGTGATGTTCATATAGAACCTCAAGAAAAAACAATGATGGTTCGCATGCGAATTGATGGGGTTCTGCGTGATATGGTACCCCCGGCCAAAAAGATGCAGGCAGCGGTAATTGCCAGAATAAAGATTATCTCACGAATGGATATCGCCGAGCGCAGGCTGCCCCAGGACGGCCGATTCCAAGTGAAGACTTCCGGTCGAAGTATAGACGTCAGAGTATCGGTAATTCCAACAATATATGGTGAAAAGGTAGTGATGCGAATCCTGGATGCATCGGCGGTAAAGCACGAACTGGCACAACTTGGGCTTGAGCCTGAACTTCTCGAAGAGTTTAAAGACATGCTGGCACGACCCCACGGAATAATGATTGTTACGGGGCCGACCGGTAGTGGTAAAAGTACCACATTATATTCTGCTCTGAATTATGTCAAGGACCCGAAGAAAAATATTACAACAGTCGAGGACCCTGTCGAATACCGCCTGGCCGGAATTAACCAGATTCAGGTTAAGCCGGAAATTGACCTGGATTTTGCAAAGTGCCTGCGAGCAATTTTGAGACAGGACCCCGACATAATTCTAATAGGTGAGATTCGAGACAAGGAAACGGTCGAAATTGCAATAAAGGCGTCTTTGACAGGCCATCTTGTTTTGAGCACGTTTCATACGAACGACGCACCCAGTGCGATAAGCAGATTGCTCTATATGGGGATTGAGCGGTATCTGCTGGCTTCGTCGCTGAATTTAGTTATTGCCCAGCGATTGGTTAGAAAAATCTGTGAACACTGCAAAGAACCTATAACCTTAAGCGAGGAAGTCCTTAAACGTTTGAAGATTGACAACAAAAAGGCCGAGGATACTGTCTTCTATCATGGCAAAGGCTGTTCGGCCTGCGGTGGTACAGGTTGTTTGGGCAGATTGCCCATATTTGAATTTTTGGTTATAGATGATGAAATAAGAGAACTGATAATTGCCGGCAGCAGCGAGGCTCAGATAAGAGAATCAGCACGTAAAAAAGGTTATGGTGGTTTACTTGAAAGCGGTGTAAATAAGGCATTAGCGGGTTTAACAACTCCCGAAGAGGTCATTAGTGTAGCTTTTACAGGATGAGTTTAGGAGCAAGTGGCAGTTATGGGGGCAAGGGCCTGAAAACAGTAAAGGCAAGTCTTTGTTTTCTCGCATAAAGGGCAAATCCAGCCCAGCCTTGCACATAATATTTGCGAATAATATTGGAACAGGGCTTCATAAAAACTACGATGAGATTTTTACTAAACTCAAGGTTTTCAAACACCGATAAAATATTGCCGTGAAATGGTAAGAAAAGTGCGCTTTTACTGCTTTACTGTATGGGCAGACAAAGCCGAACTGCGCAAGTTACTTTTCTGACATATACCAGGATTAGAGACAACCGGATAGATAGATGTGCTTTTGAGAAGGTTTGATAAATGAAAAGCTACAAATATGTCGCTCGAGATTCAACAGGGGCTCAGAAGAAAGGTCTTGTGCAGGCAGCTTCCTCAACCGACGTACTTGCTCATCTTCGAGAGCAAGGGCTTACACCTATTTCTGTCGATGAGACATCCACAGGAGTACCAAAAAGCCGGCGAGTAAAACATCGCAAAAAAATCAAATCAGCGGACCTTGCAGCGCTTTGCTGGCAGTTGTCCACAATGCTCGAGGGAGGAATTCCTATTACGGTAGCTTTAGACACGATTGCCGAAGATTCAGAACATTCAAATCTTGGGTCTATTCTGCGAGGCATCTCGGATAAGGTGAAGAAAGGTCAGTCTTTCTCGGACGGTATTGCGGAATTTCCCAAGGTTTTCAACAACTTGTCTTGCGCTTTGATCTTAGCCGGTGAAACCGGCGGTAATCTGGGAGGCGCGTTGGGTAAGCTGGCAGAGTATTTTGACAATCGTGATAAATTGGCCAAAAAGATTAAAAAGGCAACGGCTTATCCTATCTTTGTAATGTCTTTTATTACCCTCATAGTGATATTTATAATGGCTTTTATTGTCCCGCGGTTCAAGACGATATTTGACCAGCTCGGGGGAAAGCTGCCGGCATTTACACGGGGATTTATGGCCTTTTACGATATTCTACGCTACCATATTATTTATATGATCGGCTTTGTTTTTGTCCTGATAATTTTCTGTGTTGTCTTCAACAAGACCAAAAAAGGACATTATTTTTTTAGTAGAGTTGCTCTGGCCATACCTTTGCTTGGCAATGTATTCAGTCAGGCCTTCGTTGCAATGTTTTGCAAAACAATGTCAACTTTATTGTCTTCGGGTGTTTCAGTGCTTGAGGTGTTCGATGTTCTCACTGGGATGACCGGTAACGATATTATGAAATCAGCGGTAGTAAAAGCCAGAGAAAATATTGTCGAAGGCTCAAACATCTCTTCAAGTATGTCGATAACGGGTTTTTTCCCCAATATGGTTATCAAAATGATACAGGTGGGGGAAGAAAGCGGGTCTTTGCCAATAGTGCTCGGAAAGACCAGCGAGCATTATGAACGAAAAATCGATACCACAATAACCACTTTGACGAGCCTGCTTGAGCCAATAATGATTGTATTGGTTGGTGCTGTTGTGTCAGTAGTAGTTATTGCACTGTACTTGCCAATTTTCACAATGTCGGACGTGGCAGGATAGTTCAATCTCGGGGCATAGGTGGTGACTAGTGAGGTTTCAGCCCACCAATTAACTACTCACAATTTGTTTTTTGGCTTTTTTGTGTTATATTTTAAATAATAAACGTTGTGGAGGATAGGTCTTAATCGCAGATTTTGCAGATTACGCGGACTAAAAACAAATAAAAAAATCAGTGAAATCTGTATAATTCGTGCTTCCAGCCCTTAATGAAATAAGCAGTAAAAAACTCGAAAAACTCATACAGTTGTTAGCGATTTTAGTCGATAGAGAACTAAAGAATTGAGGATTAAGCGTGTGTATTGCGTAATGCATATAGCACAAAGGAAAATCGCAATACGAGAACATCGGAAACAGAGTAATTTTCAAAACATTTTTTAGGAGATTAAAGATGGGAAAGAAAAGAGAGAGAAGGGGCTTCACCCTGATTGAGCTGATGGTCGTTATTCTGATTGTCGGCATCTTGGCTGCGGTGGCGGTTCCGATTCTTCGCGGCAAAATCGACCAGGCAAAATGGTCGGAGGCTGCTGCGACGGCCGGCGCCATCCGTTCAGCCGCACGCGCCGCCTGGGCAGAGGATCCGTTATCTATCGCGGTGGGTGCAGTTACGCCTCAAATGCAGACTTTAGGTTTTAGACCAGGTGACCTTACCGGCAAATACTTTACTGACACCGATTTCTCAATTACCGCTATCGATGCCCAAGGAAATGTTGACATCTCGGCGAATGCACCCGCTGGTAGTGGTCTCGTAGGCGTTGCGACTCTTACTACTGCTAATGGCTGGCAAACTCCTTAAGAATTTCGCGGATTCTGCGAGCCAAGGTGTTGGCAGATTTGCCGGCTTTCGGAGGCGGGTTTGATTGTTAAGCGACCCGCATTTGCCCCCGCCATTATGCTTCGCAAAGTCAAGAAGCGGAGGCAATTAGTTCAATTGAGCTAATGGTGGCTATGGCTGTTGAGGCCATAGCCACCTTCGCGCGCATCAAGCTGTGATTGTCATTAGTGCGGATACACCCAAAATATATCGTATATACTTATCATTGCCTGTTGCCTGCTCCGGAGGAGTCTAAAAATGGGAAAGAACAAGGGTAGAAGTGGCTTCACGCTCATCGAGCTGATGGCTGTCATTATGATCGTCGCCATCTTAGCTGCGGTGGCGATTCCGATTCTTCGCGGCAAAAACGAAGCCGCAAAGTGGTCGGAAGCAGCTGCGACGGCCGGCACCATCCGTTCAGTCGTACGCTCTGAATTCGCTAAAGATCCCTCTACGGTCGGCGGGTGGAACGGCCAGGCCGTCACGGGGGTGATGTCGCAATTAGGTTTTAAGGCGGGCGACCTTACCGGCAGGTACTTCGACGACAGCCATTTCACTATTGCTTCTGTCGATGCCAACGGAAATGCTACTATCACAGTAACAGCCCCTGCCAGCCTGACCGGCTCCGGACAACTTGATAGCGCGAACGGCTGGGTCTATACTCCTTAAATCTGATTCTCTTACCTTGTATTTTTTCGGTTGTCACCACGGCCGATAACTACTCTAATGCACATCTTATCTCATCTCATAATTGATAATTAATAGTTGGTGACTGACAGTTGCCAAAACTATCAAAAATAATCAACAGAATATAATCGATATTCGATTATTTATAGGACCGGACATCCTAAAATCACGCACATCAGCCTATGCAAAATGATTGTAATTTCTAAGTAAAACGCTTTCCTTTTTAAGCCGATGAAAGAAGAAAATAGAGGAAAGAAATGCAGAGGTGGATCTCCAATTTGAAATTTAGAACTTTTTGTAAGGATTTATAGGCTTGGACTGGAAACGAATGTTTAATTTTACCAAGACAGAACTTCTGGGGCTGGACATCGGTTCGTCTGCGGTGAAGGCGGTCCGCTTGCGCAAAGATGATACCGGCTACACAGTAACCGCAGCCGGCATCGCCGAGATTGCGGTAAGTGAAGAGGATAATAACCATCGAAACACAGTCAACGCAATTCGCGAATGCCTTGAATCGACCGGGCGCAAGATGAAATTAGCTGTTTGCGGCCTCAGCGGTCCGGAAGTTGCCGTGCGGGACTTTGAGTTTCCGTCGTTATCGACTTCAGAGATAGATGGGGCTGTCTTGTTTGAGGCCTCACAGGTTTGTCCGTTCAATGCGGCAGATAGTGCTGTTGATTATCACTTGATACCGAACGGCGATGATAAGACAAGAGGCATCTTAGTTGCGGCGACGAATGCGCTGATAAAAAGCAAGGTACAACTCACTAAAGAAGCCGCCCTAAAGTGCGTTCTGATGGATGTCGAGGGATTGGCCCTTTTGAACTGCTTCAATGATCTGACCAACGATTCTGAAAAGTCCACAACAGCAATCCTGAACGTTGGCGGCTCCGGCACAACTGTGGCAATTATGGGTGGTAATGGTCGGCCGTTCATTCGCGATATGACCTTTGCCGGCGATAATATTATAAAGCAGATTGCAACTGATAAAGGTATGTCAACAGAAGACGTCAAGGGGATTTTGTCCGGCGATTCGACGGCATCTCAAATAAACCTTAAAAATAGTCTTGAAAAAGCCTGTCAGAAACTGATAGACGATGTTTCCAAAACGTTGCGCTACTATGCGACCCAGGAGCAATCGAGGCCCGTTGAGAAGATATTTGTCTGCGGCGGTTTTGCTCTTACCAAAGGTTTTATCGAGTTATTGAACAGCCGGCTCGGAGCCGAAACGGTTTTGTGGAATCCCTTTGAGAAAATACGCTGCGATACAGCTCAGCGGTTCGGAGATATTTGCAACAAGAAAGGCCCTGCCCTGGCAGTGGCAGCCGGCCTTGCCATGAGGTCGGTTTAATTGATTACCGGAAAAGACTAAACGTTATACAAGCAGTGAGATAGGAAATAATGTTCAAGATAGATTTATTAAAGGGACAAGGCATCCCGATGAAGAGCAGTCCCGGGGGCATAGCTATTGCCGCGGTAACGGTTGCAGTACCTATGACCATCGCAATAATAATGTTTGGCTTCTATCTGAACGACAGAACCCGCGTATCAATAAAGGAACAGGAAATAGTCAGATGCCAAGCAGAAATTGATAAATTGTCGGGTGCCGTGGAGCAGCAAGACTCATTAGAGAAAGAGAAAATCACTTACCGTAATTACCTGTCGGAAGTCAAGTCTTCTATCAGCAGATATATTCAATGGTCGCCCGTCCTGGTGACACTGGTAGAGAATATGCCCGACTCGGTGATGTTGACCGAGCTTGAGGTATTGCAACATTCTGTGAGAAAAAAGGTTCCCAAAAAAGACAATCCAGAAGAAATGATTGAAAAGAATGTCCCGGTAAGAATATTACGTATGAGTGTCAGCGGCAGCCCGCAACACGACTGTGACAAAGCGGTCAGGGATTTTCGGAACCATCTTCGCTCTTCGGCTTTCCTCGGGCCTAAGCTTGAGAACATCGGAGTTTCGCAGGAATCTGAGACGCTTGAAGGCCGAGATGTGGCCTCCTACGAGATAGAGTGTGTTTTTAAGGCGAGGTTGTAAAATGTCTTTTAAGAAAACACATAAAAAATATCTTATAACAACAGGGATCATATGGGCTGCTTGCTTTGTAGCATTCCTGCTCGCCTATATACTTGTTTTAGGGCCCCAAAAGAACCTCGAAAAAAGCCTCGAAAACAAGCTCGCTGAAAGAAAGCAGGTGTATGAGTCTGCACAAAGAGCAGCACAGAAGGAAACCAAAATCCAGTTGAATGAGCAAATCGAGCATTTACAAAGCAGGCTGCAGGATTTTGTTATTGATTTCGAGGACTCGGCTAATTTGACGTTTGATATAAGTCAAATCGCCAACGAGAAGAAGGTCGCTTCGTTCAGTATCAAAAGTAAAGACATCCGGGGACTCTCAACAATACCTGATTGTAAGTACATTTGTGAGAACCACATTGTTATCAGTTTTACCGGAGGTTTTAATCAGTTTGTTACATTCCTGAATGCTCTGGAGAGACACCGGCCGGTCCTCTTTGTGGACAAGTTCACAATAACTCGCTCAGGGCAGGACGATTCAGACTTTGAAGTAAGTTTGAATGTGGCGGCTTTTGTAAAAAAACAGCAGGACGGTAAAACCGCCGATAAAGGCTCGATGAAACTTTACGGCAAGAAAATATGAGAATAATAGCAATATCAAATCAAAAAGGGGGTTGCGGCAAAACAACTACGTCAGTAAACCTCGCGGTCGCCTTTGCTGAGAAAGGCAAGAAGACGCTGATAGTTGACCTCGACCCACAAGGTCACAGCACGATAGGATTCGGCTATAATCCGGATAGCCTGACTATGACCATTTATAATGCTCTGATGAAAGCCCAACCCACAATGTCCGAAATTATAGTGAGCACTAAAATCAAGGGGCTCGATCTGGCACCAAGTAATGTTCTGCTTTCGGGTGCCGAGATTGAGCTGGCCAGCATAGTCGGCAGAGAATTCGTCCTGGCTGAGAAGCTCAAAACAGTACAGGACAAATATGATATATGTGTTATCGACTGCCCGCCGTCGCTTGGTTTGCTGACCCTCAACTCACTTGTTGCCAGCACTGATGTTATCGTGCCTGTTCAGGTGGAATACTATGCAATGGAAGGCCTAAAACAGCTATTCGAGACAGCGAACGTTATCAGAGAGCAGTTGCACGCTTGCAATGTAAAAATCTTGGGCTTATTGTTGACTTTTGTGGAAAAAAGGAGGTTGCTGAGTTGTCAGACTCAAAAGCAAATGCGGAAATTGTTTGGCTCTTTGGTGTTTGATACGGTTATTCACAGATGCGTAAGGTTGGCTGAAGCTCCCAGTGCCGGTCAGCCGGTTTTCACCTATGCCCCCGAAAGCCGGTCGGCAGTTGAATATAGGGCTTTGGCTGAGGAGATAATCAATGGCAAGGCTGCGGCTAAGCAGGTAATCGAAGGCCGGGCTTTGGTCGGGAGTAAATAATAAATGTCAGGGCACAAAAGGAAAAAAGCAGGACTCCAAAAGGAAATCTCATCGATTTTCAAGGGGATACCGAGTCCACAAACCGACGGTGGACAGAAGCTTTTCGGCACCTCTTCTGTTGAGCAGCCCGGCTATATTGAGCCAAAACCGCCAGCCCCAGAACCTAAAAAGCCACGAGTCTCAAAAGCTTATCAAGCTATGCAACCACTGTTCAAAATTGACGCAGAGCACATCGTCGACGCCGAGCCAAAGCCACCAACTCTGGAACTGCAGCAACCCCAAGCCTCAAAGACCAATAAAGTTACGCCATCGTTGCCCAAAGCTAAGCCAGCTCAACAAGACAAAGTTATAACAGTGCGACAACCTAAATTTGTGCCAGCTCAACGATCCAACACTATTCAAACTCGACAACGCCTTATGACAGCAGGATTGATATGGGCAGCCTGCTTTGTAGTATTCCTGCTTGCCTATATGCTTGTGTTAAGGCCCCAAAAGAACCTCGAAAAAAGCCTCGAAAACAAGCTCGCTGAGAGAAAACAGGCGTACGAGTCTGCACTAAGAGCAACCCAGGAGGAAACCAAAATCCGGTTGAATGAGCAAATCGAGCGTTTACAAAGCAGGCTGAAGGATTTTGTTATTAATTTCGAGGAATCGGCTAATTTGACGTTTGATATAAGTAAAATTGCCAACGAGAAGAAGGTCGCTTCGTTCAGCATCAAAAGTGAAGACAGCCGGGAACTGTCAACAATACCTGAGTGTAAGTACATTTGTGAAAACCACATTGTTATCAGCTTTATTGGAGGTTTTAATCAGTTTGCTACATTCCTGAATGCTCTGGAGAGACACCGGCCGGTCCTCTTTGTGGACAAGTTCACAATCACTCGCTCAGAGCAGGACCATTCAGACTGTCAAGTAAGTTTGAATGTGGCGGCTTTTGTCAAAAAACCGCAGTCCGAAGGACTCCTTTTGGAGGACGGAAAAACCGCCGATAAGAGCTCGATGAAACTTTACGGCAAGAAAATATGAGAATAATAGCAATAGCAAATCAAAAAGGTGGTTGCGGCAAAACAACTACGTCAGTGAACCTATCGGTCGCCTTTGCTGAGAAAGGCAAGAACACGCTGATAGTTGACCTCGACCCACAAGGTCACACCACGATAGGATTCGGCTATGATCCGGATAGCCTGACTATGACCATTTATAATGCTCTTATGAAGGCCAAACCCACAATGTCCGAAATTATAGTGAGCACTAAAATCGAGGGGCTCGATCTGGCACCAAGTAATGTTCTGCTTTCGGGTGCCGAGATTGAGCTGGCCAGCATAGTCGGCAGAGAATTCGTCCTGACTGAGAAGCTCAAAACAGTACAGGACAAATATGACACATGTGTTATCGACTGCCCGCCGTCGCTTAGCCTATTGACCCTTAACGCATTTGTTGCCAGCACTGATGTTATCGTTCCTGTTCAGGTTGAATACTATGCAATGGAAGGCCTAAAACAGCTATTCGAGACAGCAAACATTATCAGAAAGCATTTGCACGCTGGCAATGTAAAAATCTTGGGCTTATTGCTGACTTTTGTGGAAAAAAGGAGGCTGCTGAGCAGTCAGACTCAAAAGCAAATGCGGGAATATTTCGGCGATTTGGTGTTCGACACGGTTATTCACAGATGTGTAAGGTTGGCTGAAGCCCCCAGTGCCGGTCAGCCGGTTTTCACCTATGCGCCCGAAAGCCGGTCGGCGGCTGAATATAGGGCTTTGGCTGAGGAGATAATCAATGGCAAGGCTCCGGCTGAGCAGACAACCGAAGGGGAAGCCTCGCCTGAGCAGACAACCAATGGCGAAGCCTCAGCGGAGCAGATAAACGATGATAAAGCTTCGGCTGAGGAGATAACCGAAGGCGAAGCTTCTCCAGAGCAGATAATCGAAGGCCAGGCCTTGACCAGGAGATAATAATCAATGGCAAAGCAAGAAAAGCAAAAGGCAGGACTCCAAAAGGGAATCTCATCGATTTTCAAGGGGGTCTCTATTCCTCAAAAAGACGGTGACCGGGAGCCTTCCGGTACCACTGCACCGGAGCGCACGGACTATACCAAACCCAAGCCGCCAGTTCCGGATCAGCAGAAGTCCGAGGTCCCAAAAGCTTATCAAGCTACACAAACGTTGACCAAAGCTGCTCCCGAGCACACTGATGATACCGAGCCCAAACAGCCGACTCCGGAGCCTCAGAAGGCCGAGACCCCAAAAGATCATCAAGCTACACAAACGTTGACCAAGGCCGCGCCAGCTCCACAACCCAAAACTGAGCCAGCTCAACAACCCAAAACGGAGCTAACTCAACAATCCAAAGCTAAGCCAGTTCACCTACCCGAATTCATGAGAGATCAACAATCCGATGTTGAACCAGCTCAACGACCCAAAGCTGAGCCGGCACAAAAACCCAAAGTTGTGCCAGTTCAACAACCCAAAGACGAGCCGGTACAAAAATCCAAAGTTGTGCCAACTCAACAACCTAAGGCTGATATTGACAAAAAAGTCTCTAAAAAACGTCCTACCGTAAAAATCAGCAGCCAAAGCTACTGGCAACAGATAAAGGGTAAGCTGTTTCAACCAAAATCGGGTACCAGTACCGCAAAGCAAAAGGCAATGGTGGTAATGATGCCGCTGCTCTTTATCGCTTTAATTTTCATGCTGTTCAGAGGAGGCGTCTTTGGCACAAGTGCGGGTCATACCGAAGCGTCCACAGAAGAGACCGCCCCCGATGTTGTCAGTGCCGATGCTGATAATAAAATCGACTGGGAGGTTCCGGAGCCATATCCGACAACGCTTCGCGACCCTATGCGATTAGTCCCGGCAGAAGTCTCTCAGACCGAGCGGAACGGAACCAGAAAAACAACAGATATAATCGTAAAAAGCATTCTTTATAGCGAGGACAAGCCGTCGGCGGTTATTAGTGGCCGCATCGTCTACGAGGGTGATAAGATACGGGGTGCGAGTGTTATAAAAATAAATAAAGACACTGTCGAATTCGAATTGAATGGGAAAAGATGGAACCAAAAGGTTCAATGACAAAAGCCGTCCCGGCGTACCGGGACAGAAGAAGAATCGCTTAAACAGCTAATTTAGAAAAGGAGCGACTATGAAAAACTTTATGAAAGAAAATTTGGAATTAAGGCTCTTGGCGGTCTTTGTAGTTGTCTGCCTTAGCTGTGCTGTCGCTGTGGCACAGACCGGCAATGAGGAGCCAGAGGAAAAAGCTAATTTAACAGAATTCGAGCAGCGGATGCAAAAAAGGATATCTATCGATGTTAACGATATGCCTATCGATCTGGTAATAAGGCAGCTGGTTGAGCAGGCGGACCTGAACTATATCAAAAGCCCCAACGTCATCGGTAATGTAACCGTGACGTTTAAGGATGTTCCGCTCGAAGAAGCGCTGACCAATATTCTTGCCGTGCACGGCTGCACCTACGATCCCACCGAAAATGTGATAAGAATAATAACAACTGAGGAAATGGTTACAAAAGCCGAACCAATTCTGACTAAAAGTTTTGAAATTGTCTATGTGGATGCTTCAGAAGTCGTAACCGCTCTGGACAAATTCAAATCACCACAGGGTTCGGTATCTTACATCAAGGGCACCAGCCACATAATTGTTACCGACACCGAGAGCAAAATCAGGAAGATAGATGAACTGCTCGAAAAAATCGACCGCATTACGCCGCAAATCCTGGTGGAGGCAAGAATATACGATATAACCAGCCGGGACAAGCTCGACCTCGGCGTCCAATGGCAAGTGGGTAGACGAACTAACGGTATTGGTTATCCAATACCTTCCGGTTATCCAAGCGATGGTTATCCACCACTCAATGATGACATAACAGTCAGCAAAGGAGGTGCCGATACCTATCTTAGCAGCAGAACCGACCCCTTTATGGCAAGCAGATTTTCCGCTCCGACAAGCAAAACTGCCACCTCTACAGAAGCCTTTATGCGTTTTGGCTGGCTCACTCCTCATGTTGACATAGATGCTGTATTAAAAGCCGAGCAGGAAATTACTCAAGCCAAGCTTCTTGCCAATCCGAGAATAATGGTGCTTGATAATGAAACGGCCCTTTTCGATATCGTGACCGAAGAGCCTTACGTGGAACGAACAGTATCGGCAGGCACCGTCACAGAAACGGTTCAATTTAAGGATGTCGGTGTTAAGCTTCAGGTTACACCGCATGTTACACGTGAGGGTATGCTTAGACTGCATATCCTGCCGGAATTCGGTGTTCTTGTGGAGCGGGTTACAATTTCTGCCACTGATGTACCTGTTGTTGATACCCGCAAGGTCGACACAATAGCATTAGTACAAGACGGTCAGACTGTAGTTTTGGGCGGCATGCGCAAAAAGGGTGTAAGCAAAGAGAATAACAAAGTACCGCTTCTCGGCGATTTACCTCTCGTGGGTGCGTTGTTCAGATTCGAAGGTGAAGATACGGCTGTAACCGAGCTGGTTGTTTTCATAACGCCGCGTATTATAACACAGCCGGTTTTGNNTCATATTTTTCGGCTCGTGGCTTGTGATTCGAACCGTCATTGCGAGTCCGCCTTTGGTGGACGATGCAATCTAAAATATAGCGAACGATATTGCGGGGCCTGCAAAGCAGGCCTCGCAATATTTTACATAAGCATACCACACTTTACATGACGAATCAGTCTTTCTTTACATAAAGTGTCTGGGTGGGGAAAGCAAACTCGATTTTTTCAGCCTCGAATCGCTTCATAATCTCAAGGTTGACCTGTTCGTTGACCTGGTGGTACAGCCAGTAGTCGGGGGGCCTGACCCAATAACTCATATAAATATTCAAAGACCAGTCATTAAAATCGCTGAAATATACCCTCGGCGGCTTCTCAGGGTCGGTATTGACCTCCGGTACGCCGGCGAGAACGTCTTTTATAATCTCCACCGCCCTTTTGGCTTTGGTATGACCTGAATCGTAAGTTATGGTGATATTAGAGGTCCTGCGAATAAACGGACGTTTGCCAATGTTTTCCACACTCGTACTCGCAATCACACTATTGGGTATGGTAACAAGATGACCCTCGAGCGTTCGTACGCGTGTGCTTCTAAAGCCGACTGCCTCAACCGGCCCCCGGTGCTCGCCGATCTTTACAAGCTCACCCATTTGAAACGGCCTGTCGGTAAAAATCGTGATAGAGCCAAAGAAATTAGCTATAGTGTCCTTGGCGGCAAGAGCGACCGCAATACCACCGACTCCGGCGCTAAGCAGAAGAGACTTGACATTCGCCCCTAAAATATTCTCACTGATGAGCAGAATCGCGATAATTGCAATTGTTATCCGTAAGGCCTTACGCACTATGGGCACGAGCATATCATCGAGCTTTGTTTCTGATTTACCAACCAGCCGATTCAGGTAATATTCGATGACGTCCACCAGCCGATAAAGCCCATAGGCTGCTGCAATAGCCAATACTACTCGTGCGAGCTTTGTCCATCCCTCGCCAATAGCGGTTCTTATTCCGTTTTCGTCATGGAAGAACAGAGGGAGCTTGGCAAAAAAAATGCCGGCTGCGAATATCGCTACATAGACCGGATTTGCCAGCGCCTTTAGCAGCAGTGTAAGAGGGGTATGGCCCTTTTTCTCCGTCCGCCGGACGGCAAAGCTGTTGATAGCAAACTGGACAATTCGCCCCGCCGCCATTGCTATCAGCACTACCAGTAAAACAAGCCCAAACCGCCAAATTGTATTTCCCCTGATGATTTCGTAATTGACCGTCTTTAGCAGCCAATCGGCCGAACCCATTATTGCTGTTCCTGACGCCGTCATAACTTATTGCCCTAATTAGATCTCGTATCTTATATTAAACATTCACTTCACGAATCGTTCACACCTGCGGTTACGCAAGTGCAGGTGATTATCGATAGTCAATAGAAAATAGTCAATAGTCAATTTCGATGGTCTTTGCACCAAAACAACCGTTTTTTATAGAACTTTTGCTATTTACCGAATTTAGCTGGATTAACTTGCCGATAAATGATAAAACATTGTGTGTATCGTGAGTCTTAAGGCATTAATAATGTCATCCGGCAAACTAAAAATCTATAAAAGGCCGAATTTTAAGAGACCCCGGTTATTACTGGGCTTCTCCGGGTGGATGGACGGCGGTGATGTCTCAACGGGAACCGTAAAGTGCCTCATCAACCAGCTCGGTGCCCAGAGGTTTGCTGAGATCGGGCCGGAAGGATTCTATATCTATAGTTTCCCCGGCTCAATGGAAATAACAGCACTATTTCGGCCGCACACGAAGATAAAGAACGGCTTGATTAAATCCTACGAGATTCCCGTAAATTTGTTTTATTACAGCGAGGAAAATGACCTTATATTGTTTTCGGGCAAAGAGCCCAATCTGCGGTGGGAAGAATATGCCGAGTGCATCTTCTCGTTATGCGAACAGTTCGGCGTCAAAATGATATATTTCATCGGCAGCGTCGCCGGCCTTGTGCCCCACACCCGCGAGCCCAGACTCTTCTGTTCGGTCTCGGATGCTGGCCTTAAAGAAACCTTCCGGCATTACGGCGTAAAATTCACCAACTATGACGGGCCGGCCAGTTTCATTACGTATCTAACAGCGAACTGCAATAAAAGAGGCTTGAGAATGGTATCTTTCGTCGCCACCATTCCTGCTTACGTGCAGGGCAGTAATCCCAAGTGCATAGAAGCGGTTACAAGACGGCTGGTGGGTATGTTGGAGCTGCAGATAAAGCTCGATGAGCTGCGGGCCATAAGCGACGATTTCGAGAAGAAATTAAGTGAAATTGTGCAGGACCAGCCCGAGCTGGAAAGCAATATCCACAAGCTCGAAGAGGACTACGACAACGAGATTTTCGACAGCGAAATGGGCGACCTTAAACGATGGCTGGAGCAGAAGGGAATAAGAGTGGATTAAGAATCGCCTATGCTCCATAGCTTTGGCGACGGAGCGCTATTGGCTGTTTATAAAAAGAAAAAAGAAAAGGGCTGGCAGTTTCTCAGGCTGCCGGCCCTTTGTGCAAATGTAATGGTGTGTGGTTATTCCAGTCGTTTTGTTTCTTTATGAGTTGGCCTATTGGGCCAGGGCTGCAAGTGTTATACTCACAGCCCTTCAGTTCGGTGATACGAATTGTACTTTATGTCCTGCGTTTTCCCGTCGCTGCTGCCGTCTATCACCGCCAGCTTGGTTTGTTACTACTGTGTTGGTGGTACATTGCTGTTCCAGCAATCGTGCGAAAACTTCCAGGAACCATCAGCCTGTCTTTTGCAGATGCCCAAGGCCTTACCATCAGCAAAAATTGGCTCGCCTCCTGCCTTGGGAGTCATTAAGAATGTGTAAGTACAACGAGCAACTGCCCAGTCACCGATTACTTGAATCTCCTCGGGATAGATGACCATCTCGCACGTGAAGTTATCGAAGAGGGGCTTCACACTTGCCCGTAACTCCTCTTGTCCGAAAGTGGCAGGAGCATCTGGTGGCATCTTTACTATGTCATCCGTATGCAAGGACACGTAAAGTTCTAAATCTCCAGTGTTCATAGCGAGAACATATTGGTTCTGAACCTCCTCGATTGCAGCGATGTCGGCTTCGACTGAATACAGGTAGATTGCTGCGTGAAGATTCCCAGCAATGCTGTCTGTCACTGGAGCATCTGCTGAATAAACGGGGCCAGGCTCAGGGTTGCTGGCGGTGCCCTTAACAAAAGATGAGCCTAAAACGACCAGCAAAACCAGCACAAGTACTGGTATGCTCTTAATTGTGATTAGTTGTTTCACTATTGTTTTCATCGAAATTTTCTCCTAATTTGGTTGGGATCTTTACAAAAGTTACCTTTGAAAAACACATATACACCTATTACACAACTGCCAGATATATTGCTGACAAGCCCTGGCAAACCTTGTCATTT
>JABAOH010049833.1_pt1 | contig 28580 bp, 31 predicted proteins | sample 7062181 | NCBI WGS metagenome assembly JABAOH01 (sample SAMN14538630, study PRJNA623070) | marine sediment metagenome | biome: marine biome [ENVO:00000428]; feature: marine pelagic biome [ENVO:01000023]; material: deep marine sediment [ENVO:00002113]; isolation source: pool of 5 deep marine...
ACGCATCAACATGGACTTGTTTGGCGGGCACCTCAGTCGCGAAAACGGGATTCTCCTTGCCATCCAGGGCAAATATCTGCAACAATTCCTCCCGATCGATCCCCATGGTGAACGATCCTTCCGGGATGAGAATCATGGTAGCGTCGTCATAGGGAGACTGAATCTCGGGCGGAAACGGTGGCCCACCGATCTCCTCTAAGATTTCCCACGCTTTTTTCATGGTGGCACCCAAAATACTCGCCTTTGGATCAAAGCCATTGTTGGCCAAAGGCTATTCCTGCGATGAATTCTCCTCCATGATCGGACACGAACGGATTCATTACTTGAGAAGCGTCCGTCTTCCATTGTATCTCTCGGTATCGTACTGGCTCTCGACATCGACTGTATTGAGCTTGCCCACCGCCTCCTCTAATGAAACAGCAGTGACCTTCCCGTTTCGATAACTCACCATCTTCCCAAATTCTCCCCGGACGATCAGGTCGACTGCGGCGATGCCGAAGTAGCGCCCCATGAGACGATCATAGGCACACGGCGCTCCGCCCCGCTGGAGATGGCTCAGTGACAAAGCGCGTGTCTCCAGACCCGTGCCCCGCTCGATCTCCTTCGCCAGGAACTCCCCCATCCCCCCCAGGGTTACGTGCCCGAAGCTGTCCTTCTTTCCGTCCCTTGTAATCTCTCTCCCCCCTTTTATTTTTGCTCCTTCCGACACAACCACGATATCATACCGGGCTCCCCGAGCGCGTCCTTCTAAGAGAAGCTCGTTGACGTGATCAATCTCAATTTCGTGCTCGGGGATAAGAATAATATAGGCGCCACTCGCTTCTCCGCCGACGAGGGCAAGCCAACCCGCATGTCGTCCCATCGTCTCCACGACAAAAATTCTGCGATGAGACCCGGCCGTCGTCCGGAGGCGGTCAATCTCCTCCGTGATGATCTCCACAGCCGATTGGAACCCCAGGGTGTATTCTGTGCCGGACAGATCTTTGTCGATCGTTTTTGGAATTCCGACCACCTTGACGCCCTTTTTGGAGAGCTTGTGAGCCACCCCGAGCGTATCTTCCCCGCCAATCGCGACAAGCGCATCAATTTTGAGGTGCTTCAGGTTCTCAATCACCTGGTCGCTCCGGTCATTGTTCGGATCAAAAGGATTGGTTCTCGAGGTGCCGAGATTTGTTCCCCCAAAACGATCCCAAGTCCGCACCGTCTCTTCATCCAGCGGGACAATGTACTGCCGAAGACCTTCTTCCCACCGCATATCGATGTCTGTAATTCCCCGCCAACCCTCGCGAATTCCTACGACCTCAAATTCAATCTCTCGCTCTGTCCTCAGCCGGGAATCCAGGGCTGTCTTGACCACCCACTTGATGGCCGGGTTCAAGCCGGGACAATCGCCACCACCCGTCAACACACCGATTTTCATAGCCACGTCTTGCCTCCATGTAACCTGATTTATTATATACTTTATGTGGTGTTGAGACCAGGAAGGACTCGCCTTGCAGAATACGCAAGAACTCCTTCATCCGTCGAATCAAAGGGGGTGAATGGAATGATTAAAGTCAAGACTTTCAGCAATGAGTTGAAGATATTTCACACGATGAAGGAATTGGCGGAACTCGACGAGAAGGTCAATAAGTTCATTCAAGAACAGCATGTTAAGGAGGTCATCTCGGTGAGTGATTGTGCCACCACAGACAATTCCGGGATGACCATCGGACTCATTCGAACCCTCACTTACCAAGAGTAGTCAAAAGAGAGACTCACCGCTCCACCTTGCTAGGTGAGAATCTTTACCTGCTCTTCTCCCTTGACTGTTTTGGATCCAAGAGATTCTGAACAGGAGGCACAGAAGTATTCGTATATCTCGCCGTCCACCAACACGAGCAGCAGCCGCTTTCTCACCGGAACCGCTGCCTTGCATTGGGGGCAGTAAAGCGAAGTCGCCTCAAATTCCTGAAACGCCTCACCTGTTCTCTCCGACCGTCCTCTCTGCATAGCTTCCAACCTGGCGAGAACGTACCCCTGTGTTCCCACGTGATAGGTGACCTCAGGAGGTACCACCGGAAGCGATACCTCGCTCATGCGACCCCATATGGTCCGGCCTAAGGAGTTTCAATTTCTCGGGCTCAGTCCTCCACATCCAGACCTGATTTTTCACCCTCAGAGCGCTCGCGTCCGCCTTTGCTCTCCTCCATGGCCTCATCAACCATCTGATCAACCTCTTCGCTCGAGAGGTCTTCTCCCATTTCTCGACTCATTTTCTTCATCCACCGGGCGACACTGGCAGGGTCGTTCTCATCCAATCCTCCCCATTTGGACGGATCGGCGAGGCTCTCCAATCGGCTCTCTTCCGATCGGAGAACCTTCACCCGGGAGATGAGTCGCGACATGCGCCGGCCTTTGCAGTGTTTGCAGACGGGGTCGAGTCTCTCGTGAACTGATAGAACGAGAAAATCAGAGACCCTTCCGCAATCCTGACAACGGAATTCATAAATCGGCATCGCCTCACCATAAATATGAGACCTTTAGGCCCGAAATCCGAGGATCATTCATATTATCGTCAGGATTTCCAGATCAGTCAAGCAATACCCTACTTGTTTTTTGCCCCAGAGGCACCAAGAACTCGGAGTCCCGCCATGCGGGATTCCGTTTGCCGGGAGACGACAGCAAACGAGAAGCATCAGCTCTATCGGGCGGAGGCGATAATTTCCGCCCGTCGCGGTCTCCCGATGGGCGAAAAAGACTAATCCCTCTCTGTTTCGGTGGGGAACAAAACACGGAGTCCGGATCTTCTCATTCTATAATTTCTGCGACATATTCGGCCAACGCTGGAGCGGCAGTCAGACCGGGGGATTCGATCCCGAGGAGGTGGACTCGTCCCGTTGACTGCTTTTGGACGACAAAATCCGTTTGTAACTCGCCACGCAGAAAGACCTTCGGCCGATTGCCCGAAAAGCCAGGATAAATCCGATGAGGGTCGAGGTCTGGAATCAAGGCATGCGCTCCCTGCACGAATTCTTTTCGAGGCGTTCTGATCTCATAATCCTCCTTCTCGGTCACCGGAAGCACAGACGGCCCGATGAGAACCTCCGCGCCAAAGGTTGGGGTCAAATGGACCCCCAAACCGAGCTCACGTGGGACCGGGTACACCAGGCCCTTAACGACATCTTCAGTTGTGCTGTAGTAATCGCCCTTATAGGGAACGACCTCATATCCCTCGAGTCCACACATTCCTGCAATAGCGTCACTATGCAACCCGGCGGCATTGATCAGCACGTCAGCTTCGATTCCACCCCGCGTGGTTTTCACCAGGTTGTTTTTGCCAATTGAGAGCACCTTACATTGTTTGACAAGCGTGACCCCCAAGCCCTTCAGTCTTCTCTCCATGGCCTTCATGTACGCTGCCATATCAACTAAACCCGTTTCCGAGGAGTGGAGCGCCGCGACACATCGGACCCTCGGTTCAATCCTTCGAATTTCCCTCCCCTCGATCAGCACCAGATTCTCGACGCCATTCGCCTCCCCCAAGGCCTTGAGGTTTTCAAGATCTTTGACCTCTCTCTCATTGAGGGCCAAGATGAGCTTCCCGCATTTGCGGTGGAGGATGCGATGATCCCGAAGGAGCTCATAAGTCAGATGGCGACCTCGAACGCACAGTTTCGCCTTCAGGGAGCCAGGGGGGTAATAAATCCCGCCATGAATCACCCCGCTGTTTCTCGTACTGGAGTGTTCTCCAAGAGCCCTCTCCTTTTCCACGAGAAAGACTTCTCTCCCCTTTGAGGCCATATGGCCTGCAACGTGACATCCGACAATGCCCCCACCGATAACGACAACGACCACGAATAACCTTTCTCAATCTCTTGACAGGGCTAACACTTTATTATATGAACCGATGGGCCCGAGAATCTAAGGTATCATAACGTTCCATATACTTGAACACCGATATACTACCGGCAGGAGAGACAAATGAAGCAACCATCCGAAGCTATTGGGGACCGTTATCAGCAAGAGACGAAATACTTCCGTGACCGAATGGGTGGAGGATTTCTTGACTGGTCGAAACAACCAGAAACACACAAGCGATGTAAAGATCGGCAGGGGGAGATTCTCCTCCCTGAACCTCAGCATGAAGGAGGGGCTCCTGTCTGGACCGTCGTTCGAAACAGGCGCTCCCGGAGAGAGTTCACCCAGAAACCCATCACTTTGTCTCATCTCTCCCAGCTTCTATGGGCCATCCAGGGAGTCACCCAAACCGAGTTCGGGTATGCGCTCAGGGCCTGTCCCTCCGCAGGAGCCCTTTATCCCATTGAGACTTATCTCGTCGTCAACCATGTAGAGGGGTTGATGCCTGGAATCTACCATTTCTACATCCCGAGACATTTGCTGGAAGTCCTCGCCCAGGGAACTCTTGGCGGAGATTTGGCCGAAGCAGCCTTGGGACAGGACATGGTCAGGACGGCATCGGTTGTGCTAATCTGGACGGCCGTGGTACAGAGGTCCAAATGGAAATACGGAGAACGGGGATATCGATACATCTACCTTGACGCTGGCCATATTGGGCAAAACCTGTATCTGGCCGCCACAGCCTTGGAACTGGGCTGTTGTACCATAGGGGCGCTCTTTGATGACGAAGTCAACCGTCTCATCGGTGTGGACGGTAAAGCCGAAACGGTGGTCTATATGGGCGCCGTGGGAAAGATGGAGGTTTGAAAACCGGGTGCTGGGTTGATAAATTCTAGGTGATGGTTTATATTTCTGCCTCACTATCCGGTAAGGGTGGGGCGACCCGAAGTAACCTACCGATCGAGCCTCAAATAATTCCAAGACAGGATTTCCTCCAGAGTCCCTACGCAGAAAAAGGAGGCGGCAATTTTGCTCGGGAAACGAGGACGACGAGATAGAAGAGAGGAGGTGAACGATGGATGAAAGCGATCGTAGATGCAGATCTCTGCACGGCCTGTGAGCTCTGTACGGAAACGTGTCCAGAGGTTTTCGAGATGGGCGATGATGTAGCCATTGTAAAGGTGGACATCGTTCCCCCCGAGGCAGAGGAAGCTACACGACAGGCGGCCGATGACTGCCCCGCGGAGGCTATTATTATCGAAGAATAAAGGGACCGAGCATCGTCCCCTCAAGCGATACAAGTTGGCAAAATACCACGTGCTTGGTTGGCAAAATACCACGTGCTTGAAAGTCTATCGCGGTCGGAATTATCTCCGACCGCAACTTCCGTTCTTTCATGTCACATACCCAATCCAGTGTAAGATTTTCCGCGACGCCGGTCTGAGATCCCTTATAAGATCGACCCGACAGGGACAAGGCGGTCTCGTCGGTGAGGTCTTTTTTTCAAGGGTCAGACACGGTATCATCTATTTCGTTCGGGGTAGAGGCGATCTCGATGGAAGTTTACACCTTTCATAGCCAACCAGAAAATCAGGCAAGAACCATAAAGGGTTATCAGCGAGAGCTCTTGATCGCTACCGCCATCACCGCGACAGTCATGGTGGCCGAATTTATCGGCGGATTATTGACGAACAGCCTCGCCCTTCTGAGTGATGCGGCACACATGCTGACCGATGTTCTTGCACTTCTATTGAGCGTGCTGGCATTCAGGTTCTCGACGAAGCCACCGACAAAGAAGACCACATTCGGCTTCTATCGGTTGGAGATTTTCGCAGCCCAAATCAATGGAGGTGTTTTGGTCTTTCTTTCGGCCTTTATTTTCTACGAGGCATACAAGCGGCTGATTGAACCGGAACCGATCAAGAGCCTACTCATGATCATTGTTGCAGGAGTTGGCCTCTCGGCCAATATCATCAGTGCCCTGGTGTTGCATAAGTCGAGCAGGAAAAATCTCAATGTGAAAGCATCCTTTCTCCATATCCTGGGCGACCTTCTCTCGTCGGTTGGCGTGATCACCGGAGGAGCCATTATTTACTTCACGGGGTGGTATATCATCGACCCGATCCTCAGTGTTATGATTGGTCTCATTATCCTCAAGGGCGCCTATGGAGTGGTTATGGAGACGGCAAATGTCCTTCTCGAAGCCGTTCCGAAACATGTCAATCTTGAAGGCCTAATTCGAGAAATCGAGGCTGTCGAAGGTGTCGAATCTTTTCATGACGTTCATCTGTGGACGATCACTTCGGGCATCTATGCCTTGAGCGGGCACGTTCTCATAGAGGACCAGATGGTCAGCGAGAGTACGGAGGTTCTTGAGAAGATCAGGCAGCATCTGAGGAAACGATACAACATCACCCATACGACCTTCCAATTCGAATGCGAATCATGCGAAACTGGCTTCGTGTGTCGTTTAGAAAACGCATAAGGCAGTCCCTACTTCTTCCACAGGCTACGCTCACGGACAACGATCTGCGCGTCACAAAGAGGATTTTCCACTCAAGAGGGACTGGAACTTGAAAAGAGGGTATATCCAGGTTTATACGGGACCCGGCAAGGGGAAAACCACGGCAGCGCTTGGTCTGGCACTCAGAGCGGTCGGTCAGGGACTTCGGGTTTGTATTATCCAATTTATGAAAAGCAGCAAACAAGCAGGAGAAGTGCAGGCCGCAGGTCTTCTGGCGCCTCGCCTTTCCATTTATCCAATGGGGCCAAGGGGTTTCATCCGGGAAAAGCCGAGGCCAGTGGACTATCGCATGGCTCAAAAGGCGCTGGACTTCTCAAGAGACGTCATCGAAGGTGAAGACCATGATGTGGTTATTCTGGACGAGGTGAACATGGCAGTCTACCTCGGGCTTATCTCTGTTGAAGCTTTGCTCGCATTGATGGATAGCAAGCCAACATCCGTCGAACTCGTCTTGACGGGACGCGATGCCCATCCAGAGGTCATCGAGAAGGCTGATCTCGTAACAGAGATGTCGGCTGTCAAAGAATACTACGATCAGGGAGTTACAGCCAGGAAAGGTATTGAGGTGTGAAGGCGGGAGGTCCAGGTAACTTGTCGAACACCGTTGCCCCTTCGCTCCGATGCCCAGCGGAATAAGGACAAAGGATAAAGGGAAAACCGGAGAACACCAAGAAGCTCAAATCCTTTATCCTTGGACTTTTCCCCTTTAACCTTGTGCTTCTAGCATTGACAAAGATCCATGGTTTCTGTTAGACGAATAAACCATAGCTGCCCTGAAAGGGTTCATTATGCTTAATGAGAAGAAGATCGGTTTTATTGGTGCTGGAAACATGGCTGAGGCCATGATCAAGGGACTCCTCCAAAGTGGTACATCCAAACCTGAAAACATCGTGGCTTCAGATGTTCGAGAGGATCGCTTGAGCTTTATTCATGAGCTATTTGAAGTATCGGTCTGTGAACGAAATCCCGACGTCGTGAAACGTGCGGATTTGGTCGTTTTGGCCGTCAAGCCCCAGATCATGGAGCACGTTCTCGTTGAGCTGACTGATGGTTTAGACATGTCGAAGCTCATCATTTCCATCGCCGCCGGAATTTCACTCGCGACCATTGAATCCCATCTTAAGAGAGATCTGCGTCTCATCAGGGTCATGCCAAACATTGCCGCTCTTGTGTTGGAGAGTGCAACGGCCATCTGTGCGGGGAGACACGCCTCGAGTGAAGATCTCAAATTGGCGAAAGCCATTTTTGATTCTATCGGCAAAACTGTCATCATCGAGGAAGGTCTTATGGATGCCATTACCGGCTTAAGTGGAAGCGGCCCAGCGTATCTCTTCCTCATTATCGATGCGATGGCAGACGCTGGGGTGAAGGTGGGCCTTTCACGGGACAATGCGTTGACGCTTTCGGCTCAGACAGTCTTGGGAGCTGCAAAGCTCCTCATCGAAACGGGAGAGCATCCGGGTCGTTTGAAAGACCTGGTCACATCTCCGGGGGGAACGGCAATCGCTGGACTCCACACGCTGGAAGAAGGAGGATTGAGAACCACACTCATTAACGCAGTCGAGATGGCAACCCGTCGCTCTCGAGAATTGGGCGAGATGATGGAGAAGAAGTGATATTCTGAAACAGACAAAAGTCCCAGGGCACTGGAATGGGAACTCCAAGATATATAGCAGTGGAAGGTCCTATTGGTGTGGGGAAAACAAGTCTTACTGAACTCCTTGCCGCCGAGTTTTCTGCCCGATGTGTTCTGGAGAGACCAAATGAGAATCCTTTCTTAAAGCAGTTTTACCAGGACCGGAAAAAATATGCCTTCCAGACCCAGATCTTTTTCCTTCTGAGCCGTTATCAGCAACAGCAAGACCTCCAACAGTTGGATCTCTTTAGTCAGCTTACGATTTCAGACTATCTCTTTGCCAAGGATAGGATCTTCGCCTCCGTCAATTTAGACGAAGCTGAAATGACCCTCTATGAGCGGATCTATCGCCTTCTCACGGGAAGAATCCCCACACCCGATCTCGTCATCTATCTTCAGGCAAAAGCCCCCGTTCTGCTCTCACGAATCCGACAGAGAAGCCAGGAGTTCGAGCGATCAATGGATTCAGAATATCTCCTCAAATTGATCGAGGCCTACCACAACTATTTCTTCCATTATAGCGAGAGTCCGCTCCTTGTTATTGATACGAGTGAAATTGATTTTGTAAGCAAAGCGCAAGACCTGGCGAGCCTGGTGAGAGAAATCCAAAGGCCCAGAAGCGGAACGTGGTATTATGTCCCCCAGAGCTCCCAATAGGGGATGACAAACAGGGCTGAATCTTTGGGAATGATGAGGAACGTGACTTCGGGTAGGAAAAGTCTTTCCTTTCTACCTATTACGGCTTCAGAGCCGAGGCGAGTTCCCTACCCGTTTCGTAGGCCTCTCGTAAATATTCGGGGTGCTTCAGGACGTCCCCCTCAAAATCGAGCCCTCGATATAGAAGCGTCCTCCAAAGCTCCGCATCCAAGACCTCAAAGAAGTATCGCACAGTAAGAACCGTTCCCTCGAAGAGCCGCTTCCCCTTTGTGGCTCCCACAGAGATGAAAAGGCCCTTCCGTTTTGGCTTCCACTCGCCGTGGGGGACTTTATCGATCCAGTGCTTCTTGACCCAGAGAGATTGGCACCGGTCCATCAGGATCTTCGTCGTTGCGCTAACGGTGTAAAAGAAAATCGGCGATGCGAGCATCAGCCCATCACAGGCCAAGAGCTGGTCATAGACGTTGTCAAAATCATCTTTGATCACACACCGCCCCGTCTTCTTGCAGCCGTATATTTCGAGACAGGGAGACATCTTCAGATCCCGGAGAACGACCTTATCCACTTTCGCACCGGCATCCAGAGCGCCTTGAACAACTCGGTCCAAGAGGGTTGAGGTATTCCCTCTGCGCCTCGGGCTCCCATAAATAGCCAGAAGGTTGGGTGCTTTGCCACCTTTTTCTTTCATCTCGACCTCAGGCACTCTCCTTTATCGCCTTCCCTAACTTCCGACCCAGCTCTTGGCAATTCCTGAGATCTTCCTTCGTGGGAATGTACTGGACTGTGATCGCTGGGTCGATAACTTCGATCTTCATCTCCTCTAAGGCCCGATTCATCAACTTGACCGCCTCGCCGCTCCACCCAAAAGAACCCAAAACGGCTCCAATCTTGTTCTGTGGCCGCAATCCCCTTAGATAATGGAGCATGTCTGCCATAGTCGGCATCATTCCGTTGTTGAGGGTAGGGGAAGCAAAGATCAGTCCCTTGGCATCCAGGATTTCAGTCATGATATCACTTCGATGATTCCGTTTGAGATCGAATACTTTCACCGTCACTTTCTCTTCCAACAACCCATCGGCCACAAATCTCACCATGGCCTCTGTGCTATTCCACATGGTGTCATAGATAATTACGGCTTTGCGGCCCGCCTTCTGTTCGCTCCAGGTGTCGTAAGCCTCAAGGATCTTTTCTGGGTGCGACCGCCAGATGAGGCCGTGATCCGGTGCGATCATATCGATATCAAGACCCATTTTCCGGACCCCGTCCAGAAGCTTCCCTACGAGAGAAGAATACGGTAGCAGAATGTTCGCACAGTACTTCGCGGCGTGGCCAAAGAGTTCTGACTGGTCCACTTCATCATCGAACCGCTCACCGGTGGCCCAGTGCTGCCCAAAGGCGTTGCTCGATATGAGGAGCCGATCCTCCTTGAGGTACGAAAACATGCTATCGGGCCAATGCAACATCCTCGTCTCGAGATATCCAATCGTTTTTTGACCCAAGCTGACCTCGTGCCCGGATTCGACAACCTCATAAGGCCACTCCGGTTGATGGTAGTGGCTGAGCAAGGCTTTCTTGCCCATAGGGGAGCAGAATATCTTCTCGGGCTTCACGGTCTCCAAAAGATCCGGAAGGCAGCTGGAGTGGTCAGGTTCAACGTGGTTGACAATGATGTAGTCGATTTTGGCCGGATTGACGATCTGACGAATACCCTCAAGGTGGTCAGCCATAAATGGCTTCTTCACCGTATCAAAGAGGGCGATCTTGTCATCGATGACCAAGAAGGCATTGTAGGTTGTGCCCTGATATGTTGTATAGCCATGGAAGTCTCTGACATTCCAGTCCACTGCACCGACCCAATAGACGTTCTTCATGATTTCAGTCGGTTTCATTTCACTCTCCCCTCCTCAATTTACTCAAGGGCTGTTTTACCCTCTTGCGAGTAACGATGGTAAAATTCTCAAGCCAACAACCTCATAACAAAGCGTAACCGCTGAGCTGAAACGCATTCCGCAGAAGCGCCCTCCAGCCAGTGGCCCCGCCCGGTGCATAAAACCGAAACCCTTTGAAACCTACAATTTCCATCGATCCCCCGTCAAGGTTCTGACCTCATTCACGATATGGATTCCAAACAGTCAATCTGCCGGCCCGCCCGATCTCACGTACCGTTTCGAAAAAGGCCACGAGCCCACAATATTTCCTTGCATCTGCTATGACCATCTTGCTAATATTTGCAGTGGCGGTTCGCGATAAATTGGAAGAAGGGACTCATGGCAAGTACCCTGAAAAGACAGTTTTTTTTCATCGTCGCTTCTTTTGCTCTTTCGCTGGTTTTGGCTTTTGGAGGACTAGCGAAAACCAGGACAAAAGTAGCGGGTCTCGGAGATCTCTTCCCCGAATATGCCTTCAATTCACCTACCGCATCAGAAGATAGAGCCTATTTAGGGGTTCCCGGGGGGGGAAAATTCACCGTCGGCGATCTCCAGGCCGATCTGATCGTCCTGGAGATCCTCAATACCTACTGCACGAGTTGTCAGAAACAGGCCCTCATTTATAATGAGGTATTCCGTCTGGCGGAAAAGGACCCCGTAACCAAAGGGCGAATCAAGTGGATTGGAGTGGGTGTCGGGAATAATGAAACCGAAGTGGAGGTGTTTCGCAGGGACAAGGCTGTCCCATTCCCCATGCTTACCGATGTCAATTTCGAATTCTATGATGTGATCGGGGGGCCAGGCGGCGTACGGACGCCTTTGACGGTTCTGGTTCGAAAAGATGAGAAAGGCAGAGGGATTGTCGTTGAGTCTCATATCGGTTTCCGGCGTGACGAAGAGAAGATCTTCGACGAGATGAAAGCCGCCCTTCAATATGATTTGGCCTATTTGAAAATAAAGGAAGGAGTAAGAGCGGTCCTTCCCGTCAGTGAGGAATTGACACCACCCCTTTCCAATAGGGATTTGCTGGATAAAATCAAGAATGGTATGGAAATCCCTGGAGCTTCCGTTCTTGAGGTTCGCGAAATCCGTCTCAGAGATCAGGTCGTCTATCTGGGGAGAGTCATGCTGGGTTCAGCGGAAAAACAACTCTTCGCTAAGGTGGTCAGTCGCCCTCCTATTTGCGATATTTGTCATGACATCCATTTCGTCTACGTTTTCGATGAAACAGGAGAAGTCGTCAATTTCATACCCATCCATCTGACAAAGAACGCTAACCGACCTTGGAATGATCAGGATGTTCAAAAGATGAGGAACCGAGTCCTTGGTCGATCGCTTCTCGTGCCCTTTCGATTCGACCGTGATGTGGATGCTGTCAGTCGGGCCACCATTACTTCGGTCGTCATTTTTGATGGCATCAACAGGGGGAAATCGATCTATACGGATCTGATGCGGGAGGGCTACGTCAAATAACCGGTTCCGGTTGCTCTTCATGGACTCGATCGAGACAGTTGCGTTTGTTCTTGCCTTCACTTTCGTGGTGAGACACTTGTGTGCCGTTGGAACCTGGCGTCTCCCTACCACAATGAGGCTTCAAATCCCATGAGCCCTCTTGAAACCATCCTTCAATGGTTCCATGCTTTGCGCGGAGAACTATGGGTGCGCGACATGGCCCTGCTAATTGCCGTTTCGCTTGTCGCCTACCTCCCAGGATGGTTCACTGCTCGCGTCATCAGGAAATGGAGGGATTCTTTAGGGCTTCAACGATCACGGGCCCTGGATCTCGGGCTGAAGCTTCTCGAAGTGTCTGTATGGCCGATATGGGCTCTCGTGTTCCTCTATTTGGGTTTTGGTGTCTGGGTATACTTCGCGCCCGAATCCGCCGGTGACCCGTTCCGGGTCCTTCCCATCATCTGGTTCTTTCTCCTGTACAGAATTCTCAAATCACTGACGAGGGAGTTTCTCCCGCCCAGCAGTCGCCGAAAGACAATTCGACGTGGAGTAATTCCCCTTGTTTTTGTTTTCGCCGTGCTCCAACAGCTAGCTCTTCTGGGACCTCTCTTGAGATGGCTTGGACGTCCGTTTGTAAGTATTGGTACGACAGAGATTTCGGTGGTCTCTCTTTTAATCGCTGTCGGTGTGGTTGTCGTCTTCCTTCTTGTGGCGCGTCTGGTCGCTTTAATCCTCGGGTCCCGCATCCTGCCGGGACTCGGATTTGACCGCACCCTAAGCGAGAACTTAGCCACACTCCTACGTTATGCCCTCGTGGCTTTCGGCTTCTTCGTCGCCGTGGACACTCTCGGCTTCGATCTCAGTGCTCTTAAAATTGCCCTGGGGGCTCTGGGGGTCGGCATCGGATTTGGTCTGCAAGGCGTCGTCAATAACTTCGTCAGTGGCCTGATCATACTCGTCGAACGAACGGTCAAGAGGGGAGACATTATCACCGTCGGTGGAACGGACGGTCGCGTGATTAACATCGGACTCCGGAGCAGCATCGTACGAACCCGCGGGGGGCGCGAAATCATCGTTCCTAACAGCGATCTGGTAAGCTCCCAGGTGACGAATTACAGCTACCGTGACACCCTCGTGAGGGTAGACATTCCAGTGGGCGTGAGCTACGGGTCAGATCCGAATCAGGTCCGGGATCTGCTGCTTCAGGCGGCAGAGGGAGAGGGGCGAATTCTTGATAATCCTCGGTCTGATGTGCTGTTCCAGGGGTATGGTAACAGTTCCATCGACTTTGAGCTTAGGGTCTGGATCAACGACGCGTGGCAACTGCCCCAGGTGCGCAGTGCCCTTTACTTTTCGATCTGGTACAAACTCAAGGGCGCAGGCATCGAGATCCCGTTCCCCCAGCGGGACCTCCATATGCGGAGTGGAGAGCTCAAAGTACAGGTTGGGACACCGGGAGAAACAGCTGGCACTCAGAAGGAGTGAACAGGTGGGTCCTGTCTGATTGCCCCTCGACCTTAGCCTTCCATCGGAGATTTCATTCGTCACCATAACGGGTTTGGCGGGATTACGGCAAACTGCTTGACTCCGACGCCCGCATCACCGGACATAACCTGCTCGAGGTTCCTCCCTCGGGCATAAAAGCTCCTCAAAAAGCGATGACGACAGGCTGAATGGGTCTAAAACGGGGTGAAATCGGGAGGGGAAGTTGAATTGCTGTTCCAGGTCAACCCTTACGATCTATTCCCAGTCTCTTAAGACTCATCCTTCTTGGATTTGGCCTTGGGAGTTGAACTTCTTTTGCTAGATGGCTTTTTTGCCTTTTCAGCCGGTTTTTTCTTGGTCTCTTTTTCCTTCTTGGGTTCTCCTCTCTTGGGTTTTTCCTTCTTCGCTTCTTCCCTCTTTGGTTCTGCCTTTTTTGGTTTCTCTTTCTTGGGTTTTTCCTTCTTGGCTTCTTTTTTGGGTCTTTTCTCTTTGAGCTCTTTTGCCGGGGGAGCGGGCGGTTCTTTCCCAACGACCTCCTTCGCTGCCTTTTTCGGTTTCTCCTTCTTGGCCTTCTCAGCCGCTTTTGTCCTCGGCCTCCTGGCGATCTCGGCTTTAGCCTCCGCCTTTGCAACCTTCTCTTCCATGGCCGCTTCCCGTGCCACACGAATGCGCCGACCCTCGAGAAGTTCCCTCGCTTTTAACTTCCTCCGCTTTCTCTTCCGCCGCCTCCGTCTGGCCAACTCCCGATCCCGCTCTCGTCGCCTGGCCATTACCGTTTCCCCCTTCGTGTCAATAATTAATGGGCTGGATAGTATGACAATTGCCGCATCTTGTCAACAAATTGCTCCTCCGGAGTTTCCCATTTTTGAGGGAACCTGCTGTCTCTGAGCGATCCCACCTGCGGCGGGATGGGGCTCTCAGAAAGACTGGAGACGCGAGATGAGAGACTGAAGATTAGAGATTCAGGACTCAAGACTAGAGACCAGAGACTACAGGCCAATGGCAAATGATCAATAACCAATGACAAAGGACAAGGGCCTGTTGGGAGTGCGTCTCCTTGAACCTTTCACGATTTTCCTCTGTCCTGCGAGAGCAGAATTGGCGAATCCCGATAAGGGTCACTGCATGAGTCTGGGAGCGAAGGGATCGTATGTTTCCATTGGAGAACCCAAAGATATGTAAAGAAATCTGTAACTTGTAAGACATGTCTTTCGGGAAACGGGAAAACCCTCATTGCTCCGAGACCATGCCACAGAGCGATTGATATTCTCTCCGTATCCGGTTAAAATTGTCACCGAAAAGGGGAGAGATTTCAGAAATACGCATTTGGCCAGGCAAGAATCGAACCGGAGGTGGAAGAGGAGAGGAATCCAATGTCCGTTTCAAGAAAGGACAGATTGATTCGGGAGAAAATCCACGATCCCTATCGCGAAACCCGCAAATATGCGGATGGCGTGATGTGCCCCGCTTGTCAGGCCATCTATCAGAGCGGCCATTGGCTGTGGCCAAAAGAGGTAGAGATCAGCAACATGACCGCGGCTGATCAATCTCTCTGCCCCGCCTGCAAGCGAATCCGTGATAAGTACCCTGCAGGGGTGGTCTTCCTTGAAGGACAATACCTGAAGATGCGAAAGGATGAGATCTTGAATTTGGTCGATCGGATTGTCAAAGAGGAGGGCTACAAATCTCCGCTAAAGAAAGTTATTAGCCGTGACGAGAACAAGGGGAAAATCGTGATCAATCTCACGGACGATCATATGGCCCGACACCTTGGGGATGCCATTTATCGGGCCCACAAGGGTGATTTGAAGATTAAATACGGGGAAGGAACCCGCTTTGTCCGGGTCTACTGGAGCCGGGATTTGCCCTGATCAAAAAGGCCTGTCAATTGCCGGCGGTCGAATGTCACACCAAGTATGGTTCCCACTGCTTCGCCGTTTCGAGGACATAGCCCGGGGAGAGATTTTCAACGATTCGATTGTGACCCGGCAAGAGCGTATCGATTTCCAATTCTCCAAGCCGGTTCAGGGACTTTCTCAAGTCTGAGGCCCGGGCACCATGAAGGTCAAAGCGGCCAATCGCGTAGTCTGCATAGATGACATCGCCAGGGATAAGAACCTTCGTCGGGCCATGATATAGACCGATGCTACCCATAGAATGCCCTGGTATGTGGATGACCTCCCAGGCCATTCCACCGATGCTTAGGCCCTCTCCCCCATGAAGCTTACACTTGACCCCGAAGCTAAAAGCACCAGGTTTGAGTGCGTATTGAGTCACGCTCATTTCCCGAAACATCTCCATGCCGTAAACCGCACGCTCATCTCCCATTTCTAAGGGCTCCGCCTCCAGGTGATGCATCCAGATCTCTGCCCAGGGTATCCTCTGGAGAATTTCTGCCAGACAACCAATATGATCGAGGTGCGTGTGCGTCATGATGACCCTTTTGATGGCCTCTGGTTCGATTCCCATCTCCATAAGCGTGTGAATCTTGTAATCGGCCTTGCCCACGAGGCCTGGATCGATGAGGGTCAGGTCATGGGAAGAAGGATTACCCAGCACATAGGTGTGGGAATCAGGCATAAACTCATCCTGTCCTGGAATGAAATAGACACCGTCCGCCACTTTTGGCATGGATCACCTACCGGAGAATCGAGGCTCTCTCTTTATTTGCTAGATCGATTTTATCAATTTCGTTCCTGCAAAGAAGGTCTGGGCGATCAGGCCGGCAACGGGGGGAAAGAAGAAGCTGCATGCGAGACGGATAGCGGCAAATTTCCAACCCATAATGCCAACTTCCAGGGGCAACCGAGCAAACCCCCAGACCGACCAGGCAGTGACAAATGCCACCATGGTTCCAACGCTGGCGCCGGAATGCAGAAATCCAACAGCGATCGGAAAACTCACAAAGGGGCCTCCAGGCGTCAAACCACCCGCCACCGTGCCAATGATGATTCCGCGCAAACCGGATTCCGCACCCACCCACCTTGAGACGAGTTCTCTGGGCAAAAGGACCTGGACCATCCCTGCCACGATGAAGGCAAAAAACAGTAAGGGCAGGATCTCAACGATAAGCCTGACCGCAGACTTTAGACCAAGGAAGTGCTCTCCTTCCCCCTTCCAGTATCCGATGAGAAGAAACGTAGCTGCGAGGACACCCATGATGATTGTCGGAACTAACATGCCAGATTTCCTCCTGTTCTTAGGCAATCCATCCTCCATCATTTTGTCTCATGTCGAGTCCGATAATGACAGGATCGAAACTCGGAAGGGATTTCTTGTGTGGCCCGTGATCCGTTGTCCGTAGCTCATCAACGGACGTCGTATGGCGGCTATTTTATGAGACAAAACCCCACCCGTTTTGTCCTCCGGTCTTATCAAGGTTTCACTCCTTAAGTATAATTCGTGCGTCCGCCACAACACATCTCGCCGATGAACAGATAACAGGATTGAGGTCGATCGATTCAATCGCCATCTCAAGTTCCATGACCAGACCGGAGAATCGGGTAAGCAGGTCCCCCAACTCCTTCAGGTTAACCGCCTCCGACCCTCGATAACCCTCCAATAATTGGTGGGCTTTGAGCCCCCTCACCATGGATTCCACGTCTCTATGAGTCAGGGGAGCCATCCTCAAAACGATATCCCGATAAATCTCAACACTCGTCCCGCCAATTCCCAAAACAATCACCGGACCAAATTGAGGATCGACCTTGGCCCCAACAATCAGTTCCACTCCTGCCAGCCTCTCCTCAACAAGCATGCCCGAAAACCCCTCGATCCGGCTAAAGCGAGCAAAGGTCTCGGTCAGATCCCTGTCACTGTGGATGTCAAGAGCAACCCCATCTCTATCTGACTTATGCATGACTTGGGAGGAGACCACTTTCCCGACAACAGGATACCCGATCTCTTTCGCAAACCGGACTGCCGCTTCTGTCGTTTTGGCCCAGGTGAATCGAGGGATCTGGAGCCCGGCTGCGGAGAAAAGGCGCTTGGCATCCGGCTCCAGGACCCAGCCTCTGGCTTTTGAAGCCGAAAGGATTTCTCTGATCTCTTTTCTCAGCACGGCTGTCGCCTCCGCATGGCCTCAGCCATATGCACTGCACCCTCTATCGAGTGGGCGACGGGTGTCCGATTGAGTTCAAAACCCTCGATGAACATACGGTATCTCTCGACGTGCGGCACGTACGCAATGACCGGTTTCCCTTCCTGCCGAAAGACCTGGCTCAATCGGGCCCCAAGGTCGGATGTAATCCCAGGTACATAAGGAAGGAGGAGGATTAGGACACAGTCGACTTTTTCATTTCGACTCAAAAGCTCTGCCGTAACCACAAAATCATCATCGACAGCGCTCCCCGTCAGGTCGATCGGATTGGCAAACGAGGCAATCGCCTGGATCCGGGGCGAAACACGCTTTCGGATCTGATCCTGATCCTGTTCGGGCAGGACGGGTACCGAAAGCCCATGAAAGAAGCAGGCGTCAACGGCAAGCGCGCCATGCCCGCCGCTCCCCGTTATGATGCCAATCCGTCCTTGAATCGGCCTGTCATAGCAACTCAAGGCCTCGCAGAAAGAGAACAGCTCGAATTCTGTTTTGGCTTCCACGACGCCGTGCTGGGCAAGCACCGCCGAGAAGACCTCATAATCACCGGCCATGGAGGCCGTATGGCTGGAAACAGCTCTCGTCCCCCCAGGTGTTTTCCCAGATTTCAAAACAATGACTGGCTTAGCACATTGGTTAGCACCGGAGATAAACTCCCGGCCCTCGTTCGGTCCAAAGCCCTCCACATAAAAGGCGATCACCTCCGTTTCCGAGTCTCCTCCGAAGTACCGCAAAAGGTCGAGCTCGCGAATCATGGCCTTATTCCCAATGCTCACAGCCAAGGACAAACCCACCCCCTCGGCCGCGAATTTGACCATCTGATCTGCCAAGAAACCTCCACTCTGGCTGACCAGCGCGACCCCTCCCTTATGGGGCCTCACGATCCGTTCACTGGGGATGAAGAACGTGTCGATATACGGGGGCGAATACACCCCCAGGCAGTTCGGCCCAATAAAAGGGAAATCCGCCTCTCTGGCCAGAGACACCAGAGACTCTTGCAAATCTCCGCGTCCACTCTCAGAAAACCCACCCGAAATCACCACGGCACCACCCACCTTGGCCTGAATACAGTCCTGGAAAATCTGCGGAGCCAGTTCGGCTCGGGTGGCGATGACCGCAAGATCGATCTTCTTGGGGATATCGGAGACCCTTTTGTATACCGTTCTTCCCTGGAGAACCCCTCCCCGTTCATTCACAGCAAAGACTTGAGCCTCGTGCCGAAGATTGTTTTTGTGATAAACCACATTGGCTGGATGGCCGTCGCGGGTCAGAGAAACGCCAACAACGGCCATGGTTTGAGGTTTGAAAATGGCTTTCAGATTCACTGCGACCTCCATGAGAAATCATCGGGTTTGTCGGTCAGGTTTGGCCGGATCTTGTTAAGGACCAGGAGGCAGACGCCGAATCAAACAAAAAACTAATCCAGGTATTTATACACCTCTGAGCGTGAGTATGGAATCATTTTTTTGGCATTTGCAGATTTCACGCAGCAGTCCGCTGTAGGCAAAATCGGTACGAACAGATGAGCTCAGCTGTGGTGGTCCATGGAAGAGCACAATTCCGTGGACGGGGATTTGAACGTGTAGGGAGGTTCTCCGTGATGGCGAAGTGATTAAACTCCCCTATTACGCCTTGGCCCCCGGGCGTTATTCTCGACGGAGGGATACGGACCCCTTCTGCTGACCCAGACGCTCTGACGCTTCATCGGCTCTCCCAAAAGCCGCCAGATCATCAATCGATCTATCCGGGTCTGCTTCCGGTTTGAAGCATATCCCCTGAGCACACGACATGATATTCGCGGCAGAGGAGATAATCCGTCCAATTCTCTTGAATATGTTCATGGCTTCCTCGTGCCTCGTTTTTTTATCATTTTATCTTTTCTTGTGGATCTGATTCAAAGGGAAGGGTTCGCGAGTTTGCCAGACTTTCCCATGCATACCAAAAACAATTCTCCTCACGTATGTGGACTCGCCATTCCCTCCTCTGATAACATAGAGGAAGAGAATGCTCCCAGTCCTTGCCGGTGATGAGCACAGAGGCTTCTTGAGGCTGAATGCTATAGGAGGTATGGATAGATGAAAGCGATTTGGAACGATGTCACACTTGCTAAGAGTAATGATACGATTGTCGTCGAGGGGAATCATTACTTCCCTTCCGATTCGGTCAAAAAAGAACATCTTCAGGAAACCGACACCCATACGACCTGTCCATGGAAAGGCAAGGCCAGTTACTATAGCATTGTCGTTCATGGAGAGGTGAACAAAGATGCGGCCTGGTACTATCCGGAACCCAAAGAGGCCGCAAAAAACATCAGAAACTACGTCGCTTTTTGGAAAGGGGTTGAAGTTGTCCCCTAAACCCTGAGCGCCTATTCCGAATCAATACTCACGATGTCGAGGAATCCAAAACCCATGGGTGGACGTCTTCTGGGTGTCATCTCCGACACTCACGGTCTTCTTCGGCCCGGGGTGTTCAACGCCCTAAAGGATGCGGACCGAATCATTCATGCAGGAGACATCGGCAAGCCTGAGGTACTCTCCTCTCTTCGTGCCGTCGCTCCGGTAGTTGGGATCCGGGGAAACGTCGACAAGGGCCAGTGGGCAAGTGCGCTACCTGAAAGTGAGGTGATTGAGATAGAAGACATCTTGATCTATGTGGTCCACGATCTCGGCGAACTGGACCTCGATCCTTCTGCGGCGGGGTTTAGAGCTATCATCAGTGGTCATTCTCATCGACCATCCATGGAGACTCGAAACGGGGTGCTCTATCTCAACCCTGGCAGTGCAGGCCCGCGCCGGTTGACTTTTCCAGCCTCCATTGCGTTGCTCCATGTCAGGGGGGAATGTGTAAAGGCGAAATTCCTTAAACTGAAATAACCACGGATCTCAGAAAGGGAGAGCAAAATGGCCGGGAAAAGAGTAACGGTCCTCGCACGAATCAAAGCCAAGGCCGGCAAGGAAGGCAAAGTGAGAAATGAGCTCATGGCACTCGTGGATCCCACGCGTTCTGAAGCCGGTTGCATCAATTACGATCTTCACCAGTCTAGAGGCGATAAGACGTTATTTCTGTTCTATGAAAACTGGGTCAGCACGGAGGATCTCGACAAACACCTGGAGATGCCCCATTTGAAATCCTGGAGGGAACGGTCAAAGGACCTCCTGGAAGAGCCCACCGAGATCACCTTATGGGAGATGATCAGCTAAATGATGATCCAAAGAAAACATCACCGGGCAAAGAGAATTGGATGGAAGACCGTCTGTTTCTATCTCCTCTGGAACATCCTTTTGAATGTCCCTACGGAGGCTGGGCTTCGGGAGCGGGTTTATGAAAAGGTCTTGCCGAACGGTCTCAAGATCATCCTCCTGGAGAACACGAGGGCGCCTGTGGTCACTTTCCAGGTCTGGTACCGGGTTGGATCGCGGAACGAGGAGTATGGAAAAACAGGACTCTCCCATTTGCTCGAACATATGATGTTTAAGGGAACGGAGAAAGTCGGTCCCGAGGACTTCTCACGGATCATTCAGGAAAACGGAGGAAGAACCAATGCTTTCACATCCCATGATTTCACTGGCTACTTTGAGAATCTCAGTTCGGACCGGATCCAGGTCGCACTGGATCTCGAATCTGACCGAATGCAGAACCTGATCCTGACGGAAGAGGATTTTCAGACGGAGCGAAAAGTGGTGATGGAGGAGAGAAGGCTTCGGATTGAGGACAATCCACAGGCCTATCTCATGGAACAACTCGCGGCAGCCGCCTTTCAATTTCAGCCATACCGGTGGCCCATCATCGGTTGGATGGAGGATCTGTCTCGATCCAGGCTTCGAGACCTGAAAGCGTATTACAAGACCTATTACAACCCGGTGAATGCATTTATCGTCGTCGTCGGCGAATTCAAGAAGCAGGAGCTCCTTCCCAGAATCGAACAAGCCTTCGGTTCCATACGAAAGGGGGTAGCTCCAGACCAGGATAGGAGCATCGATCCCCCTCAGAATGGAGAACGAAGGATTATCGTCAAGAGGGAAGCACGGCTCCCTTACATTGTCCAGGCATTCCGTGTACCGAATCTCCATGAGCCAGATAGCTACGTGCTGGAGCTCATTGCTGCGATTCTCTCGTCCGGAAAGAGCTCGAGACTGTACCAAAGCCTCGTCCGTGAAAAGCGTCTTGCCCTAAGTACCGAAGCCGACCACTCACTGCTTTCCAGGGATCCTGGACTTTTCCTCATAGCTACAGAACCTCTACCCAATCGAGAGGTAGATGATGTTGAGAAGGCATTGAACCAGGAACTGGAGCGGCTACAGAATGAATCGGTGACGGGACGTGAACTTGAAAAGGCGAAGAATCAACTCGAAGCATCTCACACATTTGGCCAGGATTCGCTGTTCTACCAGGCCATGTCCCTCGCCCGATATGAGATTGCTGACAGTTGGAGAAGGATCGACGATTACATTCCCTCCATCCGGAAAGTCACTCCCGATGATATCCGGCGCGTTGCGAGGCGTTATTTGGTTTCAGACAATCGGAACGTGGGGATCCTCATTCCTCTGCCTTACGAGGAGAGAAGACCCAGACCGGAAGGATTTTCGATCAAACAGAGATGGTTCGATCGGTTCTAAAGGGGAGTTGAAACAGATTGCGTTATTCATCCGTTTTTATTGTCCGGAAGCGTGACGAGACACTCACCACCCGCTTCGCTCGAGGCACAGAAACCGCCAAAAGGCTAATAGGTTGATTTGCCGGGAGCATGGGCGGTGAACAGACATATCCCGAGGTGTAGAATTTAGTATCACCTCCGGAGTAAGTCTTATGATACCAAGGAGTTCAAAAATCTCAACCACCTTTCTCTCAATCACATTCTCAGTACTTCTGATCGTCTCCTCTGCGGACGACCTCTCGGCTATGCCTCGAGTCCAAAGAACGGTCCTTCCCAATGGTCTTGTTCTTTTGGCTGTAGAAGACCACTCCCACCCTTTGGTTACCTTACGACTTTTGATCGATGGGGGCTCGCGAATGGACCCTCCGGGCCAGTGGGGACTGGCAAACCTCACGGCCAAGGGACTTCTACTGGGAACCTCCACCCTTTCTGTCACCGCATTCCGCGAGGCATTGGATTTCATGGGTGCTTCTCTGACCGCTTCCACCAACCGAGACACGACTGTCCTCGGCCTTCGGGTCTTGAAGAAGGATTTAGACGCAGGGTTCCCCCTGTTGATAGAGGCTACCACGCAGCCCATATTTCCAGAAGAGGAGATCCAAAGGGAGGTGGTGAAAACGCTTGCTGCCATTGAGTCTGCTGAGGAAAGACCCGGTGTGGCCGCGAGAAAGGCATTTTATGAGAGCCTCTTCTCGGAAAACCCTTATGGTCACCCGGTGGAGGGAACCAAGGAGTCCCTTCCACGACTCACACGGGACGCTATCCTCGATTTCCATAATCGATACTACCACCCGAACAATGCAATGCTTGCCGTTGTGGGCGACATCACTCATGAGGAAGTAAAGACCACGCTCATTCCCCTTCTTTCACAATGGCCCATGGCCGACATCCCCAAAGAGCATTTCAGGGCCACATTTACTGAAGGGCCAGAGACCGTGATGATCAATCGAAATATCAGCCAGGCCAATATCGTCTTCGGACACAAAGGAATAAGTCGCAAAAATGAGGACTACTATGCCCTGAGCGTCATGAACTATATCCTTGGAGGGGGTGGTTTCGGCTCCAGGCTATTCGAGGAGATCCGGGTTAAACGGGGGCTGGCCTATTCGGTGACGAGCTACTTTGAACCGCAGAAGTATCCTGGTTCTTTCCAGATTGTCCTTCAGACCAAAAATGCATCGGCTCAAGAAGCGGTCTCTGTCTTGCGGGACCAGATGAACCGAATTCAGAATGAACTGATCTCTCAAGAAGAGCTAGAGAGGGCCAAGAAATACTTGATCGGAAGCTTTCCCCTCAGGCTCGATACTCAGGCAAAATTGGCGAACTTTTTGCTTCAGGTCGAATACTATGGCTTAGGCTTGGACTATCCCGAAAAATACGCTACTCTTATCAAGGCAGTCACTCGGGAAGACATACTCAGAGTTGCACAATCCTATCTTCATTCGGCGAATGCTATTCTTGTGATCGTCGCCAATCTGAAAGAAGCAGGCCTGGACGAACCCACAAGATGAATCCCCTTTCCACATAATGCGCTTCAATGGTCATACAAAGGGGGTCACAGTTCACCACCGAGACAGTGAAGATGTCTGAGACGAAAATCCGTTCCTCTGCGCCAGATCGGAGGAACGTCCGCCATAGGCGGACTGGAGGCCGAAGATTACGCGTCTCAAAACTCGAGCGAGGCGACAGCGGAGCGGTTCTCAAACCTCCGCCTTCGAAGTCCTTCGAGTCTCTGTGGGTAGGGATATTCTCGGGCTGCATGGCCAGCTTTTCGGGATTGTCATCGGTCGTATTCGGAGGTAAAGAACTGGTCGATTGCTCCTTTTGCGGAGGAAGATCATGCGCATTCGAAAATCAGTTGCGATCGTAATTGTTGCCACTGTACTCCTCGGAGTCGCCGGCCTCTGTCTCGCGGAAAACAACGAGGCAAAAAAATCAAACCCGGTGGTTTTGATGGAGACCTCTCTGGGCAATATCACAATGGAGCTCTGGCAGGACAAAGCTCCCATCACCGTCAGAAATTTCCTGCGCTATGTGGACGAAAAATTCTATGACAATACGGTATTTCATCGGGTCATCAGCGGTTTCATGATTCAAGGGGGCGGGTTCACGGCTGATACGCAGAAAAAAGGTGCTTATGCACCCATAAAAAACGAGGCTTCAAAGGGTTTGCGCAACGACACGGGCACCATTGCGATGGCAAGAACAGGGGAAATTCACAGTGCGACCTCTCAGTTTTTCATAAACGTTGCAGACAACGCTTTTCTGAACCACCGTGACGAAACACCACGGGGCTATGGCTATGCCGTATTTGGCAAAGTCATAGGGGGTATAGACGTCGTCATGAAAATAAGCACAGTCAAGACCACCAGACGCGGCCCCTTTAAGGACGTCCCTGCCGTGCCCGTTGTCATCAAGAGCGTCAGACGGACCGACAGCGCCCGGTGAGGTTAACTGGGTTGATCACACGACCGGGCAAATGGAGCATCAGGATCAACACATGGATCCTTTGGAAACTATGGATCTTCGGTCCATCGGAGGAGAAAGGAGGGTGTCATGCCAGTTCGTAAGTTAAAAGAGTTTTTGGATAGCAACAAAATCAAGTATGTGAGCATCAAACATTCGCTGGCCTATACGGCACAGGAGATTGCCGCCTCTGCCCACATTCGGGGAAAGGAACTGGCCAAAACGGTTATGGTTAGCCTCGACGGAAAAACAGCTATGGCCGTCTTGCCAGCATCCTACAGGGTTGATCTGGAACGGCTGAAAAAAGCAGCCGGTGCGAGCAAAATTGAACTTCTCACTGAAAAAGATTTTAAAGACATGTTTCCTGAGTGCGAGGTTGGTGCCATGCCGCCGTTTGGAAATCTCTACGGTATGGAGGTTTATGTGGCAGCGAGCTTGGCCGAAGACGATGAGATCGCCTTTAATGCAGGTTCTCACACGGAATTGATCCGAGTGGCTTACAAGGATTTCGAAAGGATGGTAAAACCAAAGGTCCTCGAGTTCTCATTCAAACCATGAAGATGAAACCTCTGAACACGATGAGCCCCCTCTGGGACTGGCAACCCCTCTCTGTCGCACGGGGAACTCTGCTTTTTTCGAAGAGGGTGGGAATCTAGTCATTCTCGGAGAGGAGGCCGGGCGAGGACACCAGCGAGGTTACAAATATGGCATTGTTAACCACGACAATTGGTGCCTATCCAAAGCCTGAGTATGTTCCAGTGTCGCAAAGGTCTCCAGAGGATCGTGCCGATGGGAAAGATTTGACAGAAACGTATGAAGCCTATTTGCGCGGTGAAAAGGCCGAGATGGAGGAGTTGCTGGACCGGGCGACTCAAGAAGTGGTGCAAGAACAAGTGAGAATAGGAATTGATGTTCCCACCGATGGTGAGATTCGACGGGAACACTATATCTACTACCACTGCCGCCATTTAGAGGGGATCGATTTCTCACGTCTGACCGAGAAAGCCATGCGGTCTGGATCGTGGAAAGCTGCCGTACCGACCATTGTTGGGCCGATCCAACCGAAGAATTCCTTCCTATCACGGGACTGGAAGATTGGCCAGTCAGCCACTGACAGGCCGGTAAAGATCACTGTGCCGGGACCATTGACGATCACGGACTCGTTGGCTGACGCGTATTATCAGGATGAGCGAAAATTGGGTCTAGCACTGGCCGAGACCTTGAATGCTGAGATTCGAGCTCTGGGAGAGGCAGGTTGCCAGTGGATTCAGGTGGACGAACCCGTCCTGGTTCGAGAACCTGAAAAGGCGTTGGCCTTTGGGATCGAGAATTTGGAGCGCTGTTTTCACGGACTGCCTAAAGGAGTGACGACGGTCGTCCATCTGTGCTGTGGGTATCCTGATCGCGTCGATAATGAGCGTTACCCAAAGGCCGATCCGAGGGTTTATTTTCGATTGGCCGCACCGCTCGAAGAGACGGATGTTGACGCGGTTTCAATCGAAGATGCTCATCGACACAACGACCTGGTTTTGTTAGAACAGTTCAAGAAAACTCAGGTCATCCTGGGAGTCCTTGCCATAGCTCGATCTCGAGTAGAAACAGCCGAGGAGATTGCAGCTCGCGTGAACGAAGCCTTGGATCATATCGATGGGCAACGGCTCATGCTCGCCCCAGATTGCGGTTTGGCGATGTTGGATCGGGAAACGGTGCAAGAAAAAATAAGAAATATGGTTGAAGCCGCCAAGTCAGTGGAATAATGTCGTCATGTGAATCTACCAGCACCGAGAGTGATGGGTAAAGCAAGCCTAGGTTTGATCCTACCTTTTCACGTCGTTTTTCAATCCACTCCACTCCAAATTTGCCCCTCAAAGGTTATTGTTTCCCACAAGAAGTTCCATGTAGAGTATAGGTGAGTATCTCAATTCCTACGTCTGCTACGTCTGACGCTTTATCAAAAGGGGGGAATGAATCATGGTTGTTCTGAAGCACGTAGATTACGAAATTACAGGCATTGCCCAACTCGAAAATTTAGAAACACACCTCAGGCAGACGACGGCAGAGGTTGAAGGTGTCTCCTATAAGGAGATATTTTTTATTAAAGGGAAAAAGCAGTTCGTTCTGTATCTGGAATGTGAAAGTGAAGAGAAATATCTCGAGTGGAGGGAGATATGCCCGCCTCCACCAGGAGCGAAAGACTGGTATGAGGTTTTATTGAGTCGGGAGGAGTATTTCTCAGAATACTCAGCATGAGAGCTAAATCGAATTTTGAACGTTGGTTGAAGTTCACCGCGAGGCTCGTTTCGTTTTTTCATGAAGGCTCATCTGGAACTTTAGAAAACGTAGAAAACCCGTTCTTGGGAGGACCCAGCTATGAATCGATTAACGAGAAAAACAATAAGTCTCATGTTACTAATAATCTTTGGTCTGTGGGGCCTTGCAAAAGTCTCAGTCGTCCTGGCTGACCAATCCAGCGTCCCCCTTTTTGAGGGTATGGGCAACCACCATTATCCGATCACAACAAATTCATCATTGGCCCAACGCTACTTCGATCAGGGGCTGATTCTCACGTACGGTTTTAACCATGCAGAGGCAGCCCGCTCGTTCCGCGAGGCCGCAAGGCTCGATCCCAATTGTGCCATGGCCCACTGGGGAGCTGCATTCGTTCTCGGCTCCAATATCAATGCCTCCATGGACAAAGAGGCAATCCCGAAAGCATATTCGGAGTTACAGAAAGCACTCGAATTGGCGAGTCACGTGAGTGAAAAAGAACAGGCGTTGATCCAGGCATTGTCAAAGCGTTACTCGCCAGAACCTGTCCGGGATCGCACCCCCCTTGAGGTGGCCTACGCGGATGCTATGCGAGAGGTCGTCCAGCGCTTTCCCGACGATGCCGATGTGGCCACGCTTTTTGCAGAGTCACTCATGAATCTCAATCCGTGGAACTACTGGACGAAGGATGGCCAACCGCAGCCGGGGACGCCGGAAATTGTGAGTACATTGGAATCGGCCCTCAGACGAAATCCCAATCACCCGGGCGCGAACCATTTGTACGTTCACGCTGTCGAGGCCTCGCCCCATCCAGAACGCGCACTACCGAGCGCCGATCGTCTGCGCAACCTCGTTCCGGGTATCGGACACATGGTTCACATGCCCTCGCACATCTATATAAGAACTGGGCGGTATCATGACGCATCGCTAGCAAATGAAAAGGCGATAGAGGTCGACGAGGCCTACATCAGGCAGTATCACCCTGAAGGCATTTACCCGCTTGCCTACTACACGCACAATTATCACTTTCTCTGGGCAGCTGCTACGATGGAGGGGCGAAGTGAGGTGGCCCTTCAAGCTGCACGCCGTTTGGCTTCAAAAGTGGATCGCGAGAGGATGCGGGAACCAGGCTTTGGGACACTTCAGCATTTCTTCTCAATTCCGCTCTATGCGTTGATGAGTTTCGGGAAGTAGAACGAGATTCTCAATCAGCCAGCACCGGCCGAAGATCTTTTGTACCCGAGCGGGGTCTGGCATTACGTCCGCGGGATGACTTACACGAGAACGGATCAGCTGGACGAGGCAGCGCAAGAGCTCAAGAATCTGAAAAGGATCGCCTCCAACCCTTTGCTAGAGCAAGTGACGATCTGGGAGATCAATACAACCTCGGATCTCTTGCAGATCGCACAGGAAGTTTTGGCCGGGGAACTCGCAGCAAAAAGGGGAGACTATAATCGGGCGGTCAGGCACTTGGCAAAGGGAGCACGCGTCCAAGATGACCTAACTTTCGATGAGCCGCCCTCGTGGCTTCCCTCGGTGCGTCAGTCACTCGGTGCTATCTTGCTCGAGGC
>JABAOH010006839.1_pt2 | contig 28557 bp, 21 predicted proteins | sample 7062181 | NCBI WGS metagenome assembly JABAOH01 (sample SAMN14538630, study PRJNA623070) | marine sediment metagenome | biome: marine biome [ENVO:00000428]; feature: marine pelagic biome [ENVO:01000023]; material: deep marine sediment [ENVO:00002113]; isolation source: pool of 5 deep marine...
GTGATCGCAGCACCTGATACCCCACCAAAAGAATCGCCAAGATCCTTGCATAATATCCGGCATTCATCCCGCTCATAACATGGTAATGAGCCCCGGGATATTCCACGGGTGAGGGCCGTGCCATTGTGTTTATCTCAATGATTAGGAAGAGATTGTTGGGAGATATATGGCAGNNTATGGCAGACAGAGGGAGTGGAAAGGTCAATACTTGATTTTATAGAAGACCCTGAATTCCGGTTGAAGGAGCCAAGAAAGACTGTTCAATCGCCTTTTTTATCAATTTTGATGAGACCATCCATGTGGGGTTTCGCCTTTTTTTCAAGTGCTGATTTTGCCAAATTCATATGTTTCTCGAGGGTTTCAGAGTTTGGATTTAATTCAAAGGCGACCCGATAAGCCTCGTAGGATTTATCATAATCTTCAATGTTATAGTAGCAGTATGCCATGTTTTCCAATACTAGAGGATTTCTTGGCTCTATTCTTAGACTTTGTTCAAAGCACCTTATTGCGTTACGATATTTATTCTTGACCAAGTTGATCCGTCCAAGGTGATCCAGTGCAACCTTATTATAGAGCTCAGATTTCAGAATCATCTGAAAATATTCTTGGGATTCATCGTACATTTGTTCCTTAAATGATGCCATAGCTAGCCCATGCAGGACTTTTAGATTTCTAAAACCATAGTCTAAAAGCGTATTGTATCGTTCTATTGCTAGCTTATTGTTGCCTTCTGATCGTTCTAACTCCGCCAACAGAAAACGAGCATGATAACTCCCAGGATCGGTTTCTATGCTCTTAGTACAAAACGCCTTGACAGAATTTACGGAGAAATTCAATCTAACAACAATGTATATCAGTAACTTTATGTAAAAGATATATCTCTTCATATAAATAAAATCCTTCGGAGTTATTGAAACCTTAACAAGGGTTATGAAAAGCTACAAGTATCTTTGCTGCAAACTTCCTAGCTCGCCACCAAAACCTTCTCCATTTTGACCACTTATCAAAGTCATCTGGTTCCTTCATGAAATCCGGATCATTAGGATCACTTGTGGGGTATTTCCAACCAGGCATTCCTGGAGCCTCGTGCAATGGGCCAAGGTCCCATGGAGGTGTGGGCTTGAGCTCTGGATTTCTCCCCTTGGTCTTGCTAGGAGTATTTCACAAGGATTATTACAGTCACTTTCAATTTGTGATTGTAATGCTGTCTGTAATAACCACCACGATCCACCAATTATGGCAAGATCAGCTAAGGCCATGGTGACAGTATAAACGCCAGGGGCCAAAAACAGAATTATGAACTTGCCTTCGGGATCTATATGATTAACCGGATTATTCAAGACATAAGGATAAAGATTGACTCCTCCCTCCAACCCAATCGGATCAGGCTCAATATATCTGCCAATTGCGGAACTATAATCTCTGAAGTAATTATAATGCAGCCCCGTCTCCTGATCAAAGTACTGCCCCGGGAACCTGAAGTTATTCCTAACCTCGTCCGTTACAATATTCACTTGTTCTCAAAGGATTCAGGTGGATGTATCGCACTAAGTCCTGGAAATAGAAATCCTCTTCGCAGCCTATGGACTTATAACGGTTTTGAAATAGATGTCCATGTCGAAAATGACGGCGGTCATACGCAAGAGCATAGCTAGTAAGCAATCGTCTCATGTACTTGGACAATCCAGATGTTCCGCTCCGTAAGAAAATATGGGCATGGTTCGTCATCAGTGACAAGGCATAAATAGCCGTCCCAGTATCCAAGGCAATCTGCCCTATACGAGATACAAAATCCTCTCCATCTTCCTGATTATCAATAGTTCTTCGCTTTTCTATCCCCCTGATAATGACGTGGTGCAGGGTCCCAGGGGCATTAAGCCTTGGTTGCCTTGCATTACACTAACCCAGACCTATCGTTCACATTACTGAATTGTATTAGTAATAGGATATTTATTCATCAAAATCAACAACGTCCCTAACTCCCTGTGTTTTGATCTGACCTGGAAATCCATAAGCCGATTCTTGACTTTCCTCGGGTATATGCTTTAATGAGGCAGTAAGTTTACAAGAGAGGTGGAACATACTAACCTTTTTTCAGCTCAAATCTGATCCACATAGTCAGCATGCTGCTGTCAGAACGTAAATTGTCATCTCTTATGTGGACTTAGATGGATATCCGAAGGCATGGAAGCAATATCTAATAAGATAAAGAAACCCAGCAGTCCTGTTATCATAAAGCAACACACTTCCTGTGGGGTTAATGTTGAAAAGATCGTAAGAAGAATCCTTAAATATAATCCAAGAGAATACGTGGAGGGACTGAAAGAAATAGCCCTTTTAGACGAAGGTCCCAACAAAAGAGGATTTTCCAGCTACTGGAAGGAAAAGGGAAGAATAGAGCTGTATGTTAAGGATATTGTAGGATGGCAACCCTGGATAATCAAGAAGACTTTTGTCTTTCCATACCTTTCAGTAGGTCTCGCCTTGGGACATGAGATTGATCACCATGTGTGCCGAAATCAAATGCTTCACGACAAAGAAGATCATGCAGAATGCAATGCCTACAAATATGTCTATCCCTCATTTGGAATTTTCAAGCCACTAGTAAAATTGTTAGGTCTTTTCTTACAAAAATCACCTTGGAATATTCCATGAAATAGTTTTCCCGATTTTATAAGCGTACCATTTGATTTTTTCCCACCTGGTCATGCGATTCCAATTCGAAGGCTTATCCCAAAAATGTGGATCACCAGGTTCCAAATCGGAAGGATGGGTGTATCCAGGCATCCCTGGAGCCTTCCATAATGGACCATATTTGTCGCTTTTCCCTCTGCCAAATTCACATGCATCTGGTTTTAACGGAGGATGAAGGATATCATAAAGTTTAACTCCTAGCCATTCGCCAAGTTCCTCAGCTCCCAACTCACTTGCTACCCAATAAGTTCCAATTCCAACTCCGACAACGCCAACTCCAGCCAATGCGGCTGTTGCAGTTCCCCCAGCAACTACAGTCCCTCCCGTAACTATACTGACTACTTCAAGGGCATCTGGATCATAATATGCAAGCGGATTTTGAAGAGAATAGGGATATAAATTTGCGTACAATAGCTGGCCTAAAGGCTCCGGCTCAACGTACCTCCCGATACCCGAATCATAGTACCGATAGTAATTATAATGCAGCCCCGTCTCCTGATCAAAGTACTGCCCCGGGAACCTGAAGTTATTCCTAACCTCGTCCGTTACAATATTCACTTCCCCGAAGGGCTTGAAATTTGCCTTCCAGACGACCTGGCCTTGACCATCCGTTAGAACCTGGGGAGTTCCCAGGTGATCTTGGTGGTAGTAGTAAATAGCTTCTTCTGGTGAGATGTCAAGTATGGCCAGAGGCTGGCCGTTGAGGTAGAGGTAGTCGACTTTAAAGGTTCCCCCATCATCGGATTCAGCGATGAGGTTTCCGAATTTGCTGTAGTGGTAGATGGTGGTCGCGCCGTCTGTGACCTTTTTGATCCGCTGGCCCATCCCATTGAAACCATATTCCCCCAGGGTGAGGCCGGGTTCGGTGGCTTGGAAAAGGCGGTTGTTTTGGTTGTAGGTGAAGGTTTTAGACCCCATAGTTACGATATTACCATTGGGGTCGTGGCCAAAGTCCATGGGATTGGCCCCCGTGATCTCGTCCAGCTTGTTAGTGTTGGGCTCGTAAATGTAGGTGTCGGTCTGGCCATCTACGGTTTTCGTCTTTCGGTTACCCACGAAGTCGTAGGTGTAGTTGATCTGGCCATAGATCCCACTGGCTGATTCGAGACGGTTGAGCTCGTCATAGACAAAGCCCTGGCTTCGGGCTTGATCGAGGTAATCGGTAATGGAGGTGATGTTTCCATTTGCGTCATCGTCAAAGCCGAAATTCAGTACGGAGCCTGCCTGGATCGAGGTGGTCCGGTACTGGAGATCGTAGCCTTGAGTCCGGACAAGACCGTTTCCGTAAGTGAGTTCTGTAATTCCTCCATAGGGAAGGTAGTCGAGGTCGAATGCCACGGTCTTGGGCGTACCGCTGAGGGTTGTTGTCACCTGGTAGATCCTTCCCACAGTGTCCAGACCGTAGGCGACGATCCTCCTCGAGGGGTAGGTTATGGAAGTGAGTGTGTCATTCTTGTTGTAGGCATACTCGGTGACATATGTGATGCCGGCGATGAGCTTTTCCTCCTTCTTGAGGTTTCCCTTGAGATCGTATTGGTAGCTATAGGTCCCGGTCGGGTCGGCCATTCCCGTGAGCCTTCCCTTGCCGTAGGAGACCGAGGGGCTGTCGTAGGAGTACGTGATGTCCTGGGAGGGGTCGGGAAAGCCGATGTGGGTGAGACGGTTCAGGGCGTCGTTGTTGTAGGTTGCGGTAACTCTCTCTGCGTCGGTCTTCTCGATGAGGTTTCCCGCTTCGTCGTGGCGGTAGATTGTTGTTCCGGTATCCGGGGAAGTAATTTCGGTGACCCTGGCAAAATCATCATAGGTGTAGGAGGTGACGTTTAAATTCGCGTCCTCTACAGATCGAAAGTTGTCGTGGGCGTCGTAGGAGTAAGTGGTGTTCAACTCGTAAAGATCCACGCGCTGGGTCGCCACAGTCAAGCGGTTGAGCTCGTCATACTTATAGTCGGCCGTGTTTCCCCGGGGATCCTTCATCCAGATGCGGTTTCCGTTTCCATCGTAGTCGAATTCGGTGAAGGTGGTATCGGGGTTTATGATCTTCCAGAGCCGGTTATCCTCGTCGTACTCAAAGTCGAGGTACTTTTTGAGCGTTCCCTCGGGATCCTGGATCTCCTCCCGGATCTTATTTGACTCGGTGTCATACGTGTAGATGATGGCATTTCCTAGATCGTCCTCCACTCGGGTGAACCTCCCGGCGGAATCGTAGGTGTAATCGATGGTATTTCCCTCCGGGAGCACTATGTAGTCCATGTTTCCCAGGGAATCATAGTAGTACTGGGTGGTTGAATCATCAGCCAGGGTGGAAGCATCACCCGCTTTGGTTACAGTCTCAATGCGGTTTCTCGCATCGTAGGTGTAGGTTGTGACCATGCGATTGGGGTCAGTAACGGCCCCTAGGTTCCCGTTTTGATCGTAGCCCGAATAATAGGTGGTCCGTACATGGGGTTGGGTCATGGAGAGGAGATTCCCGGTGACCGGATCGTAGGTGTAGGTGGTGATATCGCTCACATCGGTCCGGGGGCCATCCACAAGGGTTAGTTGACCGAAGGAGTTATGGTCGTATGTGGTCGTATACTCGTATTGGGTCGTCCCGATGTAGCCGCTTACGGTCTTTGTGCTGAGGTGGCCCTTAGGATTATAGGAGAACCTCGTTACCTTGTCCTGGCCAGGGTTCGCCACGCTCTCAATCGTGATGGTCTCGACGAGGTTGAAGGTGGAATGGTAGGTATAGCTCGTCGTCCGTTCAAGAAGGGTCCCCGAGGCTTCCTTCTTTGTGAGGATATTGCCCCTAAGATCCCAGGTGAAATCAGTTATGTTGCTGTTTCTGTCGATGACCCGGGTGAGGGCAAAGGTATCCTTGTCGTAGTCGTACGCCATGTTGGTGCCCGAACAGCTGGAGCAGCCGCTTCCCTCTATACCGATTACCCTGGGGATTCCGTAGAGGGACCAAAACCTATAGATCCGCTCATAGCCCCGGGAGTCGCTTACGGACACCTGAAGCGCATCGGGCATACCAGTTCCCTCGTAGGTGAGGGAGATTGCCTCGACACCTCCGGCCTTGCTTGACTGGGTGGCCCGGTCGTGCTCATCGTAGCCCCAGGTGCCCACGGTTTGTCCTGCAATCCTTTTTTGTGTCATGTTGTGGGGGTCATTGGGATCCTCATAGAGGTATTTCGTCAAAACCCCATCGGGTGCCGTCATGCCGGTGAGGTTGTCTCCTGTATAGGTGAAGGTGTAGGTATTTTCCTTTGGATCGCTGACCGTCTCAATTTTGCTGTTTTGCCTGTAGGTAAAGGTGATTTCCTTCCCGAAGTTGTTGCTCACCCCTGTGAGGAGGGTGCCACTGTATGTGAGGGTAATCTGGTTGTCATTGAGGTCCTTGATGCTCTGAAGCCTTCCCTGCGAGCTGAACCGGCAGATGGTGTTGTTCTTGCGGGTGAGAACGTAATCTCCCGCTCCCCCCTCCTCCTGGGTGAGGGTGTCGTAGACCAGGACATCGGCAGTGAAATTCCCGCCTCCTTCCTTCTCGAAATAGAGGGCCTTTCCATCGGCATCCCAGACGACGACCCGATTGCCCTGATCCTCGATAAAGAGGTTATAGTTATGGGTCCACCCGTACCCCAGGGGGCCGTTGTAGTTTGACTGGCTGTTGTAGGACCTCCGGAATCCAAGCTCGGGCCCTGGGGTTTTGATCGAGAAATCCGCTTCCTGCTGGAATTTATTACCCGTATCGAGGTTGATGGGATTTCCCGCCGATACGGGGCACTGGGGTTTGCCGAGATTCCGAGGAGGATCTATGAGGGGATATCCCGGGTATGGGCCATAGTCCTCATAGGGCCAGGGCCAGTCGGTAGTCCTGCTCTTGGAGTAGCACTCTCGATAAGTACTATCTTGAGAGATAGAATGGAGGGGGTTCCAGTGGTTGTAGTCCCTGATATAGAAGGTAATCCAGTATACGTCGGGGTTTGTTGCGTGGGGCTCAAGGGAGAAACCCAGGGCGTACGAATCCCACCATCCCCAATATTTAGTAATATGTACGGGATAATCCCAAGAGGTCGTATGCCAATAGAACAGGCGCTCTACGTGATCCAGCACAGTCCCCTCGGACCAGTCACACGATTTTGCAGGTGAAGGCGAGATGATTGCGCATAGAAGGATCGCAATGATGAACAGAGGAATCGAAATCCGTCTCATCACAAACCTCCCTCCTTAGGTTCGTCTGATACAGAAATCGAATTAGGCGAGAACTAAGCTATGTGGGAGCCGGTATTTAACCCAGTCTTTCATTGGTTAATTGCCCAGGATCTGGTATCATCGGTGGCCACCTTTTACCACGACCAGAGGCAGAAGTCAAATATTTTACCCTTTCTGTTGGTAATTTCGAATCGTTTCAATGACGGGTGGGCTTATGCGCCCACAGTCCAGTGATATCCTTTCACACCAATGTACTCAAGCTATTGACCTTTGCCATCTCAAAGTCTCATATCTGAGAGGTGGCAGGAAAGAATGATCGGACATTATTACAACAGGTTTTCCCATCGATGGGAGCAATCGGTCTCACAAGGGATTCACCGGTTGTGGAGCTGTCGCCCGCGTTAACTTCAATTTGTCATTTTGGAATTCTTCGAGAACTGAGAAAATTCCACCCCTTCAATAACTTCCACTCCACTCCCCACCTTCATATGGCATTAGATCAAAGCCCTGACCCCATCGAGAGGTGATTCCGTACAAATCGGTATCTATCTTTTACCCACATAGGCAGATGAGTGAAGGTTTCACGTATTAGGCGGGCAGGAATGGCATTAAATTTGCTTAAAAAGAAGGGTTATTCTCCACACGTTTGTTTTGAGCTGATGAAGATGCGATTCGAAAGATATATGTTTCCATTTTTCCTGGCCCTTCTCATCTCTCTCCCGCTTTTGCCGGTTCTTTCTGAGGAGGTCCATTCCAGTCTCTTGGGGAGGGGTGGGTACGGGAAGAAGGTGAGGGTGAAAATTGGAAAGGAGAAATGGGTCCCACCTCCGAAAAGGGTAAAACCCGGGCCCAAAGAAAACGGGAAGGAGAATATCCTGATCATCCTGGATGCCTCAGGGAGTATGTGGGGTCGAGTCTCATTCGGAGAGCCGGGCATCAACCGCTATAAGCGGTGCAAGATTGAGATAGCGCAAAAGGTGCTGGAGGAATATGTCGACGATTTGGATGAAGAAAAGGTCAATGTGGGATTGAGGGTCTTCGGGCGATACAGGGAAAGGGGATGTAAGGACTCACAATTGATCATTCCAATAGGGCCTCTCGACAAGGAGGCCTTCAAGGAAACGATGAAGAGGGTCAGACCCGGTCATGAGGGGAAAACCCCCATGGCCTATTCCCTTCGAAAGGCCCTGGTCGATATCTCGACACCTAGTGATATGCAGCGATTTCTCGACTCCGGGGAGTTTGCGGGAGGGGAGAAGAGCATCATCCTGCTCACCGATGGTGAGGGGGGCTGTGATAGCATTGAAGAGGTGAGGGGTTTGGAGGATGATCTCAGGCTCCTTGGCGTCGATATCGTGAGGATCAACGTAATTGCGCTGAAAATTCCCCAGAAGGAGAAAAGCGACCAGATGGCTGAGCTGGGAATCCAGGAGGACATGGAGATCCATTTGAAGAAGATAAGCCACCTGACTGAGGGACAGTACATCGATATTGAAGCCAAGCCAGGCATGGGAATAGAGGAATTTGAAAGACAGCTCAGTAGGTCAGTGAGGATAGCGGTCCCAACGAATACCAGGGAGAGGGTTATCAGCTTTCTGTACCGAGGTATTCAGTGGATGAACGGGTTCATTCGAACCCATACGTTTGCCACTCTCGTCCCTTCCATGCTTGTCTTCTCCATATTCTTTACATTCGCAATGAGGTGGTTTTTCCACAGGTAATGGCCTTTCTCACCGCCCCTGATTGAACCGAAATTACGTAGGCGATAATGGAGATCTCCGGCAAGAAACGAGACTTCGGTCAATTTCCATTTGACTTCCCGCGAGGGGGAGACTAACCTTATACCTACTCTACAGCCACTCGTTGCCGATATGGGTTGAGAGGAGGGGAGAGATGCAGAGCGTGGATTCCCTATTGAGGGACATAGAGGATCTTTTGACACCATTGGAGGAGAAGATTCGCGCGCATCCCTATCTTGCTGATTTGGAGGGGAGGAAGATCGGACGTGAGAAACTGAAGTATTTCGCGGGTGAACAGCACCACATCATCACGAGTGACCTTCGAAGCGTCGGCCTGCTCCTTTCGAGGCATGGGCTCCCCCCCGGGCGAGATTTTTTTTGGATGGTGCTCCAGGGCGAGACCGAAGCCCTCAAGGCCCTTGGTCGGTTCGTATCAGCACTTGGAGTATCGGAAGAGGAGCTGGATGCCTATGAGCCATTACCAGAGGCGCAGGCTTACAAGGCCTACATGGCATGGCTTTCCCTCTATGGGAGCGGCGCGGAAGTGGCAGGGGCATTCCTGACCAATTTCCCGGCATGGGGGGCGAACTGCGGGAGAATGGGCAAGGCCCTCATGGAAGGATACGGGTTTAAGGGCGAGGCGCTCTCTTTCTTCGAACTCTTCAGTACCCCGGTTCCTGATTTCGAGGAAAAGGCACGGCTCGTTATCAATGCCGGAATTTCCCAAGGGATTGAGCCCAAGGCCATCAAGGAGGCATCGAGAATGCTTCAGGGTTATGAACTCATGTTTTGGGATGCCCTCTATAAGATATCGTCGGGATAATCAGCATATTTACCGGGTATCGCGTTATGAAATTCACGGATACTTTGCGAAAGAAGGCCCATGCTATTTGGGAGGCCAATTTCGATCATCCCTTTGTCCAGGGAATCGGGGATGGGAGCCTGGACGAGGAGATGTTCAAATTCTACCTCGCTCAGGATTATGTCTACCTCAAGGACTTCTGTCGATTCCTGGCCCTTGCGGCGGCAAAGAGCCATGATTTGGAGGCCATGGGGAGATTTTCGGGCCTCCTCGAGCTCACATTGAAGGTGGAAATGGACCTTCATCGGTCCATCTGTAGCGATTTCGGCATATCGTCGGAGGAGCTCGAGCAGACCGAACCGGCTCCCTACTGCTTGGCATACTCGAGCTATCTCTTGAGAATTGCGTACGAGGGGGATTTCCTGGACCTCTTGACTGCTTTTCTTCCCTGTGAATGGGGATATGTCGAAATTGGGGCCCGTTTAAAGGCCAAGGGAGTACCCGACCATCCCCATTACGCCAAATGGATCGAGACCTACGCCTCGATGGAATTCAGGGATTTGACGGAATCCCTTAAGGACCTGCTCAACGAACTGGCAAGGGGAGCATCCAAGGAGAAATTAAATCGCCTTCAGGAGATCTTCAATTTCTCGAGTCGATGGGAGCGCCTCTTCTGGGAGATGGCCTGGAATCGACAGACCTGGATAGCATAGGCGAGATAGGCAGATTCGGCCGAGTGACGGAGAGCGTGGTTCAAGAGGGGGATAGTGTGTTAACGTCCAGGTTTAGGGGAGGGGCGCACGAATTTCAAACGGAGATTTCTCGAAGGTAAGGCTGGGCGGGAGCGTGATTTCGCCCCTCGGGGTGACAATGAAGCGAATGGTAACAGTAATAGTAGGTTGGTTTTGCATCGGCCTGGGAGTAGTGGGATTGTTCCTTCCCTTCCTTCAGGGATTCCTCCTGATCGGATGCGGTATATTGCTCCTTTCCAAGGAGAGCGCAGTCATGAAGCGACTGGGCAATCAGCTCAAGGCGAGATACCCTGAACAATACGAGCACTTCACCCTTTGGAAAAACCGATTGATATCACGTTTCAAAAAATGATCTCGAGAGCCGTGCCCCACTGGCTTCACGAAGCGGTGGGATGTCCCGTTACATGCGGGTCCATAACGTGGAGGATTCCCTTGGCCCCTCGTATTTTTGCCTCTCTTCCGCGGCCTCTTGTTCGTGTTTGCAATCGATACAGAGGGTAGTCATAGGCCTGGCACGGAGCCGCTTTTGGGAGATTTTTTCCGCGCATTCCTCACAGATACCGAAGGTACCAGTGTCTATCCTTTCCAGGGCCTCTTTGATCTTGACCATCAACTTCCTCTCACGATCCCTCAAGCGCAAAAGGAAATCCCTATCAAACCCATTGGATGCGAACTCCATGGGATCCGCCACCGGCTCATCGATTTCCTTCACCTGATCTTTAGTCCTCTCGGCTTCCATCAGCAACTCCTCTAAGCGACAATTGAGGAGTTTTCTGAAGAAGTCAAGCTCTCGTTTTCGCATGATATACCTCCATGAAGAGGTCACATGTTGTTGGTTTAATGTATTTACGTTATTTGAATATAATCTACATTTACGTAATTGTCAAGTTATTTTTCAATTTTCCGCATTTCCCGCCGAATCATTCCTATTCACCTTGATCAAAGCGCGCTGAGGTAAGCATTTGCCGCTATTCGGCTGCAACCCAGCCGCTAAAAGCTTACTTCGGAGCATCGGGGCACGGGATGAAGGACCCTCGGCACCCATTTTCTGAAGTTTCCCCACTTTTCAGGAGAATTGCTCTAACCCCTGATCAGACGGTTAATTCAGCTTTTCATCCGCGAACACCCTTGTGCCTTGGCTTTTAGTGCGTCTCACGTGATTCTTTCGGGGTCGGGGTGAATACGTACCGATTCCACCCGAGTGTGTGTGCTGCCGTTATGCGGTGCCGCGGTTTGGAGGATGAGATTACGCTCAGAAAAAACGGAGCCTCCGCACTAAATCAGGAGGGTTCAGCCCGTTTTATATTGACAAAGGTCGAAAAATTAAACATATTAACCAATTAAGGGGGAATAGGCCCGGATTGAAGTGTCGCTTGGGCATTGGCGTTGCTTACCTGTCTGGCAGATTGAGCCAAGGGGGTTCAAACAGTGACAAAGGGGGAGAAGACCTCCAGGACACAGCGCAATTTGCGGGAGGAAATCAGGGATCATAAACAGAAGTTATCGAAGATGAGGCGAGAAGCCTCACGATTGGGCCTTTCCTTGAAGCAGAAGGAGGGGGAAATACGTGATTTCCAAAAGTCCCTAAAGAAATTGGTGACGCTCACGGAATTGAGCCGAATACTCAATTCCACCCTGGAGCCCGGGACGGTGAGGAGAAGGGCCATGCAGGCGGCGACGGAATTGATGGGGGCCGAGGTAGGGTCCTTGCTGCTCATCGATGAGGAGACCAACCAGCTCTACTTCGAGGTCGCCCTCGGAGATAAGGAGGAAGCCGTCAAGAAATTTCATCTGAAAATGGGGGAGGGAATTGCCGGATGGGTAGCCCAACATGGTGAACCTGTCGTCGTCCATGATGCCCAAAGCGATCCCCGGTTCTTCAGCGCGGTGGATAAGAAATCCAAATTTATCACGAGGAATGTGATCTGCGTTCCCGTCAAGGTGAAGGAAAAGACCATTGGGGTCTTGGAGGCCATCAACAAGTTGGATGAGGGGGACTTTTCGGAGGAGGACTTAACGCTTTTCCAATCCCTGGCGGATCAAGTGGCCGTTGCCCTGGATAATGCGCGTCTGCTGGCTGAGATCGAGGAGCTCTTCATTCAAACGGCCTCGTCCTTGGCCGATGCTATCGAAAAGAGGGATCCCTATACCGGGGGACATACCAAGCGCGTGACTGAGTATTCCCTGGCCATTGCGGACCAGCTCGCCCTAGACCCGAATGAGCTGCGGTGGTTGAAGTTAGCTGCCATTCTCCATGATATCGGGAAGATAGGGGTTGAGGATGGAATCTTAAGGAAGCCCGGCAAATTGGACGATGAGGAATACGATCAGATGAAGCAACACACCTTGATGGGCGCCGAGATCATCGGGCATATCAAGCAGCTTCACTGGATTATCCCCGGGTTAAAATACCATCACGAAAAGATCGATGGCAAGGGATACCCAGAAGGCCTCGCTGATCGTCATATCCCTCTTATCGCGAAGATCGTGGCAGTAGCCGACACCTTTGATGCCATGACCTCAGATAGGCCCTATCGAAAGGCTTTGCTGAAGGAGAAGGCCTTCGATGAACTTCGAAGATCCTGTGGAACCCAATTCGACAAGGCATTAGTGGATGCATTCATCGAGGCCTTTAAGACGGGGAAGATATAGAGTTCGAACCCTCAATCCCGAAGGCATTACCGGGAGAAAGTACCTTCCTTAACCCTACTCCGCCTGAAATACGCTCTCCCCTCCAATGATCGTACGTTCGACCCCGATGTTCCGGATTTCCCACGGATCTACCGCGCATGGGTTCTCGGAGAGAATCACAAAGTCCGCGAGCTTTCCCGGCTCGATGGAACCCTTAATCTTCTCCTCGAACGAGGCATAGGCCGCGTTGATGGTGTAAGCCCGAATCCCCTCCATGGGGGTGATTCGCTCTTCGGGTCCCAGGAGCATTCCCTTGCGTGTCTTGCGGTTCACCGCACACCAGATGCCGAACAAGGGCTCGGCTCCGAAGAGGGGATCTCCGATAGCGGCGATGGGAGCGTCCGAGTGGGCAATGGTGACAACGCCGGCTTTGATAGCGGATTTCATTGGGTCTATCCGGCTGGCTCGCTCTTTCCCGATGAAGGTCGAGACGTGCCGATCCGCCCAGTACCAGGTGTGGTGCGGGTAGAATGAGCCGATAATCCCGAGCCGGCTCATTCGCTTGAGACCCTCGGGGGTCACACATTGGCAATGTTCAATTCGGTGCCGGGAATCAACCCGCGGGTACCTCCACATGGCGTATTGAATTGCGTCGATGGCGACGTCGATCCCGTAGTCTCCCTGGGCATGGATCGCCAATTGATATCCCTTCTGATGTGCTGCGAGGACGAGGTCGTTAATCTCGTTCGGGGAAATCTGGAGCACGCCGCGTGGATTCCTCCGCGTGTGTTCCGAGTCAAGGGTGATGTAAGGGTCATAAAAGGCACACGTGAACACCTGGATCGACCCGTCGGTGCAGGTCTTTACCGGCCCCAGCCGCAACCGCTCGTTGCCGAATCCCGTACGGAGTCCCAGATCTCGTTCCAGGTAGTAGTGGGCGTATGGCCAATCGCGGATCATCAGGTAGACGCGGGTCTTCAATAGGCCTTCGTCGATGGCCTCTTGATAAGCCCGGTAGGTTTGGGGGCGGGTGTCGGCGCCGGCATCGTGGGTGGATGTGATCCCGGCTGATGCGTAAAGCTTGCCCGCTTCGATGAGCCCCTCCTTCATCTGGTCCTTGGTGGGGAGGGGAACGAGCTCTTGCACCGGCTTGAAGGCAGCTTTCTCGCGCAGCACCCCGGTCAGGCGACCAGTGGCCTGGTCTCTGTCCATGTGTCCCCCCTCCGGCTGCGGTGTGGCCTCTGTGATCCCGGCGGCTGCGAACGCGTTGGTGTTGGCAACGCTGGCGTGGCCCGACCGATGTCTCATGTACAACGGGTGGTCGGGGGTGACTGAATCGAGTTCCTCGCGCGTGGGCCAGCGTTTTTCCTCCAGGGCACTATCCTCGAGCCCTTCGGCCAGAATCCATTCCCCCTTCGGGGTCTGGGCGGCCTTCTTCCGGAGCCTTTCGAGGAGCTGAGGAATGTTCTCGTTGGGTGGGGTCCTGGCATTAACCCAGCGCAGCCGGATTCCGTAGTTCATGAAATGGGTATGTGGCTCGATGAACCCGGGGAGCACCGTTTGCCCGTTCAAACGGACAACCTCGGTGCTATCCCCTATGAAGGATGCAATCTCCTCCGCGGTCCCCACTCCCACGATTCTACCGCCGAGTACGGCCACTGCCTCCGCTACCTCGTCCTGGGAGTTCACGGTGATGATGTGACCCCCTGTGATTACCAGATCGGCACGCAGTCCAACCATTTCCTTCCTCCTTATCATCGCTCCCGGATCGTTATCGCAAAGGCTAAAAAAAATCAACCGAAAATCAGGTCCCGCTTTTCCTTGAAGTGTTTGGGGAGCTTATGAGCTGGCCTTTTTGGTACCAAATGTTTTGAACGAAATAACAGCACCAATCATAAAGATTGTGCCGGCTGAAAGAAAGATATAATGTGTGGGAAATTCGAACTGGGCAATGCCCCAGCTCATGAGAGGCCCGACTGAGGCGCCAAGATCCCATGCAGTTGCGAACGATGCTATTGACCGGGATCCCCTTTGGCCGGCTTGACTCGAGAGTAAAGTCCACAGGGTGGTGCCGCAGGCAAAGAAAATCAGAACGAAAATAACTAGTATGATTGTTTTCGGATGAAGCACGGCAACCACTAGGGAAACTGCACCTACAAAAAACAAAAACGTAATGGATCGTTCCCTTCCGGTCCTGTCAGCGATGGCCCCCAAGATAGGGCTCCCGATTCCATCCAGGAAAAAGCGAAACCCCAGGATGATGCCGGTCAGCGTGACTACACCGATGGAATAGCCGGCGATTGGGACCGTGTCCCCGAGGTGCTCCTTGAGGATGAGCCCCAGGGTTGACATGATCATTCCAGCGCCGACGAGGCCTACGGCGAACCCGCAGCACATAACCCCAACATCCCCTTTCCCGGAAAGACCTTTTTTCACAGGCACTTGCAGGCGCTTAAGCCCTTTTTGAGAGAGGACACCGAGGGGCATTGCGACAAGTGAGAGAAGGCTCAGGGCTATGAATGTGGGGGTAAGCCCGAAGACATCGTGGCATAAGCCTCCGACGAGAACTCCCAAGGTACGCCACATGGCATTGATTCCACGGTAATATCCCATCCGTTCTCCCAGGTGAGCTGAGGAGCCGGATTTGACGGCCGTCATGATACCGGCTTGACGGATGAAGGAGAAAGCGAGACCCCACAGGATTCTAGCTCCCAGAAAGATGATGAACAGGTGAGCGATTCCATATATAGCGGTTACAACGGAGCCCATGCACAAGGCAAAAATGAGCCAGAGATTACTTGGGTAGTGCCGGTAACAATGTTCCGCCAAATGATTGGTTGCCAGACGAATCCATCGATTGACGGAGAGGAGAATCCCCACCTGAAAGGGGACTAGTCCCAAGTGCTGGTAGTAGCTGGGGAGAATGGTGTAGATGAGGCCATCACCCAGGACGACTAAGGATAAAGCCGTTGAAATATAGAATACCGGTAAAGGAGGCCGCTTCATGGTGATTCTCTCCCAACCAGTAATGTGTGAACTCGCGCAATCGCCCTCTGAGAAATCATAAATATGGAGGTGGGTTCGGTTCTGTATACGAAGACCGATGGGCGCATCCAGACCGTGGAGAGTCCACCCCGGGGAGGGCCCATCGATTCCCAACACCTCGGAGTCCTACCGAGAGCCGGCAAATTAATTCTCAAAGGAGATGTGGCTCGTCAGATGGCAGTTAGAGGTGTATTCATCCCATTTGGAGAAATCGATCTTGGCATTATACCCGATCAAGGGGACGGGAGCCTCGTGGAGCGAGCCGTGAGCCCGGAACCCACTCGGAAGATCCTCACGTGAACCATTCAATGGACCAAAGACGGTATGCTTGTCTCCAAGCACGATCAAGTCTCCGATCCGCTCCGGGTGAAGATGGAAGAGCGAAGCAGCTTCGTACTTGTTGTATACCGCCTCAACCCCCTCGATCCGACGGAGAATATCCACCGTTTTCGTGTAGTCTGTGGCCTTATTCAACCACACGTAGGCAGTTCCACCGAATGTCCGATGATGCTTGACGTAGGGGTCACGCTCGGCAGACATGGCAAAGAAGATGGTCCCCCCCTTCTCGGGCACGCACTTGTTCAGGTCAAAACAACGGCTCTTGAAGCTCATCCCGTGGTCTGCCGTCAAGTAAAACTCCATATCAGGGCATTCGTTCAGGATTTGACCGAAGAGCTTGTCCGTCTCATGGAGATAGGTCTGTGAAGAATCGCCCAGCGGATCCGACATGTGCATCGTATAATCCGTGGTGTGGCAGTAGAAGACGTCAATTTCGGGTCGCTCCCGCAATAAGGCCAAGACAGCTCTCCATATCCAGTAGTTGATCTCAGCAGAGTAAATATCGGGGGGTGGGCCCAACGTATCTACCCACTCCCGGGTAGGCTGTTCCGCAGCCTCGGTGATATCGGCACCCCGATGCAACAAGGTGATGGTCTTCACCTTTGCCGTCAGCAAGGCAGACTTCATCCCGACTCCCTTGGCCCTCTCGAAGATGGTTGGGGCCAGTAGGAGCTCGGCCTTGTCCATGTAGTGCTCTTTTTTTGAGGCGAGGTCAAAATAGGAGTTGGCCGTAATACCGTGCACGTCTGCGTATTCCCCCGTGCAGATAGAGGCGTTGTTTATGTTGGTCACCGTAGGCATGCAGGCGTTGACTGTCTTGTGGAACCCCTCCTTGATCATCTGTTTCAAATTGGTCATCTCGCTGGCCTGGAGGTAGTCCGGACCGAACCCATCCATCATTGCGACCAAGATTTTTCGCCTCTTCCCGGCAACCATGAACTAATCAGTACCTCCTCTTCCAATGGAAGATGCTAAAGGACCAGCGAATGTTTTTCTGCCTTGGCGTAACGATTTGTTAGGCTGTCCCAAATCGTCCGGAACAAACTCAGGTTTCGCCTCGAACGAGCTCCCTATTCCATCTGAAAGCAAGCGATGTGGTGATCTTTCGCGATTTCAACGAGTTCCGGGCTCTCTTTATCACAGATATCTTTTTTCGAAGGACACCGGGAAAAGAACCTGCAGCCGGGTGGGGGGTCTATTGGGCTCGTGGTCTCCCCGGTGAGAGAAAAAGCTGGCTTGCCCTGCTCTATTTTCGGGTCGGGAAGCGGTATCGCGGAGAGCAGGCTCTTCGTGTACGGATGCCGATGCGATGTATATAACACATCAGAAGGCGCCGTCTCCACAATCACCCCCAGATACACCACCGCGATGTGGTCACTGATGAACTCCACCACACTTAAATCGTGGGCTATGAAGAGACAGGTGAGGTGAAACTCCTCCTGGAGCTCCTTGAACAAATTCAATACCTGGGACTGTATGGAGACATCCAACGCCGATACCGGCTCATCCGCGACGATAAACTCCGGATCTACAGCAAGGGCACGCGCTATCCCTATCCGCTGCAACTGCCCCCCGGAAAACTCGTGGGGATACCGGTTCATATCAGAGGCACGCATTCCCACCCGCTCCAATAAGTAGATCGCCCTTTCCTTCCGTTTGCCCTCGTAGAGACCCTGCACCTTCATCGGGAACGTGAGAATGTTCCCAACCGTCATCCGGGGATTCAGGGACGCATACGGATCCTGAAACACAATCTGCATCCTCCGACGCATCTTACGCATCTCATCCTTTGGCAACTCATGCAATTTCACACCACTGAATATGACCTCGCCGGATGTCAGGGGCAGTAAATTCAAGATCAACCGGCCAATCGTCGTCTTACCACATCCGGATTCCCCAACAAGGCCCAACACCTTGCCCTTGGGAATCCCAAAATTCACCCCATCCACCGCCTTCAAGACCCTCCCCCGGGAGACCGGGAAATACTTGCAGAGGTCCTTAACTTCGACTACGTTTTTATCCCCGCTCATCTCTTCTCACCGTTGATGGGGTAGTAGCACCTCACATGGTGACCCTCGCGAAGGGACGTTACACCCGGTGCCTCCTCTTTACACCTCTCGGCCGAATACTCACAGCGTGGCTCAAAGGGACACCCCGGGGGTAACCGATGCAGCTGAGGAGGTTGTCCCTCGATGGAATCCAAACGATTCCTCTTTGCTCCTAATCGAGGGAGCGATCTCAGAAGGGCCTCCGTGTAAGGATGCGCCGGCTCGTTGAACAGGGTGAATATGTCCGTATACTCCACTACCCGACCAGCATACATCACCGCCACCCGCTGACACATGTTCGCAACGACGCCCATGTCGTGGGTGATTAACAGGACTGCCGTCTCTCGCTCCCGGCAAAGCTCCTTCATCAACTTCAATACCTGCGCCTGAACCGTCACATCCAGCGCCGTGGTGGGCTCGTCCGCGATCAGTAAGGCTGGTTCACATGCCAATGCCATGGCGATCATCGCCCGCTGCCGCATTCCTCCGCTCATCTCGTGAGGGTAGTTCTTGACACGCTCTTCCGGGGAAGGAATCTCCGTCGATTTCAACATGCGGATCGACCCGTGCAGGCTCTTAATACGATCCAAACCCCTGTGGAACCGGAACACCTCCGCTATCTGATACCCGACCCGTAATACCGGATTCAGACTGGTCATGGGATCCTGAAATATCATCGAGATTCTCTTTCCCCGAATCTCCCGGATCTCGTCATCGCTCAAGGCACGTAAATCATTCCCAACAAATTCTATCCGGCCCTCGAGAATCTGCCCCGGGGGGGAGGCCACCAATCGAAGAATGGATAAGGCCGTAACGCTCTTGCCACACCCAGACTCCCCAACGAGACCCAGAACTTCGCCCTTTTTCACCTCAAAATCGACCCCGTCCACTGCCTTAATGACCCCTTCACTGGTGAAGAAGTAGGTCTTTAAGCCCGAGACCGTGAGGATCGACTTGTCATTATCTCTCTGATTCATGGATTCTCCTAATTCGTCCGATCCTACCGCTGCGAAAGCCGCGGGTCCAGCGCATCCCTGAGGGCATCACCCAGAAAATTGAAGGCCAGAACCGCGAAAATGATCGCCACTCCTGGGAAAACCGCAAGCCAGGGAGCCATCTCCATAAATTCACGGGCCTCGTTGAGCATCAACCCCCACGAAGGTCGAGGCGGTTGTGTTCCCAAGCCGAGAAAGCTCAACCCTGCTTCCGTCATGATGGCGTGGGAGAGGCTGAATGTCGCCTGAACGATGATCGGGGACAGAACATTGGGTAGAATAAACTTGGACATTATGCTCGTATCCCTCGCTCCTACCGACCTCACCCCCTCGATGAAATCCCTTTCCTTCACTGAAAGGACGGAACCCCGAACGATCCGGGCAAACCGAGCGCTGTATATTACCCCGATAATCATCAAGAGGTTGAGGAGATTCGGACCGAATGCTGCCACCGCAGCTAAGGCCAACAGAAGGGTGGGAAAGGCAAAAAGGACATCGAGCAGACGCATGATCACACCATCGACCCGTCCACCGAAATAGCCGGATATCATGCCGATTATGATGCCGAGAATCGTGGCAATGGCCACCGCGCCGAAAGAAACGGTCATGGATACTTGGGAGCCCATAATCAGACGGCTCAGCTGGTCTCTGCCAAACCGGTCGGCCCCCACGTAATGTTTCATTGAGGGAGCTTGAAATGCATCCTCATAGTTCATTTCCAGCGGGTCATAGGGAGCAAAGTAATTCCCGAAGAGAGCCGCGCAGATCAGCAACATCACCATAACGGCGCCAAGCATACCTATTTTATCCCGTTTGAAGCTCCGCCAACTCAGTCTTGCCGGGGAGAGGATTTTCTCTTTTTCCTCTTCCCTTCCCGGGATAACGCTCTCCTTGCCTTTCAAAACTGCTTCCACGGTTTCACATCCTTGATGGTGTACCTTATCGCACTATGGAGCTCCAGGGTCGCCAGCAGAAATCTAATATCGTATCCTCGGGTCCAAAAAACAGTAGATGATATCCACAACGAGGTTCAGCACGACAAAAGTTGTTGCTAAGAAGATAATGCCGCCGGTGACGGTGACCAAATCCCTTTCCAAAATGGCCTGCAATATCATGGATCCCACTCCGGGCAAGACAAAAACCTGCTCCGTGAGAACAAATCCCCCGATCATAACCCCGACCTGGAAACCCAAGATGGTGACAACGGGGATGAGGGAATTCTTTAAAACGTGAATGAAAAGGACGACGTTCTCCGAGGCCCCCTTGGCACGGGCCGTTCGTACATAATCCTGGCGCAGCGTATCCAGGGCGGTTGATCGGGACATGCGTGCGATTAAGGCAATGGTGCTCAATCCCAGCACAAAACCGGGGAGGAGCATGCATTTGATGTTTGCCAAGGGATTTTCAGTGAAGGGGACGTATTCCAAGACCGGCAACCACCTGAAGTAGAGGGATCCGAGGAGGACGGTGATTGTGGCCGCCCAGAAGTTGGGCACGGAATACCCCAGCGTGGTAAGGAAACGCATGATATGGTCAAACACGGAAAATTGCCGATAGGCCGATATGATTCCGGTTGTAATGCCGATGATGACCACGAGAAACATGGCAATGGAGATCATCTGAATATTCACCGGGATTCGGGTGAGGATCTCGGTCGTCACATCATGCCCCGAGACAAACGAAACACCCAGGTTCCCGTGCACCGCCCTCCACAGCCACATTACATACTGGATGTAAAAGGGCTTGTCCAAATTCCAGGTTTTTCTGAGAACCTCCTCGGCCTTGGGGTCTCCGAATGCTTCGTCCCCCATCATGATGTCCACCACATCTCCGGGTACTATCCAGAACAGGGAAAAAACGAGGAAAGAGGCTCCCAGTAGCACGGGAATCATCGTCAATAATCGGTAACCGATATATCGCACCATCCCCTAATCTTTCTCCACCGTGTTGATCAAAAACTCCCGGCCATCGAAGTTTCCCCCGATGGCCGGGAAGATAGGCCTTACTCTGAGATCCAGGCTTGTTTCACATATGCCCGACCCCTATTGCCCATGAAGTGATAACCCTTGACCCTCTTATTCACCAACTCAAAGCGGCCTACCATGGCATACGGGAAGATAGCCGTAACCTTTTCCGCTGCCTTATACTGCAACTCTTTGTAAATCTTCTTCCGCTTTTCAAGATCCGGTTCGGTCATGGTGAGATCCATGAGGCGGTTAATTTCAGGGTCATTCTGATTGACCTCGTTACCCTTTTTTCCGCCCCGCATGTAACGGTAGTAATACCCGGTAGGAGCCGCCCGCCAACTACCCGCGTAATAGGTGGCCTCGTAATCCCTTGATCGGCGGACTTTCTGGAAGACACCCCAGTCCATCTGCTGAATTTTGGCTTTTATCCCAACCTTCGCGACCTGTTGCACAATCATCTCGCTAGCTGGAACGTAATCGGGGCTATGGGGTGACGTTTTGATGGTGAATTCAAAGCCGTTGGGGTAGCCGGCCTCTTTGAGGAGCTTTTTGGCCAGCTCGTAGTCCTGCTTGTAAAAGGGGAGGTTAGCAATCTCTTGTTGGGACATAACGAAGGGAACCGCAACCGGTGGGATGATGGTCGAGAGCACCCCATTCCCGATGAGAACGTGGTTGATGATGGCCTGGCGATCAAGACATGCTGCAACCGCCTGGCGCAATTTCACGTTGTTGAAGGGAAAACGCGCATGGTTCAGGAAGAATCGACCCTGTCGGTCCGCTGAACTCTTGGAGATCGTGAGGTGGGGCTCCTTCATTGCGAGTTTTGCCAATGGAACCCCTTTGACCCAGCCGATGTCGTAGGTCTTCTTTCGCAAGCCGGCCAGCCGGGAGGCCTCGTCCTTGACCACGGCAAATTTAAAACCATCGAGATAAGGGAGAGGCTTGTCCCAGTAATCGGGGTTCCGGACAAAGGTTGCACCGACCCCATGCTTGTATTCTTTCAATTTAAAGGGACCGGTTCCGATCATTGCTTTCTGCATGGATCCGCGTTTGAGGACCTCATCCTTGGGAAGGATCGCCGTATTTCTTGGGAAAGCGACGAACCTGAGGAAATCGGGAGAGGTCTCCTTGAGCGTCATCTTGACCGTGTATCTGTCCAGGGCCTCTACTTTCTTAAGTGCTTTCAACATCTTCGCGAGAGGGGATCCGGTCTTGGGATCAATGATTCGCTCATAGGAGAATTTGACATCCTCCGATGTCATTTCCCTCCCGTTGTGAAATTTTACCCCCTTTCTCAGGTGGAAAATATAGGTCATCGCGTCGGGATGTTCCCAGGATGTCGCCAGGCCAGGCTGTAATTCCATCTTGTAATTGTAACTAAGAAGGCACTCATACACGTGTTCCGCAAAGGTGAACGTCGAGAAAACGATGCTCAGATGTGGGTCCAATCCAACTGCCGTCTCATCCGTGGCAACGGTAATCCATCCCCCTCGTTTCGGGGTCTCCGCAAAGGCCGGGGCCATCTGCCAGGCAAAAACCAGCACAAAGATCCCCAGTACCCCCAAAATGCATCCTTTTTTAAGGTATTGAGCCATTTTTCTCCCTCCTTTTTGTCATGGTATCCTTTGTCGGTTCATCTCGATCTTGATCCTTCACCACCTCCTTCGTCCTCTGTTGGGTAATCTCGATCTCCTATCCCCACCACCTCCTTTCCTTCCCCGTGTTGGACTCGTTACTTCACTGCGTCCCATTTTTGGAACGATGAAATGCGGGATTTGAGAGTTTGAATCATTGGTGTATTTGGCATCGAGCAATTAAGGGCCGCCACACGTCCTTTCTTCATCGGCACCAGGAGTAAATGGTGAGGGCGATGGCCCTTACGTTCGAGATGAGATTCTCGATTTGGATCGATTCGTCGACCGTATGGGACTGGTCGAGTCCCCCGGGCCCGAACACGACGGCGGGAATCTCTCCTTGATTGACGAGATGCCGGCAGTCATTGGCCCCTACGCCCGCCATAATTTCCACCTTTCTCCCGAGCGCCCTTTCCCCTGTTTCGAGAATCGTTTTTACGATTTCCGAATCAGGACTTACCCGATACGCGTCATCATGGTGGAAGAAAAGAACCTCCGGGGGGTGTTCCCGTAGCCAGGGATCCCCCGCCGATACCTTCATGACATATTGGGTCACCGAATCCATGACCCCCTTCACCGAGCCGATATCGGGTCCGAAGTAGATACTTCCCCTGAGGGAACAGGATCCGGCACTGGCCGTATCGTAGGATCCACCCCACACCCTTCCGATGTTCATGCAAAAGGGCATCTTTCCCGCATAAAAATCGCTCACCGGTTTCTTGTTCTGATCGGATTCGAGTTCGAGCAACTGAGCGATGATACCGGGGAGCTTTTCAACGGCACTGACCCCTTTCTGGTCGCTGCCATCCCACCGGCTTTTCGTGTGGAACACCCTTCCCGTGAGATTGACTCCCCAGTAAACGCCACCATATCCGCCGAGGCGAACTCTATTCTCCGATGGCTCTAAGGCGATGGCCGCATCTGCGGTGAATCCCCTGGCAACGCAGGCCAAGGTCCCGTTTCCCGCGTGTTCCTCATTCACGACGCTTTCTAGAATGACGTCTCCCTTCAACGTTATTCCGAGATCACGTAGACATCGGACGGCCCCTATAGCCGCAACAACACCTCCCTTATCATCGGAAGCTCCCCTCCCATACATCGTCCCGTTGGTGATTTGGGCGCCAAAGGGGTCGTAAGTCCAGGCGTCCCTGGGTTCTACGGTGACGGTATCGATATGGGCGTTCAATATGAGAGAGCGCCCGCCGCCAGATCCCTTCCAGATTCCCACAACATTGGGGCGATTCCTATAATTCAAGACATCACCCATATTCGATTTGAGCAGGTCCTCGTAGGTAGGGAGATCGTGATACGGCAATACCAAATCGTGTTCCCAGTGGCTCGGGTATTGGGCTACCTCGGGGAATTTCTTGAAGAGCTCCTCAACATCGGGCTCCCAGACCTCAACATCCAGTTTCATGTCCCTGTATTGTTTGGCAACAAAATTCTGTGCCTCTCCCTCCGTTCCGGTCATACTGGGGATTTTAATCAATGTCGCCAGGAGGTCGACGATCTCCCTTCGTTTTTCCTCAACTTTGCCTATGATCTTTTCTTCCACTATCGAGTGATCTCCCATTTCAACATATCGAATTCCCGTTCAAATACCAGGCTTCTTATAAAAAGTCAAATTAATAGTTTTTATTTGGATAATAAAAGAAATTAATGATACCTTTTGAGGCCGTGTCTAAAACAGATCGTAGTCCTTTGGGCATAATATCGGAAGGAAAAGACAAATCAGGGAAGTTATCGTCGATATAAACAAAGTAGCTGGAGAGAACCACTTACATGGTTGCATCATCTGGGACGGATAGGGCCTAGCAAATGCAATGGAAACTACAAGGGAAGGCGGTCGCTTCATCTACCCCTTTTCATAAACAACTTCCCCTCCGATAATGGTCTTCTCCACCGCAATGGTTCTGATTTCCCAGGGGTCTATCTCCATCGGGTTATGGGAGAGCACTACCATGTCCGCCAGCTTACCCGGCTCGATGGAACCCTTGATCTTCTCCTCGAAGGAGGCGTAGGCTCCGTTGATCGTGTATGCCCGCAACGCTTCCATTGGTGTCAGTTTTTCCCCTGGCCCTATATCAACCCCACTTCGGGTTTTCCTGTTCACCGCGCACCACATTCCCCACAGAGGGTTGGCGGGCCACACCGGATCGTTGGGCACACAAACCGGACAGTCCGAATGGGCACATGAAACGACGCCCATCTCCATGGCCGTCTTCACGGGGACCATTTTATCGGCCCGTTCCTTGCCGATGAAGTTATTGATGTGCTGGTCGCCCCAGAACCATGGGTGGAAGAGGTAGAAGTTCGCGATTACGCCCAATTCCTTCATTCGCTTCAGGTCTTCCACCCTTGGGCAGAGTGTATGTTCGATCCTGTGCCGAGGGTCAGGCCTGGGGTACTTCCCCATCGCGTGCTCTATGGCGTTCACCGCCACCGTAATCCCGTAGTCGCCCTGGGCGTGAATCGCAACCTGATACCCGAGGCTATGTGCCTCGGCAACAATCTCATTCAAGCGCTCCTGGGTGTATCGCAACCCCTCCAAACCCCGTGTATCCTTCGTGACATAGGGCTCATAAAAAGCACAGGTGAAACACTGAATGGAGCCATCGATCAGGAGCTTCACAGCACCCAACCGGAGGCGGTCGTTACCAAACCCCGTGCGTAACCCCAGATCATTCTTTCGGTAGAACTCTTCATGGATCATCAGGTAAGTCCTCGTCTTCAGTCTGCCCTCGTCAACCGCCTCCTGGTAGGCCCTATACGAATCGGGTTTGTCAATAGCCCCCGCATCACCCGTGGAGGTCACTCCCGTCTTAACGTACTCCTCGCTAGCGAGGGTAAGCCCATCCTTTACATCTTCCAGCGTTGCCTGAGGCACCACGATCTTCACGGTGAGGACATCGCGCAAGACCCCCGTGGGCTCACCTGTTGAAGGATCCTTCTCGATGACCCCTCCCTCAGGATTGGGGGTATCCCTGGTTATGCCGGCCAATTCAAGCCCCCTGCTGTTAAGGACGCAGGCATGCCCTCCCCGTATCGTTATGATGAGGGGATTTTCGGGTGCACAAGCATCAAGCTCCTCCTTTGTGGGCCACCTTCCCTCCTTGAGCCCGTTGGGATCGAAATACCTTCCCCCGATCCAATCACCTTTGGGGGTTTCCTTCGTCCTCTCCGTGATCTTCCTTTGCACGTCGGGGATGGAAGGATTCAGCTCTGCAGCCATATTGAGCAGCTTGAAATTGAAGAGAAATTCACCGATGTGTGCATTGTGGGTGTGGGAGTCTATGAATCCCGGCACAACGGTTTTGTCCCTGAGGTCCATAACCTCGGTTTTCTCCCCGATGAGGGGTTCCATGTCCGTGCTCGTGCCGACTCCCACGATAATCCCGTCCCGGACGGCGATTGCTTCCGCTATCGTGTCCTTAGCATCAACGGTAATAACCGTTCCATTCCCCATGACCAAATCCGCTGACAATCCTTGCATTTCCATTTCTCCTCCCCTCACGTTCATGAGAATCTTTGGGTGGATTTTATCGTATTATCGCGGTGAACCCTCGTAATTAGGTAACGTTTGTTGGAAGAATTTTCTGTTGCACGATGTCATCGTATCCCGGGAAATTATCGCTGCGAAAGCCGAGGATCCAAGGCATCCCTGAGGGCATCCCCCATCAAGTTAAAAGCGAGAACCGCAAAGATGATCGCAAGTCCGGGAAAGACCGCCAACCAGGGGGCCAGCTCCATGAACCTCCTGCTTTCACTCATCATGAGCCCCCAGGAGGGTGTTGGGGGTTGAGTTCCCAGGCCGAGAAAACTGAGAGCGGCCTCAACCATAATGGCGGTGGAGAGATTAAACGTTGCCTGGACAATAACCGGGGAAAGGACATTGGGTAAGATAAAGAACAGAATGATGGAAATATCCCCGGCGCCGACGGAGCGAACCCCCTCGATAAACTCCTTTTCCTTGATAGCGAGGACGGAGCCGCGAACGATCCGGGCAAAACGGGAATGATAGAGGAATCCAATAGTGATCATTAAGTTCTGGAGACTGGGTCCTAAGATGGCAACCAGCATCAGGGCCAAAAGGAGCAATGGAAAAGCAAACAGAATGTCCATCAAGCGCATGATAATATTGTCTAAGAGTCCCCCGTAGTATCCCGATAAGAGACCAATAACAACCCCGAAAACGATGGCTATCGCTATCGCACCAAAAGATACCATCATTGATATTCTTGTTCCGTATATCAGCCTACTCAATTGATCCCTGCCAAAACGGTCGGTTCCCAACCAGTATTTTGCACCAGGCGCCTGAAGAGAGTCTTTTGGATTCATCACGAGGGGGTCATGAGGGGCAACAACATTGCTGAAAAGGGAAACCACGATCAGGATTATCACCATGACGGAACCGATCATGCCCAGTTTGTGCCTCTTAAATCCCCTCCATGCTAACTTTGAAGGGGATAGTATTTCGCCGTTTTCTCTGTTTTCACCCATGGTTCTTCAACTCCTGCCCTTAATACGTAATTCTTGGGTCCAGAAACGCGTAGACAATATCAACGATCAGATTGATTACCACAAAAACCCATGCGATAAAGAGAATGGATCCAGTAACGATCATGAAATCCCGTTGCTCAATGGCGAGTAGAATTAATCGCCCAACTCCGGGCAATACGAATACCTCCTCGGTGAGCACCAGCCCGCCAATGAGAACCCCGATCTGGATTCCCAAGACGGTTATAACCGGGATCAGGGAATTCTTCAGCACGTGAACGAAGAGGACGACTTTTTCCGCCATCCCCTTCGCTCGGGCCGTTCTGACGTAATCCTGTCTTAAGGTATCCAGGACCGAGGCGCGCGTCATTCTCACGATATACGAGAGGGTTGTCAGGCCTAAAACAAAACCGGGGATGATCATGCATTTGATGTTCTCCAGGGGGTTCTCCGAAAAGGGGACGTACTCTAAAACGGGTAACCATCGAAAGTAGAGGGAACCAACGAGGACGATGATGGTTGCCAGCCAGAAATTGGGGATCGAATAGCCCATGATGGTCGCCACTCTCACAAAACCGTCAAGAAATGAAAACTGCTTGTAGGCCGAAAGCATTCCTATGGGGATTCCAATGAGAATGACGAACAGAATGGCAATCACCATCAATTCAATGTTTACGGGGAGCCGGCCGAGAATTTCGTCCATCACCGGTTTGCCGGAGGTGAAGGATTTCCCGAGATCCCCCCGTACTGCATCCCGCAGCCAGTACAGGTATTGGAGATAGACGGGTTTATCGAGATTGAGCTCCTTCCTCAGCTCCTCCAAGGCTCTCGGATCCCCGGCTACTTCATCTCCCATCATGATATCCACCACATCCCCGGGAACGAGATGAAATGTGGCGAATACCAGAATGGAAACACCCAGCAAAATGGGGATCATGCTCAGTATGCGGATGCCGATGTATCGGAGCATTGGAGTCTTGCCTCTCTCGATGAAATCAAAACAAGTGCCCCATCAAAATCATTTTGATGTCTGATTGAGATGGGGCACGTACTTCAATTTCAATTGGCTACTTTTCTATCCACGCTTCCCTCATAAATGAACGGGAATTGTTCGATAGGAAATGATAGCCCTTAACCCTTTTGTTGACGATCTCGAAACGGGGAGTCATGGCATAGGGCCAGATGCAGGGCACGATCTCCGCCATATACCTCTGCAGTTC
>JABAOH010089164.1_pt1 | contig 28555 bp, 23 predicted proteins | sample 7062181 | NCBI WGS metagenome assembly JABAOH01 (sample SAMN14538630, study PRJNA623070) | marine sediment metagenome | biome: marine biome [ENVO:00000428]; feature: marine pelagic biome [ENVO:01000023]; material: deep marine sediment [ENVO:00002113]; isolation source: pool of 5 deep marine...
CGGCACTATGCGCACGTGGACATGCCTGGGCACCGTGACTACATCAAGAACATGATCACCGGGGCGGCGCAGGTGGATGGAGCGATCCTGGTGGTAGCGGCGCCAGATGGAGCGATGCCGCAGACGCGCGAGCACGTCTTGCTGGCGAGACAGGTGGAAGTGCCGTCGGTCGTGGTGTACCTGAACAAGGTGGACATGATGGACGACGAGGAGCTGCTGGAGCTGGTGGAGTTAGAGCTGCGAGATCTGCTGAACGAGTACGAATTTCCGGGTGATGAGACACCCATTGTGCGTGGGAGTGCGTTGGAGGCGCTGGAGAGCAAGAGTGAGGATCCGGACGCGCCAGAGTATGCCAGCATTAAAGAGCTGCTGCGAGTGGTGGATGAGTACATCCCGGAGCCGAAACGCGAGATGGATAAGCCGTTCATGATGTCGGTGGAAGACGTGTTCTCGATCAAGGGACGCGGGACTGTAGTGACAGGGCGGATCGATCGCGGCGTGGTGAACACTGGAGATGGGGTGGATATCGTTGGATTGAGAGACAAGAGCATGAACTCGGTGGTGACCGGAGTGGAGATGTTCCACAAGACGTTGGATGAAGGGCAAGCAGGGGACAACGTGGGGTTGCTGCTGAGAGGGATCGACCGGGATGAGGTAGAGCGAGGTATGGTGATAGCGGCACCTGGGTCAATCACACCGCACACGAAGTTCTTGAGTGAGGTGTATGTGTTGACGAAGGAAGAGGGAGGAAGGCACAAGGCGTTCTTCACGGGTTATCGACCACAGTTCTACATCCGGACGATGGATGTGACAGGGACGATCACGTTGCCGGAGGGAGTGGAGATGGTGATGCCCGGCGACAATGTGAATCTGACAGTAGAGTTGATCACGCCGGTGGCGCTGGAGAAGGGTTCGAAATTCGCAATTCGCGAAGGTGGCCTGACGGTAGGCGCTGGCGTTATTACGGATATCTTGGAGTAGAAAGAAGGTACCTGCGGGACAAGTTTTCTGGCCGCGGGAATGAATTATGGCAAGGAAAGACGTTCGACCGGTTGTTACCATGGAATGCACAGTCTGTCAGGAGAGGAACTATACGACGGAGAAAAACCGCCGAAATGATCCTGGGCGTTTGGAGTTGAATAAATATTGTCCTCGGTGCCGTGAGCACACGCTGCATCGGGAGACAAAGTAGGGGCCTGAGCCCAATATAGGCCAGTAGCTCAATTTGGCAGAGCACCGGTCTCCAAAACCGGGGGTTGTGGGTTCGATTCCTGCCTGGCCTGTCTAACCGAAACACGACGCCGCAAGTAACAGGCGTCGTGTAATCCTGAGGAGAAAGCGCGTGGCAAAATCTGCCTCACGAAGGCAACAAAATCGTATAGTCCGGTACTTTCGGGAGACCATCGCGGAGCTGCGTAAGGTCAGTTGGCCAACCCGCAGGGAAGCGGTGCAGTTAACGATGATTGTTCTTGCTGTCGTTGGAATATCAAGCATCTTCCTGGGTACTTTGGATTTACTATTTACCCGAATCATGGCAATGATTCTAAGCTTAGGGTAGTAGGTCGGAAAGAATGTCTGATTTTGAGATGGAACCGACGGAAGAAATCCACCCATCCGAGGCGACTGCTGAGAATGGGGATGATGCGCTGGAGCAGGATACAGCGTCGGTTATGGATTCACCCATTGAAGAAAGCGTCACAGCTGCGGAGGCCTTTGAAGAGGTAAGTCAGGAATCTGAGTCAGATCCTCCTCCACAGGATGTCGAAGAGCCGGCACTCACTGTTGAACCTGAAGCTGACGTCGAGCCGGAAAGCGCTGTGGATGAAGTTCAAGAGGCGGAACCAATTCCTGACCTGGAAGCTGAGGTTGAACTTGAGGCAGAACCAGAGGAGCAAGAACCTGAGCTGCAGGAGGAACCGGAGGAGGAACTAGATCCTTTGCAAGAGGCCGCAATTGCAATCCGGGCGATTCCGGAACTACCAGAAGCTGCGCAGGAAGAAATTCTGGAGGATGAATCAAGTCCAATTGTGGAAGCTGAGGTTGAGCCCCAGCCAGAACCAGAATTGGACGAGTCGGATGTCGTCGAGGATGAAGTAGAGATTCATGAAGAGCCCGTTGCAGTTCCGGAAGACGACAGACGTTGGTACGTCATTCATTGTTATTCGGGCTATGAGAATAAGGTGCGCCATAACCTCGAACAAAGAATTGAGACCATGGGGATGAAAGACAAGATCTTTGATGTCGTGGTCCCCACTGAGGAAGAAATCGAGGTTAAGGAAGGGAAACGACGTACGATTGAACGTCGCGTATTCCCAGGCTACATCCTTGTCCAGATGATCATGACGGAGGAGTCCTGGTATGTAGTCAGGAACACTCCGGGTGTTACTGGTTTTGTTGGAATGGGAAATGAGCCTACGCCATTGAGACCGGAAGAGGTCGCATCCATCATCAAGCGAATGGAGGCGGAAGCGCCAAGGATTAAGGTGACCTATAAGATCGGTCAAAAAGTGCGCATCATTGACGGTCCGTTCAATGATTTCATTGGGACTGTAGATGATATAGATATGGAGAAGGCAAAGGTTCGCGTCATGGTATCATTCTTCGGGCGCGAAACGCCTGTGGAATTGGATTTCTTACAAGTCGAGAAAGCTTGAACTCGGGTATCTTGTATGAGGGTGGGAGTGACCATCTAGTACGAATTGGTCTGATTTAGGACAAGTATGCAAAGACTAATCCAGACCTAATGAACTCTGATATCCGATAAGGAGTAGGTTCGTGGCAAAGAAATTAAAGACGGTATTACGCCTACAGATTGAAGCCGGTAAAGCGAACCCGGCTCCACCAATTGGGCCAGCTCTGGCTCCCCATGGCATCAACCTGATGGCGTTCTGTAAGGATTACAACGCTCGTACATCGAGTAAGGCCGGTGAGATCATACCGGCTGAGATATCCATCTATACAGATGGATCTTTCACCTTTATCTTGAAGACGCCGCCAACCCCTGTTTTACTTCGTAAAGCAGCAGGAGTTGAAAAAGGCTCAGCAGAACCAAACAGGGAGAAGGTAGGCAGCGTTACCAGGGATCAAATAAGGGAGATCGCCGAGATCAAAATGAAAGATCTCAACGCTATCGACATTGAAGGTGCCATGCGTCAGATTGAAGGAACGGCGCGCAATATGGGAATCGTCGTTGAGGAATAAGTGGGAGGGCGTGAATATAGCCCGTTAAAACCACGAGGAGAAACTATGCCGAAGAGAGGTAGAAAGTATCAAGAAGCGGCCGAGAAGATCGATCGCGACATGCAGTATGAACCGCGAAATGCATTGTCACTTGTGCGTGAGACATCATTCACGAAGTTTGATGGTACTGTTGAAGTCCATATCCGACTGGGAATTGATCCCAGGCACGCTGATCAACTTGTGCGTGAAACCGTCATGCTTCCTCATGGGTTGGGGAAGACGGTGCGTATTTTGGTATTTGCAGAGGGCGATGCCGCAAGGCTTGCCGAGCAGGCAGGTGCGGATTACATCGCCGATGATGAGATCATCGAGAAGATCCAGGGTGGTTGGTTTGAATTCGATGCTGCAGTTGCTGTACCTGAGATGATGGGAAAGGTTGGGCGTTTAGGTAGGATCCTCGGCCCGAGAGGTTTAATGCCAAATCCAAAGGCTGGAACGGTTGTGCCCGAAGATGATTTACCTCGAGTGATCGATGAACTCAAGGCTGGACGAGTTGAATTCCGAGCCGACAGAACAGCGAATATTCACGTTCCCATCGGAAAGGTTTCATTCGAGACGGACATGCTTTTTGACAACATGGCTGCGCTCATGGAAGTTGTGAAGAAAGCAAGACCAGCAGCGACAAAAGGGACTTATATCAGGAAGATTACTGTAACCAGTACCATGGGGCCAGGGATCCGAGTGGATCCGATCGAAGCCCAGGCGATGGGAGGATAATTTTTACAACGATCGCAACCAGTCATGGTTGCTTGATATACTTGCTTCGCCTAAGACAGCAGGTGCCCAGAAGAATGTTGAGGCTTAATTTCCTGCCGAGGTGGGGACTCGCGCGATAAATTATCGCGTATGCCAATTGGTAAATGGAGTCTTTGCTTCGGAAAGTAGCGAAGCAAAGACTTTATCTTTGAAGGAGGTGAGATAACTTGGCACTAACTAAGAGCCGTAAACGCGAACTCGTTGAGCATTACAAGGAGCTTGTAGGCAATAGTAATGGGATGGTTATCACGTCATACTCCGGAGTTCCTGTAAAGGAACTGGAAGGATTACGACGTAAAGTGCGTGAGTTAGGTGGAGAGTTCCATATCGTAAAAAACACGCTTGTCAACATGGCATTTGATGATGCTGGGATTGAACTTCCCGACGAGATCTACATTGGGACGACGGCGATCGGTTTCGCGACGGATGATTTCCCAGGTGTTACAAAAGTCATCGTGGAGATGGCGCGAGAGAACGAAGATGTAGAGATTAAAGGTGGGGTATTGGAGAAGGATTTCTACAACGCCTTGCAAATGAAACAACTTGCTGATCTACCACCATTGCCGGTGTTGCGTGCTCAACTTCTGGGTTTAATGCAGGCACCGGCGACAAGAGTTGCCTCGGTACTCACGAGTTCAGTGCGTCAGATCGTAAATGTCACGAAGGCTTATGCTGATTCGGAGATTGTAAACGCAGAGAATCCTGCGTAAGCACTCAATGAATCAATAAAAATATAGTAAGAAACTGTACTAGGAGATGATTAACAATGGCAGATATCGAAAAGCTGGTTGAAGAACTGAGTGAGCTTACAGTTCTTGAGGCAGCAGAGTTAACAAAAGCACTGGAAGAGAAGTGGGGCGTTTCTGCAGCAGCACCTGTAGCTGTTGGTGCCCTCGCAGCCGGTGCTGGTGCAGCTGCAGCTGAGCAGGAAGAAGAAAAGAGTGAATATGATGTCGTCATCAAGGATGTTGGTCCGAAGAAGATTGATGTCATCAAGGCCATCCGACAGGTTACCAGTCTGGGCTTGAAGGATGCGAAGGACTTAGCTGAGACTCCCGATGCCAAGGTTCTTGAGACGGCGGGTAAGGAAGCCGCTCAGGATGCAAAGACCAAGCTCGAAGCGGCTGGCGCGACTGTCGAATTACAGTAGCTATCGTGATTGTTGAGGAGGCCGCCCTTTTAAGCGGCTTCCTCCTTTCGACTTCGCTCCCTAGTGGTGTGGTATATTCAGCATGATGAAAGGGGGAAGATGTGCGTGAGCGGATTCTCATTGTCGAGGATGATGAGCGCATTCTTCATATGTTGTTTCGAGGATTAACATTCGAGGGTTACACTGTCGACACTGCCGAGGATGGTCAGGGGGCATTGGCCATCGCAAGGGAAAACCCTCCAGATCTAGTCATCCTTGATTGGATGCTTCCAGGCATGGATGGTTTGGAGGTTTGTAGACGTTTGCGTATGGCAAGTAATGTACCGATTTTGATGCTGACTGCGAAGGATGCTGTGCCAGATCGTGTTGAGGGTTTAGATGCTGGGGCGGACGATTATCTTGTTAAACCCTTCGAATTTGATGAACTGCTGGCGCGCATCCGTGCACTGCTTCGCCGCGCGGCACCAGAAGGACCCGATGTATTTGTTTTTTCCGACCTGCGCTTGGACACTGGCACACACCAGGCTTTTAGGGGGGAGAGGGTCATTGAGTTGACAGCTAAAGAATACGAACTACTGGTGCTATTTCTGCGACATCCAAGGCAGGTGCTCACCCGAGAAGTGATCTATGACCGCGTGTGGGGCTATGATTTTGGTGGAGAAAGCAACATCATTGAAGTCTATGTCCGGTATCTCCGGCAAAAGACGGAGGAAGAAGGGGAACCCAGATTAATTCACACCGTGCGTGGTGTGGGGTATGTATTGCGGGAGGATAATTGACTATCCGGTCGCGCCTCACCCTACTTTACACGGGTGTATTGTCCGCTGTACTTGTGATATTTGGTGCAATCGTCTATGTGCTCCTTTTTGCAAGCCTAACTCGACAGGTGGAGGATTCGCTGCAGAGAACAGCGGATGACATCCTCCGTGCGAGCCTCGTTCAAATTGCAGGCGTTCCACTTTCCACTTTACAGCTTGAACTGGATCTCACAGCCAATGTATTCGTCCAGGTCTTCGATCCCGACGGTAACCTCATACAACAAACCATGAAATTGGAGATGATGGACAATGCTTTCGATGTGGAAGCATTGAAAGCTGTTGTCCCAGTTTTTACAACCGTCGAGATCGAAGATGGAAAATTGCGGGTTTTAACGGTGCCCTTGAGGGGCTCCCAGTTAGATGAGCCCATCGTCGGTTATCTGCAGCTTGCTGCATCTCTTTCGACAGTCGATCGTGCAAGGGAAATGCTGCTGCTAATCCTAATTGGTGTTGGGATCATTGCAGTTGGCATCTCAGCGATGGCGGTTTGGGTGACAGCTGGGACAGTACTGCGTCCGATCGACGAAGTAACTGAGACAGCATTGCGCATTACCAGGGCAGATGATCTCTCGTTACGCATTCCTCAGACGGGTCCCTCCAATGATGAAGTGGGAAGGCTAATTTCTGCGTTTAATGAGACATTGGAGCGCTTAGAGAACCTGTTTGAGACTCAAAGGCGTTTCCTGGCGGACGTCTCCCATGAATTACGGACACCACTTACCGCGATTCGAGGGAATGTAGATCTAATCCGCAGAATGGGCGAAGCGGATCCCATCTCGCTGGATGCAATCACTGCAGAAGTGGACCGCATGACCAGGTTGGTAAGGGACCTTCTCCTTCTGGTTCAAGCGGAAACGGGAAAGTTGCCCCTGGCGCGCGAGATCGTTGAAATGGATACCCTTTTGCTTGAGGTATACCAGCAGGCGAAGATCTTGGCGAATGACAAAATCCAGGTCAACCTTGGGGAAATGGATCAAGCGCGTGTTCTTGGAGATCGGGATAAATTGAAGCAGGTGATCCTCAACCTGGTAGCAAATGCTTTGGAGCATACTCCTCCAGCTGGGTCAGTGATCATGGGACTAGCTTGTGTAAAGGAATATGCCCGGGTAACCGTATCCGACTCTGGACCTGGAATCCCCAAAGAGGAATTGCCCCACATATTTGAACGCTTTTACCGCGTGGATCCATCAAGGAAGCGGAAGGATAAGGGCGGTGCAGGTCTGGGTCTCTCTATCGCCTATTGGATCGCACGAAGCCATAACGGTCGTATTGAAGTGGCCTCAGAGGTTGCTAAGGGGACAACCTTCTCTGTATGGCTTCCTTTGATAGAGGAGAACCATAATAATCAGACATCAGAGGGGTAAGCGCTTCGTCTTCTGAAGATCCTCAGAAGCTATTCTAAACTGATTGATAACTAAACAAAATATGTTTTTAGTTGTGCAAACCAAGGGATGCAGCTGCGCGCTGGCACAGACTGGCACCACCGGAAGAGAGCCACTCCTCTAATCGTTGACTATGAGAGTCCCCGTCTCGAATATCCTCAAGAATACCTGATGCCCAATAGACATATCGTTTGGTTTCATCCGGCCAGGAAGATCGTTGCCAGTTAATGACCCCATGACCGCCATTGTATCCAGCAAAGGCGAGGGTGGGATCACCCTTGGCGATTTCCAGGGAGCGGGAAAGGTATGAGAGGCCACGTCTAGCATTGGTCTCTGGATCCAGTGGATCTTCACCTTCACCAAAATGAAACGGCATTACCTGAAATAATCCCTTAGCTCCTGCGAAGGATTCAACATCTGGATGACCACAGGATTCGATTTGCATGACGAGGGCTATCATATTGGGATCGAGATCGTAGGATTTCGACCAGCGGAGGATATCCTCTTGCCAGGACTGAACCTCGTGGGTGAAAATACCGGAGAGTTTAATTGCACGATTTGATGAATTCTCACCGGTCCTAAGATTAAGCTCTGCTGGAGCATTGTTTGATAGGCCTTGAGGTCCACTGGATGTGAAATGATGATTTTTGAAACTGACCATCGAGTAGATGGCTAGGAAGCAGAATGCGAAAGCGAATCCTATTGGAAGCCACCGGAAGGCGGCGGGGATAGCCACCTCCCGGTCTTCCAGAGCCCAGGATTCAAGTGGGTCAGGGACACTGTTTTCATCGCGGCTTTTATGAGGCTCAGATTGCATTTCCACTCACAAATAGGTGTGAGATAACGAAGGATAATAAACCTTAGTTCGGTACCGTTGCCTTAGGTTTTGGAGCCGGTCGGATCGACCTCCGTGATCTTACTGAGCCAGAGTTTTCACGGGATTTACGGCTTTTTTCTGGGCGATCAATCGCCTCAGAGCGGGCTGGACTGCGGCTGAAGATCCTAGGGGTACTGAGTGTGAATGTTCCAATGATGAGCACCCGAATAAGCCATACCAGGATAGACACGAAAATAGGAACGCTGCTGAGGATCGTATCCCGACCTAGGATCTCACTACCTAACGAGCTGTGGTTAATGAGGGCCAGTGAAACTGCCCACCATGTGAGAATTGCATTCATTGTGGCTGCAAGAAGCCAGGCACCGAGTAAGTACCAGGACTCCATGCTGCGGTGGTTTTTTCCTTCAGGCGTAAAGAGTCTAGCAATTCCTGCGAAATCCATTCCGCAGAATGCAAGGGCGAGTATTGTAGCCCAGCGGATTCCGGCAAATCGCAAATCTCCCAGTAGATCAGTGAGGGCAAAATCTGTTGTGCTGTAGTTGAAGATTTCAAAGGCAATGAGGGCAGCGAAGATGATCAACCTAAACAGGGACCCGCGCTTGAGGTCAACTCGTGGAATAAACTGTTTAGGTGAAATACCAAGGATATTCGATTTTCCTGTTGGTCGGAGACGAGTAGAGTACGTGGACATGGCATACCTCCTACTAGAACAAAAGTGCTAATCCCGGAACAGTATAGAACAACAGTTCTAGTTTGTCAAGAGGCAAATTTGGATTCTGGTGGGAGGATGGATGATGAGGTTGAGTATCCCTCACCTGATTGTCTTTGCGAGCCACGAAGTGGCGAAGCAATCTCCACCTTCACCAGGTGTATCCAACAGCATCTTGGAGATTACCACGTCGCCCTTCGGGCTCCTCGCAATGACATCCGCTTCTTGTCATTGCGAGCCCTGTAAGGGCGAAGCAATCTCCACCTTCACCAGGTGAATCCAACAACATCTCGGAGATCGCCACGTCGCCCTACGGGTTCCTCGCAAAGACAAAAGAGAATCTTGGGGATTGCAGAGATTGTACTGAACGAAGTGAAGGATCTCAGCAGGTTCGCTTCCTCCTCCTTGCAAAGACACAGGACACCTGACGTATGCGAAATTACAGTATGACTCCATTCTGTGTGGCACAATCTCAATATGAAATTAACCATTAGCATATCCACTCTGATACTCTTGGGAGTATTCGCAGCGGCCTGCGCGCCTGCGTTGGGCGCGACGGAGAACAACACTGACGAACCAGATGAGGTTGAGTATGAAATTGTGACTCTACTCCCGAAGGACGCGATACCCTCCATCGACAATCCCCAGTTCTACGACGTTGAAGAAGCTGATAAGGAGTACGCTCCGAAAGAGCAGGTTCTTGGTGTTATCTTTGAGGGAGAAGCGAGAGCCTACTCAACCAACATGCTCTCCCGACACGAGATTGTGAACGATGTCGTAGCTGGACACTCCATCGCAGTGACCTGGTGACCGCTCTGCTTTACGGGAATCGTGTATTCCCGAGAGGTCGGAGGCGAGCTCCTAGAGTTCGGTGTCAGCGGGAAACTGATCATGAACGTATTGGTGATGTATGATCGCCAGACGGATTCGCTCTGGAGCCAAATCCTTGGTGAAGCGGTAGAAGGGGAATTGAAAGGACAGAAGCTGGAGTTCCTACCTGCCTGGCAGACCACGTGGGAGGATTGGAAGACACGTCACCCTGAGACCAAGGCTTTAATCAAGGGATATGAAGGTTTACGAGATCCCTACTTCAGTTACTATGTTTCGGGTCAGGCCGGGGTATTGGGAGAAACGGTTCAGGATGATCGACTTGAGAGGAAGGATTTTATCGTAGGTGTGGCATTGGGAGACGCGGCTGTAGCTTATCCATTCAAAACCCTGGATGAGCAGCTCATAATCAATGACGTTATCGATGGAAAACCTGTGCTTGTTGTATTCGATCCGAATCACGACAGTGGAGTAGTCTTTGAGAGGCAGGTAANNAAAAGTACCCGCTCATTCTGGTTCGGATGGAAGGATTTCTACCCAGATACAAAGGTCTATGGGCTGGAGAATGGAGACTAGGCGCTTTGGCTCCGCCAAAGCGAAGGAGACTAGAGACTAGAGACTAGAGATTAGTAAACAGTAGATAGATAACAGTTCAGCTTTTAGCTACAAGCCCGAAGCTTTTACCTAATATAGGATCAATTACGGAATAATGATTTACTGGTTCCAAATTACCTTTTACTCATCCACCTATTCACACATCGACAGGTTGCTTGATTAACTGCTCCCTGATCCCCGATCCCCTGATTACATATCAACTTATCCACACATCAACCAATTAACTGATTTCCTGTTCACTGATTCCTTCTTGACTTCTTGACGTATCTACACTTTGACCCATTGACTTCTTTCCTCACAAAGCAGTCTCCAGCCACTCTTGTCTCATCGAATTGACATACGCCTCCCGTGCATGGTACACTAATTGATGAATTAGGGTATTTAGGGTAAGGAATACCTAATATCTCATCCAGAGAGGTGGAGGGACCGGCCCAAGGAAGCCTCGGCAACCCCGCAAGATGCGGAAGGTGCCAAATCCGGCAGGCGTCGAAATCCATCGGACAGCCTGGAAGATGAGGGATGGGGATCGCGGAATTGACCAACCTCTCTTCTGGAGAGGTTTTTTCTTGACATCGAGAAATGATTGAACCGTTTACATATTCAACCATGGTGTGATAGGTATGGCGAAAAATAGAACATACACCAACAGGCGATATCTTGATGCGCTTGAGCAAAGCGTCCTTATTTTTGATGGAGCGATGGGGACCAGCTTGCAGACGATGAATCTGACAGCCGAGGATTTCGGGGGAAGAAGGTATGAAGGCTGTAATGACTATTTATGTGTAATTAAGCCCGAAGCTGTCAGGGAGGTTCACCATACCTTTTTAGAGGCTGGAGCAGACGTCGTTGAAACCAACACATTCCGGGCCAACCGCATCACATTAGCTGATTTTGAATTGGCAGATCAGGTCTACGAAATCAACTTCGCTGCCGCGTCACTCGCAAGAGCAGAAGCCGATCAATTCTCCACGGATGATAGACCGCGTTTCGTCGCAGGTTCAATGGGCCCATCCGGAAAGCTACCCTCTGCAAACGACCCAGATCTGTCAGACGTGACTTTTGAAGAATTACAGGATGTCTTCCGTGAACAGGCCGTTCCGCTCATCGAGGGCGGCGTTGACCTTTTACTGATCGAAACCTCCCAGGACTTGATGGAGGTTAAAGCTGCGATCGCCGGGGTTCAGCGAGCCTTTGAAGACACAGGACGTCGCATCCCGCTGCAGGCGCAAGTAACCTTGGATACCTCAGGCAGAATGTTGTTTGGGACTGACATTGCTACGGCACTCACAGCGATTGAGCGGTTACCCATCGATGTCTTCGGCTTGAACTGCTCAACAGGTCCTGAGCACATGCGTGATCCCATCCGTTATCTTGGAGAACATGCATCATTACCTATCTCATGCATTCCGAATGCTGGGCTTCCACTCAACGTTGATGGTCAGGCAGTTTATCCATTAAAACCAGAAGCATTCACTTCGGATCTACAAGAGTTTGTCAAAGCTCACGGTGTGGGCATCGTCGGAGGTTGCTGCGGCACTACTCCCGATCATATTCGTCTCTTGGCGAACGCTATTCATGGTCATGACAGTCCAGAGCGCCCGGAAATGGGAGAGCCTCGGCTGGCTTCGGCGTTCCAATCGATCCCAATGCACCAGGAGCCACGACCTCTACTGGTCGGCGAGCGTATCAATACGCAGGGATCTCGAATGGCAAAGCGGTTCCTGATGGAGGGCGATCTTGATGGCATTGTCGAGCTAGCTCGATCCCAGGTGGACAAGGGTGCCCATGCCCTGGATATATGCGTCGCGCTTACCGAACAGAGCGGCGAAGATGAACGAATGCAGGAGGTGGTGCATAAACTTTCGATGAGTGTCGAGGCACCGCTCGTCATTGACACGACGGAAGTTGAGGTCATGGAGGCCGCCTTGGAGGTCTCACCAGGACGCTGCATTCTCAATTCCATCAACCTCGAATCTGGACATGAAAAGGCCGAGCGAGTCATTGAATTAGCCGAGCGGTATGGTGCTGCGGTCATGGCGCTAACTATCGACAAGGACGGAATGGCCAAGACAGTAGATCGGAAACTTGAGATCGCCCGGCGCATTCATGCACTCGCCACGCAAGAACATGACTTGCTCCCTGAAGATCTGATCTTCGATCCGCTTACGTTCACTTTGGCGACTGGTGATGAGGATTATGTTGATTCTGCTAATGAGACCCTCGAAGCCATCCGGCGGATCAAGAACGAATTGCCGGGGGTTATGATATCACTGGGCGTCTCAAACATATCCTTTGGTTTGAACAATCGTGCCCGTCAGGTCATAAATAGCGTGATGCTTTATCATGCTGTCCAGGCTGGACTGGACATGGCCATCGTGAATCCAGCTCATATCACACCATACGCTGAAATTCCAGAGGCTGAGCGGGTGCTTGCTGAAGATCTTCTATTTAATCGCCACTCGGATGCGCTTCAACAAGTCATTGAGCATTTTGAGAAAGGAAGTGACAAAGACTCGGTGAATGGAGTCGAGCAGGATCCAACCAAGGGAATGTCGGCAGAAGAACGAATCTATTGGCGGATCCTGCACCGGCACAAGGAGGGTGTCAGGTCTGATATCGACGAAATCCTCCAGCAGTACCCTGAGCATCTTCGTTCTCAGGGTGCTGTAATAGTGCTTAACGATGTGCTCCTCCCAGCTATGAAGGAGGTTGGTGATCGATTTGGTGCTGGTAAGCTCATTTTGCCATTCGTACTGCAGTCAGCGGAGGTGATGAAGATCGCCGTCGCGCATTTGGAGCAATTCCTCGATAAACAGGATGGAGTGGGTAAAGGGGTCATCGTACTGGCGACGGTTTATGGGGATGTGCATGATATCGGAAAGAACCTGGTTAAGACCATCTTATCCAATAACGGTTATACAGTTCATGATATGGGTAAACAGGTTCCGGCGAACGTCATCATCGATAAATCCGTTGAGATGAATGCTGATGCGATTGGATTGAGCGCATTATTGGTGAGCACGAGTAAACAAATGCCATTGATCGTCAATGAGCTTCACCGGCGGGGGCGTCAGATCCCAGTGCTAATCGGTGGTGCAGCCATAAATAGGCGCTTCGGACGACGAATCACGTTCACCGAAGATGGAGAGCCCTATGCAGGTGGAGTTTTTTACTGCAAGGATGCATTTGAGGGTTTATCCGTCCTTGACCAACTTCAGGAAGCAACAACGCGGGAACAGCTACTTCAGGATCACTTGACCGAAGCAGCAAGAGAAAAGGGAAAAATCGAAGTTGAGAAGGTTGTCACCGTCGGTAGATCGGAACAGACCACGGTAACCATCCCGCAACCGCCATATTGGGGGTCACGCGTAGTTGAGCAGATGCCGCTTGATTCTGTCTTTCATCTTATTGATCGGAAGGAGCTTTTCCGGCTTTCGTGGGGAGCGAAGAACACCCATGGCAACGCATGGGAGCAGTTGCAAGAAGAATTCGAGGAAAGACTTGAGCGGATGAAGAAGGAGGCACTGCACGAAGGTTGGCTCAAAGCTCAAGGTGTATACGGTTTTTGGCCCGCACTCTCCGATGGAAATGATTTAGTCATCTACGATCCGCGAGTCATTGAGACCGGGCGTCGCGATGAACTCATGCGATTCGAATTTCCGCGACAGGCCTCTGGTGAGCGATTATGCCTCGCTGATTATTTTGCCCATGTTGATTCAGACCTTTTTGACGTCGTGGCTTTCCAGGTAGTGACTGTGGGATCGGAGGCGAGCGAGAAGGTTGAGCGCCTGCAGGAGGAGGGTGATTATGCAGAGTCATACTTTGAACATGGGTTAGCTGTGCAGACCGCGGAAGCAGCTGCGGAATTCTTACACCGGCATATCCGCCGTGAACTCTCATTGGGAGAGGATCAAGGAAAGCGTTATTCATGGGGATATCCTTCGATACCTCAGTTGCAGGACCATGAAAAGGTATTTTCTCTCCTGCCAGCGGAGTCTGCATTGGATATGAGCCTTTCACCAGCATGGCAACTCATTCCTGAGCAGTCTACTGCTGCCATCATCCTCCATCATCCCGAATCGAAATATTTCAGCATCGGCGTGAGCCGAGTTGAGCAACTTATGGCCAGCGGTGAGGATTAGGATGATGAACCATTCTAAGAGGAGGAATGTTGATCACCCACTATATAAGTGGCTTGAGCGGGGAGACGTCGTGTTGGCAGATGGTGCCATGGGCACAGTATTGCATGCATCCGGATTAAGCCTCGATACCTGTTTTGATGAGACCAACATAACAGATCCAGTTAGAGTAGCCGAGGTCCATCAAGCGTATGTCGATGCTGGGGCGCAAATCATCGAAACGAATACATTTGGCGCCAATCGCTACAAGCTCGCTGCCTATGGACTCGAAGAACGGCTGGATGAGATTAATGCTGAAGCTGTCGCAATCGCGAAAGCCGCTATCGCGCAATCTGAGCGCGAAGTGCTTGTCGCGGGCAGTATAGGTCCATTAGGAGTACGTATTGCTCCTTATGGTCGCATCAAGCTGGAGCAGGCATTCGTGGCATATCGTGAACAAGCTGCAGCGCTGGTCGATTCAGGGGTCGATCTTCTCATACTTGAAACACAATATGATCTCGCTGAGATCCAAGAAGCGATCCGGGCTGTTAGATCTGTTACCGATCTACCCATCATCGCCACGATGACCTTCACGCGAGATGACCGAACGCTATTGGGTGAGGGGCCAGAACAAGTCGCCAGGTCATTGGTTCTGAGCGGAGCGGACGTCATCGGTGCGAATTGTTCTGGAGGACCTTCGCAGCTAATGCGCGTGTTGTGGAGGATGCGTCAAGCTGAACCTGAGGCGTGGTATTCCATCATGCCGAACGCGGGTTGGCCGGAAAGAGTGTCTGGCCGCATTCTGTATCCGGCGAATGCCGCATACTTCGGTGACTTTGCACAAGCGCTAGCTGGGGCGGGAGCATCGATCGTCGGGGGATGCTGCGGTACCACGCCAGAACACATCGCGGCGATGCGTGCAGCACTGGATGATCCCGCTTTTATCAGATCTGAGAATCACACCGTTGTCTCTGTTGTTGGGTCGGTGGATCAAGAGGCTTTGATAGAGGATCAATCAGAGCTAGGATCGAAACTTTCATCAAAGGAGTTCATATTAACCGTTGAGATGCGTCCACCAAAGGGTTTTTCAACCCATAAGATGATGGCTGGTGCACATGTGCTGGCTGAGGCAGGGGTGGATTTCATCAACGTCGCCGATAGTCCAATGGCGCGGATGAGAATGAGCCCTTGGGCTGCATGCCAGCTAATTCAGCAGGAGACAGGTCTCGAAACTATCCTGCACTTTCCCACAAGGGGTAGAAACCTCCTCCGCATCCAAGGCGATCTCCTGGCTGCTCATGCCTTGGGGGTTAGGAACGTTTTTGTCGTGATGGGCGATCCTACAGCGATCGGCGATTACCCTGAGGCGATGGACAACTACGACGTTGTGCCCTCCGGATTGGTTAAATTGATCAGCAGTGGTTTCAACAATGGCGTTGATCATGCAGGTGATGGGATCGGGGATGCCACTTCATTTGTCGTTGGCTGTGCGTTGAATCTCAATGCGGCGGACAGGCGTCGTGAAATTCGTCTCTTGAAGAAGAAGATCGATGCTGGAGCAGATTTCGCGTTGACGCAGCCAGTATTCAGCCCTGGGATCGTGGATGAATTTGTAGCGGACTTTGAGGATCGTTATGGATCATTGGACCTCCCACTCCTGGTCGGTCTTCTTCCACTTTATAACACCCGCCACGCAGCATTTCTACATAACGAAGTGCCTGGAATCCTAATACCTGAAAAAATTCAAGCGCGGTTATCTTCCGCTGGGGATGAAGCACCTGAAGAGGGGATACTTATCGCAGCTGAGATCCTCGCTAACTTGCGTGACAAGGCTCAAGGAGCCTACATCATGCCTCCATTTGGACGCTATGAGATTGCGGCGGAACTTATTGGACAGTACACAGTAGCCAGAAGTAAATAGGTCAAAGTGTGGATACGTCAAGAAGTCAAGAAGGAATCAGTGAAAAGGAAATCAGTTAATCAGTCTATATGTGGATAAATTGATAAGTAATCAGGGATCAGTATATCAGGGATTAGATATCTGACTACTAGCCACTGGCTACTGATCTCTAATCTCCAGTCACCAGTCTCCAGTCTCTAATCTCCAGTCTCTAGTCTCCTACGCTTTGGCGGAGCCAAAGCGCCTAGTCTCCAGTCTCCTCCCCTGTTAAAGGTCCAGTACCTAACATAAAGTCCGCAATGTCGTCGAATCCATCGCGAGTAGAAGAGAGATAGCGGAAGTTCGTATCCCGTAAACGATTGCCAACCGCCATTGCAAGTCGGTGCCAAATCTTGGCTGCTAACTCTGGTGATTTCTCCATTAGATCGAAAAGGTCGGATCTTTCGATGGTAATGACTTCGGTCGGTTCCTTGGCGGCGACCGTGGCGGAATGCGGCGCATTGATCACCAGTGAAACTTCTCCCAGCATTTCACCTTCACCAACTTCAGCCAGGACGGTCTCCTCATCTTTGTCATCAGATCGCAAGATAATGCGTGCCCGGCCTTTAATAATGATGTAGAGTTTGTGTTCATCAGAACCATCTTTGATGATGATGTCATCCTTTGCAAAGAATTCCTTTTGACTGATGGAAAGAAGCATCTTCTCATGTTCAGGGGTGAGGCTTTCAAAAAGCGGGATTCCATCCGTTGGGAGGGTTTTGAGCGACTTAGCGTTCTTCTCAAACTCCGCACGCTGGGCCATCTTGAGTATCTCTTCTTCTTCGTAGTAGATGTCCCCACGCTGGATGATGTAGTAGAAGGAATCATGCAGCACACGGCTCACTACTTTACGTAATGCGCGCCACTGGCGTTGAATGTTGAGATAATGTTCGAACGGATTGAATTTAGGTATCGCTTTGGTCCTGGCTAACCAAATATTACGTATGGTCTCTTTTGTGTCCTCCACCCTATCTTCCGTCAGGTAGTCAAGTGCAAGGATCAAATTCGTTTTCAGGATTTTGTCATCCAGGGTTTCTTTTAGGAATTCTCCAGGATATGGATCGAGGTCTTCAGCTGTGATGATGTCCATGTTGATCTGTGGAGTTTGGCCCTGTAGTTTAGCCCTACTGTATAGCAGGCGGTGAATATCTTCGCGAAACCGCCGCCAGGTTGGATGGCTTTTTGGGGGTGGGCGATGTTGGATCGATAGTTGGTTATCGAGGAAGAAATCGAAGCCAAACATACGGGCGTTCAAAACGTAGTCCGTGTCCTCACCGCGAGTGATCCCAGGGTCGAATGGAACCGTGCGGAAGAGGGACCTATGGATAACCATACAGCCGCCGAATGCAAATGGGGTTCGCTTAAGCCGGGGCTTCCCAGGAATGACTTGATCGAATGCTTCGCGTTTACTGCCAAATCGGTCCCAGTAAGTCATCCAGTGGATTTCCTCAGGGACATCATCGTAATAGGTACCGCTGGCGTTCACATAGTAACCAGCTACGCCGTCGATGGTCTGCCCCATGAAACGGCCGCCAATGAACTCGCGGGCCTTTGTCACGAAGTGGGAGTCATCAAAGTACTCATCATCGTCGATGAGGATGGCGATTTCCGCACCTAAAACGTATGGGATAAAAATGCACATATTACGGACGTTTGAATACCCGGTTAAAGAAAGCACATTCACCAGGTCTTCCCGACCAATGGCTTTGAGTTCCTGATGGAACGATCGTAAGTGGGAATGGGAAATGACATAGGTATCGACTGGCGGTGAGGCTTCCCTGGCTATGGACTTCACGCGTTCTTCCACTTCGCCTTCGATATCAGGGGTCGTGGAGCTGGCCAGGAGGACGAGCGTAAAGTCAGTATCAGTGAGCAGGTTGATCGATTCCAACGCCCTGGCGAGTGTGCCATTCTGGTCGATTGGTGTTGGATGATCGTATATAGCATCACCGGGTTGCCATCCGATGGAGCTGTCACGGGACCAATAGGTGGGGATCACCATCACAGTTTGCATGGTTTCTGGTGGCCAATGTAGCTTGTGATTAAAAGCAAATGGTGGCCACATCCTCCTTTCCTGTCAATGAGGGCGGATGTTGTCTTACATTGATGTCATTCTACATGAATTTGTTGTGAGATTGCAGGGCGTTCTTCTCCAAATACCTCCGGCTAGGAGGCGAGTTTGAGCTCCTCTCCTTCATCAAAATCGCCTGAAATTGGGCTGGTGGCCAAGAATTCTATTAACGCTGTCCACCCATCACGGAGGCGCTCGTAGCGAGTAATCATGTCTGGTAATGAAACCATCGCCGCGTCGAGCGCGTAGGGCAGGCGTTCGAAGCGGGAATCATTCAAATACTCTGCTGTTTTTACACCACCGGATACCAAACCAATTCGTTGGTGTGAGATCTCCTCCTCGAAGCTTGATTCAACCCAACCATTTCTTTCCATGAACCATGTGAGGAATGGATTGCGGCCTATCCAGCCCAGACAGGCACGATAAAAGCGATTGGCGGTTGTTTTTTGATGGATATCTGGTTCGATTGGGAAGTCGTGGAATGTGTTGTGGAAGACACGCAGGTCGATGTCCAGTGCCGAACCCCCGGATTCTTTAATGGCTTGTCCCAATAGTGTGTCCTCGCCACGACCCAAAATGCAGTCTTCACCAAACATGTAAGTTGTGGAAAAGAATGGAGCAAGATGCCAAGGCATCTTGAGATCCAGCCCAAGGTTTCCGCCAAGGAGCTTACTAGTAGATTTCACATTTTCAGGGATCGCAGGCCCGAAGACGAGACAACGATGGGATTCGCTTGAGTTCATGTACTCAATGGCCGAGCCTTTGAATAGACCAATGAGAAGTTCATCTAATCCCTCATAAACCATGGGGGGGATGATATAGTAACCCGAGTAATCGCTGGTTGTTGCGGTGATGTCGGGTTCTGATAGGTAATCCATATGATTGCCAACAAAGTCGATGGTCTCCCACGCAATTTCTCCAGTATCATGAGCCAGAAGAACCTTGGGATAGATGTCATCATCGAAGAATAAAATGTAATCCATCCCTTCCAACATGGCTTTAATGAGCGCGGTATTCCGATACGCCCCATACGGAACCTCGTTGTGGCAAGGCCAACTCGGCACAACGAGCAATCCTTCAACCTCACTGGGTTGGAGTCCCAGATCTAACAAACGCAAACGCATTTGAAGGTCATTGTGGGCACAAACGATATCAACCGGTACCCAGGCTCGCAGTTCTTCAACGACTTCTTCTTCGACTCCATGTGAATATGCGACGATCACTCGATCGATGTAATGACCATAGGCCTGGGCGTTTTTGAGGAATCGGGTGATTGGTGAAGGATTGTTCAGGTAACGTGTAATCAGAGCCAATGCGATTCTGTCAGTGTTTGTACCACTCATAATTTCACTCCACTTTAAACCATCTAACTCTTACATTTCTATTCTACGACATAGATGCAAGCGCTTCGTTGTAGATTTCAAGCATTCGATCTACCTGACCGGACCAGGAGAAGTTTTCGAGAGCATACTCGGCTGCATAGGATCCCTTCTTGGACTTCGAGTCTGTATTGATTTCATGAATGATGGTGCTGGCCAGTCCGGATACATCATCAACATCCACCAGTGCACCAACACGGTCATCAACGAAATCGGGGAGTCCTCCCTCATTGGTCGCGACAACTGGTGTGCCGCATGCAAGTGCCTCCACAGCTACAAGCCCAAAGGGTTCAACTCGTGATGGAACGATGGAGATATGCGCTGCATTGTAAATCTTTGCAACGATCGGTTGTGGCTGATGTCCGAGGAAATGAACATTGCGAAGGCGTAGGTCATCGCGTTGTTTCTCCAGGTCATCCCGTAGTTCACCATCACCGACGATGAGCGTCATAACATCACCTAATTCCTTTTCGTAGTGTGCGGCAGCGTTGAGAAGGACATCCACACCCTTGAATTCAGTCAACTTTCCCACGAAACTAATCAGCACATCACAGCCATTCGAAACGCCCATGCTTGATAGGACTTCTGTTCGATCCACAGGCGCTACGTGAAAGATCTCCTCATTAAAACCATTCCACACTAGTCGGATCCGTTTCTCAGGTAACTGGTACAGCCTGTGTGTATCCTGTGCAACCTGACGAGAGACTGCGATAACGGCGAAAGCATTTTGTGCCCCGTCCAATGCAATGTCTTTATACGCACCGTATTTCTTATAACCCATCAAGTCGGTGCCATGAGCTGTGACTACATACGGCAGTCCGGTTTGGTGTGCAGCGTAGGCCGTAACCCAGAGATGTTGTGCGTGGATCACGTCAGGGTTCCAACTTGTTGCTGCGTCGTCGATAGTATTTTGGAAGGCGTAAACATAAGCATCGCGTTGATCTTCATCCAGATCGGCAAATGTGGTTGTGCTTAACGGATGCGTTGTGAAGCATGGGAAGTTGAACGGTAATCTATCCTTTCCTTCATGTTTGTTGCTTGAGGGTGAGAATAAGATTGTGCGTACCTCAAAGGGATAGCCGGTCTGCTCCCAATGGCCGGGTGTGATGACCAGGGCCTTATGCCCTTTGTTGACCAACTCGCGTGCGATGTTCTGTGTGTAAATACCGCTGCCCGAGCCTTCCAGGGGGAAGTGATTCGGTATCAGGATACGCATGGATCATCCCTTCTTAATGGTTGGCGAACCTACCATCAACGACTGGACCAGAGGATGGGTGTATTGTTCGCATCCGGGTGGGTGCTGGGAATTAAAGGTGATCTGGTTTGTGATGGAGGCTGGTCTGGCTTAGGGGAAAGCCGATCAGGATGGTGCACCCTTAAACCATTATACTCTATGTCTATTATCAAGGTTTGAAAATATGACGCAATTCGTGAATCGAGGTACGTGCAATGGGAGGGGCTTGATAAAAACACTCTGGAATCGATTTTGGTGTATTGCTATTCTCTCCCCCTCACCCCAACCCTCTCCCCAAAGGGGAGAGGGAGATTCTCTTGCGGGCAAAAAGGAGGCACAAAATATGGCAAACTATTTCCCTCTCCCTGAAAGGGAGAGGGATTGAGGATGAGGATCCAATGTAAATCCTCTTAGAGTGAGTGCTATGAATCCAGCCCACCGAGGTTAGAAAACATGAAGCTGTGTCATTGCAGGAGCCCGTGGGGCGGGATCCTTCGCTTTGCTTAGGGCGGGCTACGCAATCCCCAACAAGCTTTTATGTCATTGCGAGGAGCCGATAGGCGACGAAGCAATCCCCAAGTGACTGTTGGAGAATCCTTGTGGAGGAGGAGATTGCTTCGCCACTTCGTGGCTCGCAAAGACAATTAGAAGGAGGAGATTGCTTCGCCACTCCGTGGTTCGCAAAGACATATGGCAAAGATGTCAATTCTCGAGACCGGGAGTGACGTCGTCTGAAGGCTCTTCGCTGGTTGTAGGTAGTCTGTTCTGTGTGTAGAGCCATACCAGAATGGCGCCAAGGATCATTGCGAGAAGGGCAACGAGTCCAGCTTCTGGTCCAAATGGACCCCCAGTGATCAACTCTGGTCCGGAGGTGGTGATCTGGATCAGACTTGGTGTATCCACACCACTCACTCTAAATCCAAAAACTGTACCTTCGAAGAAATTCCATCCGGAATGGAGTCCGATGGGGAGCCATAGCTGGTGGGTGCGAATCCAACCAAATGCCAGGAAAAGCCCAGCAAGGATGAGACCAATAATGGAAATAGCTGAGGTAAATGGGTTTAGTAGATGTAGGAGTGCGAACATAATTGAGGAGAGTATCAGTCCCCAGGGGAGATTGAGCCCTTCGACGAGGTTCTGTAGTTGATATCCACGACTGAGCAGTTCTTCCTGGTAAGCTGCCGCAAAGAATATGACCAGATTTCCGAGGAGCAGCAGCAGGACCTCTGTCGATGAAGCTGTTTCCCATGCGAACCCAGTAATCTCGACGTAACCCATTGCCCACTCAAGGATGAAGATCGACATGATCATGAAGGCTGCGATGAGGAAGCCGACAATGAGATCAGGGACTGCACGACGATCTAGCTCAAAGCCCAACGACCGGAACGTACGTCGGTCGATAAAGCGTCTCGCTATGTAGGTTGATAGTGTGAATGCTGGGAGGCTTATGAGTAGTGAGACCAACCGATCACCTTCGGTGATGAGCGGGCTGTCAGGACCTACGAGGATGAGCAGGAATGAGGCGACAATGGCTCCAAAGAACATGATGAAAAACAATGTCAGGAAGCCGTGGATGAGAAGCCTCCAGCCTGCCCGTAACCTGGTTTCATCACGACATATGAAGAGTTTCTCGATAGCTGACCGTTCATCACGGTTGTCCATCATCTCCCTCCGGACTCACCCTTTACCAATAATGTCCGACCTTGAAAGGCCGGAATTCTCAGGCTGAGGGGATTTTCATTTTCTTAATTTTTATCAGTTGCATCCATCCCTATCAATCGGTGAGTGAGTCCTGCTCCAAGCAAAGCAAGGCCATCCGTTGTCATGTAGTGATAGGCAGCCGCGTCAAAAAGGACCGATGCCTTTGCCGGGAATTCATCATCACCTGGCCAGAGAACGGCCGCCATCCTTACGCGCGGCAGCGGTTGAAAAGCATAAGCGTGATCGGCAAAGCTGCTCAGCTTCAACCCCTCTAACGCTTGAGAGGCTGCCTCAAACCGTTCCGGTGTCGTACCGAAGTGCTGGGCGACACGATCACCACTATAACCTTGAAAAGCCTGATTGTAGAAAGCACCGTTGGGGAGCTCTCGAAAACTGATCCAACGATCAGCCATAGGCGCTCCATCGGAGGTGTGGAGATGGTAAATGATCATGGCGGTGTCGAAAGTGGATAAAGGCTCTCCCGCAGAATCGACCGCCTCGAGATCAAGCCACCGGATGGAGATCTTTTCCCCCCAGTATGGGATCACTAGACATTCATCTTTGTACTCTGCACCACATCGATCTGCGACGAGTTGCGGTTGCTGATCCTGTAAATCCCCCCGTAGTTGATCGATGCGGCGGAGCATACTCTCCTGCCAGACTTCCCTGGCTTTCTTGGGATCCCCGTGGAGTTCACTTCTGGGTCCACCGGCCTGATCCGTCAATCCTGTCATATTTTTTTCTCTCGCGACTTTCAGAGTTTCTGAAAACACTTTTAGAATGAGTGTTGATAGAATCAAGCCCCCATAATTTGCGCTTGTCATGGGGGCTTGGATAAATCAACCTATCGGATAAGCGTCTGACTCTGCTCGTGCATATACAGCTGGAGGTAGTAATGACCTCCCGCGTTTTTACCGGATGAACCTGAGCCTTTCCAGCCGCCAAATGGCTGGTAGCCAGGCCAGGCGCCCGTTGTAGATCCCTGAGGGCGATTGGCATAGCATACGCCTGCCTCGATCTGGTCGAAGAACCATTCAGCTTCCTCTTCACTACCGTAGAAGCCGGCTGTTAAACCGTAATTACTCTCATTGGCTATCTTCATAGCATCACCAATACTGCTTACCGGATGGACCATGGTGATGGGCAGGAACATTTCATGCGACCAGAGATGATGATCGAGTGGAACATCGGCTGCAATAGTGGGTTGGCAGAAGAACCCTTTCTTGAAGTCTCCGTCCGTTATCACATTCCCTCCTGAGAGGAAAGTCCCCGATTGAGATAGGTCCTCCGAGTAATGCTGAAAATCCTTGTATGCACCCTGGTTGATCACAGGTCCCATAAAAACATTCCGTTCTGTTGGATCACCTAGGACGAGTGCATCCGTACGTTCCACAAGCATATCAACCAGCTTATCGTACAAAGGTTGCTCGACGAAGATCCTGGAATTGGCAGAACACTTCTGACCTTGCAGACCGAATGCCGAACGGACGATCCCAGAGGCGGCGCGCTCTAGATCTGCATTCTTGGAGATGATGGAGGCGTTCTTCCCGCCCATCTCGAGCACTGTCGGCCTTGGGTAAATGCCATTGGCGAATGTGCGGTAGACGTGCATGCCTACGTCGTAAGAACCTGTGAAAGTTACACCGTCGACTTCTGGATTCAGGATCAATTCGTTGCCCAGTGTGCTGCCAGGTCCGGTGACGTAGTTCACAACGCCGTCCGGCAGACCCGCCTCCAGGAAGCATTCAGCAAGGAGACGAACGGTCCACGGCGTATCGCTGGCAGGTTTCATCACAACGGTGTTTCCCGCAAGAAGGGCCGCACCAACAGGTCCTCCAGTCAGTGCCGCAGGAAAATTAAAAGGACTGATAACCACCCAAACCCCATAAGGTCGCAGGACAGAGGTGTTCCTGGCCGTGTAACCCTTTAGTGGATCCACGCCCATGGGAACGATGAATCCATTATTCTCTTCCATCTGGTCGCATGCGTAACGGATCAAGTCCGCAGCCTCGGCGATGTCGCCCAATGCCTCCATGCGGTTCTTGCCGACCTCGAGTGAGATCACAGCAGCAATCTCGTAGATTCGTTTATCAATAACCCCCGCAGCTTCCCTCAGAAGACTGACACGGTCAGTCCATGCTGTGCGAGACCACGCGGGAAATGCTTTCCTGGCGATCATAAGCGCTCGTTGAGCATGTTCCGAGGAACCCTTCTGGAATGTGCCCAACAACCAATCCTGATTAATCGGGGACCGATCTTCATGCTTATCATCTGCGAAAACATTCTTGCCGCCGATTAACATGGGATGGTCTAATCCGAGTTCGTCCTTAACCTTGGTGGCCGCGCTCTCATACCGCTCGTGGAGCTCCTCCGGCGGATCAAACATGGTTGCGTAAGTTAATTTAAATGAAGATTTACCTTGATGGGTCGTGCTATTTGCCATGCGTGAGACCTCCTCGGCATAACTGGTCTAGGATTTCTGCTAGTATAATCTCCTCACTCGCTATGGTCAAAAGTAGGATGTATACTGGATGCATTCCATGAAATGTTCGTATGACGTATACATTCGAATATAGCGGTGGATTGTGGGGCAAAGGCATTGACCTGGGTACTCGATGGAATCTTTGCGGCCGGAGGGGAGCATCTACCTGCGACCTGGGACTCATTCGCAGATCAAACGGGCATATCAGCGGTAGTACATTTACGGCCCGAAAGACCGGCGACCTTCACAGGCCCGGCTCCTGGCGCGTTTCTCTGGCTCAACCTTGAGGATGAGACTCAGGCTGACATGGAAGCACGGTGGTTGGTGGCGGAGTTTGTGGGGGATTGTCTTGAAGACGGGAGGCGAGTGCTGCTTCATAGCAGCATCAGCCGTCACCGAGTTCGTTGGATATTCACAGCTTATCGAATATGGGGTGGGCGCAGAGTGAGCGCAGTGTTGCGAGAGGTCGAAGAGAGGCCGTGGTTGGCTCCTTATCACACTGATGTCGATGCGTGGAATGCATTTTGCGAGTTCGTGAAAATTCAGAAATCGGATCGTCAAATAACAGCCAATGAGTGAAAGCTCCCAGGAGGCGGATATGTTGTTCACCGAGGTGATGTTCGTTGGAGTCAGCTTGAGCGCTGGAAAGCACTTGTTGCAATACGCAGTACTCAATAACAGGCTTAAGATCCAGGCCCTGGAAGAGGGGGATATGGAAAGTGTTCTGGCGCTGATCGCAGGACTGGAAGCACCTATGGTAGCAATTGGAGCACCACAGGCTCCTAATCAAGGCCTGATGACCAAGTCCAGGGTTCGACGGCGGTACAACCTGAGGCCGGAAGGGAAAACCTGGGCGAACTGGCGAGTCTGCGAGTACGAACTCAGACAGCGGAACATCCGCCTCTACAATACGCCCAAGAAGAAATCTGAGGCCCCCACTTGGGTGCAGCACGGTTTTGATCTCTACAAACGTTTAGGCGAGATAGATTTCAAAATTTCGGAGTCAAATCGTCCGCTCAAACCGCGTGAGCTGTTGGAGGTGCAATCCCACGCTTGCTACACTGTGTTGCTCGAGAGAAGGCCATTCTTGAAAAAGACATTGGAAGGTCGCGCCCAGCGTCAACTGATCTTACATCTCGAGGGCTTGGCTATTCCTGATCCAATGCCCAGCATTTCATCTATTCAGCAGGATCATTTGCTTTCGGGGCATCTGCCGTTGGAAGAGCTTCATTCTTCACGCGAATTGGATGCGCTTGTAAACGCCTACACTGCATACCTAGCAGCCGTGAAACCAGAGCGGGTGAGCCAGGTGGGCGATTCCGATGAAGGTCTGATTTTCCTGCCGACGATGTCGTTGAAGAGCTTCTATATTTAACATCCCACCAGAGCTGTCGCCAAAATCTGCATGGATAATGGCATGGCAGGGGTAATTCTTTTTCATTCGCTGACAACCTTTCATTCAACTTGAGGTAATGGATGACTGCATTCTGTACCTATTGTTCCGCAGAAAAAAATCACGCTCCTGGAGATTTGCCTGCGATCAAGCGGTATCTGAGCCAGCGCATCCGTTCTGTTTATGCTACGGCATTGAGCGCCGGGATTCCTTTTTTCATCTTATCAGGGGAATTTGGCCTCCTGGAGCCCTGTGATCCGATCCCGGACTATGAGCACCTGCTCGTTCAGTCCGAGGTGAATATTCACGCCGAGTTAGTTGCGGGACAATTTCAGGATTTCGGTGTCAAAGGTTTTGTATTCTTCACGGTTCCCGTATCGCAAGATCCGAATGTGGCTCCATACATCGAGTGCATGAAGGCTGCCTGTGAGCGGGCAGGTGTGGAGATGAGCATTGTGGAAATTTCCGGGGATGGGTAGCGCCCTACCGCCTTGAAGTGGTAAGCTTTCTAGTTTCAATTGGTGAGCGTATAACTCTAAGTTTCAATTCTTCCTTCAATTGTCGAAGTACCGATCCATATTTTACGATGTAAAAAGTGACAACCAAGATTAGTGCGGCTCGATGATGACATCCCTGAGTCGCCAAAGCCCTATCCCACCTCCCGGCAGCTTAACCCATGGCTTGCATAATTGGTGTAACTTGTAGTAGATGACGGGCATCAATATCGCTTTTTCAATCAGGATTTTATCCGCCTCCTGATACAATCGTATTCGATCAGCCTGGACTAATGTTCGTTGAGCTTCATCCAGCAATCGGTTATATCTTTCATCTCTCCAAATGGGAGGTTGACTTTGAACACCCACTCTGAGAAAGTCATCAGGGTCGGGATAGTCCTGCCTCCAACCTAAAGCAGTTAGATGAGCCCTGTCCTTACCTTTAATAAACTTCGCGAATTCCACGACCTTTATTGCTACATTGATATTAAGGTTGTCTTCCCATTGTGACTTCAGGTATTTGACTCCAAACTCCACACTTGAACAAACAAGGGTGACACTTGGAAACCCGCGACCTTCAGGATAACCAGCTTGTGCCATGAGTGATCGAGCATGGGATGGATCATAGGGAAGACCGATACCCGGTGAGTGTCCAGGAATGGTGGGCGGCACGAAACCCCCAGTGGCCGGGTAAAGGTACCCATCCAATACTTCGTCGGCTCCCCTCTCCCTGTCCACAGCCATGACAAAGGCCTGTCGAACATTCAGATTATTGAATGGGGGTCGACTAGTATCAAACTTAACATAGTATAAGGCTGGTTCCGGTTCCGTCAGATATTCCTCGGCAAATTCATGGCGTCTGGGATAGGTTGATTCGTAGAGGTATGTTATTTCAATGCTGTTCCTTTTGTACAAGTCCAATTCATTAAGTGGATCATGTGATTTGTACAAATTCACTTCTATCCTTTCGAGGTTGCCTAGAAATCTTCCGTGATAGCTTGGATTTCTCACCAGACTGATGGACTCCCATGGTTCGTAGGATTCCAATTTAAAAGCGCCGTTGGTGACGATATTTTCCAGATCTGTCCAAGCATTGCCATGGGTTTCCACGACATGGCGGGGGACAGGGTGCGCGGTTATGAGCATCTGAAGAAAATAACTGGCGGCTCTTTCCAATTCAACCTCCAGTGTTCCTTTATCGATTGTCCTCACGCCAACTTGATCTGGTTCAGAAATCTCACCTTCGTGGTAGCCTTGTGCATTTTTGATATCGTAAAACATCTGGGATTTACTGCTGTGAGCGCCAATAGCAGGATTCAATGAGCGCTTCCAAGAATATTCAAAATCATCAGCGGTGACTTGTACTCCATCACTCCAATAGACATCGTCACGCAGATGGAAAAGGTAC